>Ga0315904_10008039_pt1 | contig 14021 bp, 20 predicted proteins | sample LakEriMetagenome_6_FD_203529 | JGI IMG/M metagenome (GOLD analysis project Ga0315904, IMG submission 203529) | Freshwater fungal communities from buoy surface, Lake Erie, Ohio, United States - Buoy 12 MA120 | ecosystem: Environmental > Aquatic > Freshwater > Lake | place: USA: Lake Erie, Ohio... | reverse complement strand
GCTTGTCTGTTAGGTGGCCATGGCCTGCTGGATCACTCGCCGGATGACCTCGGGGCGTTTGCCCTGACTGTCTAGCCATTCGATCTGTTCAGGCGTCAGGCGGATCAAGACCGGGGTGCCCGTTGTGGGCCTGCCTCGGCCCCGCTTCGTGGGTTCCATGACCTACACCCAGAACGATCCACGATCAAAGGCCCGCTCAGCGATGCTGGCGCAAACGTCACGGATGGCGAGTTCCTGTTCTCCGCCGCCATCGTGGTCAACCCGGATGCCAGAACCGACCCCAGTAACGTTGTGCTCGACGTTGGTCGTGATGGTGGCCTCGGGGTATTCGGCCCGGATGTCAGCCTCAACCTCGGCGGCCAGGTTCTCAGCAGAGTCCCGCAACTCATCGGCCGGGATGGCTTCGTCGGTCGACTCGGCGCTGTAGACGGTGTAGGTGATGGTCGTCATGGTCGTTATCTCCTGTCTTTTATGCCGGGGCAACCCGCCCGGCTCGGGTTGGTGGGGGCTAGATGTTGGCTTGGGCAGTCTTGATGTAGGCGGTGAACCGTGCGGCGGCGTTGCCACCTTGGGCGATGGCGGCGACAGTCTCACCGAAGGTCAAGCCGGCTTCGTCGGCCATGTGCTGAATGGTGAGGGTGGCGACTTCGGCGGCGAGGGTAGCGAGTTCGTTGGTCATCGTCTTGTCTCCGGTTCGTCGGCGGTTCGTCCTGCCGATGAATTAACAATAGCGCCTAATCGCTTGCAGGTCAATAGGCGATAGCGAAAATAAACAAGCAATCGCACAGACGCCCTAGCGGCGGGGAGTTCGGATATGCCACTCGCCATCTACTACACCAACCCGCAGCCGACGACGTATCAGGTGCAGCGCCAGCCGCTCGCCGGCGGGGCATGGGTAAACGACACCACGCAGCCAGCGGCCGGGGTCGTCACCGTCAGCGACCTGACCTACAACGGCACGACGGTCGGCGTCAGCTACGCCACCAATCACGGCCTGACGCTGCTCACCACCGGGGCCTGGTTGTACCGACTGGTTCCGACCTACTCGGACGGGACGACGGGCCTGCCGACGCTGCCGATCCTGCCGGGTGATCAGGCGGACTACGAGTGCGTCGTGTCGGGGAAACTCGACGAGCAGTGGGCGACGGGGACGACCAATCGGACGGTCGAGATGCGTTTGCTGGCGCCGACCAACGGCGGCATGCAGACCTACCTGACCAGGAGCTACGAATCCAGCATTGCCGCTGATGGATCGTGGCAGATCTCCGGCGTTCCGCTGGATCGTCCGGCGGTGTGGCTGTTCCCAGACGGCTCCCGGCTGCATCGGCAGACGCCCGCAGAAGATGCCGACTTTACGGAGTTGCAGGCATCAGCCGACGACGACCCGCTGACGCTCACCATCTACCGGGGCGCCACGTTCCGCTGGTCCATCGTCTACGCAGACGCCAGTGGTCCCGTCGACCTGACAGGTTACTCCGCCCGCATGGTGGGCAGGCTCAGCGCCACCGCCGAGGCGTCGGTGTTCGACTGGGGAACCAGCAGCGGCGAGATCACGATCGACGGCCCATCGGGGGCAATCAGCGTCGAGGTCTCATCCTCTGATACGGGCGATTTGTCATGGAGCGGCGCCGCCGTCTGGGACATCGTGCTCACGTCCGGGGCAATCGTCGAGCGAGTGGACGGCGGCACAGCGGAATTGCTGGAGGTCATCAGCGCATGAGGCGGATCATTATCAGGGATCCAGTGTTATCAACCCGCACCGTCGGGACGCAGGGACCACCCGGACCCGTCGGAGCCACGGGTGCAACTGGGGCCACTGGTGCGGCTTCGACCGTGCCGGGTCCGACTGGCCCGACCGGACCCACAGGGCCTGCCGGTCCGCAGGGTGACCCAGGGCCGACGGGAACAACGGGCACCACGGGAGCCACAGGACCAACCGGGCCGACCGGTCCGCAGGGCGACCCAGGGCCTACCGGCGCCACCGGAGCGACGGGTGCTACCGGACCCGCAGGCCCAACCGGGCCTCAGGGCCCAGCGGGCGCCACGGGGGCCGATTCCACGGTGCCAGGGCCGACGGGAGCGACCGGACCAGCGGGCCCAACAGGGCCAGCGGGACCGGCAGGGCCAGCGGGACCGGCAGGAGCCGACGGGGCAACCGGAGCCACGGGCGCTGATTCCACCGTACCTGGGCCAACGGGCCCAGCGGGGCCAACTGGTGCAACCGGATCTACAGGTCCAACCGGAGCGACTGGCCCTGCCGGTGCCACTGGTCCTCAAGGCCCGGCTGGGGCCACTGGCCCGGCGGGTGCCACAGGCCCAGCGGGGCCAACCGGAGCGACCGGCCCCGCAGGATCAACCAACACGGCCACGGGCACGGTCGATTTTGGCTACGCCGCCAGCGGTGAGGGCGACATAGCCAGTGCCGACATCGCCGCCCCGTGGGTCACGGAAACCAGCCAGATCATCATTAGCGTCGCCGCTTCGGCGACGGCCGACCATGACCCAGACGACCCCGTCGCAGAGGGGCTGATCGCCTACGCCGGCAACAGGCAGGCTGGCGTCGGGTTCACCGTTTACGTCCGGGCGCCGCATGGCACCTGGGGCCGCTATACCATCCACGCCACTGGCGCCTAAGGAGACCACCATGAGCATCATCATCAAATCCGGCAGTTCCGCGAATACGGCCGCCGTTGACGCAGACAACAACCTGCAAACCAACCTGCCCATCGTGCCCGCCCAGGCCGGCTACGCCGCAATGCTGAGTTGCGTCGACGAGGGATCCACCACCGGCACCCGAGTCACCCGTGAGCCCGAGGCCACAACGGACTACCGCCTGCGTGTCGGCATGGATTCGGTGCTGCTCTCCGAGGCGTTCCTCGGTACTGCCCTCAACACGGCGCAATGGTTCCAGAGCCTGACCACCATGACGCTGACCGTGTCTGGTGGGTTCGCCCGCCTCAACGCTGGCAGCTCCCTGACATCTGGGCACCTCGCCATCCTCCGCAGCTATCGGACGTTCCCCCTGTACGGCTCGTTTCCCACGTATTTTGAAACGACGGCGGTGATCACGGGCGTGCAGGCTAACGCCGTTGTCGAGATTGGGGCGGGCCTCGTTGCCGGCACGTCGGCGCCGACTGATGGCGTGTTTTTCAGGTGGGCCTCTGGCGAGTTTCGGTGTGTCATCAACAATGCCGGCGTCGAGACGCAGAGCGGCGTCCTGACATCGCCGAGCGTCAACGAGCGACACAAGTACTCCATCGTTGTCGGTCAGGACGGAGTTGAGTTTTGGGTCGACGACGTTCTGCAGGTCATCATTCCGACGCCCGCAGGCCTCGACAGTCCGACCGCCTCCAACTCTCAGCCAATGGTCTACCGGGTTTACAACAACAACACCGTTGCGCAGGCGGTCCAAATCCTCGTCGCTGATTGTTTCGCGACCCTCGGCGACACGCAGACCGGGAAACCGTGGCCCCACGTCCTCGCCGGCCTGGGCGGCGGCTCGTATCAGGGCCAGACCGGCGGCACGATGGGCACCACCGCCAACTACGCCAACTCGGCGGCCCCTGCGTCGGCGACTGGCGCCACCAATACCACAGCCGGCTACGCGACGCTCGGCGGGCAATGGCAGATCGCCGCACCGGCGGGCGCTGAAACTGATTTGATCCTGTTTGCGTTCCAGGTGCCTGCCGCCAGCAATGCCATCAGCGGCAAAAACCTGTATGTGACCGGCATCCGCATCGACGCTGTAAACACCGGCGCCGCTGTGGCGACGACGGCGACCATCATGCAGTGGGGACTTGGCGTCGGGGCGACGGCGGTGACGATGGCCACGGCGGAAGGTGCCGGCACCAAGGCATCCCGTCGATTGACCCTCGGTTATCAGTCGTTCCCGGTCGGTGCGGCGATTGGCGCTCAGGCAACCCCGATTGATGTAAATTTCGATGCGCCGCTATTCGTCGAGGCAGGCAACTATCTGCACGTGTTGCTAAAAATTCCTGTTGGCACGGCTACTGGGTCGCAAATCCTGCGAGGGGTCGTGTTTGTTAACGGCTATTTCGAGTAGCTATAGAGGATTCCCGGCGGGCAGTCAGTGGATGGGCGAGCCGTCGGGATGCGATGGGGCGGGGGATCGGGCTTAGGCTCGGTCCCCCGCTTTTCTGCGTTTGGGGTCATTTGCCTGCCGCCTTCCGCCATGCGATTAGGGCCGGCGTCCACATCACCGGATCGCCGTGCGCCTCCATGGCCCGCTCAGCCGCCAGATACACGGCAGCGGCGGCGGGGAGGTTGAAGTCATCCGCCGGGTATGTGTGTTCGGCGTCGCACACCTCGCAACCGAACACCATGGGCCGGATGTACTTGTCCACCAACGCCGCCACCTGGGCAGCCATCGTCTGATTGATTGCCCGCTCGTCGTCAATCAGGCAGTTGAGGGCGTTGCAATCCCGCTCAAGCTGGGCAGCGAGGGCGTCCCGCTCGGCCTCAAGCCTGCCAATCTCCCGCTGCCGCTCGCTGGCCTCGGCCATGTACTCGTCCGCCCGTGCCTGCTCCTGCTCAATGCGCTTGACGAGACGCAGGATGTACTCGTTGCCGGTGGTGAGCCCGTGGGCGTGGCACCTGACGTAGTTCAATGCCCCGGCGATCTCGGTGTCCGTTGCCGGCGTTGCTGGTTCCATCTATCATCTCCTTCAGGCTCATCAGACTGCGGACTGATCCCCGCACCCTGAGCCGATCCCATCATTTCGCACACCCGACTCACGCGCCAACGTGCGGGAGTCACCTGTGCAAACTTATCACCGCCAGGATCGGCCGTCCACTAGGGTCGCACGCCCCACGCGATACCCCTGCATGGGCCCCGCCAAACCCCGCCTGTTGCTAGAGCCATGCGGGTATAGGATGACCCAGGCAAAGACGGCCACGAACAGGGCTCGCAAGTCCGCCCGGCTGTCGAGCCAGGAGGGGTCCGCGACCAGGTCGCCGATCGGCGGCGCGGCAGACCTGGGCCGTTGACGCTCGGCCGCAGCGATCGCCGCCTCAACCCTGGACCGATCCTCCAGGGCCAACCCGTTCAGGCGGCGCCACTGGTCCTCGGGCATCCCCGCCTGCTTCTGTCGCCACAGGTCCGCCTCCTGCCGGTCGCACGCTGCGAGCTGGGCCCGCAACTCCGGCAGGCGCGACCCAGGGTCATCGTCGACGGTGGCGGGGACGGCTGCCGCCCATGCCAGCGCCTTGGCCACCGCATCGAACACCACCCGGTGCGCCACGTCCGTCCTGATCATCCTGCCATTGCTGCAGGCGGTGGACCGGCAGCGGTAGTAGGTGTATGGGCCGCCGGCCTGGTGCCGCCCTGTCGTGCTCATGGCCATGCCGCCCTCGCAGTCTGGGCAGCGGAGGATCCCGGTCAGGGGCCAGTCGCCCTCCGACGGTGGCTTGCTGGTGCTCGCCCGCCGGGCCCGGGCCGACGCGCACGCCTGCCAGAGTTCGGCGCTCACGATCGCCGGGAAGGCCTGCGACGTGACGTGGAAGCGTGGCAGGTCTGTCAGGTGCTTCCGTCGCGGCGCCCGCCACTCCTGCACGCCCTGGTAAAGGTTGCTGGCCAGGATGCGGCGCACCGCCACCCCGGTCCAGGGCCGGCCGTGGAGGGTGACGCCCCGCCCGTTGAGGTCGTTGGCGATGGCCACCGCCCCCGTCGTCCCCGTGGCATAGGCCTCGTACATCTCCCGGACCACTGCGGCGGCGACCTGGTCGACCTCGATCACCGTCGAGCCGTCGGGCTGCCAGACCCGCACCCAGCCGAACGGGATCGGATGCCCGGTGTACCCGCCCGCCTTGGCGATGGCCTCGCGCCCCCGGATGGTCCTGTCGCGGATCCTCAAGCGCTCGTTCTTCGCCATGACCCCCTGCATGTCGAGGATGAGGCCGTGGTCCAGGTTGCTCGGGTCGATCTCGCCGGCCTGGGTCACGAGTCGGGCGCCCACCCGGGCGAGGGTCGCGCTGATCTGCTCCAGCTCGCCGACGCCGGCACGGCTGAGACGGTCGGGGACCAGGACGACCAGGCGGGAGAACTCACCCGCGGCGATCCTGCCCAGGATGGCGGCGAGGATGGGGCGGTTGGCGATGCCTGCCCCGCCGCTCTCGATCTCCTCGAACACCTCCCACGTCCAGCCCTGGCGCTCGCACTGCTCGGTCAGGATGCGCCGCTGGTCTGCGAGGCTGGTGTTTTCCCGCTGGCCCTCGGTGGAGACCCGGCAGAGGATGGCGGCGTGGGTCATGTCAGATGCGGGACACCATCAGCAGGCAACTGGCGACCATGCACGACGAAGTGCCCGTTATAGGTGCCGACGAACTTCAGATCCTTCTCGTCCATCGTAAAGGTCTGGCCGCTCAGGGTCGGGCTGAACTTGATCAAGGTGCTGCCCCTTTTTATTTCATCAATTCATTCGGAGTAATGGTGCCGAAAACCCGGTCGGCATAACGATTGTATGATCATTTACTAGCGCTTGCACTGCTCATGGGCCGCGGTTACGCTGGTGACTCACATCACCGGAAATTGTTTTCGAGGTCGCACCGTGGAAGCAGCATCAGAAGCCGAAGTCACTGCCAGATCATTGCTCACGGACCTGGCTGCGGCTGGTCTTTTCCCGGCCGCCCTTTTGATGCTTGATGCTCGCGACGGTCAAGCAAAGCTTCCCAATCGGCCAAAAGGTCGGCCTGGACGTCAGGCGGCAGGGCAGCAAAGCGACGCACCGCAGCGGTGATGTCGGACGACTCGCCTCCCTCGCCGTGGGGCTGCAGGCCACCGGCGAGCCTGAAGAGGTTCTCAGGCGGAACCTGCAGGCCCTTCGCCAGCATCGCCAACTTCTCGACTGACGGCGCCCGGATCTCGTCCCTGGCGATCTTCGAGATGTAGCCGTAGCTGACGCCCGTCAGCTTGTCCAGGTCGCGCGTCGACAGCCGCAAGTCTTCCATGCGGCGGGACACGTACTGGCCCAGTGTCAGTTTCCCAGTCAAGAGAACGATCCTATCCATGACGCACCTGTCAACTTTAGGCTACACGCCATTCTGCGCTTTTTCGTACACGTTTCGTGTCTGATAGTTGACAACACCCCAAGATGTGTCCTATAGTTCACAACACGGAGGAGATACCGATGCCAACCGAGTTCGACGGAAGCCGCCTGCGCTCCGCCATTGACGATTCCGGCAAGGGTGTCACAGGCGTCCACAAGGAGACCGGGATCAGCCGGGAGCAGCTTTACAAGTACATGCGGGGAGAAGACATCCCGAGTGCCGACAAGCTCGCATCCATCGCCTACGTGACCTCGAAGCCGATGCCCTATTTTTTTGCCGAATCTGCGTCATCCATGACACACCCAGGAGGCGCCAGTGACCGACCAGCCTGAACCCACCCCGGAGCAGCGCCTCGCCGATCCCGCCTGGGGCCCGCTCCGGCGACTCCTGGCCCGCAAGGCCGCCGAGGCCAATCATCCCCCGGCGGAGACCCGCCAAACAACCCCCCAGAGCAAGACGTAACCAAGCCGCAAAGGAGCACCAGATGTCCGTTCAACTTCCCCCCGTCGACCGCAAGAGCAACTTCAAGCGAGACCAGCGGGAGTTCTACCAGTCCGCCCCGATCGTCAGGGCAGCCCCCTGGGCCGGGCTCCGCTCCCGCCGCTGGACCCTGGCTGATCGCCTGGTCCACACCGACGTGATCCCCCTCGCCTACGGCATCACCCTCGGCCTGCTGATCGCTGAGGCGGTCAAGGGCTGGGCCTGATGACGGCGCCGCTGATCCCGTTGGCGGACGTCGTCCGCTACCTCGCCGACCTGGTCGTCTCCGCTGACGGCACCAAGGAGGCCGAACCCCTGATCCGGGCCCACATCCTCTACGACCCCAACCCCTTCCCCGGCGCCAAGGAGCGCCACGGCTGAAAGGAGAACCCGATGCCCAAGACACTGACCTGCCCCAACTGCAAGAACCAGACGCTGAGCCACTTCAACGACCTCACCGGCGAGTGGGTCCTGTGCATGACCTGCCGCTATTACGACGGCATCACGGAGGTGCCGGCATGACCTGCCCAACCTGCGAGGGCCCGGCCACCGAGACCCACTTCCCAGACGGGATCTACGGGCGGTGCCAGCGGCCCTGGGCCGAGTGCCAGGGCGAGTACGCCACGGCCTACCCACCAAACGGAGAAACCGCCCCGGCTTTGGACGGCGAAGGGGCGGCGAGCACTCAGGAAGAGGGCCACCTCATTTATAGCACGGCCCCCGACCCAGACGCCTGGACGACCCACGACCAAATCGAATGGATGGAGAGCTACGCATGACCGAGATCGAACCCGGCGCCACCTACGCCGTGCAGAACTGGCCCGAGATCCGCATGGCGGTGCTGGCCATCGAGCACGGGCAGCTCCCCCGCCCGGCCTGCCACAGCAACCAGAACTGCGAGCGGCCCATGAACCCCGGCGGTTGCGCCTGCTACCTCGGCGGCCGGCCGGCGGCACCGCCCCCGCAGATGGTCGCCAGGATCGCCCACTACGGGCCCAACCAGATCCTCGGCGGCTGGGGCTGGCGGCGGCTGAACTGGACCCTCGCCGACCTGGAGCGCCAGGTGCAGGAGGGTCGACTGATCCCGCAACCCCTGGACCCGAAGCACGAGACCGCACTGACCGCATACCTGGCCCCGCTGGCCACGGCATAGGAGACGCAGCATGTCAAAACCCTCACTTGACCCCAAGTCGATCGTCGTCCTGCAAAACAAGCAATTCGTGCAGTACGGCGGCCTGCTCGACCTGGCCCACCAGATGGGCCTGCAGTCAATCTGCACCACCCTGCTCCAGATCCCCGCCGAGACCAACGGCATGACGGCGATCGTCTCCTGCACGGTGACCATGGCCAGCGGGGCGGTGTTCACCGGGATCGGTGATGCCAGCCCGAAGTCGGTCAAGCCGATGCTGGCGGTCCACGCCATCAGGTTTGCGGAGACCAGGGCGAAGGCCAGAGCCCTTCGTGACGCCACGAACGTCGGCATGGCCTCTGTCGAAGAATTGGACGACGACGCCGGCCACGAATCCAATGACCGGCACCAGCGGCGCCAGCAGGCGGCCAAGCCTCCCGCCGATGACCCGCCCCCGCCCCGTGATGCCAGGGAAGCGGCCAACAAGCGCCTGCGGGCCATCGCCGCCAAGGCCGGGAAGGCTGCGGGGCTGACCGGCGACGACATCGCCCACGCCATCAAGGCCCTGTCCGGCGGCCGGTCATCCAAGGACATGACACCCGACGAGCTGGAGAACCTGGCCCGGATGATCGAGGACGACCCGGCGGCGCTGCCCAGGGCCCTGGACAACCCCGACCAGGACCAGGTGCTGATCGAGGGCAGCCGCAGCATCAACCGCAGGACGGGCGAGATCCTCGCCGCCCCGACGGACGACGAGGCCCACGGCAACAAGGACTCCGACGCCTTCGCCGCCTCGAATACGACCCTGATGGCTGCGCTTAAGGTCGCCTTCCCTGGCCAGCCCCAGCCCGAGATCACCGGCTACGCCCGCAACATCGCCCGGGGCCGGTTCGGCGGCGCCACCTTCGACCAGATCACCACCGCCGGCCGCAACTTCCTCGCCGCCGAGATCACCGCCAAGCGGTTCGACACCATCAAGCTCGCCCAAGCCCAGGAGGTAACAGCATGAGCGCCAACAACACCATCGTTATCATCGGCCGGGTCGGCAAGGACCCGGAGACCAGGACCATCGCCAGCGGCAAGGCGGTGACCAAGTTCAGTATCGCCGTGCGCCGCCCCGGCAAGGACCGTGACGGCCAAGAGGTCACCGACTGGTTCAGCGTCGACCTCTGGGGGAAGCAGGCCGAGCTGGCTGCCGACATGGTCCGCAAGGGCACCCTCTTGAGCGTCGCCGGTGCCTGCCACATCGACGAGTGGACCGACCAGTCCGGCAACCGCCAGAAGATGGTCAAGGTCTCTGCCGACAGCTTCCAGCTCCTCGAAGCCAAGGGCGCCAGCAACGATGGCCCGCCAGCCCCGCAGACCGGAGAGCGCCAGCGACGCCAGGCGCCAGCCCCGGCCCAGGACGCCTTCTTCGACGACGACGAGATCCCGCCGTTCTAAGTCGCTCCACCGGGCCAGCACACCACTGGCCCGGTCCCAAACCCTTACCCCATCCGCAGCCCACAGGTGCCCCCATGATCCGATTCACCAGTCGCCAGCCCTGCCCGGTTTGCGGCGGCCACAAGGACCTCCCCCAGGGGATCGGCGTTCGCTGCCACGGCTTCCTGAGCCAGGACGGCGATTATGCCCACTGCACCCGGGAGGACAAGGCCGGCCCGCTGCCCCTCGGCAAGGACGAGGCCTACGCCCACCGCCTGGGCGGCTCCTGCAAGTGCGGCGCCACCCACGGAAGGACGATCATGACGCCCAAGGCCGACACCAAGAGCCCCAAGTGGCGGCCCATCCCGGTCCCGCAGGCGGCGCCCGAGCCCACCTTCAAGCATCGGGACTACGGCAGCCCCTCCGGCCTCTGGGCCTACCGCAACGAATCCGGCCAGGTCATCGGCTACCGGGTCCGGTTCGACACCACCGAGGGCGGCAAGGTCGTCCTCCCCTATACCTGGTGCGTCGACGACAACCCCGCCACCGCCCGTAACGAAGGCTGGCAGTGGAAGGACCACCCCACGCCCCGGCCCCTCTACGGCCTCGACCGGTTGGCGGCCGACCCCTTCGCCGCCGTCCTCCTGGTCGAGGGCGAGAAGACGGCCAACGCCGCTCAGTTGCTCTTCCGGGACCTAGTCGTGGTCTCCTGCTCCGGCGGTGACAACGGCCCCAAGCACACGGACTTCAGCCCCCTCGCCGGTCGGGACGTGATCGGCTGGCCCGACAACGACAAGCCCGGCCAGAAGTGCATGGCCATGGCCGCCGGCCCCATCAAGCTGGCCGGTGCGGTGCTGCGGGTCGTCGACCTCCCCGACGGCCTGCCCGCATCCTGGGACCTGGCCGACGAGTTCCCCGCCACCCTCACCATCGAGGCCGCCCGCAAGTTGATCACCACGGCCCCCGCCTGGGGCGCCGAAGAGGTGACCGCCCCCGCCGGCTACCACCTGACCGAGGGCGGCAACGCCGAGCGCCTGGTCGACCGTTTCGGCGGCGACCTCCGGCACAACCAGGCCATGGGCTGGTTGTTCTGGGACGGATGCCGCTGGAAGCAGGACGAGGGCGAGGTCCCCGAGGTTTCCAAGGCGATCATCGCCGAACTCTACGCCGACGCCGAGAAGGCCAAGGCCGAGGCCCGGGACCTGGGCAGCCCGAAGGACAGCCCTGAGACCAAGGAAGCGCACCGCCAGGCCGACGAGCTGATGAAGCACGCCAAGGCGTCCGACCGGGCGAAGGCGATCGTCGGCATGTGCGAGATGGCCCGGTCTGTCCCCCAGCTCCGGAGCAAGGCCACGGACTTCGACGGCAACGACCCAAACCTGCCCGACGATCACCCGAAGCGGTTCCTCCTGAACGCCGCCAACGGCATCGTTGACCTCCGCACCGGCCAGCTCGTCGAGCACGACCGCAGCCAGATGATCACCAAGGCCGCCGGGATCGCCTATGACCCTACGGCCCAGTGCCCCACATGGGAGCGGTTCATCGCCGACATCATGGGCGGCGACCCCGAGATGGTCACCTTCCTCCAGCGGGCGATCGGCTACACCCTGACGGGCTCATGTTCCGAGCAGGCCTTCTTTATCCTCTACGGGAGCGGCTCCAACGGCAAAACCGTCTTCACGAACATCCTCACGGCCATCATGGGCGACTACGCCGGCGAGACCGCCACGGAGACCCTGATGACCGGCAAGCGGGACGCCGGCGGCCCCACCGAGGACCTCGCCCGCCTGGCAGGCCTCCGCCTGGTCGGCGCCAACGAGACCGACGAGGGCCAGCGGTTCTCCGAGGCCCGGATCAAGGCCCTCACGGGCAACGACCCCGTCACCGCCCGTGAGCTTTACAAGGGCTCGTTTACCTACCGGCCCCAGTTCAAGCTCTGGCTGCGGACCAACCACAAGCCCATCATCCGGGGCAACGACGAGGGCATCTGGCGGCGCCCCCGCCTGGTCCCCTTCACCCAGACCTTCGCCGGTGCACGCAAGGATGCCAGCCTGCCCGCCAAGCTCCAGGCCGAACTGCCCGGCATCCTGGCCTGGGCGGTGCGGGGCTGCCTCGAATGGCAACGCATCGGCCTGGGCTGGCCCGCCGCTGTCGCCGAAGCGACCGAAGCCTACCGGTCGGAGATGGACAGCCTCGGCCGGTTCCTTGAGGACTACGGCGCCCTCGAACCTGCCCGGGCCAAGGTGCTCCACGACGCCTACACCGAGTGGTGCGAGTCGATGGGCGAGTACGTCATGTCGCTGACCATGTTCGGCCGGAAGTTGACCGAGCGTGGCTGGACTTCGAGGCGGGACATGCACGGCCTCGTCCGGGTGCCTCCAAAAGCCCCAAACCCAGTCCCAGAGACCGTTATGCATAGTCTGCATAGTATGCATAGTTTTAACGGGAACTCCCACACGCATGCGCACATGCGGGCGTGCGCACATGCGCAGGATGGGGTTTTCCCTGATCAACCCTGCAAACTATGCATTCAATCGACCCCTATGCCTGTCGCTGACAGGGCTATGCATAGTTCGAGGTCATCTGCGACGGCGCCGCTGCTGTCAACCGCCGACGACAGCGTGGTCCTTTGATCATGCGGGCTTATGAGATCGCCCAGAACCTGACGGCCAGGGGCTTTGCGCTTGCGCTGGCGGTGCATGGGATCGAGGTTTCCCCGGCGACCCGGCTCCTGCCGGCCGACGTCGAGGTGATCAAGGCGCACCGGGACGAGTTGATCCGCTACCTGCGGCGGCAGTCCCTGGCGGTGGATCCGGCGGACCCGATCGTCCTGACCGTGATGCCGGCGACCCAGTTCATCTTCGACCTGGTCGAGGCGGGGCAACTGCCGGAGCAACCCCAGGCCGGCTACCCCATGCCGGTGCTCAAGTGGCCCGAGCGGGCGGCAAATCCGGAGCCAGTAAAACCCCCACCCGATGCCCCACGGCGGGGCGGCACCTTTTGGCAGAAGTACAAGACGACAGGAGTAGCACCATGGACACCGAACCCCTGACCGAGAGCGAGATCGAACAGCTCCGGCGCATCGCTGACGAGGGCGGCGCCGTCAAGCTGGACAACCCCGAGCTGCGGGCGTTCGTCGCCAGCCTGGACCGACTGCAGGCCCTGGAGACCAAGCCGAAGGCCTCGACCTTCGGGCCGGCCACCGACGACCAGGTCTCCTGGCTCTGCACGACCCTGGCCAGCGGTGACCCCTACACCGTCAGCCATGCCGAGGTCTGGCAGTTGATCGAGCGCATCGAGGCCGACCGGGTCCGGCTGCTCGACCTGCGGGCCCTGGCTGCGGCCACCTTCCCGCCCGCACCCGTCGAGGCCACCCCGGCCCCCGCTGCACCTGAGCTCGCCCTGAGCCCCACGGTGGCGATCGCCGTGCTGGCCCAGGCCATCTGGCACATCATCGACCACCGAGTCGGCCTGGCGTCCCTCGCCATGGTCAACGGCGGGCTCCTTCGGGAGGGCGGCCCCCATGGCGACCGGTAAAGCCCTCGAAGCCCTCGTCACCCGCTCGGCCAGGCGGCAGGGCCTGGAGATGCGGCGCAACACCCCCGGCATGACCATCATGGGCCGGGACGCCAGCAACCGGGCCGTCGGCTTCGCCCACAACACCGGCCGCCTCGACTTCGAGGGGTTCCTGCCCACCGGCCAGCACTGGACCTTCGACGCCAAGAGCGCCAAGGGGCAGAGCTTCCCCCTTCGGAACATCAAGCGGCACCAGGCGGTGATCGTCCGCAAGACCACCGAGCGCAAGCGCATGGCCTTCTTCCTGGTGGAGATGACCGAGGCCAAGGGCGGCCCGCGGTACTTCGCCCTCTGCTGGCCGACGCTGCAGCCCTTCTGGGACCGGAAGGACTACGGCGGCAGCCAGAGC
>Ga0315904_10008032_pt1 | contig 14035 bp, 9 predicted proteins | sample LakEriMetagenome_6_FD_203529 | JGI IMG/M metagenome (GOLD analysis project Ga0315904, IMG submission 203529) | Freshwater fungal communities from buoy surface, Lake Erie, Ohio, United States - Buoy 12 MA120 | ecosystem: Environmental > Aquatic > Freshwater > Lake | place: USA: Lake Erie, Ohio... | reverse complement strand
ACCCTAACGAGACAGATTCACCAAGAGCATTCGGCAGTGAAAAAGATGGAGATGCCTTTCCTGGCACTGCCACATCTGCAAGCACTACGTTGACTGAGGAGATAAGAGCGAGGAGCAGAGCAAAAAATAATTTTTTCATAGTGAGTTTCTCTTCAAGGGTAAAAACAGCCGGTGTTAGAATGACTATATATCAGGTATGTGTGCCTGTGGAAGCTATCCAGAGCCGCATAAAAGCTGAGTGGCTGATTGAGCGCATTCCGCATTAAAAACCCTGCTAATGCGGATGATGTTTGTAAAGAATCTCTCGTTGAGAGTTTATTTCACGGCAGCCGCAGCAGCGCATCCCGCACAATTGCAGGGGTAAGGATGTTGGGCAGCAGGACGGGCTCTGCCGATGGCGAAGCTAGAATAACGTTAAGCGGCACCCCGTTTCTTCCATAGCGGCGTAGTGCAGCGGTGATCATAGGGTTCTTTGATGTCCAATCAGCGCGCATAAGGGTGACGTTTTTTTGAACGATTAGATCGCGCACCTCTTCAGAGCTAAACACGATCTTCTCATTAACCTGACAGGTAATACACCACTCAGCGGTAAAATCGAGGAAGACCGGTCGGCCTTGTGCAAGCACCTTTACAAGACGCTCCTCAGAGAACGACTCCCACAGCAGGCCATACGAATCGGTAAAAGGTATTACAGTTCCGCTTGGTGTACATGCTCGCGCGCGGCTCTCTTCAACATCTTCTGTTTGAGGTAGCGCCATGTATACCCCAAGGGCAAACATACTAAGCGCTCCCGCTGTAAAAGCTTTAGCTACGCGCGGGCGCACACTCTTCGCTGAACGACCCCACAACCAGAATGCAAAGCTAATCGAGAGAAGCCCCCACAACACGTTCACCACAACATCAAGCCCTGGTGGCTCAAGCCCCATCTGGCGCGCAAAGACTCGCGCTAGCCACACAACACTTGCAAAGAGCGGAAACGCCATCAGCTCTTTAAACGTAACCATCCATTCGCCAGGTTTCGGTAGAAATCGAAGCAGCTCCGGTCGGTACGAGAGCAGTAAATACGGAGTGCTCATACCAAGGCCGATCGCGGTGAACACGCACAGGCTTAACAGTGCAGGTAGCGTTAGCGTCGCAGCAAGTGCTGTACTCATATACGGGGCGGTGCACGGCGTTGCAACAGCGGTTGCAAGAGCCCCGTTTAAAAACGAGCCCAGAAGTGATGTGGGAATATGTAAACGACCCGTGATGTTTTGAACTCTCTGTCCGAGCGAGATGTCGGTGATAAACAGTAGCCCAAGCGATAAAAACACTACCATCATCACCACAACAAACGTCGGTGACTGTAGCTGAAATCCCCAACCAAGCTGCTCACCCCCGACTCGCACCGTCAACAGCAGCGCTGCAACGATCCAGAACGACACAAGCACACCGAGTGAGAACATCAGTCCGTGTTGCCTGGTACTCTTTGGGTCGTTCCCTGATTGCTCAACGAAGCTTAAGATTTTAATTGAGAGAACCGGAAACACACACGGCATGATATTTAACAGCAATCCCCCTATCAGCGCGAAGATAATAATGGAGAATAATCCAAGAGTGCCCGAAGCCGAAGTGGCCTTAGCTTCTGCGTGCGCAACTCCTAACAGATCTGATGGAGGAGGAGCGCTTGGATTGGTGTCGATAGAGACGGCCTTAGGCTCTCCATCAGCACCCCATCCTGAGGGCGCGACTAACACTCCACGAATACGGGAAATTGAGTCTTGATTAAGCGCATCGCGAGCCAGAGTGATCCGTACCGAGTCACCGTCCCGCTCTATCCGCTGCTCCTTACTGTTAGAGATAATGCGCTTATCGTCGGGGAAGAAGGCAAACTGCGGTGGGAGAGCGCGCCCATCGAGTGGAATAAGCGCCATAATAAGTTGGTCTGGTCGCTCCTCAACTGCGATTGAAACCCTTTCGAGCGGAACAGGCACTTGGCCCATCGCATCTTCGAACTCTTTATAATGCTTTGAAGGTGCACCAGCCTGAGTTGAGATCGGAAGAGAGAGCGCAACAGTTGCCTCTCCAGGTAAGCACTCGTCTTTGCACACAAGCCACTGAAGCCCTAAGGTAATAGTAGTAGAGCTACCACGGGCATCAGCGGAAAGTTTTGCAGGAAACGGGATAAGAACATCCCCGTATCCGTAGTTCACAAGTGGCCCTGTTACTAATCGCTCAGGGTAGGGCCAGAGTGGGGAAGAAACTGCGAGCGCAGGATCCGTAGACCACGAGAACCTCGGAGGTAGCCCTGAGTCTCCCGGATTCTTCCAGTAGATATGCCAACCTGGCTCAAGGGTGAATTTCACTCCCAGAGTGAAGGTTGAACCTGGCGAGAGAGATTCTTGGTCAGAGATTAGCTGCGCACTAAGGTGAGGCCCAGAGCCAGTGTCAGATGTCTGGCAGCCCCAGAAGCTTACAAGTGAAAGCAGCGTGAGCAAAACTCGCTGTGCTTGACGATGGAGTGGCAAAATCATGCTAGCAGTATGAACGGAGAAGCTAGGAGAAGACCAGCTGCTTTAAGAAATAAGAGACGGGAGCTCTCGTTTGTAAAGCGAGCCTGAATAAACTTAAAACTGCTTGGAGGTCTTAGGCTGCGTTGGCGAATTGACGAACAGAGAATGAGAAATTATCAAAGTCTGCCATCATCTTATCGTGGGCAAGCAAGGTATTGGCGTACTCTCTAAGATTAGCGCTATTGGAGGCATTAACATCTAAGCCGTTATCTTGAGCTGTTGATGTTACAAGCTCCGATGTAGCAAGCGCCTTTGAGGGCATAACAAGACTCTCCAGACTGCCCATTACTGAGGCAGCTGCTGCGGTGTAGCTGTTCCGCTCACCCTGAGACCTGTAGTTTGAAACTGTTAAACCCATCAACATAAATTTACCCAACCCCTTACTCTTACCACAGAGTGAGTTCTTAGCAAAGATTTTTTGGAATTGGGTTTTAGAGTGCAAACTCCTATAATTACCCATTAATAACAGATAGTTAGCAATGTTTTGCCCTGCGTGTTTTTTTGATAGAGCTTCAGAAGAGAAGTGCTGATGGGTTAGGTAGTCTGCAATCACCAAAGGCTTGGTTAAAGTGTATGTCTGCTTCTCAGGTGGGTGCCGCACTAAGGCCATTTGTGCGATTGTAGCAAATGTCATAATTCCATAGCGAAATACAGTCACTTGCTGTGGACGCCCCCTTTAAAGGGGCTCCCGACCGTAGGGAGGGTGGGGTTGAGATACATAGTGGTTGACACTGGATATCGGATTTAAAAGAAGGCGAGGTGCTGTATGACCTTGGTTCTGGAGATGGGCGCATTCTCCTTGCTGGTGCTAAGCGCGGAGCGCGATGTTACGGATTTGAAATCAATCCGTTTCTATGTCTGTACACCAAGTTAAAAACGTATCTTCGAGGCTATAAAAACGTAACTGTCACACGCCAAGACTTTTGGGGCTGTTCGATATCAGAAGCCGATGTGGTCAGTGTGTATTCGTGCCGTATGCTATGGAGCGGCTCAAAGCAAAAGTGCGAGCTGAGTTAAAGCCCGGCGCGCGGATTGTATTGGCGGTTTACCCATTTGTAGACTGGAAGCCTGAGGCGCAGGACGGCGATGTATACCTGTACCGAATCTAAACTAGGTCGCCCAGGGAATCTGCTCGTAAAGCCGATGTGACCCTAAGAGCAGATCTGAGCTATGCCATTATCGGTGATTGTAATAACGGAAATATTCTAGGAGCGCAGAGCTGCTAGCTCCGCAAAGAAGGCACCACCACGTAATCGCCGTTGGCGAATATCTCCTCTCCCCGCACCTTGCACCACTCCACCACGCGCCTCTCTAGCCAGGTGGTCTTTAATCTAAACGAATCAACAAATCCCACGTGCCCTCCGTGCTGAGGGGTTTCAAGGTGTATAAGCTGAGAAGAGTTTGCAAGAGATTTTGGAAAACACGTTGGCGAAAGGAAGGGATCGTCTAGGGCACTTACAAGTAAAGTCGGTACTGTAATGTGTGGAATAAAATGTATTCCACTCGATGACTCCCAATAGTGATGCACCGACTTAAAGCCGTGAGTAGGAGCGGTAAAGCGGATGTCAAACTCATAAAAGGTGCGGATTGACTCGAGCCCAGAGATGTCAAAATAATCGGGGAATCTCTGAGCTTTCTCGCGCATTCGGGCTCGAAGCGGTTTCAGTAAGTAGCGCATGTACAGTGAGCGAGATGGGTGAGATAAGACTTTCGCTGATCCTTCTAGGTCAAGGGGCGCTGAAACTGCAACAGCACGAGTTATGTTACTTGGTGCGCAAGCGCCTTCTTCACCAAGGTATTTGCATACGATATTTCCGCCAACGCTAATTCCGATTAGAGATAATGAGTGGTTTGGAAATTTAGTCACGGCATGATTAACGACTGCGCGTAGGTCATCGCTCTTTCCACTGTGATACCAGGTGCGCAGCCTGTTTCGCTCTTCACCACAACCGCGCATATTCCACGTCAGCACACTACATCCAGCATGCAGTAAAGCGCGGGTGAGCCCTACGATGTAGGCGCTCTGATGTGAGCCTTCTAATCCGTGTGTTAGGATCGCTAATTGAGATCCGGTTTGCTCTTGTGTGGTGGGGCGAGACCAGAAGAGCTCAAGGAAATCTCCATCCGCTAGTTCAAGAATCTCTTTGTGTGGGCGCTCCCTAAGCGATGGCTTACGAAGGAGTGCGGGCATGATCGTCTGAAGAGATGCTGCAGAGAGGGGGCGAGGGGGAGTAAAAGAACTCTTAAGAATAGGCATATAGATCTGTACACTGAAGTCGTAAGCCTATCATAAAGTCGCTAGATGTGGCGCCTGGATTGCGGGGCAAGGGGCAGCGGTTGTGCCTGGTGCAACAGCGATAAGATCCCCTTCTTTGTGGCTCTTTGTCACGTGAAACATCGTTACCTTTCAATAATTTATGGGGTAGCGCCGATGGCTGTGAGTGGGGTACAGATTAGAGGTTAGATGATGGGCTTTCTCTGGGCTTTTTTAGCCCCCACGTAAAGCCACCCTATTATAAGGACGTAGTGTGAACACGCTTGGATCTTTTGAATTCATCATATGGCTTCTGGTTGTGCAGGTGCTGTCATTTGCCGCGCTGCCGTTTATTGCATGGATGTGCCCACAGGCCCCCGACCGTGGTTATGGGTTATCGAAGGTGCTCGGGGCGTTTCTTTTCGCAACGATCGTATGGCTCTGCTCTCTGGCAGGTCTCACCGCGGAGAATAATCGACTCGTGGTCGCCATCTTTGTTGCCATTATTGTGCTCGGATTTCGCGGTTACAAGTCGGGCTGGCTGTCGGTGGCAGAGCTACGCGTGTTACTGAGTAAGTATGGTCGGTCAGTAGAGGGGATCTTTGTTGGTCTTACCCTCGTATACGGGATTATTCGCTTTCTTAACCCAGAGGTGTTCTGGGGCGAGAAGCCGATGGATTCCACATTTTTAAACTTCTTTGTTCGTAATCACACACTTCCACCGCAGGACCCATGGGCTGCCGGAAGTTCTATGAGCTACTACTACCTTGGGATGTACGTTATCGCAGCACTCTTAAAACTTACTGGGATCGCTCCTGCGATTGGGTACAACCTAGCTATGGCAACGCTTGCTGGGTGGATTGGCGCGGCGCTTTTTTCCCTCTGTCTGATGCTTACTAAAAACCGCAAGTTTACGGTGTGGGCGGTATGGCTGCTTCTGTTAGCGAGTAATCCTGAGGTGCTTCGTCTTTCAATAGTAAACTTATTTACCTGGCGAGAGTTTAATTTCGACACCACCTTCTGGCCCTCGACGCGAGTATTTACCTCGCCGTCTTTTCTTGAGTACACATCGTGGTCGCTACTGTTTGCCGATCTGCATGCTCATGTTATTGCAATACCGTTTACTGTTACCGCCCTTACACTAGCGGCGATCTTATTTCTTGATGGCGCATCACGTTACTCAGGGCACGGCATTGCGCTTCGCTTAGTGTTGGGTGGTGTGGTCGGAGCGCTGTTTGGTCTTAACACCTGGGACTTTATCTCGTTTGGAGGTGTGGTTGGGTTGCTGATCGTTTTTGCAAGTGTTCCGCTCTTTTGGAAGCCGCCGACGACCCCTGAGGGCACACCTATTCTAGGTGAAGTGGTGTTAGTCACGCTTTTTTCACGTGGCATGGCACTGATCTGGGATCTGTTGCTATTTGGGAGCAGCGCTGCGCTTGTGGTATGGCTGTATCGCTTAGGCGTGAGCTTTCGACCGAATGGTGGTTGGGGATGGGTTGCAAGCGCAGAGTTTAATGCAAGTCTGAAGCATTTCCGAGTTATTGGGTACTGGTTAGTCGGAATGCTTCTCGCGGTAGGAATCGTGGCATGGGCGCAGCAGCGAAAGGGTAGGGAGATCTCAGTTCCGCGGCTTTTAGGCGGCTCGGTGTTGTTTTGCTTAGCTCTTATGCCAGGGGTTCTAAGTGTTACCCGTGGTTTCTCGCTCCATCCGTGGGGCACGTTTCTTTTCTGTGCGGCGCTTTCTGCATGGGCCTTTATCGTGTTCTGGTCTGATGAGGGTAAGCCCGAGCGAACCTTGCTGTCTATCTTTATCATTAGTGGCGCACAGCTCATTGTTATGCTTGAGGTCTTCTTCTTGCTCGATCGTATGAATACGCTGTTTAAGGGCTATATGGCAGTGTGGATGATTACTGGCATTGCTACCATGGTTGGTGGTTACTATGCGTATCAGTCGGTTGCCACCGTAGGCTCCGAGCGACTCAAAAAATACGCCCGTAGAGCCGCATACGTGTTTATAGCGATGTTACTTATCGGTACCTCGGTGAATGTGTATGCAGTTGTAAAGATGAAGCGAGTACCAAAGCGCTTCTTCACCCTGGATGGTATCGCATACCTGCGCGAGATGAATCCAGATGACGCTGCGGTGATCGATTGGTTTAATGCTACTGTAAAGGGGACTCCGGTGATTCTTGAGGCTCAAGGCGATGGTTATCGAGAGTTCACCCGAATCGCGATGCACACTGGCTTGCCGACTGTGCTTGGATGGGAGCATCATGCACGCCAACGCGGACTCTCGCACGAATCAGCGCTTGCGAGGCGTAAAGCTATCCAGGCTATCTACACGCACGAGGATATCGAAGTAACCAAAAAGTTTTTACTCGATAACGCCGTTGATTTCGTGATCGTCGGCAAGATTGAGAAAGCAACATATCGCAGACTTTCACAGGAGAAGTTTGACAATCACCCAGAGGTTTTTACGAAAGTAGCCTCGTTTGGTGAGAGTCATATCTACGTCACGTATTTCTCCAAGTATAATAAAACCTACCGGAGCGGAATAAATCAATGAGCCTCTTATTACTTTTAGCAGCAATTGCGGTCGTAGGTAGTTTTATCGCACTTCCCCTGTTTGAGTTTACTGCGGCAGCACTGCTGCTTACGCCGCTACTTAAGTTTCTCTTAGCAGTGATTCTGGGTGCTCTTGGTAAGGAGGTGATCGGTGGAGGCGCTGAGAGAATTTTTTACCTGTTCTGCTTTGCGATTGTATCGCTCTCAGCGTACGGATTCTTTGGTCCGCGCAAAGAGCGTCTGGTCCGCCAAGACTTCTATCCGTTTCTTGCTTTTGCAGCCATCTTTACCGTTGCGTACGCTCTGTGCCGAGAGTGGGTTGATTTTTATGACCTTGGGGAGCGCTTAAGAGATTACGCACTGCTTGCCTCGGCAGTTGACTCTCCGGTTGTGCCACGCGAGCCGTGGATGGAGGGAACAGAGCTTAACTACTACGTGTTCTGGTATCGATTTGGAGCGATGCTTAGCTCGGTGCTAGGAATTGAGGTGTGGGATACGTATCACACTATTATTTCTTTCTCGATGGCGTTCTATGCTGCGGTTATCTTTCAGATAGTGCGAGTTATCCTTGGCGGCTCAACGTGGCTTGCCTCGCTTGCTGCTACGATGATCCCGTTTGGACCCAACATCGCTGGGATGTTGATCTTGAAGCGCGGCAAAACTGGCTTTGAGCCAGACGAAGGATGGTGGGGGCCATCGCGGGTTATTCAAGGAGCGATAGATGAGTTTCCAGCGTGGTCGTTTGTACTGGGAGATGCCCACCCGCATTACTTAAATCTGGCGGCATTTCCGCTTTTCTTGTTGATCCTGTACCGCATCATTACAAGTGCGAGTCCAACTGCTCGGCGGTTTACGCAAGCTGCTATGATGGTTGTTGCCGGAGCGCTCTTTCTCGTTGGTAGTAATGCGTGGGAGGTGCCGATGTGGGGTGGCGCTGTAGTCATTACAGGACTCACGGCGATGATCGTCTTTAAGACTTCGCTTACGCTACCAAAGCTTGCAAAGGGCTCTGGCCACAGCACAGCTGAGTCACGTATCGCTGGATTTGATCTCTTTAAGCTAATCGCGTGCGTCTCTGTGATGCTTATGGCGGTTGTGATGGTTGCGCTTCGATGGAGTGCTACACCAGTGTGGCAGAGTGTCGCGATAGTTGTGTTTGTAGGTCTCTTTGTTGCGATGTTTTTCCCGTCGCAGGTTAGTGTTGGAAGCTTACTACGAGAGCTACTTGGAAAAGTTCGTTTCACATGGAAAGGGCACGATCTAGGATGGATTTGTTTCTGGGGCCTTTTATTAGTAGCGCTTAAGCTCTCCAGTAGCCACATTAAGCCTGAGGGTGGCGGAGGGAAACTTGAATTTGTTACAGGCCCCATTCCAGTTACAACGACTGCTGAGATGTTTGTCCACTGGGGATGGCAGTTAACGCTGGTTGCAGTGGCATCGCTTCTCTTGTACCGCTTTACACTCGCCTCTTTCTTTATGGGGGTGTTTCTTGTGTGCACCCTGCTTTTTGATAAGGGTGCGCTGTTTATCTATGTGCTGATCGGTATTCAACTGGTGCGGCTATTGAGGCCACGACAAACCCCAGGCACATGGCGAGAGGTGTTTAGTGAGGGGCTTATTATCTCTAGCCTTGGGCTTATCTTGCTGCCCGAGATCGTTTTCCTGAACGATGCGTACGGCCCTGAGATTGAGCGCATGAATACGATCTTTAAAGTATACACTACGGCGTGGGCGCTTATTGGGCTCTCTGCTGTTTCGCTTGTGCAACAGGTGGGGCAGATGAGAACCAAAGAGCTTGATGCGATCGCTCCAGGCCTACCGATTGTGATTACACTTTTTGTGGTGGGTGTGCTGGCAGTTGGTACGGGACGATTCTACAGCCATGTATTGCCGATGCGCATGATGACGCGTGACCCGAAGTTTGGTTCAGAAGGGCTTGGGCTTGCCGAACGGAAGTATCCAGGTGCAGGCACGATCATTCGAGTGTTGCGTACCAAACCACACGGCCGTGTCTTAGAAACACAAGGACGTCCGTATAGCTTTACCTGTTTTGTGTCGACGTTATCTGGGCAGCCCAGTTACCTAGGGTGGGCTAACCACGTAAATCTCTTAACGCGACTAGGCGGTGAGATCGGCCGGCGCGAACGCGTGACTGAGCAGTTCTACACCGAGGCTGATTGCGCGAAACGAAAGGAGTATGCGCTCGTTGAACAGATTCGCTACGTGGTTGTAGGAAGCCTTGAGCGGCAGAAGTATACCAATGTAGCTCAGCTTGATTTCTCTTGCTTTAATCCGATAGCGCAGGCTGGTGAGTATTCGTTGTATGAGGTGAATTAGGGGTAGATTCCGTGTTGGATCGGCCTTGAGCACTTCCCTTACCTGTAGGGAAAAAACGAGTGCAATTTTTACTTATGTACCACAGGCTGGGTAACTTGCCTAAAAATAACAGTTTTATCTTTTCGGAGCTATGGGGACTAGGAAAGCGCAGCTCCTTAAAGACCTCTTTCATCTCAATGAGCGGTTCTACATAGACCTTCTGTCGGGCTCTGACTATCTGCGCTTTGTATCGAATACGGACGAGTTTCGCCGCGTTTGTCTTGCCAGTAATAAACAGTAGATTATCGCTGATGAGGTGCAGAAGGCTCCTAGCCTTCTCGATATCGAGCATCAGCTTATCGAATCGCAGCAGCTTCGCTTTACATTAACGGGATCAAGTGCCCGGAAGCTTTGCCGAGCTAGTGCGAATCTCTTCGCGGGACGTGCATTCGTCTATCACTTATATCCCCTTACACATCTCGAATTGGGCGATGACGTCGATTCTCACGCTGAGTGTTGAGGCATTCTACCCGAGCCTTTAAGCCTTCGTTGTTCAAGGCTCCGTTAGGAGGCAAGGAGAAAATGCATGATTGATTGCATTTTTGTTGTTCCGTTAGGTGCCAGGAAGCTGACTGCTCAGCTCTCCCGGCCTCGCTCGCCGTGGTAAAACATCGATGATTCTTCGGCTCTGATAATCGATGCCCTTTAGATCGTATGTAATCTTTCCACCAGAAATTTCATGCAAAAGGATAGGTATGCGCTCTAGCGCGCACATCTCCCGTGGAGAAGGCTCGTGTTTGTACGGGGCTATCACATGCAGCATTCGGATCGTATCGTTGTTGACCGGCAGACTAGTAAAATGCTCTGCCACCACGTGTGCTAACTTACTAAGTGCAAGAGTTTGCCCGTGCGGGTTGAGTTCCAGCTCATCTGGATTAGCGTCTTTATAGCTGTTATTAAACGTACCTTCCAGTACGCCATGTACGCTAGATTTTACCTCGATGACAGCGAGCATAGGCGCTTCGGTGTCAGTAGCTGGAGAGATTGCAATGATATCAATTTCACGGCTTATTTCTTGACCAAATTGCCTACGTAAGCCACTTTTTAACTCTCCATCGCCTAGTTGCCTGACACCGACAGCAAGTATCTGCCACCCTGCTTGTAGTAGCGGTTCATATGACAGCACTTCATTGAGCGCTCCCTGGAACAACCCTGCGACAAGTTTTTCTATATACTGCTCGTTGTTACCCAGTGTCTGTAAATCGTCGGGTAAATAGGGATTTTGATGTGCCGGCTTGCGAGAGAGACCACTTTTTGCATCCGGTAGGTGTAGTTTTTCGTATAGGTCATGCACTAAATTGATCCAGCCGTGTGGGATGGATTTCTGCTGAGACCATGTTTTCACATCAATATTAGAGGCAAGTTGTTCAAGTTCGTCTAGGATTCGCTTCCCTTGCGGCCATTCTCCTATGCTTAGTATTTTTTCTATGAGCTCTGAACTATTTACCTCTGGTGATTGGGCCCTTGCTATCGCAAGCAGTCGGGTAGCGGATTGAAAATTCGTTGCGATACTCGTACATCTCTCCGTTGGCAGCGTAGAAGAGCGTAATGTATTAACCAGCTTCCAAGCCGTATCGCCGAGGTCTCCGCCATGCTGCAGTGCCTGAATAAGCTCGTCGGAAAGATAAGGATCTTTCGTTAGCCGAGAGATATTTCTGACATCGGAGAGGGAAATGGTGCGAGGGTTTGTATCCTGCGTAGTGGAGGAATCTGGATAGAGGGGGAGAAGAGATTTTTGTAGTGCTTTAAAAAGATCTGTGTTCCGAAGTCTATACGCTGCCCTGGAGGCATCGGCGGCGTTTGTGATTTCGTATTTCATAACTGCACTCAGGATCTCCCGATAAATCTTACTCGCTCGATCAATCTGTATCTCCTTTCCTTTCTTCCCTTCCTTGAGATCAACGAGTTTTGCGAGAGCAGTCCTGTTTTCATCCAGTTCGCTCTCTAGCGCGACAAGGTCTCCGAGAACAGTCGATCGACTCCCCTCATACTCTTTCAGTAAGCGCGCCAACTTACATAAAAGGTCTAGTCTCTCGGCAGAAACTTTGAGGTTATTCGCTGCGTCCAGAAGAGTTTGCTGCCTCCGGTCCCCTGCTGATTCTATTCCATCAGCAAAATCCTTCAATTGTCGCACAATCGAGAGTGAGATCTTTTTTTTGTCGATATCGAATAGCGCATCGCGTGCGTCGCGCGGGATTTTCTCTAAGAGTTTTTCAAAAGGATCAGTACGCATGCCTGCTTCCGTGTCGCCCCAGCGGTTCCCCGCTCATAAATGAGTCGGCCGACAATTGGAATAACTTAAGTGTATACCAAGAAATGGACGCTATGCGCGGTAGAGATATCGGCCAACCCCCGGCGGCGCAGGTTAGCCGGGAAGGGATTCACTGCACTGAAACGATCCAGGACAGGCTTGAGGCCCTGAGACGTCTAATCGCGATAACCCGCCATGGATGCCGTTTCGCTAACCATCGGAGGTCTTATCGTCGTGTTTTTGGGTGTGCTCACCAGCTACTCCTAAGGTGCGGGACTTAAATTCGTCGCGAAAATTAAAATCTCGCTGCAAACCCTGCCACGCCAGGTATCGAAATACGCCACAAGCAGTGCGAACAGAGTAGCAAGAATCCCCCCGTTCAGCGATGAGGGGCTTTTCCTCTGCAACAAAGAAGGCCGCAAAACCTGCTGCAAAGTTATGCTCGTTTGCGAGGGTAAGATTTTCATATTGCAACTGCTCAAGCTGTTCTGACAAACTCGAGTTTGTACCACATGTAACACTACCATTGACAACGATTCGCTCAGTAGTATTCACGGGATCTGAAAACTTACTATCCAACCGCCACTCTTGAAGTAGTTCAGGATCGATAATCTCCACCTCAGGAAAGAGTTGCTTCGCGGCGAGAATTAGGTCCAGGCGGGAATCGCCAGGCTTAAGCGTAAGAGCAACTGTTGTTGCGTTTAGCTTCTCAACGTTAAACCTCTCCAAAAAAGCTATTTTTTGCAGACCTAAAAGCTCTTTTCTGGAGGCGTCTGCAAGCGGTGCATTGCCATTATCTAGGTGTTTGGCGCCCGTCTTGGGGTCTAACAAGCGCTGGTCTTTCGATTTGTCGTCGTAGATATTCATCGTGCTTCTAAATCGATCCGTAATCAGTGGCTAGAGCATAATCACACGGCTGTATAACTATCAGGCACGTTTTGGGTCGGCACAATTGCAAGATAACTTCACCCTTTTTGTGGCCTAACCCACGCTCTATGCTACGTGGCGTGTGGTGAACAACTAAATCCCCTCCCTGCCACAATCGGCCGCAGCAAGCTCGGCATATTGTACAGTACATAGCCGATCACACAGATATACCATATTTTCAGGCCTTAGGTAATGATTCTGCGAAGCGCATTTTGCTCCAACTTTCGTGGGATAAGGCTCCATCCAAAGGCAGCAAAATCCTAGTCATATCGAACGGATATGCAAATCAATCGCTTTTTTGTAAGTAATTGATTCGTGGTAAGCGTAAGCATCACGGCCTCCCAAGAGGGAATAGTTTGGGGTCAAAATGCGTAATGTTGAGTTGCGGGAAGTGTATCAATGGCTCCAGCAGGGCTGAGTAGGGTGAGCTAAGTGGCAAAAAGTAGCCGTGCATATACACTACTGCCATGCAGTCAGCGGGGAAGCGGGGTTTAGAACTCATCCGGCGACGGCTCAAACGAGTCGTAGGAGGGGAGCTCATCGATAGTATCGACGGTATCGATGAACTTAGGAATAGGCGGAGGCGCCTGAAAGTCGGGTATGCCTTGAGCTTTCATGATGTCCTTAATTGAGTGGGCATCTTGAATGAAGGCGATAATTCTCATCTGCGATCTGCATTTAGGACACTCCAAGGGATTGATCTCATATACGCGCTTTATGCACGCAGCCCAACTACTTTTGCAGAACTCCTGCCGATAGTCGCTCTCTTGTTCTTCAGCAGGAGGAGGAGGGGAGAGCTTAGCGCGTTCACCGCGGCGCCTACAGGAATAACGTCCGAAATATCTAGTCAGAGATTCGTAGGTGTTAGGGATATGACATGAGAGTTGAGCGAGAAACTCTAGGGCGTCAAACTCATGAGCGGTGCCATCCTTAGTGGTATAATTAACAATGTCATCTTGGACTGAGATTTTTTCCAGGGATAGAGGAGCGCGCTCAATGTAGCGAGCGACAAACTGCTCGCTCTCTTTATCGTGGAAGGGGTCGCCTAGCCAGACGCCAAAGCCAGTGTGATCCTGAGAGAGAATCTGCGCCACATCATCGTCGGTGATA
>Ga0315904_10008027_pt1 | contig 14046 bp, 15 predicted proteins | sample LakEriMetagenome_6_FD_203529 | JGI IMG/M metagenome (GOLD analysis project Ga0315904, IMG submission 203529) | Freshwater fungal communities from buoy surface, Lake Erie, Ohio, United States - Buoy 12 MA120 | ecosystem: Environmental > Aquatic > Freshwater > Lake | place: USA: Lake Erie, Ohio... | reverse complement strand
CTTCAAGGTGCTCGACAAGACCTTTCAGCCCGAGCCGGGTAAATTGCTCTGCTGGAACAACCGCTTGCCCGATGACGGCGTCAATCCGGCGACGCTCCATCACGGGATGAAGGTCAGGAAGGGCGTCAAATACGTGATCACCAAATGGTATCGCGAAAAACCCTGGAGGGATTGATGACCGACTATACCGCGCTCGCTGCAAGACTTTCTTCAAGGCTGGCTGAACTGACCGCGCGATCCGGCGAGATCGAGGCTGATCTGCGCGGGCCGCTCGACGCCGACTTTGCCGAGCAGGCGGTGGATCTCGCCGATGACGAGGCGCTAGAAGAGATCGATGCGGTGCTCCACACCGAAGCGGCGCAGATTCGCGCGGCGCTGATGCGGATCGAGAACGGCACCTATGGCACTTGCGCGAACTGCGGAGACGACATCCCGTCCGCGCGGCTCGAAGCCGAGCCAGCCGCCACGCGTTGCGTGAAGTGCGCAGCGTGATTTGAAGGTTCGCTGGCGCGAACCGGCAGACCTCCCGCCCCGCCTCCCCACCCGGCCACCAATGATACCATCAGGCTATGGTGGCCGGGTGGGGAGGCGGGGTGGGAGGTCTGCGTCGTGCGTCAGCACGACACGGGAACCAGAAACGAAAAAGGCGACCCCGTCGGGCCGCCCTCCTCGTTGCAGCCCGAAGGCTGCGCAGCTTGTGAAGCTTACTTCTTGAGGCTGAGGCCACCGAAGCGCTTGTTGAACGCGGCCACGCGGCCACCTTCGGCAACCTGCTGACGACCGCCGGTCCAGGCGGGGTGGCTCAGCGGATCGATATCGAGCGCGAGCACGTCGCCTTCCTTGCCCCAGGTCGAGCGGGTCTGGAATTCGGTGCCATCGGTCATCTTGACCGTGATCATGTGGTAATCGGGGTGACCTTCGGTCTTCATGACATATTCCTTTGCAGCCAGGAGCCGGTTCCGACCGGCACAGCTATGAACGGGAAGCGGCGCCGCTAGCCGGGTTTGCCTTGGAAGGCAAGCCCGACTGCTGAGTCTTTGGTGTCCGCAGCCCCTCCGGGCTGCGAAATCCTCGCTCATGCGACCTGAAGGTCTCATCGCTGCGGGCGGCCAGTCGGCCTTGCGGTCGCTTGCGCAACCGAAATCAGCGACAAACGCTGCCCATTGCAACCACTCTCGCGCGGTCACTTGCCGGGGCTGGTTGCAGCGGGCGGAACCAGCTTGGCGAACTCCTCCAGCCGCCCGTTCTGCGCGGCAAGATCGCCTGCACCGGTCGCACGGCGATGGGCATCTGTAAGCAGCGCGCGGTCATAGGGCTCCATCGTCACCCCGCCCTCCTCCGGAAAGCGGTACTGGGTGCCATAGGCCTGGGGCTGGCCGATCGACTGGAGATAGCGGTCGAGCGTGGCGGCTGCGATCCACTCGGCATCCTTGCGGCCCAGCGCCAGCGAGCGCACCGCCAGGGTGTGGGCGAAGAGATAGTCGCGCGGCTCATTGCCGTGCTGGAAGATGAAGGCCGCGCCGAAATAGTCCGCGGCGGTCTTGAGCGCCCCTGCCTCATACAGCGCGCGGGTGCGCGCGCGGCGTTCGGTATCGGCCTTGAAGCCCGCTTCGGGGTCTTGGCTGTCGCCACTGCGCTGCGCCTGATCGGCGGCGAACATCGCGGCGACTTCGGGATTGTCGGATACCTGCTCCTGCGCGGCGGCAGAGACCGCCAGCGCCAGCGCCAGCGCGCCCGCCAGCGGAGCAAGGATCAGCCTGTCACAACGTCCCCGCATCTTCCCATCTCAAGATCAGGCCGAGGGCGGATCTGTCATCATGGCGGTGAATTCCACCTCGCAGGTGGTCTTGCCCTCGACGCTTGCCACGCCCTTGAACTTGTAGACGCGGCTGCGCTTCTGGGTGAACTCGACATGCAGATCGAGCAGGCAGCCGGGCGTCACGGGCGCACGGAACTTGGCGTTCTCGATCCCCATGAAGATCACCAGCTTGCCGGTGCCGGCGAGCTCCATCGTCTCGATCCCGAGGATGCCGGCGGCCTGGGCCAGCGCCTCGATCTGGAGCACGCCGGGCATGATCGGTGCGCCCGGGAAATGGCCCTGGAAGAACTGCTCGTTCATGCTCACGGCCTTGACCGCGTGGATGCGCTCACCCAGCTCGATCGAGCGCACCCGGTCAACCAGCAGCAGCGGGTAGCGATGCGGCAAGGCCTTGAGGATCTTGACGATATCGTAATCCAGCACGGCGCCCGCCGGCTCGCTACCTGCCTCGCTCATGGATCAACGGCCCGTCGGAGCCTGGGGGTTGCCCGGCTGCTGGCCCTGGGCGGCCTGCTGCTGCTGCATCTGCGCGGCAATCGCCAGACGCTGCTGGATTTCCTGGAACAGCTGCACGCTTTCGCGCGCCGGCTGCCAGCCCTGCGGCGGAATGATGCCGACCGAGGGCACCTTGGCGTTGAGCGCGGTGGTGATCTGCGCGGTCACGTCGGCTTCCGGCTGGGCGTAGAGCAGGCTGCCCGGATCGAGCACGATCTTGATCTGACCCTTGGTCACGACTTCCTGCAGGGCCGGGCCATACTGCATGATCACCTGCTCGACCGCATAGACGCGGGCGGCATCGATCTGGTTGGTGAGCGCCTGGATTTCCTGCTCAAGCGTCTGGAGCTTGGGATAATCGGGCGACTTCTGCATCGCGGCGAGCTCGGTGTCATCGACCTGCTTGTCGCCGTTCTTGTCGAACTTGGCGAGCAGGGTCTGGCGCTCCTGCGCCTTGTTGCGACGCAGATCGTTCTGCGGCGCATAGGTGGTGTTGACCTGCTCGTAGGCGGTCTGGAACGCGGTGGTGCCGAGCACGGCGCGCGAAATGTCGACCGTGGCGATGCGGCCTTCGACCTGGGCCTGGGCCGGGATCGCGGCAAATGCGCACAGGGCGATGCCCGCAGAAGCGAGAAGCTTGGAAGTCATGGTCATCAGAATTGGGTTCCTACGTTGAATGTGAACTGGCGCTCGTCGTCGCCGGGGACCTTGCGGATGGTCTGGGCGAAGTCGATGCGGAACGGGCCGAAGGGCGAATTCCAGTTGACCCCGATCCCGGCGGTAATGCGCGGGCTCGGGGAGTTGCCCAGGAAGGTTTCCTTGATCTCGCTGCCCGGACGGATCGCGGGCAGGTTGGCACTGCCATCGGGCGCGAGCGGATTGATGGTCGGATCGAACACCGGCTGCCCGCCGATCAGAACGGGCTGGCCGTTGGCGTCAAGACGGCGGGTGAGGAAGATCAGGTTGCCCTGCGCATCGCGCTGCTGCAGCCCGGTCGGGTTGTCCTGCAGCACCGGCGTTTCCACGCCCCACAGTGCGCCGATATCGGCCCAGATCGAGGGACGCAGGCCCAGCTCGCGCGCACCCGAGCCCAGCGGAATTTCGAGCTCCGCACGGCCGAGATAGTAGTTGCGCCCGCCGATCGCGTCGTCACGGGTCTGGCGGCGTTCGGTGACCAGCACCGGATTGCCATTGGCGTCGAGCTCGTAGCGCTGGGTCAGCACGCGCGGGCCGACGCCGCGGATCGCAAAGCCGCGGAACTGCGGTTCGCCGAGGAAGAAGCGGTCGGTCAGGAGGACATCGTCCACCCCGGCGCCGGGACGCTCCTTGAGCGGGATGATCGTGCCGCCTTCGGCCAGAACCGAGAAGATGAAGCCCGAATTGCCGACATTCCAGAACTGCTGCCCGCGCCCGCGGAAACGGACATAGCGCACGTCCCCGCCAAGCCCGGCGAATTCGCCCGACAGCGAGATCGACTTGCCGCGGGTCGGACGGATGCGCGAGTTCAGCGAGTTGTAGTTGAGGCTGACCCCGAGGATCGAGCTCAACCGGTTGCCCAGCGCATCGCACAGGAAGCGGCCCGCCAGCAGCGGATCGCATTCGCGCGTCCCGTCGCCGTTGAGATCGGAGAAGAACTGGTCCTGGTCCAGCGTCACCTGTTCGTAGTTCAGCGTGTAGCTGCCGATCAGCGACATATACTCGGTGATCGGAACACCCGCGCGCAGGCTGAAGCCGGTGGTGGCCTGCTTGAAGGTGGTGTTACGGTTGGTGTTGGTGAAGTTGAAGCTGTTGAAATCGCGGCGGTAGATATCGATACCGGCCGAGATGTTGCGATCGAACATGTAGGGATCGCTGAAGCTCACCTGCGCCGAGCGCGAGAACTGCGAGTAGTTGACCGACAGGCCGATCGTCTGCCCGCGCCCGCGGAAGTTGCGCTGGCGGATGCTGCCGGCCAGAATGAACTGCTCGATCGACGAGAAACCGGCCGAGAACTGCAATTCGCCGGTCGGCCGTTCCTCGACATTGGCTTCGAGCACGATGCGGTCGGGCGCGCTGCCTTCGACCTGCTTGACCTCGAAGTTTTCCTGGAAGAACGCCAGCGAGTTGATGCGCGCATTGGTGCGCTGGATCGCGAGGCTGTTGAAGGCATCGCCTTCCGCGATACGGAATTCGCGGCGCACCACCTTGTCCTGGGTGAGCGTGTTGCCGTTGATGTCGACCCGCTCGACATAGACGCGCGGCGCCTCGCGCAGCACGAAGGTGATGTTCATCGTGCGGTCGGCCGGGTTGCTCTTGAAGCGCGGCTGGACGTCGGCAAAGGCATAGCCGAAGCGGCCCGCCAGTTCGGTCAGCTGCTCGACGGTGTCTTCCACCGACTTGGCATTATACCAGTCGCCGGTCTTCATTGGCAGCTGGGTGCTCATCGCGTCGCTGTCGAAGTCGCGCAGCTGGCTGTCGACCTTCACTTCGCCGAACTTGTAGCGCTCGCCTTCCTCGACCACGTAGGTGATGATGAAGTCGCGCTGGTCCGGGGTCAGCTCGGCCACGGCGGAAACGACGCGGAAATCGGCGTAGCCGTTGGTCAGATAGAACTGGCGCAGCTTCTGCTGGTCGAAGGCCAGACGATCCGGGTCATAGCTGGTGTTCGAGCTGAAGAAGCTGGTGAGACGCGCCTGCTTGGTCACCATCTCGCTGCGCAGCTCGCCGTCCGAGAACTTCTCGTTGCCCAGAATGTTGATCTGGCGAACCTTGGACTTGGGGCCTTCGTTAATCTCGAACACGATATCGACGCGGTTCTGCGGCAGCTGCACCATCTTGGGCTCGACGGTCGCGGCGAAACGGCCCTGACGCTTGTAGAGCTCGATGATGCGGGCAACGTCGGCGCGAACCTTGGAACGGGTGAAGATCTGGCGCGGCGAGAGCTTGATCTCGGGGAGGATCTTGTCCTCCTTCAGACGCTCGTTGCCTTCCAGCACGATGCGGTTGATCACCGGGTTTTCGGTGACGGTGATGATGACGTTGCCGTTATCGTTGCGGATCGAGAAGCTGGCGAACAGCTCGGTCGCGCCGAGATCCTTGAGCGCCTCGTCAGCGGCTGACGAGGTATATTCCTGTCCGACCCGCAGGCGGATGTAGCTGAGAATGGTGGTCGGCTCGAGCCGTTCGGCCCCAACCACGCTGATGGTGCGGATGGTGCTGTTCTGTGCGGCGGGGGCCGGTGCGGGCTGGGTTGCACCTTGCGCCTGCGCGAAAGCGGCACCCGGAACGCCGGCAAGAATCGAGCCGCAGCACAGCATCACCGCCAGCCGCCCCGTCCGGGACAGCGCACGGCGATAGCCAGTCTGGCTGTTGACCGGACCGCGGCCCGTCTCGCTCATTGGGTTCATGCAGCTAAAGTCCCGTCCAAACTGTGTGTAATCCAGCCCCGCGTGCGAGGGGTCTCTGGGTCAAAGCCTCTGCCCCATGCGCCCTTCGCAATCAAGCGGAGAGGCCGGTTGGCGTGCGCCGTGCGGGCCGCTTTCCACGGCAAACCGCAGCTTCTTGCAGATATGCACTCAGGAACCGAACAGCGGCAGCGAGAAGAGGTCATTCACCGTTACCACCACCATCAGCAACAGCACCAGAGCAATGCCGGTGCGATAGGCCCATTCGGTCGCCTGCGGCCCCACCGGCTTGCGGCGGATTGCCTCGGCCAGATAGAACATCAGGTGCCCGCCATCGAGAGCGGGGATTGGCAAGAAGTTGATGAATGCCAAATTAAGCGAAATCAGCGCGGCGAAGTTGATGAAGGCCCCGACCCCGAGGCTCATCTGCTCGCCCGAATATTTGGCAATCTTGATCGGGCCGCCCAACTCCTTGAAAGAGCGGTCCCCCATCACGATCTGCTGGATGCCGGTGACCATCAGGCCCATCAGATCCCAGCTCTGTCTGACAGCGAGCGGCACGGCTTCGAGAATTCCGACATCCTCGAACACATATTTCCCGCCCGCGGCCGCGACTCCGATCTGGCCGATCACGCTTTCGTTGCCGAAGCTGTCCTGCTGCACCACCCGCGCGGTGGTGAGAGGGATGTCGATTTCATCGTCTGCACGCCCGACGGTGAAGACCATCGCCTTGCCGGGGTGCAGGCCGACATTGGAGCGCAGCTGCTCGAAATCGGTGAGCGGCTTGCCGTCGATCGCGAGGATCACGTCGCCCACCTGCATCCCCGCCTTTGCGGCGACACTGTTTTCGGCAAAGCCGCCGATGGTGCGCGAATCTTCCGCGCCCTCGATCACCGGCTTGCCCAGCATGGCGTAGAAGGCCGCGAAGATGGCAATCGCGACCAGGAGGTTGGTCACCGGCCCCGCCGCGACGATCAGCGCGCGCTTCCACAAGGCGGCGTGCTGGAAAGAGCCCTCTTCGCGCGGGGCATTGCGATCCGGCACCGAGGCCGGGTTCATGTCGCCCACGAACTGGACATAGCCGCCCAGCGGCAGCAGCGAGAGCTTCCAGCGGGTGCCGCGCTTGTCGGTAAATCCGGCGATCTCCTTGCCGAAACCGACCGAGAAGGCTTCCGCCCGCACCCCGAACAGCCGGCCGACCAGCAGGTGCCCGAGCTCGTGCAGGGTGACGAGCGGGCCGAGCAGCAGCAGGAAGCCGGCCACGTACATCCAGAAGGGGGGCGCATCAAACAAGGGCGTTGTTCTCCAGCAGGCTCAGCGCCTGGCGCCGCGCGGATTGATCGACGGCGAGGACTTCATCAAGGCTGGCCGGACGCGGGGCATCATTGCTACGGGCCAGCGTTTCCTCGACCAATGCGGCAATCCGGGTGAACCTGATCTGACCGGCAAGGAAAGCGGCGACCGCCACTTCGTTCGCGGCATTGAGGATCGCCGGAGCGCTGCCGCCCGCCGCAATCGCCTCGCGCGCCAACCGGGTCGCGGGGAACAGGACCTCGTTGGGTGCCTCGAAGGTGAGCTGGCCGATGGTCGCCAGATCGAGCGGGGCGAGCGGGGTTTCCATGCGCTGCGGCCAGGCGAGGCACGAGGCAATCGGCACCCGCATGTCCGACGGGCCCAGCTGCGCCAGCGTCGAGCGGTCGCGGAATTCGACCATCGAGTGGATCACACTCTGTGGATGGACCACGATCCCGAGCTTCTCCAGCCCCACGGGGAAGAGGTGATAGGCCTCGATATATTCGAGCCCCTTGTTCATCATCGTGGCGCTGTCGACGCTGATCTTGGCGCCCATCGACCAATTGGGATGGGCCACCGCCTCGGCCGGGGTCGCGGCATCGAGCTGTGCGTGCGTCCAGGTGCGCAACGGCCCGCCGCTGGCGGTCAGCGTGATCTTCGCCACATCCGACATGCGGTTGCCCTGCAAGCACTGGAAGATCGCATTATGCTCGGAATCGGTCGGCAGCAGCGTCGCGCCGTGACGCGCGACGGCCTGCATCAGCACCTCGCCAGCCGAAACCAGCGCTTCCTTGTTGGCAAGCGCGATGGTGCCGCCGCGTTCCACCGCTGCCATCACCGGGGCCAGCCCCGCGCAGCCGACGATGGCCGCCACGGTCATGTCCACCGGCCGCTGCGCCGCCTCGACCAGCGCCTGACGGCCGCCCGCGGTTTCGATCCCGCTTCCAGCCAGCGCCGCGCGCAATTCGGGCAGGCAGGCCTCGTCGCCCACCACCGCCAGCCTTGCGTCAAATTCGATCGCCAGCGCCGCCAGTTCAGCCGCGCTGCCATGGGCGGTGAGCGCCTCGATCCGCCACGCATCCCGGTTGCGCCGCACCAGATCGAGCGTCGAGGCACCGATCGAGCCGGTGGCGCCAAGCAGGGTGAGCGTCCGCGTCATCGCTGCATCATCCCAGCAAACGCATGGCGGTGGCAATCACAAACAGCATGAAGAACACCGCGAGGAAGCCGTCGAGCCGGTCAAACAGCCCGCCGTGGCCGGGGATGAGATTGCTCGAATCCTTGAAACCTGCGCGCCGCTTCATCCAGCTTTCGAAGAAATCGCCCGCCTGCGCCAGCACCGCGATCAGCAGGCCCGCGAGCAGCGCCAGCGCGAGGCTGACGAGATCATAGCCGGGCGTGACCGCCGCCGGACCGAAATCGGCCATTTCATTGCCGATCGCCACGAGCCCCGAGGCCAGCGCCCCGCCCGCCAGCCCGGCCCAGGTCTTGGACGGGCTGATCTTCGGCGCGATCTTCGGTCCGCCAATCGCACGGCCCGCGAAATAGGCTCCGACATCGACCGCGACGATCGGCAGGATATAGCCCACCAGCACCTCGATCGGCCCATAGCCCAGGCTCTGGCCATCGACGGGAAGGAAATGCGCGCCGTTGCGCAGCGCCATCATCGCAAGCGCCGCCCCGCCGATATAGATGACGCCCGCAAAGAACCACAGGGTCTCGGAGGCCACCGATTTGGCAAATTGCGTGACCAGCCGGTTCCATTCCCACAGCACGACCGCCGCCAGCAGCCCGACAAAGCCGGTCCACACCCAGCCGCCGAGCCACAGCGCCCCGGCCGAGATCACCAGCATCACCACCGCAGAGCCAAGCCGCACCGGCAGATCCGACACCGCCTTCACGCCCTCACCGCCCGCCATAACGCCGCTCCCTCCGGGCAAAATCATCGAGCGCAGCGGTAAGGTCCGCAGGCTCGAAATCGGGCCACAAGGTATCCACGAAGAGCATCTCGGCATAGGCCGATTGCCACAGCAGGAAATTCGACAGCCGCACTTCGCCGCTGGTGCGGATCAGGAGATCGAGCGGCGGGAGATCAGCCGTGTCGAGCTGGGCGCCGATGGTCTCGATGCTGACCTCGCCAGCGGCCGCCGCCTTGGCCGCCGCCCGCGCGATTTCGTGCTGGCCACCGTAATTGAGCGCCACGGCGAGCGTCTGCTTGCCGTTCGCGGTCTGCGCCAGCGCGTCTTCGAGCATGGCGACGATATCGGGCGCGAGGCTCTGCCAGTCGCCGATGATCTTGAGCTTCACATTGTTGGCGACGAATTCGGGCAGGTCGGATTTGATGAACCGGCGCATCAGGTTCATCAGATCATCGACTTCCTCGTCGGGCCGCTTCCAGTTTTCCGAGGAGAAGGCGTAGAGCGTCAGACATTCGAGCCCGGTCGGCTCCAGTGCGCGCACCAGCCGCCGCACCGCCTCCACGCCGCGCTGATGGCCGACCGCGCGCGGCAGGCCACGCTTCTTGGCCCAGCGTCCATTGCCATCCATGATGATGGCGACATGTCTGGCGCGATCAGGCTGCAATCCGGCTCCCCATCATCCCGTCCGCCTTACTGCGTCAGGATTTCCTGTTCCTTCTTGGCCGCGGCCTCGTCGGTTTCCTTGACGTATTGGTCGGTCAGCTTCTGGACCTGCTCTTCGGACCGCTTGCGCTCGTCCTCGGAGATTTCCTTCTTCTTCTCGTCGGTCTTGAGGCTTTCCATCGCATCGCGGCGCACGTTGCGGATCGCGATCTTGGCCTTCTCGGCATACTGGCCGGCGAGCTTGGCGAGCTCCTTGCGGCGCTCCTGCGTCAGATCGGGGATCGGCAGGCGCAGGGTCTGGCCGTCGATGATCGGATTGAGGCCGAGATTGGCATAGGCAATCGCCTTTTCCACCGCGTGAAGGTTCGACTTGTCCCACACCTGCACGCTGAGCATGCGCGGCTCGGGCGCCGAGACCGTGGCGACCTGCTGGAGCGGCATCATCGAGCCGTAGACTTCGACCTGCACCGGATCGAGCAGAGTGGTGTTGGCGCGGCCGGTGCGCAGGCCCTGAAGATCGCTCTTCAGCGATTCCACCGCGCCCTTCATCCGGCGCTCGACATCGGCCTTGTCATATTGCGGCATGGCTGGGTTTCCCTCTGATTGGCTTAGCTGTCTTGAACAATCGTCTGGACGCCCTCGCCCGCCAGCACGCGGGCCAGGTTGCCCTTCTCGCGGATCGAGAAGACCACGATCGGAATCTTGTTGTCGCGGCACAATGCCACGGCCGAGGCGTCCATCACCTTCAAATTGTCCGCGAGCACGCGGTCATAGGAGACGGTATCGAAGCGGATCGCCTTGGCGTTCTTCTTGGGATCGCTGTCATAGACCCCGTCAACGCTGGTGCCCTTGAGCAGCGCGTCGCACTTCATTTCCGCCGCGCGCAGCGCCGCGCCGCTATCGGTGGTGAAATAGGGCGCACCGACACCGGCGGCGAAGATCACCACGCGGCCCTTTTCGAGGTGGCGCTCGGCGCGGCGGCGGATCACCGGCTCGCACACCTTGTCCATCTCGATCGCGGACTGCACGCGGGTCTGCACGCCGAGCTGTTCGAGCGCGTTCTGCATGGCCAGCGCGTTCATCACGGTTGCCAGCATGCCCATGTAATCGGCCTGCGCCCGGTCCATCCCCTGCGCCGCGCCCGCCATGCCGCGGAAGATATTGCCGCCGCCGATGACGAGGCAGATTTCGAGCCCGGTTTCCTTTGCCGCCTTCACCTCCTTGGCAAGGTCGGCAACGAAGGCCGGATCGATCCCGAACTGCTGATCGCCCATCAGCACTTCACCCGAAAGTTTCAGGAGGACGCGCTTGATCGGAGGAAGAGACATGGGTTGCGAGAATCCGTATGAATTGGAAGGTGGCGGTTCCCTTAGCGAGCAAGCTATAACCACGCAAAGGGAAAGGCCCTGCACCGCTTGTGCAGGACAGGGGGAACAGGCCGATGAAACGCAAGCTGCTGATGGCCGTCGCGGCGCTTCTGGTGGTCGCGGTGGCAGCCGTGATGCTGTTCCAGCGGCAGGCGGGCGAGCGCCTGTTCGCGCGCGGGGCCGCCATGCGCGTGGCGGACGGGGGGCTCAGGCTGGATGACGGGCTGCACCTGATCCTGTGCGGCACCGGATCGCCCCTGCCCAATCCCGCGCGCGCCGGCCCGTGCAATGTCGTGATCGCGGGCGATCAGGCCTTCGTGGTCGATATCGGCGAAGGCGGGGCGCGCAATCTCAACCTGATCGGCTTTGCCATCCCCTCGCTCGACGGGGTGCTGCTGACCCATTTCCATTCCGACCATATCGACGGGCTCGGGCCATTGGCGCTGTTCTACTGGACGCAAGGATCGGCCACAGCGCCTCTGCCCCTGATCGGGCCGCAGGGGGTGGAGAGCGTCGCCGAGGGGTTCAACGCCGCCTACCGGATCGATCACGGCTACCGCGTGGCGCATCACGGCCCCGACATCGTCCCGCCGAGCGGCGGCGGAGTGAGTGCCCAGCCCTTCACCATTGATGCTGCGCCCGTGTTGGTGCTGGAGCGCGGCGGGCTCAGGATCACGGCCTTCCCGGTCGATCACGATCCGGTCAAGCCTGCGGTCGGCTATCGCTTCGATTACAAGGGCAGGTCGCTGGTGATCTCCGGCGATACGGCGCGCAGCCCCTCGGTGGAGCGGGCGGCGAAGGGGGCCGACCTGCTGGTCCACGATGCGCTCCAGCCGCGGCTGGTCGCCGGGCTGACCGATGCGCTGGAACAGGCCGGGCAGGCGAACACGGCGAAGATCACCCGCGACATTCTCGATTACCACGCCTCGCCCGAGGATGCGGCGAGGAGCGCCAAGGTGGCTGGGGTGCGGCAACTGGTGCTGACCCACCTCGTCCCGCCGATCCCCAATGCCTTCTTCTACCCCGCCTTCCTTGGTGACGCGGGCAAACATTTCGGCGGCCCGATCACCGTGGGCGAGGACGGGATGGTGTTCTCGCTCGCGCCGGGGTCGGAGACGATCACGCGCGACAAGCGGCTCTAGCGCACAAGCAAACGGCCGCCGCAGCGCTTGTGCTGCGACGGCCGTTCGTGTGTCTGAAGGCGAGGATCAGCCCTTGAGGGTCGCGGCGACTTCCGCTGCGAAATCAACTTCTTCCTTCTCGATGCCTTCGCCCAGCTGGTAGCGCACGTAGTCGACCAGCTTGATCGACTTGCCGGCTTCCTTGGCGGTGCGGGCGATGTATTCTTCCACGGTGGCCTTGCCGTCCTTGACGAAGATCTGGCTGAGGAGAGCGTTTTCCTTGGCGAACTTCTTCACCGCGCCGTCGACCATCTTGGCCTGCACGTCAGCCGGCTTGCCGCTTTCGGCAGCCTTTTCGGCCGCGATCTTGCGCTCGCGCTCGATCACTTCGGCGTCGAGGCCGTCGGCGTCCAGCGCCTGCGGGAACATCGCCGCGGCGTGCTGGGCAATGTCCTTGCCGAGCGCGGTGAGCGTGTCGGCGTCGGCATCCGATTCGAGCGCGACCAGCACGCCGATCTTGCCGAGGCCGTCAGCGGCGGCGTTGTGGATGTAGGGAACGATCGCGCCCTGGGTCACCGAGACCGCCTTGATGCGACGGATCTGCTGGTTTTCGCCGATGGTGGCGACGTTGTCGGTCAGCTTCTCGCCGACAGTGCCGCCATCGGGGTAGGCCGCCGCCTTGAGCGCTTCGACATCGGTGCTGCCGAGCGACAGGGCAACGGTGGTCGCCTTGCGCACGAAGTCCTGGAACTTGTCGTTCTTGGCGACGAAGTCGGTTTCCGAGTTGATCTCGACAGCCACGCCGCGGGTGCCTTCGACGACCACGCCGACCAGACCTTCGGCCGCGGTGCGGCTCGACTTCTTCTGGGCGGTGGCGAGGCCCTTGGCGCGCAGAGCGTCAACCGCGGCTTCGATATCGCCGCCGGCTTCGGTCAGCGCCTTCTTGGCGTCCATCATGCCAGCGCCGGTGCGCTCGCGCAGCTTCTTCACATCGGCGACGGAGAAATCGGCCATGGGAATATCCTTCTTGTGTGTGTTCGGGCGCCCGGCCCTGCCGGCTCCGGGACGGAGGGCAATGCCGGGCGCGCTAGAGGGGGAATGTGACGGGTGCTTGACGCTCAGCGCCGGCACCCGCGCAAAATCAGGCTTCGGTGGTCTCGTCAGCCGGAGCCTCTTCGACCACGGCTTCGACCGGCGGCTCTTCCATCGCGCCGAAATCGGCGGCGGTTTCGGCCTGGAACTTGCCCTTGCCGGCGAGCGCGGCTTCACCGATCGCCTGGCAGTAGAGACGCACGGCGCGCGCCGCGTCGTCGTTGCCCGGAACCGGGAAGGCGATGTTGGAGGGATCGACATTGGTGTCGAGCACCGCGATCACCGGAATGCCGAGCACGGCGGCTTCCTTGATCGCGAGGTCTTCCTTGTTGGCGTCGATCACGAACATCACGTCCGGAATGCCGCCCATGTCGCGGATGCCGCCGAGCGACAGCTCGAGCTTCTCGCGCTCACGGGTGAGCTGGAGGACTTCCTTCTTGGTGAAGCCCGAGACATCGCCCGAGAGCATCTCTTCGAGGCTCTTGAGACGACGGATCGAACCCGAGATGGTCTTCCAGTTGGTGAGCATGCCGCCCAGCCAGCGGTGGTTGACGAAGTGCTGGCCCGACATGCGCGCGGCTTCAGCGATCGGCTCCTGCGCCTGACGCTTGGTGCCGACGAACAGCACCTTGCCGCCCGAACGCACGGTGGCTTCGACGAAATCGAGCGCGCGCGCGAACAGCGGCACGGTCTGCGACAGGTCGATGATGTGGACACCGTTGCGCGCGCCGAAGATGTACGGCTTCATGCGCGGGTTCCAGCGGTGGGTCTGGTGGCCGAAGTGAGCGCCGGCCTCGATCAATTGCTGCATCGTGACGACAGGTGCCGCCATAGGTAATTCCTTTCCGGTTGTTCCTCTGGAAGGCTGGAACCGCGTGTGCGGAGACCCCGCAA
>Ga0315904_10008024_pt1 | contig 14046 bp, 15 predicted proteins | sample LakEriMetagenome_6_FD_203529 | JGI IMG/M metagenome (GOLD analysis project Ga0315904, IMG submission 203529) | Freshwater fungal communities from buoy surface, Lake Erie, Ohio, United States - Buoy 12 MA120 | ecosystem: Environmental > Aquatic > Freshwater > Lake | place: USA: Lake Erie, Ohio... | reverse complement strand
TTCGGCCGCACAACCTGACGCGGTTCTACTTTCGGCAGCCGCGGAACAGGCGTGAGGTTCTCGGCAAGAAACTTCGTCATGCCAGCAGGGCCGGATACCGCTTCCTTGCCGTACTCAGCAAGCTGCTCCGCTGCGTTCCACGCAGTCGCTACCGGTTCACGCGCCGCGCCTTCCAATGCCGCAACCGCCGCATCATAGACCGACGTGTCATACGGATCTGCCGTACCACGCAGCTCCTGCGGACTCTTTTGACGCTGCCGCTCCATGAAACCGCGAAGCGTTCGGTACATCGTCGGAGGAAGCTGGGCAAGCCCTTCGTACACGTCGACGATAGCTTTGCCGCCCACCTGCGAGAGGTATGCCGGATCGTACTGAGAAGGGTCTTTCCAGGTTCCTGCGTTTTCATCAACGGGCCTCCTCTTCGGCCGCGGTTTCGGCGGTACAGGGACAATCTTTGAAAGATCTTGCGCCATCACTTCTGCTCCTTCTTTTTCGCAGCAGGCGGAATGCGGATCTTCACTGGTCTACTTACTCCCTTTGATTTGGCGTACGCCACCAGCGGGTTAAAGCTTTCCGCCGCGTCGGCCACGTAGTCGTAAGTGTCCGTGACCTCGTACGTACCATCAGGCAATTCTTTGTACGTGAACTCTCCCAGCGTGTTTCGCAGATTCCCGGACTCCGTAGCGTTCAAGTCCGAGTCCCGAAACATCAACGGCGCGCTGCCCATGGGATCGTACCGATTCATGAACTCGCGGTGATGCGCGTAGTCAACAGTGCTCGGCAGTTTCTTGCCCGTCTTCTCGTCTATCACGGGATTCGCTTTCGCAAAGTCGATCAGCCGGCGAAGCTTCTCCAGCTCCTTCGCAGAAAGACTGGTCTCGGTCAGCGGAGCAGTGAGCTTTGCCGGGTCTCGCACCGACTCGCGGTAGGTGCGTACCTGCAGCGGCCAGGAATCGCTTACCTCGCCGCCTTTCTCAAACCGCTTCACCGCCAGGTCCCCGGCCCGGGAAAGCCCGGGCCGATCGAACGTCCGCCGCAGCATGCTGCGGGCCGAACCTTCCGGCCCAGCGGACTGCGCCTCGTACTGCTCACGCAAACGCATGAGCTCCTCTGCCGGCGAGAGCGAGCGCTCCTCCGGCGGGGCGGCCGCACCAGTCATTGGCCCTTGGTCCTTGGACCGCGGCCCACGCTTCAGGCTCTGCTCGTTCGGGGTCAGCTTGTCGAGGGCCTCGAGCTGACGGCGCGCGGACAACGCGTCACGCTTGTCGACCTCGCCGCCTTCCGCAAAGCCCAGGTTCCCGCCCGGGGACAGGATTTTGTTGCCGAGCCTGTCGACGTAGTAGCCGAGTCCCTGCACGCCACCGAGGATCGTTGGGCTCAGGTTCGGGTTCTGCGCGATCACCTGCGTCGGCAACGGGCCCTTGTAGTTCCCCATCGGGTTGTACGCGGAGGGCACCGTGCCCGGCAGCATGCCGCCCGTGGGCCCGAAGTACTGCGGGTTGCCCGGGGTGTAGGTGAACCCCGGGGCGCCGACCACCTGGCGCGGGGTGTTGGTGACCGCTCCTCCCGTGGTGGGAACGACGGTGTTGACGTTGCCGCCGCCTCCGGTGACGGAGCCCACAGTGCCCAGGCCGCCCAGGTTGGCCGTAGCCTGCCCCTGGTTGCCAACCAGCTGGTTGTAGGCCGACATCAACGCGGCGTTCGGGTCGAACCCTGAGGGGATCGGAGTGACCTTGCCGGGCGGCAGCTTTGTGCACTGCCCGGTCGCCGGATCCATGTACTGCCCAGACGGGCAGGGCTGCGCCACCGTGGTCTTCGGCACGCACTTGCCGAGAACAGTGCTGTAGACCTCGTTCGCCGCACACGACGGGACGTTGGGCGGCGGAGGCGGAGTCGGCGGCCCAGGGGGCGGCGGAGTCGGCGGCCCAGGGGGCGGCGGAGTCGGCGGCCCAGGGGGCGGCGGAGTCGGCGGCCCAGGGGGCGGCGGAGGGGCCGGGATCGGCTCACACTTGCCTGTGATGATGCTGCGCCGTTGCCCCTCCGGGCACTGGCCGAGATCGACAGGTTCGCACGCGCCCTGCGGGGACTTGCGCTCATAGCCGGCGGGACACGGGGGCAGCCCCGGCGGGGGCGGGGGCGGGGGCGTGGTGATCGGCACGCATTTCCCAAGGACCGTGCTGAACACCTCGCCCTCCTTGCATGCCGGCGGGGGCGGAGGCGGCGGAGGCGGCGGTGGCGGCGGAGGCGGCGGAGGCGGCGGAGGCGGCGCCGGGGGCAGGCACAGCCCCGTCACCGGGTCTCGTTTGAGACCCGGCGGGCAGTCGTCCACCGACGGGGGCGGAGGAGGAGGAGGCGGGGGCGGAGGCGGAGCCGTGATGGTCTGCTGGCACTGCCGCGTTTCCGTGTCCCACACGTATCCGGCCGGGCACGGAGGCGGCGGAGGCGGAGGCGGCGGAGGCGGCGGAGGCGGCGGAGGCGGCGGAGGCGGAGGCGGCGGAGGCGGCGGAGGCGGCGGAGGCGGCGGAGGCGGGGGCGGGGGCGGGGGCGTGCCGCCGTCTGGCGGCACGCAGTTGCCCTCGGCATCCCGAACGTAGTTAGCAGGGAGTCCGAGCTGCGAGCAGGGCAGCATCGGGTCGTCCTCCGGCACGCACATGCCAAGGTCAGGGTCCCAACGGGTCCCCCTGCCACAAGCCTGAGGCGGCGGGGGCGGGGGCGGGGGCGGCGGGGGCGGAGGAGTCGGAGGGGTCTGATAGGGGTCGGGAATACACCCGAGCCCCTCAATGTAAATCTCCCCCGGAGGACAGCCATTCCCTGCCGGCGGCGGCGGGGGCGGAGGCGGAGGCGGAGGCGGAGGAGGCGGTGGGGTCTGATAGGGGTCGGGAATACACCCGAGCCCCTCAATGTAAATCTCCCCCGGAGGACAGCCATTCCCTGCCGGCGGCGGCGGGGGCGGAGGAGGCGGTGGGGTCGGCGTCCGAGACTCTTCGGGCGGCGGGGGAACGTCCCGACGCACGCAACGGCCCAGTGTGTAGTCGAACTCAAGTCCCGGCGGACACTGCCGCGGGTCCGGTTCGCTCGGGGCAGCCGCTGCGGGAGTTCTGAAGCGGGACAGGTCCGCCTCCGGTACGAAGTAGCGCGGGTCTACCCCTCCGTCCGTGGTACGCATGTCGAAAAACGGGTTCCTCGGGTCCCCCGTAAAATTGATCTCGGGCAGGTCGGGCCGGCGAAACGTCGCGGCCAGTGCCTCCAGGTCTTCCCTGGACATAGACGCCGGCGCGGCCGGCGGAACATCCTCAACAGCCGCGGATTCCGGAACAGGCATGGCCCGCTCCCGAGGATCCTCAACAGCAGGCGCCTGCGCGGCGCGGCGCTGCTCCTCCATGCGCAGCAGCTCCTGAAGCTGCTCGAGCGCAGAAAGACTGCCGCCATACGGCGAGAACGGGTCCGTGGTCGGTGGTTCTTGGGGAACGTCCTGTGGAACGTCTTGCTCGCCTGAACCGTCAAGCTCCTCGAGCATGTCTCTGCTCGAGCTACCACGTCGTGCCATTTGATGTCCCCTGGCAGAATGCCGCCTGCCGCATTCTAGGCGTCAGTAATACTCTGCGGCAAGCGGCTGGGAAGGCGGAGGATCAACATGGTCAGTCTTCAAGCTGACAAAGTTCCCTTGTCGAAACCGCATCATCGCCTGCGTGGTCGAGTCCACCATATCATCGTTGTCGCCGTTCGGAAACGACGCGCACTCCTCAATCAGCTCCTCCGCCCAGTCAGTGTCGGGCGCCCAAACCATCCCCGACTCAAACACGGGCGCCACCGCGTTCGCCCGGCTCACCTTGTCCGTGCCCGAGCGCCGGCCGCCCGGGGTGTACAGCGTGACGGGAATGCCCGCGCGCCGCAGCTCCTGCTGCAGCGACACGCCGGTCGCCTTCGCCTCAATCAGCACGTTGTCAGGGTTCCAACGCTTGTGCTCCTCTTTCGCGATCCGCTTCAGTTCGGGGAAGTCCCACCGACCACGGACCACGTCGAGCAGAATGATGTTCGGCCCACTGTCCTCCGACGGGTAGAAAATCCCCCACGTCGTGATCACACTGTAGTCCGCCGTCTCGTTCTTGCTGTATGCCGTGTCGTAGCTCTGGATGATGTAGTTCACGACCGGCGGCTTCGGCTCCGGCCAGATCTTCCACCACTCGCGCTTGAGAATCGCACCCTCATCGTTCGTCGGTTGCTGCTGGTACATCGCGTTCCACCGCTGCACCGACAGCGAGGCTCTGACAGCCTCGAGCTCCTCGCGGCTCCAGAACTCCGGCCAAAGCGGCTTTCCAGAAGGCAGCACCGCAGGGAATTCGATCACCTCCCACTTGTCCGCCCTGTGACTCGTCTGGGCCTTGAGCAACCGCGCCGTCAGATCCTTCGTGCCCCAACGGGTCATCACGACGACAATCGCGCCGCCAGGCTGCATGCGCGTGCGCGGTCCGCTCTGGTACCAGTCCCACGCGTTATCCAACGCCAACTCCGACAGCGCATCCTGCTCCGAATGCGGATCGTCAATGGCCAGAAGATCCGCGCCGCGACCGGTGACGGCGCCGCCCACGCCAACGGCAAAGTACGTCCCGCCTTGGTCCGTGTCCCACCGACCAGCAGCCTTGCTGTCCGCCTTCAGGGTCACTTTCGGGAAGAGCTCCTTGTAACGGTCCGAGTCCATCAGATCACGGACCTTGCGGCCGAACTTCACGGCGAGCTCGGCCGTGTGCGTCGCTTCGATGATCTGGCGCCGCGGCCGACGGCCCATCATGTAGGCGGGAAAGAGGTAGGACGCGAACTCCGACTTGGTGTGCCGAGGCGGCATGTTGATGATCAGGCGCTTCAGAGTGCCGTTGGCAATGCGGTCGAACGCGGACGCCATGCGGATATGGTGCTCACCGAGCACGGCCTCGGGCCAGACATAGCGCACGAAGTCGATGAAGTTCGTACGGGCCTTTTCCTGCGTGTCGAGGAGGGCTAGCCGGTACTCAAGCTTCAAGCGCTCGGCCTCGATCTCCTTGGGTACTACGGGCATGTAAGGGTCCATTGAGAAAAAATTTGCGCAAATTTTTGCACGAGTTGACCTGTTAATCAAAGGGGGTGGTTTTCAGGGGGCATTCAATGTGTGAAATCGAGCAAAAGCCCCTGCCTTTACGCAACGGGGGCATTTTTTTGGGCCCGGGGGTCAAAGAAATCCCTAAAGTTTGTCAAAGAAATCCCCATGATCCCAAACTTGCACCAGCATATGCACGAGCATGTGTCCCTGCATCCATGTCCCTGGGCAAGAGGATGCACCAGCATATGCACGAGCATATGTCCATGCATGCGAGTACCAGGGCAAACATGCACGAGCATATGTCCCTGCATGCATCCAGCTGGCCCACGGTCCGCGGACCTGCTAATCGCGAGCCGTCGGCGCCGCAGCTGGAGCCCCGTGGAGCTCGGCCAGCGGACCTCGACCTCGGCCAGCGGACCTCGACCTCGGCCAGCGGAGCTCGACCTCGACCAGCGGAGCTCGGCCTCGACCAGCGGACCTCGACCAGCGGACCTCGACCAGCGGACCTCGACCAGCGGACCTCGACCAGCGGACCTCGACCAGCGGACCTCGACCAGCGGACCTCGACCAGCGGAGCTCGGCCAGCGCCCCACGGACCACGGCCCGAGCAGCTAGACCGGCAGGTAACAAACACGGACCACGGCCGCATACCGCGCGCACAGATCGACGCGCCACGAACCATGGGCCATGAGCCCGTCAGGGCCCCGGAGACCGCCGGAGCCGGCCTGCTGGGCGGAACACGGGACTCTGCTGCAGTGCCCTGCGAGAGCCCCCGGCATCCCATACCGGCCGGCCTGCTGGGCGGGATCGGGAGCAGCACCTGGGCGAGATCGGGAGCAGCACCTGGGCGAGATCGGGAGCAGCACCTGGGCAAAAAAACGGCCGGCACCCGCGAGGATGCCGGCCGCTGGCCGACGTCGACCATCTCGACAGCGCCTAGAACGTGGCGCCCATGCTGGCCTCACGCGCGCCCTCACTCTGGAACCACTGCCGCAGGGCGAGCACGACCGCCTCGGGGTCCGCTTCCGCGTCGAGGTCCGCTCCCGCGTCCAACGCGTCCAGAAAGGCATTCGCCTTCGCCGGTGCGTCCTCGACCCAGAGCCGCAACGTGCCCCGCCGGTAACTGTTCAATGCCGCGCGCCGCAGGTCGCGTGCGGAGTACACCTTGCGACCTGCCCGCCTTCCGCGCGTGCTCGAGGTCGCCGCCGTGCTCGAGGTCGCCGCCGTGCTCGAGGTCGCCGCCGTGGTCGAGGTCGCCGTGCTCGATGTCTCGCCGACGTACCGGTAGCGCCCCGGCCGATATTCCTGCCAGTCGTCACCGCCCCAGACTCGCGACCCCCACGCGCCATAGCCGGCAGGCTCGTATGCGGAATCGTCGCGCCACGCGTACCGGTTCGACAGCCATGCCCCCGCGTGCATGAGCCCCGCGGCGCGATTGATGATGATCGCCGCGCCGGTCGCGGTGAACAGCCCGAACTTGTTCGACGAGCCGATCAGCTGGCCGATATAGGCCTGCCAGTCCGGGTCCTCGACGATGGAAGGGTCGGCCAGCACGGCCGGCCGTACGACGAACTGCACAAAATGCCACGTGTCGCTCTTGGCCGAGTTCGACGAGTTGCCCGCGCCGAGAATGCCATTGTGAGCGAGAGCGACATCATCGGTTATCGAGTAAGGATGGCAGTTATCAAGGTCGATGTCCCCGTGCGTCCTCATGCGCGCGTGCCAGATCGACTCCCTGCCGTCGGCATGCTCGCGGATCAAGGCGATGAACTCCGCGGCCGACCGGGGAAGCGCCTTCGCGACGACGAGCTGCCCGGCCTTCGAGTACATCACGCCGAGACCGTCGCGATTCAACGAATAGACACTCTGCAGGAACCCGTCAGACATGGTGACGTTGGCGGGCTGGTGAACGAGTAAGCACATGTTGATTGTTTCCTTTGTGATTGATCAAAGATTGAAAGCTTAGGCGACGGCCGCGTGCGCATAAGTGCCGGCGGTCCGCTGCTCAACGTAACTACGCAATGTCGCGGTGTCTTCGGGCAGCTCACGTAAGCACCAGGTCAAAAATGCGCGCGCATTTAATCCGGTCGCGTCCAGCTGCTCACGCGCGCAGAACTCAAGCAACGCGTGGGAGAACTCCAACGCCGCCACGACAGCATCGGACTTCAATGATCCACGGAACAAACGAAACTCGATCGTTTCACGTCCCGTAATGTTCAGCGCCTCATACCGATCGTGACTGGTATGAGCGGTGCTAAGGTCCTTTTCCACGTACTTGCAGAACCCCGTGTTGTAACGCCTCGCGAGCGCCTGAACGAATGCGTCGTTCCGCGGATCATGAATGAACGTTACGGCCCGCGCGATTGTCAGGTTAGTTAGACCTTCGCGCGAAACGTGAACATGGAGCCCGCACGTCGACGTACGGTGGCTGCGGACACTACGCCACACATCGGGAGCCGTGAGCGCACGGGTCCAGAACTCACGCTGAACCGGCAGACTCATCGGTTGTGTGATCAATTCAAATCCTGAGGTCAGCGACCCGTCCCGCTCGAAAAATATCGGCGAGCCTTTACGGCCGTTTACGTTAACCACTGCATTGATTCCGCGCGCGACATCCTCAGGCCGACCACCGTTTGCGACCTCGACCTCAAGCTCTACACCGAACAGCCGGCCGTTGTGACCCCGAGACCAATCATCGGGCTGTGGGACAAAGAATTCCTTACTGCTGTGGTAGGGGCAAATCACCGCCTGCCGGCCGCGCTCGACGTGGTGGAATTCCTCCTCAAGGTTGTTCCAAAAGAAAGACTCATCGCTCTCCTCGATTACGACGACATCACCGTTGGCCAACCGACCAGTGCCGGACCCGTCGCGACGCAGCCAGCCGGCATAGTACGTGCTGTAAATCCAGACGTTGTCATCGCTTCGACAGTCGCGGCAGACGTACTCACTATCGCGTCGCGCGACCCGTTGCATATGGCGGCCAAGGTAAGGCTGGTCGCAGTGGTCGCAGACCATAACCTGATGGTGCTGCCTGATGAGCTCCATCGCTTCGACTTCGAGCAGCCCCCCGGAGTTGCCTTCCCGGATCAGCTCAAGACTGGCGGCAGCATCCTGCTGGTAGATCGGACTGTCCGGCGCCCGCATGGCATACAGGCGCGTTAAAGGATCGCCGCTTTCCGTCCGCCGATCGACCACATCATTGATGAGGTCGAGAACGGCCACCTGTTCAGGGGTGCTCCAGTCGCTCGACGCAACGTAGAGATTCCGAAGCGTGTCCAGTGTCTGCCAAAGTGTCTCCGAATCGCGCGCAGACTGGATGCGTTCACAAAAATGATCGACTGCCCGCGCGGCCCGCTGGGGGTCCGATGCGAGGCCGCGGATATGGGGGGTAAGAATCGTCATATGGGCTTTCTCTCTTTCTAGACGGTCAAACGACCGCATGCCGAGATTACCTAGGTGGCCTGACAAAAAACAAGGCCCTACAAAAAAAAACGGCCGGCACCCGTGGGAATGCCGGCCGCTGGCGAGAGGTCCCGCCGCCTTACACCATGTCGAGCAGCGCCCCCGCCGTCTCTTCGAAGGCGACACGCTCCGCTTGAAACGGAATGCTGCGAGCATATGCCGTGGCGCCGGTGACCGCATCAAAGACCGTTTCAATAGGGCGCCCTTCCTCGGACTGATGCACCTGGCTAATGCGCTCCGCAACGCGCGGCCCGAAACGTGACGCAAGGAACGCGTCGACCTTATCGACCTTCGAAACCTGAGCCGTCCGCAGTACTGTTTCCACTTCGTCAGCACTGGCGCGCGCGTATGCGAGCAATGCGGGAGCCGCCTTTTCGATGAACCGATCCGGAGCACTGGCAGTATGCCGAATCGCAATTTCATCGAGCTCGTGGGCGCCCCATACGATCCTATTCGCACACACGTAATCGAATAGGAAAGTTTTGATCCGCAACGCGCCCGCGCCAGTTTCGGAATTAGTCACAAAGAACCCGCGCGCGAGTTGCCCGGTACTGCCGCCGCGACGATTGGGGATTTCGAGCCTATTTTTCTCGTCGGCAAGAAAGACGAACATGTCACGGTCGCCGGCGAACAGCGTAGTGTTGTCCGTCGTCACGGTATCGAGCGCCTGACCAAAGATTCCCGGGACCCGGAAGTCCCCCGTAACCCCGTCGCCAAACCGATCAGACAACGCGCGCACAACGTCGACGTTCCAGATGCGACCGTAGCGCGGCCCCGTGGCCGCGCGCATCGTCGTGACCCCCGACGAACGCGTGAGCAGGACGCCCGTATCCTGCGCATCGCGCTCGACCTTCAGCCCGTAATTCAGGCAGTCGGCCGCGAGCGGCGCCGGAATCGTCCGCAGGTACGCGGCCGGCGCCCCGGAGAGTGTCGCCAACTGACCAAAAGCCCAGTTGGTCGGAACCATAGGCGAGCCGTCCGGACCGATGACGACAAGCCCGCGGTTATCCCCCGTCGGTGCCGCAGAGAGTTGCCGCGAACTAATTACGGCCGCGCTGCTGCTCTCTCGCAGAGTCTCGAGCGCCTGCTGCATCGCAGGGAGGCTAGTAAAGCGCTCCTCAAGGGGGCGCGTCGACCATTGCCTGCTCGCTTCGGTAAGTGTTGCCATTGTCAAATTCTCCTTTCTAGTGTCGGGACACCATGCCCCGACTCGCGAAGTGTTTCAGGTCTCTTTCGTGTCGTCAATCCCTCCCTGCAAAAATCATGTGAACGAGGGCAAAGAAAACCAGCCGCGCCACTATCTTGTAGAACGAGCGGGAGAGGTTTTCTGGTTTAGGGGGCAAGGGGGGCGGATATTGCCGTGTCCTGCGTCTTTTCCATCTAGCCAAATTTCACAATGCCCGCCGATAGCGGCGTCGCCTCGCGGCGGGTGCCTGAAATACTCGACTCCCGCGTGGACGTGCCACTCCGTGCCGGTCATCCTCAACTGTTGATCTCTCCGATAATCCCACCCCCAGAACTTACGTCTGGGGGGCAGTTTGATACGCCTCACGGCCCCCGGTTCAGTAGACATAACCGGGATTGAGGAACTCGACGTGAGACCAGCCGCGACGGGTGACGATGCGAGCAAAGTAATTGACCGTCACGAACCCCGGCACAATCCGCAAGACCCCGTCACAGTCAACGACGGTCCAGACGCATTGCTGATCTGTCCTGCGCACCAGGTCATCGTCCCATGGTCGCAAAGGCTGCTCGTCCTCCCCAAGGACAGGACCGTATCGGCGCTCGAACACCTCGAACCCGAGCGCGCGACGGCGCGAAGGGACACTAACAATCTCGATGGTCATTAGAGTAACTCCGTGCCGTTGCCGTTAAACCTGAAATCGTGACTCACCACCTCGACGACGTGAATGCCGATCTCTAGGTCGAACTCAAGTTCGCCCTTTTCGTTAAGCAAAATGTCCAACTGCCCCCGGCCGCCATGTCCACTGCACCAGTCAAGGGTAGTTGCTTCGAGCGCGTCGCAGCATATGCGCTTAAACTGCTCGCTCAGTGTCGTCCTATCGCGGACAACCTTGTATTTCCATCTCCCGTTCTCTACCCCCTCATGCTTCTCCCAGCCATCGACTGGCAGATGGCCGATGTCTTTCGCAACCAACATGCCTTCTGCGTCCCTCTCGTGAAAATAGAGGCCATGGATCTCAACATTGTCGTCGCGGCCAGAAAAGACCGCGCAAACGCTGATGATGTTGTTCTGCTGCAGGACCGAGACGATGTAGTTCTCGTCGGTGCACTTCGGGAAAATAGCCCTCATGATGTCTTTCTCCTTTCTAGGCCGGACAACCCGGCGACCTAAAAGCCTGCCAGAGGGCAGCGCCCCTGTCAACTACTTCCCTAGTTCATGCTCGAGCATCCCCCATGGCACGGACCCATAGGGCCACGCGGCAGTGGGTGCCGTGTCGACCCCTGACTGTACGAGCTCGAGGATCTGGCTGTTGTGGTAGAGGAGCAGCCTCCCTTCCCTCGTGGCCACCTTGCCAAATGGCACATGCAGGACCAGAACGAACGTGGAGCACTTGATCGCGGCATGGCGCCTATGGAACGCGACCTGATGGGGACGGAGCGGGACCTTCCTGCCCTTGGTCACTACCTTGAGCTCGACCGGCACGAAAGCGCGCCGCCCCTTGAGCGCGACCAGGCAGTCAGGTATCCCCAGGTTCACCCAGGTTTCGACCCGGGTAATAAGGCAGTTCGAAAGATTGTCTTTGAGGCGGTGATACAGGCGGGTCTCGGGCTTCATTGGGGGGCTCGGGCTCCTCTGGTGGGGGCGGATCCTCGTGCTGGAGGCTGTCCGCGACCTGCGTCGGGGTCACGTCGATGACGGGAGAGCCGTTGCCGTAAAGCTTCTGGATCTCCTGCAGCTTGCGCAGGACCTCCTCCTTGCTCATCGAGTCGATCGTGCCGTGGCGGATCTCCTTGCGGTCGATGTAGATCGTCCCAAGGGCCTGCCCGCGGCGGTACTCAGCCTGCACCGCGGCGCCGTAGGCGCCGGCAGCCAGTGCCTGATCCCTGATCAGCTGCAGGTCGCGCATGTGGCGCTCGTAGGTCGTGCCGTACCTCTCGGCAAACTCCGCCCGCAGCTTCTGGATCTCCGCCACGATGTGCGGATTGATGCCCGGGTCCGTCAGGGTCTCGGCGTAGTACTTGGCGCGCTTCTCCGGGTACCCCGCCCGGAGGGCTGCCTCCTTGGCGGTGACGTGGCCGTCGCCGGCGACGAACTCGTTGACGAATTTCCACTCCTGCGTGGTCAGGGCTTGGTCGCGCCGGCGCGACTTGTTGCCTGTGGGCTTCTTGTCGACGACCGGCTGGCTGATCTTGTCCAGCGTGGTCTGGGGGATGCCGCGGCCTATGCGCGCCATGAAGGCGTCCTCTTTCTTGCTGGTCACGCGACTCTCCAGACCCGCCAACCGTCTTCCACCCGCCTGCATGAAAATCGCTGGCCATGACGCTTGGCATACATCCATGCAGCACTTCGAGCGTTTTTGACCATCCCCGGGTCCGTGATCAGGAAGCTGTCACCCACGTGCATGTCGTCGAAGGGGTACTTCAACCGCCCGAGGTTGCCCGGCAAGGGGACGTCTGTCTCGATCTCCAACATAACGACAGCCTACAACAGGACAACAAACCCGTCCAGGACCCCAATTTTCGGGTTTCTATATAGACTTTCTAGCCATAAAAAAAAAACGAAAACTAAAAACTCAACCCCCGCGCGATTTTTATGCATATTTCATCACTTGAGTACTGTAAGTAGACTGTACAGTACCTAAGTACTTGATACACAAGAACTATTACCTCAATTACGCTCAATACGCTGAATTTGAAAAATTCGAAACAGAAAAATTTTATGGCTGGAGGTCTATATGAAACCTCCGAAAACGCCCCTTTTTGGCCATCCTGCGGTCGGTTTTCAGCCCCGTGGTCCGCGGTCCGTGGCCCTTGCTCCCTTCCCCTTGCCCCTCCAACCCCCTCCTGTCCCCCTCCCGTACGCATATTCATGCATGATCCATGCATATTCATGCACCCCAGCCCGAAAAAAACCCCCGGAAACTCTCGTCTCCGGGGGCCGCGGCCAACACGAGGGAAGGATCTCTAGGGAGGCGGCCGCGCAACCGAATATTCTGACTCTCGAAACCATTTCGTGGCGATCCACTTCTCCCCCCGGACCACCGGCGAGCCCCCGTGGAGGCTCTTCGTGGACGGGTCAGGGCGCCCGTAGGTGAACAGAATCCCGTCCCCCTGGCGCCCGTGGACCGTGAGCCCTGCATCAGGAAACACCGTCTCCCCGCCCGTCTCCGGCGCCTGCAGGACCATGATCAGCGTCCCCACCCTGTTGCCCGCCTGGGCCAGTGGCCGGCTCGAGCCTGGCACCTTGGGGTCGAAATAGTCGAAGTGGGGGTCGTAGCGGCCGCCGGGGCGGTACCGCAGGACCTGGATAGCCTCGCCGTGGCCCATGGGCCATGACACAAGGCCCTGTATCCGCCACTCGATCCGATCGAGCAGCGGCAGCTCCCCCACCTCGAACGCCATGCCGTCGCTCACGCGCGCGGCGTGGGGCACGTTCCCTCCTGTCTCGGAGTCCACAACGGCGGAGGGGACGAGTCGTGGCCGAGCCGCTTCGATGAGCGCCTCGCACTCTTCCCGGGTAAGCAGCCCGCGCAGGTAGGCGAAGCGGGGCTGCTGGAGGTTCACGAGCACCTCCACGCGGTGCCCTTCGATCTCGACCTCCCGCTGTTGCGGCACCGCCGGCCCAGGCTCACCGAGCACGGCGGCCAGCGCCTTCTCGGCCACAGGCGCCGACCACCCGTACGTGATCAGCTGGTGTAACAGCTGGTTACGCGAGTGGCCGGCCCCGTGCTGCTCCCGGATCCATCGGTCGATGTCCGCGGAGCCCATCACTGCACCTTCGAGCCCATGTGCTCCCGAAACTCCCCCTCCAACATCCGCGCCGCGGCGCTCGCGGGCAGGATGTCACCGAACTCGATCTCGGTGATATTGAAAGACGGGTTGTTCCCTGGAACGTGGATCACGGGCCCGACGAGCGCGTACTGCGTCCCGTTGATCGTGATGATCAACAGCTGAACCAGCGGAAGGTCGTCCACCGGCACGAACTTGACGACAGGGGCGCTCATGAGGGCTCCATCGTGCGCTGCGCCTCATGCCATTGCAAGTCGACACGGAGCCGTGAGACTTGGGCCTGAAGCTCCTGGTTCTCCCCGCGCAGCCGGTGCACGTCGCTCACCAGCGCGGCGGCGAGGTCCTGGGCCACCTCCACCCGCCGGCGCAGCGCCGCAACGTACTCCCTCAACTCGACGGAGGCGATCTCCTCCGGCGGCTCCGGCGTCGAAGGGACTGCCGGCCTCACCGGACAATCCCCCGCAGCCGATCCGACACGAGCGTCGCGTAGCCCGCGATGTCGTCCCAGTGCTCCCGCGTGTCCGGATCGCCGCTGA
>Ga0315904_10008023_pt1 | contig 14046 bp, 15 predicted proteins | sample LakEriMetagenome_6_FD_203529 | JGI IMG/M metagenome (GOLD analysis project Ga0315904, IMG submission 203529) | Freshwater fungal communities from buoy surface, Lake Erie, Ohio, United States - Buoy 12 MA120 | ecosystem: Environmental > Aquatic > Freshwater > Lake | place: USA: Lake Erie, Ohio... | reverse complement strand
GGTAGAAAGAATAACCGTATTACTTCCAGATGTAGTATAATCTGTTCCCTTTAACAATAATAGACCATTGAAAAATACCTGCTCAAATCCATCTACAAAAGCTATTGATGTAACAAAATTTGTTTGTCCCGCCGTTGCTGTAAATTGATGTCTACGAATTAAATTAGGATCAAATGAGGTCGCATCTTCATCTGAATCAATCCATATCTGCCCGACGGCAGGAGATGATGGAGCAGATGATTGATATTTCGACCCTGTAACAAGATCTGCCAACGTAGTTGGCGCATATGAGGTTCCAGAGGTTGAATACAGAACTTGACCCGCATTTGGCGATTGAGTTGTTCCAGTTCCGCCATATTGGGTCGGAACGGTAGTATGAGAATCTAAATTATTATTTGTGGCGAGAATGACGCCAGAATTGTGGGATAAGCCATTAACAAATAGCTTATTTTTGACCTTAAAGTCTTTATCTGCCAATTCAGTTCACTCTCCCTTTATTGGTATATTAAATTATAGCATTAAGTTTATACTGGGTATCTTACTATTACTATGCCTGAGCCGCCGTTTGCTGTCATTGTATTATGACCACCGCCAGCGCCACCGCCAGTATTGGCAGTTCCGTTTGTAGGAGTTGCGCCAGTCGCACCTACTGAACCATTACCGCCACCGCCACCACCACCTGTTCCATTTGTTTGATGAGCATAACCACCACCTCCACCAGCATAAGTTATTGACAAACCTGAAATTGTCGTAGCAACGCCAGCGCCACCATTGCCGCCTATTGATGAACCAGCAACACCACCACCAGCGCCATTTACACCAACAGCATTAGCACCTCCACCACCACCTGCCGCAAAATCTATGCCGCTACCACCATTACGCCCTTGATTACTTGTTCCTGTACCACCATTGAAAGTTGTAACACCATATCCACCGCCACCAGAACCACCATTACCCGCCGCTACCCCACCACCGCCACCAGCACCACCGCCAGTAGAAGTAATTGTGCTGAATACTGAATTGTTGCCATTAACGCGAGCAGTACCACCTGCACCAATAGTTACTGTGTAGTTAGTGTTTGCGGTCAATGCTAATGCTGATTCAAGTGAACCACCGCCACCTGTTGCTGTAACAGTTGAGCGTAATCCGCCAGCACCACCGCCACCTGACCTATCGCCTTGTGTTCCACCACCACCAGCAACAACAAGATAATCAACATTTGACAATGCTTTTAATGGCCTAAATGTTCCAGAAGATCTAAATGTATGTATCCAATATGTACCATCTGTTGTAATACTGTCTCCGCCTGTAGCATATGCGGCGGCAGTTGAAGGAGTAGTAGTAGCAGAATTAGCTATTCCATATAGATAAAATGTTGAATGTTGAACAAAATTTCCTGAACCTGAGTTTAATGTAATTCCAGTAACTGCTGCTGTTTGATTCCATAATCCAGCCTGTATATCTGCATAAGCAGTAGTTGCATTATTTTCTGAAAGTATATCTACTGAAAATGATTTTTGATTACTACTTGTATAGTTAGGTATGTATATTTCAAAATTACCAAATGTGTTTGCTGTTGAACCGCCGCCATTAATAAATTGTAAAGGATAATACGAAACGCTATTATTTCCAGATGAAGCAGACGATCCATCTCCACGTAAAAACCTTTGAGTATATGCACCTGTTCCAGGATTATTTAAATAAAGATAGATAAAGTCTCCAGGGTTTCCAACATTTGACCTTACTGATCCAAATATTTTTAAATCGCTATATCCTTGTGGAATATTGCTAAATGTTACTCCAGATGAAACAGTAGCTCCAACTGTTATTTTTTGAATTAATGTTAATGTATTTGGCATTAGACTGGATACCTCACTATTATTATACCTGAACCGCCGTTTTTAGGTGAAGCAGGTGCGCCACCAGCACCACCACCGCCAGAACCACTACCTGTATTCATAGTTCCTGCTTCTGACTCTCTTGTTCCGTCATTAGACGCACCACGACCACCGCCACCTGAGCCACCATTACCAGCATTAGCGGCAACTCCATTTGTTCCACCACCTCCACCGCCAGCAATAAATCCGCTTACGCCTAACCCTGTTGTAGTAAGAACTCCTGATAGTGCGCCCCAGTTTGTAACAGAGTTTGTTCCTGCTCCGCCATTACCAGAGTTTGTACCAGTTGCGTTACTGCCAACTGCACCAGCGCCACCACCACCGCCACCGCCTTCGTTTGTGTAAGAACTAGGAGAGCCTGTACCTCCGTTATTTCCTTGTCCTGTAGTTCCAGTACCACCAGTATTGCCCGCAATATTTCTACTGTATGCAGAACCACCGCCACCTGAACCACCGTTGCGAGCAGTTGTTGCTGTGCTATCACCAACACCGCCACCGCCGCCTACTGCGGAAGTAAGAGAACCAAAAACAGAATTAGAACCCTGTTGTCCATTTCCTGTGTTGTAAGCACCAGCACCGCCACCACCAACAGTTACGGTTTGAGCAGTAGATAATGATTGTGCCGAAAAAGCAATTACACCACCAGCACCGCCACCACCTGAATAAGGCCAACCACCTGAACCACCGCCAGCAACAACAAGCACATCACAAGACAATGTAGATGAAGGCGTAAATGTTCCTGATGTTCTAAATGCGTGATACCAATATGTTCCGTCAGTAGCAACGACATCTCCGCCAGTTGCTTTTGCTCCGCTTACTACTGCGGCTGAGGCTATTCCGTAGAGAGAGAAAGTTGAACCTGCGGCAAAACTATTTGCGGCAGGAGTTAAAGTAATAGAAGTAATAGCGGCAGTACTGCGCCATAAACCTACAATCGCAAAAACAGTTCCATAAGTTGATGCTGTATTTGTTCGTATAAGTGCCGTTTTGTTAGTTGTGCTATTTGAATAATTGTTTATTTGGACAACGCTATTGCCTGCTCCCAAAGAACTGCTTGCCGCAGGCATATTGCCGATGGTAATACTGCTTGCGTTGGAATCTCTTGTACTAAGTGCAGATGTACCATTTCCATAAAGACGAGTACGAGAATAATTGCTTCCTGTATCTGAATTGAAAGTCATATTTATATCTTGGTCATTACCAGCAGTAGTACCTTGTGCTGAAATGACAAGTACTAAATCTGTATAAGCGCCGCTAATGACACTAAGAGTTACAGACGCTTGACTACTTCCTAATGTAGTAGTTGCTAAAGGAGTATATGTTGTAGGCATTTAGGCTCCCTTGATTCCGTAAAGAGCAAATGATGAGTATTGAGAAAAAAGATTACCAGTACCAGGAGTAATATCAATTCGTGTAATAGCATTTGTGTTTTGCCATAGTCCTGAATGCAATTGAACAACACCTTGTCCGTTGTCATCATATCCACCTAAACCTCGTATTGTTTTGAATTTGTTGGTATTTTGATAATCTAAAATATCAAAAATAGAAACGCCGAAACCATTGGCGTTATTTGCGGTTGCCCCACTTACTCCTAAAAATTGAATTTCGTTAAATGACGAGTAATTACCAGCAGACGCATTAGCACCATCTCCGCCTATTGCGTGTCCTGCGTAGTTATTTCCTGTATCAGAATTGAAATTTATTCCAACAAAATCTCTAAATGTACTGCGATTGTCTTTTCCAGTTATGCGTATGTGTAAATGCGTATATGTCTGCGGAATAGAACCGAAAGTGACGCTTGCTAATCCACCGCTAGGAGCAGTAGCAACAGCAATTGGCTCATATGAAGTAGGTAGCAAATAATCAGTAGGTGTCACAGAATTTGATGCAGATGAGGCACTAGAAGTGCCATTAGCATTAGTTGCTGTGACAGTAAATGTATATGCTGTGCCATTTGTTAGACCTGTAATTGTAATAGGAGAGGAGGATGAACTTCCTGTAATCCCGCCTGGATTTGAAGTTGCTGTATATGAGGTTATAGCAGATCCACCTGTTGCCCCCGCCGTAAATGTTACAGATGCTTCTCCAGATACTCCAGCAGTGCTGGCAGTTCCAATTGTAGGTGCCTGTGGAACAGTTGTTGCAGTAACTCCTGCAGAAGCTGCAGATGCTGTAGATATTCCATATGCGCTAGTTGCGGTAACTGTATATGTATATTGTGTGGATGATTGCAAACCTGTAACAGTAACTGGAGATGATGTACCTGTAAATGTTGTTGGAGATGTAGAAGGAGTTGGAGTAACTATAAAGCTACTTGGATATCCTGCGCTTGTATTTGGGGTAAAGGCTACTGAAGATTGACCATTATTGTATGCCCGCCCGCTTCCTTGATTTGTGGCGGTTACGCCAGTAGGAGTTCCAGGGACGGCAGCAATAGGAAACCATCCTAAAGAAGTATATTGCTCAAAGTAATTATAATCAGTATTAAAATGTAAATCTCCAGCAGTTGGAGATCCTGGTCTTGCTCCAGTTGCTCCCCTTGTATACGCCGCAGGAACTGTATACCATGTTGTATTTGTTCCATCTGTTTGTAAAACTTTATTTGCATTACCAGTTTGGGCGGGAAGTAAAGAATTTAAAGTATTAGTAGTAGAAGTTTGTCCTGTTCCGCCCATAGATACAGGAAGTGGAGTTTGGATATCCAAACCATTTTTTACTTTAAAGTCTTTGTTTGCCATTATGCGAATGTCACCGTTCCTGTTCCCGCCGTAATTGTAGTAACTTTATCAGTTGATACAGTTGAGGTTGAGCCAGTTAGGCCTGCTCCTAATGTTATTGTTCTAGCTGATGGGTAACGAAGAATAACTACTCCTGAGCCTCCAGCAGCACCTGCAAATGGATAGTCATTTCCACCGCCGCCACCTCCTGTGTTAATAGTACCAGATCCTGCGTTTATTGGAGTGTTTTGAGTGACTGTACCACTTCTTGCTCCACCTGTTCCACCACCGCCTGCTCCACCTAATCCAGGGTTATCACCAGCATACAGTCCTCCTCCACCGCCGCCTGCTCTTATTACTGTTGATCCTGTTATTGAACTTGATAATCCATCTCCGCCATTTCCGCTTGAATTATATCCATTTGCTCCTGCAGCTGATGCTCCCCCGCCGCCTGCAGCTCTATAAGGATGTCCGTATGTAGTAACTCCACCTCCTGCATTTCCTTGTCCTCCTGTGCCAGATCCTCCAACTGAGTTAGTATTGTTTGCTCCACCACCGCCTGAGCCACCTGAGCCTCCGTTTCTTTCATCAAAACCTCCACCGCCGCCACCTCCTGTAGAAGTTACAGCATTAAAAATACTATTTGCGCCTGAACCTCCTCTAGTATATCCTGAAGGATTAACTGCTCCTCCTGCGCCTACAGTTACAGAATATGCTACTCCAATAGATAGAGTTGTACTTGAAGTAAGATAACCTCCAGCACCTCCACCTCCGCTTTGAGCATTTCCGCCTGCTCCGCCACCAGCAATAACTAAATAAGTAGTTGAGAATGGTTGACTACCTATAATAGAATTTGATGCAGAACTTGCAGTAGATGAACCATTTGATCCTAAAGCTGTTACTGTAAAAGTATATGATGTTCCATCTGTTAGACCTGTTACAGTTATTGGCGACGATGCGCCAGATGCTGTAATATTGCCTGGAGACGAGGTGACAGTATATGATGTAACTGGAACATTTGTTGGTGCAGTAAATGATACTGTTGCATTTAAATTTGCTCCAGCAGTTGCTGATACTGATGTTGGTGCATTTGGAACAGGTGCAATTTGTGCCCATCCTGTTGATGTATATTGAATTAATTTATCTAAAGTTGTATCAAAATATAAATCTCCAACTGCAGGAGATCCAGGCCTTGATGCCGTATTGCCACGGCCTACATGGCCATTTGCTGCTGTTGCATGGGAAGAGATGGCTGCCGCTGTCTCCGTATCTGTCGCCAAAGATGTGGCGGTAGAGAGAACGTTAGCTACATCTCTTGCCCTAGTCAATTTATATTACTCCATTGATACAACTTGCCAATTGAGATCATCTTCACTCCAACGATAGAATTGTCCATCTGTTGGATATGGTGTAGGTGCATCCCATAGGCATGTATCTTCATTTAGTGTCCAAGAATTAAAAGGTTTAGGTGGAATAAATGCGTCACGGGATGCATCATATGTGTATCCAATTCCAGCATAATTCTTTCTAAAACCTGCGTTTTCTGTCATTTCATTTGTTTCTGGGTTTCTCTTTTTCCCGCCCATTGAATTATATGATGTACGCTTGCATGCTTGTCCATATACTTCTGCATAATGAGCTTCCCAATCAGAAATGCCATCAACAACTTCATCTTCATTCCGACCAACAATTACTTGAGTAACTACGTTGTTTTCGTCAATAAAAGCGTAATGTGCCATTTTTATTTCCTCCTTTTTTTTAAATTAAATTACAAGAACAGCAGCTTCTTCTTCTGTCAATGGTTGACCAGAAACGAGTTTAGCTTTTGCTGATGCTTTGAGAGCTGCCTTTGCTTCTTCCGCCGCCACACGAGCTGCTTCTGCTTCGGCAAATGCGGCTGCATCTGCTTCACGTTGAGCAATTTCGTCGGCGGTCAAAGGAACAATAGTCTGTTCTCCAGTAGAACAATCTACTACTACCTTAGTTAGAACTTCAGTCATTTTTGCCTCCTATTTGTCTATTTATTTTACCATTTAATAAATGATAAGTCTAGCCTATTTAATTTTACTGTTATAACCCTGTTTATACTGTTGTTGATATTCCATAAAGCGAAGCCGTTGAATGCTGAGAAAATGTACCATTACTTGATAGGGTTATCGTAGAAATGGCGGCTGTTGAAGTCCACCGATTAACTACAAATGCTCCAAATGATGCTGCTGCCTGATTTTCTGTTCCAGCATAGACAATGTAGCTTTTATTAAGTGTACTTGATTTATAGTTTCCTATATAAAACTTACTAGAGGCAAATACTGAAGCAGTATAGGAAGAAAGATTTACAAGTCCTGCGCCACCTCTGTCTGCTATGTTATAGTTAAAAATAGTGCCAGCACCAAAATCCATTCCGTAAAAACCACGATTATAGTTAGCATTTGTTGTATCACCATTAAAAGTTAATGATTGCGTTTGATTTGTTGAATCATAACGAGTGCTTACATGAAGAACTAAATCATCAAAAGTTTGTGGAATATTAGAGAAAACAATAGATGCTGCTCCGCCGCTAGGGACTGTTTGCGTTGAAATTAAAGAGTATGTATTTGCCATGTCTATGCCGCCAATATTCCGTAGAGAGTAAATTGACTTCCTACTGCAAAATTTACGCTACTTGGGTTGTAGATTTGTATTTGATTTATTGCGGCGGTGCTATTCCAACTCCCCCACTTCATATCTACTTGCGAAGCAGGTGCGCCTGAAAAAACAAGCCACCCTTTTTTCATACTCGTGCTTTTGTAGTTATTGAAATCAATATGAGTAATAGTTGTCCAAGATGAGTCCACATTATCTAACCATGCGGCATTGCCTGCATTAGTAGTGTGTGAACCCTGCGCTACTCCAAGTGTGTAATAGGTGCCAGCAAAGTTATAGTTGTTTCCACTATCTCCGTTTATACGCATGAAAGTATTTACTGCTCCACCTGTTGCCATGCGCATTTTATAGACAAGAACTAAATCTGTATAATCTTGAGAAATACTAGAAAAAGTAACAGTGCTAACTGCACTAGATAAAGTCGTTGTAGCAATTGCATTATAAGTAGGCATATTTATCCTTTAATTCCATAAATAGTAAATTTTGTGTATTGATTAAAATCACTTGTTAATGAGTATAAAGTGATTTGTGTTGTAGCGTTTGTGTTATTAGCGTATGAAGCAGAACCCATAGCAAATGCATTGACTGAGCCACCAGCATAAGCGCTTCTAAATTGAACTGTTTTATTTTTGTTTGTGTTTTTGTAATCAAACATATCTAAAATCCATTGTGCGTAATATCCCGCTGTAACAGTTGCCGTAGGAACAACGCCAAATGGTGTACCTGCTCCACCTGCGCCACCTGATGATAAAGACGGAGAACCTGTTGGAAGTATGTAATAGTTATGATATTGCCCTTGTCCTACTCCATTGTGTTGCCAATACAGACTGCCATCATTATAAACAGGGTGAGAATTACGAGCAACACCACGAATATGTAAATGCGTATAGTTTTGACTAATATTACTAAAAGTAATTTGCGAAACAGTTGTAGATGGAACTTCGTATGTTGCAATATATTCCATAGAAGGAAAAGCTAAGTTTCCGCTTATGGTAGAAGCAATAGTTCCTAATATTGGGGTCAAGAGATATCACCAACTACGTACCAAAGATCCGTATTTACTTTGATTAGCGTAGCTGATGAATATTGGACTCTTAATTTTGGAGCCGCCGCCGTTGCACCTGTACTAGCCACAGTAGTTGTACCAGAGGTTACGGCGTTAATAGTCACCTGGCCTGCGCCAATTTGAATAATATTAATTTGTGCTCCCACTGGAAATGCTACTGAAGCATTTGTAGGAATTGAATATGTTTGAGCGGAAGCATTAGATGCTGTTACTAATTTTCCATTATCCGCCAATACAAATGTATATGTAGTTCCAGTTTGTGCATTTAATGTAAGGTTTAATTTAGGATCATTAATTGTTGGAGAGGTTAATGTTTTATTAGTTAATGTTTGAGCAGTTGAAAGATCTACGGTTGTTGCTGTGTCTATAGATAATGTTACTCCCCCACTTGTTCCGCCGCCGCTTAATCCTGTGCCCGCTGTAACTGCGGTAATGTCTCCGTCTGTTACTGTATATGCCAAAGAAGTCCATGCAGTTGATCCATCGCCAACTTTCATCTTCTTTGTATCTGTTTCGAATCCTATTTCTCCCGCTGCCAAAACAGTGTTGGCGGAAGTCCAAGAAGACGCTGATCCCCTTTTAACTTGAATTACTGCTGCCATTATACTGTTCCTCCATCGAATGTTTGTGTTCCTGTTGAATCTATTGTATTATAAACATTGCCATCTTGCAAAGCGTCTACCAGACCGCCGTCCAAATTATCACCAGCGGCGAAGTCGGAGGAATCAGCTATTGCTCTTGCCTTGCTCATAATATCTCCTTAAGATAAAAGAAGTCTTGCTTCTTCTTCTGTAATACCAAGTCTTTCTAGAAGTGCCGCTTTGTTGGCTTCGGTTTGTGCCTTTGCTTCTTGTTCTGCAATTGCTAAAGCTTGTTGTGCTTGATAATCTGCATATTCTGAATCAGTCATTTCACGGTCAATAACTTCATTAGTTTCAACATTATGAATTCGAACCGTTGGCTTTGTCATTATTTAATCCCCCATAATTCATATGTTCCAGCATCATAATTTCCATTTTCGGAAATTAATGTTATAGAAGTTAAACCTGCGTTTGAACCTTTACAGAAAAATCCAAATGTCCCACCATCTGCACCTGAACCTGCGTCAAGACCTGTGGCAGAAAAGTTTCCATGCTTAAGGGTGCTGCTTGTATAATCTAATATGTTTATTATGTAAGTGCCCGTGACTGTAGAAAATAGGCTGTCACCAAGCCTGAAATAATTAAGACCTGAATTTGTTCTTGTTCCATACCAAGTTAGTCTGTAATCCGCCCACATTCCCATGTAGCCAGTGTCTGTATTTTGCAGTTGAAGTCTTATATTTCCACCACCTGCATTAGACCAGCCTTTAACAATTATTCTTAAGTCCTTATAGTCTTGTGAAATGTTAGACATGGTTACAGAACTAACATTTCCAAAACTTGTGGCTGAAACTAGCTGTGTGAATCCACCACTTGAAAGTGTTGCCCAACTTGGAATTCCTCCGCTTACTTTCAGTACTTGATCGGTGCTACCAATTCCAAGTCTTGCAGGAGTGTTTGCAGCAGATGCATAAATAATATCGCCAGTTGTTGTAGTTAATGTTTTTGGAATTGCACCATTTGCTAAGTCATATGCGGACTTTACTGCAGTTGGTGTTGCTGCTAAAACTGATGATGTTGTAGATGTTGAATCTGATAATTGAACTGAGCCTCTTTGAGATGTGGATGCTTCTTGAATTCCAACTGTTAGTGCTCCAGTTGATCCACCGCCTGTTAATGGAGAAGTTGCTGTGACTGATTCAATATCTCCTGCTAATGTGACGGATCCTCCAAGAGATATGGCGGAACCATTAATTGTAATTGCTGAATTTGCTAATTGGTTATTTGCAATTGTTCCAGTAATTGATGTAGCAGGTGTTGTAGCAACGCTAAAATTATTGTAACAATTAATTTGAATAAAGTCTGATGCAGCCAATGCAGCAAGTCCTGTAATTGATGTTCCATTTGTAGCTGTATAGTCATCTCCACGAACTAATAAAATACCATTGAGATATACCTGTTCCTGCCCTGGAGTATATGAAAGAGCTTGTGATGCATTATCATATCCTGAGAGAGATGTCTCTCCGCCTGCCGCCGTCTTTCTCCAGATAAGACTTGTTAAAACACCATTAGCTGGTGGATATTGATCTATCATGAAATCTCAACTCCTGACACATGCAGCTTAACATCTGCGCTTGTTGCAAATCCTGCCACAATGTCTCCTGTCGGAATTACGGTCTTTGGTTGAATCGTAATGACCGTATTTGCCGAAACTGGGACGGTAGGCAAAATATTTACACCATCTACTGTCATTGTAACATATTGCTGATTTGAAGACGTATTTGAAACTACGATATCTGTTAGTACCGCCGTAGTTGCGGCGGGAACAGTATAAAGAGTAGTAGAAGATGTTGCTGCTGCTCCTCTATGAAATAATGTAGGTGTAACTGCCATTTTATAATACCCCCATCAAAGCATAAATATCAGCATTGTTTGCAGTATCGGTATCTGTAAAAGTAATTGTTGTAGTATCTGTTCCAGCATTATCTGCAAATGAGGCACCTACAAAATTAACAATTCCTCGTGGGGTAACGGTTGTTCCGTTATTCTTAATTGTCTGATTATATAATTTGCCCCAGTTGATATTTGTACCATCTGATTGGATTGCATAATTTACTGTTCCGCCATTTTGTACTGGCAATAGGGCATTGATAGCATTAGTTGCTGATGTTTGCCCTGTTCCGCCAGCAGTTATTGGAAGTACAGCGGTAGATGAAATATTACCACTAGAATCAGTTGTTAATATAGCAGCGGAAGTAATCGGGATATTTAGTCCAGATTTTACTTTAAAGTTTTTATCTGCCACTTATTCCTCCTACAACTTTACTTTACTAAATTTAACAGTTACATTTGTGCTTGCCGCATCTGTTACAGTTACTTGAAGAACTGCATCTGTTGATGCTGTTGTTGCTGAAACTACTACTCCTGACATTGTTCCGCCAGTTTCAGTAATTGCAAATTCTGTCATATCCACAGAAGTTCCATCGGTTTGCATTACAACCTTTGAAGTTCTAACCTTTGAACCTTGCTTTAATGAAACCATATATTCAATACTTGTAAATGATGACAATGCTGTGGTGTCTACAGTTTCTGCAGTATTTCCAGTAACTGTATCTGTTCCAGTTGTAATTGGAACTACTAATGTTCCCCAAGAAGCATTTGTACCGTCTGTGGTTAAATATTTTCCAGCATTTCCATCTTGTGATGGAAGGGTTATTGGTGCCGCCGCCCATGAAGGAATTCCAGAAGCAAGCGTTAAAATTTGTCCATCTGTGCCCTTTGCTAATTTAGCAAGAGTGTCTGTAGCAGAAGCATAAAGAATATCTCCTGATGCATATGATGTCTGTCCTGTTCCACCTTTTGTTGGACCAATCGCTGTAGCGCTCCAAGTTCCTGATGTAACTGTTCCAACTGTAGAGATGCTATCGTCACCAGTATAAGTTCCACCAGCTACCGCTGCAAGGGTTGAGTTATATGCCTGTACATCTGTGCCAATTGCTAGTCCAAGATTTGTTCTTGCTGTAGGGGCATCTGTTGCACCAGTTCCACCATTTGCTATTGCAATTGTGGTTCCAGTCCATGTACCAGTTGTAATTGTTCCTAAAGTTGTAATATTTGTGCTGCCCGCCCAAGTTGATAGAGCCGTATTTTCAACATTGCCCAATCCAACCTTAGATTTAGCCAAAGATGTAATCCAAGATGGATCCGCATAAGATCCACCAGTTGAAACTCCATCTGTAATTCCATATCCTGAAATTGTGGTCGGAGTTGAAGAAATTTTATTCCATCCAAGACTTGTTATCCATGATGGATTCGAATAAGATCCGTTTGTATAGACTCCATTTGTTACTGTTCCAGCATTTCCTGAAACATCTCCAGTTACATTGCCTGTTAGGTTTCCGCTAAATGTTCCTGTAATTGTTTTATTGGTCAGAGTCTGTGCTGTATTTAGGTCAACAGTGACACCTGTATCAATTGATATTGTACCTGGAGTTGCTTCAGTTAAACCATTTCCAGCAACAACAACTTGACCAGCATTAAACTGGACATAGTTGATTGAAGTTGTTCCAATTGTAATTGTTCCAGTTGTATTTACAATAAATCCGTATCCTGCTTGCCCGCCATTTTGAACGAATGTAAAGTCTCCATACGCTACTTCACCTGATGGGGAATTGTCAGCATCTGTTGCACGAGTAAGGACCCAAGGGCTAGTTCCTTCGACTCCTAGATCTGTTAGTACATAAATACCATTTTGTAGAGCTGATGTTTGGTTCTTAACAAGGACACGAAGACCTGTTGACCATGTAGTATGAGAGTCAATTCCAACCCATGCACGATTTGTGTCTGCTGTTAGAGTTGCTCCTACTCCACCAGTTCCATTATCATAATTTGCTGATAGGTTGCTTGTCGTTGCTCCATGAACGGCGGCGTGGAAATTAAGTCCAGCAGTAGTATTATCTACATAAGCTTTAGTTGCAGCATCTCCTGAAGCAGTTGGTGTTCCCAAATTTGTAATCTTGTATGCACCCATATCAATATTTGCAGTAGGTGTTCCAACTGCGCTTAGTGCAAATTCAGATGGATCTACAGATATTGCTCCAGTATTATCGTCATAGTCTAGACCGTTTCCAACGGCATTTCCGACGGCATCTTGAGCATTTTCATCTGTATACGTTACTGCGCCTGTTAGAGAAATAGCATTTGAGTTATCATTATATGAAACTGTTATATTTGTATGTGTTCCATTTGCAAGAGCTTGTGCTACAGCATCTTGTGCTAATTCTGCAGAAAAATATTTATTTATTGTTCCTTCTTGAATATTATCTGATGAATATGTTGCTTCTCCGCCCAAAGATATTGGAAATCCATTAATAGTAATTGATGAATTTGCAAGCTTATTATTAGCAATTGATCCTGCCAACATAGTGTTGGTTACGCTACCAGTGTCGCCAGTAGTTACGACTGTTCCAGTCACATCTGGCAAGGTAATGGTGCGATCTGCAGTTGGATCTACAACCGTTAGAGTTGTTTCAAATTCATTTGCGGTGGCACCTTCAAATACTACCCCATTTCCATCAACAATTGGTGATGTAAGAGTTTTATTTGTTAGGGTGTCTGTCGTTGCACGTCCAACTAAAGTATCTGTAGATGTTGGAAGTGTCAATGTTCCAGTATTTGTAATTGTTGAAATTACTGGTGAGGTTAAAGTCTTATTAGTAAGAGTATCTGTTGTACTTCTTCCGACTAGAGTATCTGTAGCATCTGGGAGAGTTAGAGTACGATCATCTGTTGGCTCTCCAACCGTCAATGTGGTCTCATATGAGTCTGCAACTGCACCTTCAAATACGATGCTTGCATCAGACAGAGTTAGACCAGAAACGACGGGGGATGTAAGAGTTTTATTAGTTAATGTATCAGTAGTATCAGTTCCTACAAGAGTAGTTGTAGCATTTGGTAGGGTTACAGTTTTATCTGATGTTACATCTGGTACTGTAAGAGTAAATTCATGATTATTTACAGTTCCCTCAAAAATTATATTTAATCCTGGAAGAACTAGATCTCCATCAAGAAGTTCGGCTACGCCTACGCCTTCATCTTTGCTTAAATCGGATACTTCAAGATATCCATTTAATGTTGAATTA
>Ga0315904_10008022_pt1 | contig 14047 bp, 11 predicted proteins | sample LakEriMetagenome_6_FD_203529 | JGI IMG/M metagenome (GOLD analysis project Ga0315904, IMG submission 203529) | Freshwater fungal communities from buoy surface, Lake Erie, Ohio, United States - Buoy 12 MA120 | ecosystem: Environmental > Aquatic > Freshwater > Lake | place: USA: Lake Erie, Ohio... | reverse complement strand
GGAGGGCGTGGGCGAGGACGAAGACGAGGACGAGGACGAGGACGAGGACGAGGACGACGCCACCGCCGAGGAGGGGATCGCCGCGTCGACGCAACACACCGGGGGGGCACCGCTGGAGCTGTCCACAGAAGCTCCACCTCCATCACCCCTGCCTTCGGCAGCAAAGATCCCAGACGCACTGGTCCCAGAAGAGTTCGGCCAAGGCTCTGGAGCAGGCGAATTCGACAGGGCGGACGCCGGGCCTGCTGCGGCGCCGTCTGGCCAGCGCGGCGGCATCGCCGCCAGCGAGCACCCCCTCGATGGCGCCGAAGCGACGGTCGCCGCCACGGCCATTCCCGAGGAGTTCGCCACCGCTCTGGCCAGCGAGGGGGCCGAAACTGACCCCATAGCCATAACCGCCGCCACCGGGCCTTCCGGCCAGCAGCCCCCCGCCGGCACAACCCTAGAGCGATCCCCAGAGTTCAATCAGGACGTCAGCCTCTGATGGCATGGCCGCCGGCGTGGGGCGAGCGGTTCAGAATGGGGGCTGAACCGGCGTCGCCCATGAATCCGCTGCTCTGGCCCGTCCGCAGCGTCGCCAATGGCTTAGGGCTCGCTTGGTGGGCGCGGGTGGTCACCCACTCCCCCGATGCCGTCTATTGGTTTGGTCCGTTCGTGCGACGCAGCACCCTGGAGGAGTCCCTGCCTCCCTTCCTGGCCGATCTGCGCGCCGAATCCCCCGCGAGCCTGGAACACCACTTGCTGCGCACCCGCCGCGGTGAACCGCTCACCGAATTTGGCGACGACGGCAACGGCAACGGGTCGGCTGCTTAGCAGCCGAACGCCTGGATTCCCCCTGATAGCGTCCATGCCACTGGCACGGCAGCACGGAATGGGGATCGCCGAGTGGCGGCAGCAACTGGCCCGGGGCGAGGTCTCCGCCCGCGAACTCACCGAGCGCCATCTGCGCAGGATCAGCGCGGTTGATGAACGTGTGCACGCCTTCCTGGAGGTCACCAGGGAGCGGGCCCTTACCGACGCCGACCGCATCGATGCGGCCCGGGCCGCGGGAGAGACCCTGCCGCCCCTGGCGGGGGTGCCCCTGGCGATCAAGGACAACCTCTGCACCAAGGGCATTCGCACCACCTGCTCCAGCCGCATGCTGGAGAGCTTCGTGCCCCCCTACGAATCCACGGTCACCGAACGGCTTTGGCGGGCTGGGGCCGTGTTGCTCGGCAAGACCAACCTCGATGAGTTCGCCATGGGCAGCTCCACAGAGACGTCGGCCTTTGGGCCCAGCCGTAACCCCTGGGATCCAGAGCGGGTGCCGGGGGGTAGCTCCGGCGGCAGCGCCGCGGCGGTGGCGGCTGGCGAATGCGTGGCGGCCCTCGGCTCAGACACCGGCGGCTCCATCCGCCAGCCGGCCGCGTTCTGCGGCGTGGTGGGCCTCAAGCCCACCTATGGCCGCGTCAGCCGCTGGGGCCTGGTGGCCTTTGCCAGTTCCCTCGACCAAGTGGGCCCGTTCACCAGCAGCGTGGCCGACGCGGCGGAAATTCTCGAGGTGATCGCCGGAGCTGATCCCCGCGACGCCACCTGCCTGCGCGAACCGGTGCCCTGTTACCGCGAGGCGCTGGAGGCGCCGCTCAAGGGCCTGCGGGTGGGCCTGATCCGCGAATGCTTCGAGCAGCAGGGCCTGGCGCCCGAAGTGCGGGCGTCGGTGTTGGCGGCGGCACAGACACTGCAGGGGCTCGGCTGCGAGCTGGTGGAGGTGAACTGCCCCCGCTTCGACGATGGCATCGCCACCTATTACGTGATCGCGCCATCGGAGGCCTCCGCCAATCTCGCCCGCTACGACGGCGTGAAGTACGGCTACCGCGCTGACTCAGCGGAGAGCCTGGCCGCCATGACCGCCCGCTCAAGGGCGGAAGGCTTCGGCGATGAAGTGCAGCGCCGCATCCTGATCGGCACCTACGCCCTGTCGGCCGGCTACGTGGATGCCTACTACCGCAAGGCCCAGCAGGTGCGCACCTTAATCCGGCGCGACTTCGACCGAGCGTTCGAGCAGGTGGATGTGCTGCTCACCCCCACATCACCGACCACAGCGTTTCGGTTCGGGGCCCACAAGGATGATCCCCTGGCCATGTATCTGGCCGACCTGCTCACCATTCCCGCCAACCTGGCTGGATTGCCGGCCCTCAGCCTTCCCTGCGGCTTTGATGCCGAAGGCCTGCCGATCGGCCTGCAGCTGATGACCGGCGTGTTGCAGGAGGCTCTCTTGCTGCAGGTGGCCCACCAGTACGAACAGGCCGCCAGGGTGATGACCACGCGTCCCAGCGCCCCGCTGGCGGCCTGAGATCGGCTGCGGCCTGCCGGCAGGCCGAGCCGCGCTCGCCTGGGCATGAAACCGGCTGATCACCCACCCCAGCAACGCCCCCCTGCTCCAAGCCGGGATACACCACATCTGGTGTTCGCGGCGCCTGAACCGCCCGAATGCACACTGCCGGTTGAGCTGGATCCCCTAGCCTGTAGGCAGGTGCCCCGGGCTCTTGGCGTTCGTTCCCCTCCACAACCACAGCGACTACAGCCTCCTGGATGGAGCCAGCCAGTTGCCGGCCATGGTGGAGCGGGCCGTGCAGTTGGGCATGCCGGCCCTGGCGCTCACGGACCATGGGGTGATGTATGGCGCCATTGAGTTGCTCAAGCTCTGCGCCAAGGCGGGCCTCAAGCCGATCATCGGCAATGAGATGTATGTGATCAACGGCTCGCTCGATGATCCAGCGGTGAAGAAGGAGCGTCGGTATCACCTGGTGGTGCTGGCGCGCAATGCGGTTGGCTATCGCAATCTCGTCAAGCTCACCAGCATCAGCCATCTGCGCGGCATGCGCGGACGCGGCATCTTTGCCCGAGCCTGCATCGATAAGCAGCTGCTGGCCCAATACAAGGAGGGCCTGATCGTGGCCACCGCCTGCCTGGGTGGCGAAATCCCCCAGGCGATTCTGCGCGGTCGGCCGGACGTGGCCCGGGAGGTGGCGGCCTGGTATCAGCAGCAGTTTGGCGAAGACTTTTATCTCGAGATTCAAGATCACGGCGGCATTGAGGATCGCATCGTCAATGTGGAGATGGCCCGCATCGGCCAGGAGCTGGGCATTGCGTTAATCGCCACCAATGATGCCCATTACCTCAGCAGCGGCGATGTCGAAGCCCATGATGCCCTGTTGTGTGTGCTGACCGGCAAGTTGATCAGCGATGAAAAGCGGCTGCGCTACACGGGCACCGAATACATTAAAAGTGAAGCCGAGATGTTGGGGCTGTTTGCCGATCATCTCGAGGCGGAGATCGTGCAGCGCGCTGTGCACAACACCGCCCTGGTAGCCGACAAGGTGGAGGACTACGACATTCTGGGCCGCTACCAGATGCCCCGCTTCCCAATCCCGGAAGGCCACACGGCTGTGAGCTATCTCCAGTTGGTGGCGGAGCAGGGATTGCGGGCAAAGTTGGGCCTGGATGAACAGGCAGCGTTTGCGGCCACCTACGGCGATCGGCTCAGTTTTGAGCTGGAGGTGATGGAGCAGATGGGCTTCCCCACCTACTTCCTCGTCGTGTGGGACTACATCCGTTTCGCACGAGATAACGGCATCCCGGTGGGTCCCGGTCGCGGTTCCGCCGCTGGCTCGCTGGTGGCCTACGCCCTCGGCATCACCAACATCGACCCGGTACGCCACGGGCTGTTGTTTGAGAGATTCTTGAATCCGGAACGCAAGTCGATGCCGGATATTGATACCGACTTCTGCATCGACCGCCGTGGTGAAGTGATCGACTATGTCACCCAACGCTACGGTGAAGACAAGGTTGCCCAGATCATCACCTTCAACCGCATGACCTCCAAGGCGGTGTTGAAGGATGTGGCCCGGGTGCTTGATATTGCCTACGGAGAAGCCGACCGACTGGCCAAGCTGATCCCCGTGGTGCGTGGTAAGCCCGCCAAGCTCAAGGAGATGATCGGCCCCGACTCGCCAGCTGCGGAGTTCCGAGAGAAATACGAAGCCGATAGCAAGGTGCGGCATTGGGTTGACCTGGCGATGCGGATTGAGGGCACCAACAAAACCTTCGGTGTGCACGCGGCAGGGGTGGTGATCGCCGCCGAACCCCTGGATGAGGTGGTGCCACTGCAACGCAACAATGATGGTCAGGTGATTACCCAATACTTCATGGAAGATGTCGAGTCGATGGGGCTGCTGAAGATGGATTTTCTCGGCCTCAAGAATCTCACCATGATCGAAAAAACCTTGGCGCTAGTTGAGCAGAGCACCCAGGAACGCCTCGATCCAGATCAGCTACCCAGCGAAGACGAAGCCACCTTTGCCCTGTTGGCCCGCGGTGATCTTGAGGGCATCTTCCAGTTGGAATCCAGCGGCATGCGCCAGATCGTGCGCGATTTGCGACCCTCTTCGTTGGAGGACATCTCTTCAATCCTGGCTCTCTACCGTCCGGGCCCCCTGGACGCGGGCTTAATTCCCAAGTTCATCAACCGCAAGCATGGCCGCGAGGCGATCGATTTCGCCCACCCCAGCCTCAAGCCGATCCTGACGGAAACCTATGGGATCATGGTCTACCAAGAGCAGATCATGAAGATCGCCCAGGATCTGGCGGGCTATTCCCTGGGCGAGGCGGATCTGCTGCGGCGGGCGATGGGCAAGAAAAAGAAATCGGAGATGGAGAAACACCAGGACATCTTCGTGCGTGGCGCCACGGCCAGAGGCGTGGATAGCAAGGTGGCCACACAGCTGTTTGAGCAGATGGTGCTGTTCGCTGAATACTGCTTCAACAAGAGCCACTCCACCGCCTACGGCGCGGTGACCTATCAAACGGCCTATCTCAAGGCCCACTATCCCGTGGCCTATATGGCGGCGCTGCTCACCGTCAACGCCGGCCAAACGGACCGGGTGCAGCGTTACATCGCCAATTGCCTGGCCATGGCCATCGAGGTGGTGCCACCGGATGTCAATGCCTCCGGCATCGATTTCACCCCTGTGGAAGGGCGCATCCTGTTTGGCCTCTCGGCGGTGCGCAACCTCGGCGAGGGGGCGATTCGCCAGCTGATCGAGATCCGCCATAAGGATGGCCCATATCGGTCGTTGGCGGACTTATGCGATCGCCTGCCGCCCCAGCTGCTCAACCGCCGCGCCTTGGAATCGCTGATCCATTGCGGCGCACTCGACGGATTGGAGCCGGGGGCGAACCGGGCGCAGCTGATGGCCGATCTCGATCTGATCCTGGACTGGGCCAGCGCCCGGGCCAAGGATCGGGCCAGCGGCCAGGGCAATCTGTTCGATCTGTTCGCCGCCCCGGTGGCTGAGGCGGCAGCCGCGGGAGCGGGAACGGCGGACCTCTCCACCGCCCCCAAGGCGGCGCCGGTGCGGGACTATCCCCCCACCGAGAAGTTGCGTCTGGAGAAGGAGCTGCTGGGCTTCTACCTGTCGGACCATCCGCTGCGGCAGATCGCCTCGCGCACCAAACTGCTCAGCCCGATCAGCCTGGCCCATCTGGAGGAGCAGGCGGATAAGGCGCGGGTGAGCCTGGTGGTGATGGTGCCGGAGATCCGTCGCGTCACCACGCGCAAGGGAGATGCGATGGCGGTGCTGCAGCTGGAGGACCTGAGCGGCAGCTGCGAAGCGGTAGTGTTCCCCAAGAGCTATGCGCGCCTGGCCGATCACCTGCTGGTGGATGCGCGATTGCTGGTCTGGGGGTCGGTGGACCGACGCGACGATCGCGTGCAGCTGATCGTGGACGACTGCCGCAGCATTGAGGATCTGCAGCTGGTGATGGTGCGACTGGAGCCCGAGCAGGCGGCGGACATCGCCGTGCAGCATCGGCTGCGGGAATGCCTCCAGCGCCACCGCCTTGAGCAGGATGCCGTGGGCATGCGGGTTCCGGTGTTGGCGTTGGTTGGCCATGATGAGCACTCCCGCCTGGTGCGGCTAGGGCCCCAGTTCTGCGTCAGTGATGCCCAGGCCGCCGTGGCCACCCTGGCGTCAGCCCGCTTCCACGCCTGGCTGCGCTCCCCCCTGGCGGAACCAGCCCAAGCGGCGCTGCGGGCGGGCTGATTGGCGCGGGCACTTGGCCCTGCCGCGCCGCCACGGGTGGGAGGCGATCATCACGGAACGGCAAAATCCTTGCATTGCGCTGCAGGGCTCTAGGGATGCTCTCCATAACCTCGCGCCTCGCCAATGTCACGCCCGAGACTCTCGCCACGGCCTTGATCACGCTTCAAGTCGCGCCAGTTGTCTTGGCCCTGCCGCGCTGTCGTGCTTGATTAAAATTGCGATTAAGGTTGCGATTGAAGTTACGATGAAGCAGGCAAGCAGCGTTGCATTCCTTGCGCACTTCAAGGGCAGATCAGCGCTTTGCGATTCCTTGTCAAAGGCTGTGCGATTGGCCTCCCCTTTTGTGCAGGCTGCCTTGGGGCGAGCGGCTACGTGGGGCGATCTGCGTTTATCTCATCAGCACGGATGCTGAGGGAGATCACGATCCCCCCGGAGGGCTGAGGATTGGCACGCACATGCCAACGCTGGCAGCCGGGCGGCCGCTCGCATGACCGCTCAAAACCCTGCTTGGAACGGGGATATCAAGGTTGCGAACCAGGCCAACTTGCTTCATCTTCTTGGCGAGATCTGCGGCTCGCTTGAGCAACTCGTACTCCATCACTAGCATCAAGATGACGGCGAGCCTGCTCCAACGCAGTGCCTCGCTCCGGTTAGATGACGAATCACCCTGGCCAGGGCGTCCAGGGGGTGGAGACGGGAGACGTTTCCAAAGAAGAAGCTGCTGGCACTGCCTCCCCGAGAGCCCCCTTGGCAAACCGGCGCACGCAAACGGAAGCCAATCGGCGTGCGTTTGCGTACATCCACGAGCACATGCGTAGATGCCCGAGCACAGGAATCTCTCCGACCGCGGCGGCGTCAACTCAGCGGCTCACGTCCCTCCCGTCCAACCCCGGCTTCATGGCGGCTCGCCACAGATCCGGTGCCGCAGATCCGAATCGAATCAGCATCTGTCTGGCGAGCGCCTCGTGCTTGGCGCTCGCCGGAAACGCTGGCTGGGGCAATCCAGCCCCATGCGTTGCGCCTTAAGGCCCCGCGGCCAGCCTCAAGACTGCGCGGCTCCAAGCCTGGGCCGCGGCAAGCAGCCGCTGCGGGCAAGCGGGATCGCACCTGGCGCACCGTTGCGGCCTGGACCCACGAGGCCTCCGGCCGGCGATGTGGTACTAAGAGTGCTGGAAGGATCTCCCAGTCGATGTCGCAGTCAAAGCGTGAGCAGGTTGTCAGCCATCTCCGCTACATCCGTCAGGAGCTCCGCGAGATGCATCAAGGTGTGATGGAGGACGGCCTGTTGCCCGAAGCCGGTGAGGTGCGCGGCGTCATGGCACAGATGGAGGCTCTGCTGGAGTTGCTGGAGGGCAAGGGCTCCCGCAAGAAGGAGGGCGACGGCTGATTCCCACCCTGGGAACGTCAAGCCCCCGATGGACGCTCGCCACAGCGGCTGCCCCCTCTTGCCTCCGCCCAGCCCAGTTGATTCCCTTACGGCTGTCCCCATCACCTGCCCGGGCCAGCGCCACGGGCTTTTTTATTGGGATCCCCTATCGGTGGGGGATCCGGGCTGCGCAGACTCCAGAGATGGTGTAGACATAGGGACGCAGGGCTCCGGGTCGGGTGATGGGGATCGCCTCCGGAGTCGCCGATCTGGTTCATAGCCAGGTCGTAGCTCCACCCATAGGTAGCCCTGCCCCCCTTCCAACCTGGCCCGGTTGAAGCCCTCCATGGGCTTGCGCCACTCTGGGGTCTCTCCAACACTCTCGCCGCCACGGCCTCTCCCACCCCGCCACCGTTTCAGGACACCCGCCTGCAACGGCGCGTGATCGAGGTGCGCCTGCGCCTAGGGGACTGGGCCAACAACCCTTGGCGGCGCTTGTCGTTAATGCTGATCATGCTGCTGTCGGCCTTCTGGATCGGCAGCAGCATCAACGCGATCACCGGCGCCGCCGATGAATCCGACCCGATCGCGGCGTTGATCTGCGTGCTGGCCTTGGAGCTGGCGGCACGCCTCCGCCGCCGTCTGCTCGATCGGCCGAGCGACCGATTGGCGCTGCAGCTGCTGGACACGACCCGTATCGGCCTGCTCTATGGCCTTCTGATGGAAGGCTTCAAGCTGCTGTGAGCGGCTCCGCCGCCAGCAGGTACAGCAGCGCCATCCGCACCGGAATGCCGTTGCGCACTTGCTCTTCCACCAAGCTGCAGGAATCGTCGTCGAGCAGATCACCGGCCAGCTCCACCCCCCGGTTGACCGGCCCCGGATGGAGCACCGGCACCGGCTTGCCGCAAAGCTCCAGCCGCGCCTGGCTGATGCCGTAACGCCGGTGATAGGCCTCCAAGCTGGTGAGCAGATGCTGACGCATGCGCTCCTTCTGCAAGCGCAGCGGCATCACCGCATCGGCGCCGGGCAGGGCGTCCTCCAATGTGCGGCAGATTCGCAGCCTCCCGCGTTGAGCCACCGGGTCGGCCGCCTGCCCCGGCGGTGGCGCCGCCACAAACGCGGCGAATGCCTCCGGCAACAGCGTGGCCGGCCCACACAGCACCACCTCAGCACCGCAGGCGCTGAGGGCCCAGATGTTGGAGCGGGCCACCCGTGAATGCAGGATGTCTCCCACGATCACGATGCGGCGGCCCCGCAGCGCCTCCGGGCTTGGGGCTTCGGGGTTGAAATGCCGAGCGAGGGTGAACAGGTCGAGTAGGCCCTGGCTGGGGTGGCTATGCAGGCCATCGCCCGCATTCAGCACCGCCACGCGCTCTCCATGCCGCTCCAGCTCGCGGGCCAGGGTCTCGGGAACCCCGGCGCAGCGGTGCCGCACCACCAGCACATCAGAGCCCATCGCCACATAGGTGCGGGCCGTATCCAACAGGCTCTCCCCCTTGCTCAGGGAGCTGGAGGCTGGCGAGAAGCTCTGCACATCAGCGGACAAGCGCCGGGCGGCCACCTCGAAGCTGCTGCGGGTGCGAGTGCTGGGCTCGAAGAACAGGCTGGTCATCAGCCGCCCCTGCAGCGCTGGCAGCTTGCGGGTGCCGGTGAGCGGCAGGCTGCGGAACCGCTGGGCCAGATCCAGCACGGTGGCGAAATCTTCCAGGGAGAAGGCCGCCAAATCGATCACATGGCGGTGGCTCCAGGTTCCCAAGTTGGCTGCTGGCTTACCTCCGCACGCTAGTCCTCACCCACCGTCCAGGCCTGGGGCGGGCTTGGCGCCCGATCGCCTCGGGCCCGGCGACTGACGCTGCGACTGGCCCTGAGATACCAGCGCCAGCTCAGCTCCTGACCCTGGCTGATGCCAATGCGGGTGGTCCGCATCAAGGCCGGCGGGTCGCCGTCAGCGGCGCTGTCCTCGCCAGCCAGCAGGGCCTCTAGGGAGGCGGGCCGCGGGGCCAGCCACAGGCCCATGGATGGGTCGAGGGGTTGGCGGTCGTGACGGCGGTCGATGCCAAAGCGGCGCGCCAACAGAGCCGGGCCAGCGGCGATTCGCTCCGGCTCCCGCGGCAGGGCCACCGCCCGCAGTAGAACGCCGCTGGCCCAGTCCGCGCGCTCCGTCACCACGTTCACGCAGTGATGGATGCCGTAGCTCACGTACACGTACCACTGACCGGGCTCGCCGAAGAGGGTTTCGTTCTGGGGTGAACGGCGGCGATGGCCATGGCAGGCGGGCTCGGATTGGCAATACGCCTCCGTCTCCACGATCACTCCCCAGAGCAACGCTCCATTGGACAACCGTTTGACCAGCCGGCAGCCGATCAGTCGTGGCGCCACCTCCTCAGCCCGGCGGCGAAAGAAGGAAGGCGGCAGCGCCGGGAAAGCCGTGGCGGATGTCGGGGCGATGGGCGGACCGTGGGCATGGGGTTTCACCATGCCAACCGATCTGGTCCCCCGCAGCAGCTCTGCAACCCCTAGCCAGCGCCGCCAGACTGGAAATCCTGGGCCTCCGCCCAACCTGCCCCCCACGCCATGGACTCCGGCTTCAACCTCGCCAGCGTGCTGCTGTTCGGCAGCGGGCTGTTCTGCCTGACCACCCTGTTCTTCGGCACTCGCGGCGGTTACTACGACACCGACGACTACGACGGCAACGGCACGGCCCACTGAGCCTCCGCCACGGCCACGTTCGCCACGGCGAAGACCGCCACGGCCATCCCCCCCAGGGGGCGGCCTTCGAGCCCCGGCAGCCTCCCCCGGGGCGAGCCCTCCGGCCAGCGCCACCCTTCCCAGCGGCCCAGATTCCTGGTGGCCGACCTTCCCTGGTGGCCAATCTTCTCAACGGTCAGGATCCCTAGCGGCCAGCAGCTTCGGCGGCGGGGTCAGCAAGCCATCCGCCCAACCTCAAATTTTTTGCACCCGCCTCAACGCGATGACCCACAGCCTCGCCCCGGACGTCTCGGCCAGCACCCCTGGCTTGCCAGGACCCGCGCCAGGCACGGAAGCCATCCGCCTACAACTGCGCAGCTGGCCTGAGGTGGAGGGCTATCTGGAGCGCTGCCGCGGCGTGATCGTGCCCCTGGGTTCCACCGAACAGCACGGCCCCACCGGAGCCATCGGCACCGATGCCCTCACCGCCGAAGCGGTGGCGCTGGAAGTGGGCCGCCGCACCGGCGTGCTGGTGACGCCGGCCCAGAATTTCGGCATGGCCGAACACCATTTGGGCTTCGCCGGAACGGTGAGCCTGCAGCCCTCCACCCTGCTGGCGGTGCTGCACGACGTGGTGCTCTCGCTGGCGCGCCACGGCTTCGAGCGGATCTTTGTGATCAATGGCCATGGCGGCAACATCGCCACCTGCCGAGCCGCCTTTGCCCAGGCCCACAGCAGCGCTGCCTCTCGGGGCCTGCCGGCCGCCGAGCGCCTGCGTTGTCAGCTGGCCAACTGGTTCATGGCCGGGCCGGTGATGCGGGAGGCCCGCAACCTCTACGGAGAGCGAGAGGGGCACCACGCCACCCCGAGCGAGATCGCCCTCACCCTGCATCTGGAGCCGAGCCTGGTGGCCAAGCAGCGACCGCTGGAGGAGGCCGCGCCGGCGGGGCCGATCCATGGCCCAGAGGATTTTCGCCGCCGCCACCCCGATGGCCGCATGGGCTCGGATCCCTTCCTGGCCCAGGCCGATCACGGCGAGCGCTTCCTCGATCTCGCCGCCACGGCCCTCGCTTCCGATCTGGAGCGCTTCCTGGCCGAGTGAGGGCGGCGGAAGCGGCTGGCAGGAGTCGCTAGCGCGATCGGGCTCCTGGCCAAGGCTGGCGGCAAAGGCCCATGGCGACAGTCCATGGGGAAAGCCCATGGGGACAGCCCATGGAGACAGTCCGCGGCGATAGTCCGCGGCGACGGGCTGGCGGTTCACGCGCCGGGGGGCCTCCACCTAGGGTCAGCCCAGTGATCGCCGAACGCCATGAGCCGCATCACCGCCGACGACGTCCGCAAGGTGGCCCAGTTGGCGCGCCTCGATCTGCCCGATGCGTCGATCGCCACCTACACCTCCCAGCTGGAGCGCATCCTCGACTACGTGGCCCAACTCCAGGCGGTGGACACCGAGGGCGTGCCTCCCACCACGCGCGCCGTGGAGGTGACGAACGTGACCCGCGAGGACCGAGAGGAGCTCACGGATGTGCGAGAGGAGCTGCTGGGTTTGGCACCCCAGCGCGAGGGCGACTTTTTCCGCGTTCCCAAGATCCTGGCCGACTGAAGGCCCTCGTCAAGGTCTGGACAACTCCACGGCCCCCATCCCGGTTAAGGCGATGGCCTCCGTCTTCGTTGATTGCCTGGCTGATGCCCAGGGATGTCCAGAACCTTCCTAGGGGACGTGCTCCAAGCGGGCGCCATTCAGCCAGCGGCCCCATTCAGCCAGCGGGCCCGTTCATCAAGAGATCCGCTCCACAGGGCCAAGTGCTGGGCTTAAGCAGCGGTTGCTGGGCCCAAGCAGCGGTTGATGGCCCCCTGCAACCGCTCAAGACGGCTCCACCGAGGAGGGCAGCTCCAGGCTGTGATCGGCGAAGCCCGCATAGCTGGCCGGGTCACAGGTGAGCAGGATCACCTGCAATCCCCGCTCCACCGCCACCGCCAGCATCCGCTTCACACCCTCGATCCGCTCGGGATCGGCGTTGGCGAAGGCGTCGTCGAACACCAGCGGCAGGCAGCCGTCGTGGGCCGGTCGCAACACGTCGGCCATGGCCAGCCGCAGCGCCGCCGCCAGCTGCTCGCGCATGCCGCCGCTGAGCTGGTCGTGGCCGAAGAAGTCGGAGCCGCGGCGCAGCTCCAGGCCGTGGAAGCCGGTGCTCTGGTCGTAGCGCAGCTTCACCTCCGTGGGGCCGAGGGCCAGGGGGGCGAGATAGCGCTGGATGGAACCGGCGAGAGGTTCGCTATAGCTGCTGGAGAGATCGGCAACCGCCGCCTCGAACAAGCGCAGCAGTTCCCCCTGGGCGTCACACACCCGCTGGAGACCGCGGTGGGCGGCCTCGGCCACCTCCAGCTGGGCGCGGGCCTGCTCCACCGCCGCGTGGGGATCCGCGGCGCTGATGCTGTCGCACTGCTGCTTGGCGGCGCCGCGCTGATCGAGCAACTGCTCCAGCTGCTCACGGGCGGCCTCCATGGCGGTCTGCACCTGCCGCAGGGCCTGGGCCGGGTCATCGCTACCCAGGGCGGCCCGCTGCCGCTGCAGTTCTGAGAAATCCTGCTCCGCCGTCTGCCGCTCCTGGGCCCGCTGGGCCACCAGGTCCGCCAGGGCCTGGCGGCTGCTGTGCTGGCGCAGCAGGTCGGCAAGGCGCTGCTGTCGCTCCGCCAGCTCGGCCCGGCATGCCGGCAGCTCCGTCTCCGCCTGGCGCCGTCCTTGGCGGAACTGCTCCAGGCTCGCCTGGGCCCGCTGCAGCTCCATCTCCTGCTGGCGCAGCAGCCGGCCCAGCTGGGCCAGGGTTTCGCCGAGCTGGCGCTGCAGCGGTTGCAACGCCGCGGCGTCCTGCGGCAGCGGCTGCTGCCGTTCGGCCTCCAAGGTCTGGCGGCAGACGGCCTGCTGCCCCAGCCGACGCTCCAGCTCGGCGCCGCGCGGCTCCAGCAGCTCCAGCTGGGCCTCCAGCTCAGCGATGGCCCCTGGGCCGGTGGCGGGGGCGGCCGTAGAGCCCGTCCGGGGGCCATTGCCGGGGCCAGCGGAGGAACCTCTGGCGGAGCCAGCCCCTGGGCCTGCCGTGGGGGGGACGGCGCCACCGAGACTGGCCAGCCGCTGCTCCAGCTGGGAACGCCGCTCCCGCAGGCCCTCGGCCTGCTCCAGAGAGGCAACCCCCAACGGGGCCAGGGCCTGGGCCAAGGCGGCCTCCTGGCGCTGGCACTGCTGATCCAGATCCCCGAGGGCCTGGCCGCCGCCGGGGCGGATGCGCACCGCCACGCCATCGCCCACCCCCAGCTCGAACAGGGCGCTGAGCAAACGCGGCTCGCCCGGCGCCAGCGCTTCGCCGTTGAGGCGCACCGGCTGATCGGCCCGCAGCAGGGTGACCTCAGCCGCCAGGGCTTCCTGGCGGGTGCGCGTATCGCGCCACTGCTGCTGCAGCTGGCGCAGCCGCTGCATCCCGGCCCGATCCAGGGGCGGCAGCGCCGCCAGTTGCCTCTCCAGGTCCTGGCGCGTGACCAGGAGCTGGCGCTGGTGCTGCAAAGCCGCTGACAGCCGCTGGCGGTCCTCGGCGAGGCGGGCCTGCTCCAGCAGATCGGCCAGCAGCTGCTGGCGTGGCTCCAGGAGCTGGCGCTGGGCCGCCAGCTGATCGCGGCCGCGGCGCTGCTCCTCCAGGGCGACCAGCAGCTGGCGCTCCCGCTGCTGGGCCTGCTGTTCAGCCCCCTCCAGATCGAGCAGGCGCTGCTGGCCCGCGTGGATCTGGCCGTTGAGGGCATCGCCCTCGCGCAGCAGCTCCTGAACGGCGCTGTGTCGCATGCGAATCGGTTCGAGCTCCTTCTGGGCCAGGTGGATCCGCTGGTCGAGGCGGCTAAGGGTTTCGGCGTCCTCGCGCAGCTG
>Ga0315904_10008021_pt1 | contig 14048 bp, 10 predicted proteins | sample LakEriMetagenome_6_FD_203529 | JGI IMG/M metagenome (GOLD analysis project Ga0315904, IMG submission 203529) | Freshwater fungal communities from buoy surface, Lake Erie, Ohio, United States - Buoy 12 MA120 | ecosystem: Environmental > Aquatic > Freshwater > Lake | place: USA: Lake Erie, Ohio... | reverse complement strand
TTGCGTGCGGGCTGCGCCGCGCCGGCGGGCAGCGCGGCGGCGGCGGCCGTCGCCAAGGCCAGGCAGAGCGCTGTGATCCGGAAACCCATGGTCTTGTGCGACTCCTTTGTTCCGTCAGGACGCCGGAGACAGCTTTGAGGCCGCCTGCCGAGTCCTTATGGCCTCGACACTCGCCGCGTCATTGCGGTCGGGCATCGTGTAGCGGACGATCACATAGCTGAACCGGGTCGGGCTGATCGCCTCGCGGTCGAAGGGCGCCTTCGATGATTGGCTGGCTTGGCGGATCAGGAGACGGAACGGCCCGGGTTTCAGATCCCGGTCGCTGGCCACGAAGTAGGTGTCGGTGTTGTGGGCGAACAGCGAGACTGACCAGTAGACGGCGTCGGCCGGCACAGTGGTTTCGTAGACCATCGGACCGGCGGCCAGGTCGATGGTCGCGGCCTGGGTGACGGTGTCGGCGTTGTCGCGCACGACCAGATTGCGCCGCGCGTTGCGCACGTTTGGCCGGGTCAGGGTGTTGTCGGCGCGGCCGTTGGCCCGGAACTGGTCCAGCAACGCCTCGGTGGCGGCGTAGGGGATATAGGCCAGGGCCGCCGCATAGCCGGCGAGGCCGCCCAGCGCGAGCAGGCCGGTCGCCGCGAGCAACAGCAGGATCAGGCGCATGACAGCCTCCGGATCGGCGGCAGCGGCGTGGCCTTCAGGTCGGCGGCGACCGAGGGTTCAGGGTGGTAGAGGCGGAAGGAGAGCGCGAACCGGCCATCCCTGTCGCCCATGGGAATCCAGTCGCCGGATTGGGGCGCGCCGGCGACGCGGACGCGCCAGGCCCCGGCGGCGTCTCGGGTGACCGTGGTCTGGGAGAACGAGTAACGGTCGCCCGGATTGTCGACCCAGAAGTTGTCCCGGTAGAGGCTGATCGACCACCAGCGCGCCGGCGGGTCGCCGACACCGGCGATCTCGTAGACGCATCGACGATCCAGCGCGCGGCCCTCGGCGTCCTCGTCGGCGGAGTAGTAGATCACCTCGGTCGCCGGCAGCGCCCAGATGCCGGTGCGCGCAATCACCGCCTTGCGAATCGGGTCGGTCCTGGCCGTACCGATGTTGGTGGAGCTCTGCCAGGAATGCGGGCCGACCCCGTCGGGACGGGGTCCCTTGCCGATCGTTGTCCAGGCATAGGCGAAGCCGCCGGCGGCCCCGATCGCCAGCAGCGCGATCACGCCGCCCACTATCCGCCACCGCACACGACCCAACGTCTTCCTCCCTTTTCGTTGGACCAGACACTACCGTCCGGTCGGTAAGTCGGTCAATGTGGCGCCGGCCCGGATTGACGCACGGCGACCAACAGTGCGGAACTTGAGGCGGGAAGGAAACGTCATGTTCACACGCAGGCAAGCCCTGGCGGGCGTCGCCCTGGCGCTTTCGCCGGTCCCAGCCTTCTCCGCCCTGGGTTCAGGCCCGCCGGCGCGGCGGGATGTCGAGACCTGGCCCATGGCGACCGGTTGGACCACTGTCCTGCCCGGGGCGGCCGGCTTCGACCCGGCGGCGCTGAGCGCGGCGCTCGATGTCGGCATGGCCGATCGCTCCACCGCGACACTGGTGGTTCGGGGCGGCCGGATCGTGGCGGAGCGCTACGCTGAAGGTCGCGGGGCCCGGGACGCTCAGGAGGTGGCATCGGTCGGCAAGAGCATGCTCTCTATGCTCACCGGCGTGGCCATTGACCGGCGAATGCTCAAGGGGCTCGACCAACCCGCCGCCGACTTCATCCCGGCTTGGCGGGAGGGCGCCAAGTCGGCGATCACGATCCGCCACATGCTGTCGATGACCAGCGGGCTCGATATCCGCGGCCTCCGCGATCGGGGCGTGACGGGCGATCAGCTGGCGATCAACAGTGCGGCGCCGGTGCGCGATCCGCCCGGGACCCGGTGGGTCTATGCGACGCCGATCTATCACCTGTTGTTCCACATCCTGGCCAAGGCCTCTAGGCAGCGCTTCGAGGATTTCGCGGACGACGCGCTGTTGAAGCCGCTCGGCCTGGCGGACACTTCATGGGTCACCTCGGTCGGACAGGGCGAGGCGGGACCGACCCCGACCTACTACACCGCCCGCAGTTCGGCCCGGGACCTGGCGCGGTTCGGCCTTTGCGCGATGCGGGGCGGGCGATGGGGCGACCGGCGGATCGTCAGCGCCGATTTCATGGCGGCCTCGGTGGCGCCGTCGCAGGATCTGAATCCGGCCTATGGATTCCTGTGGTGGAACAACCGACGACCGGGGGTGATGGCGGGCCAGGCCGAGCGGCCGCCGACCCTCCGGTTCCCAGGCGCCCCAGCCGACACGTTCGCCGCCCTGGGCGCCGGCAATCAGGTGGTGCTGGCCGTTCCGTCCCTGGACCTGATCCTGGTGCGCCAGGGCGCGCAGCCGGAGCGGCCCGACACCATCGATGCGCTGATCGGCGGCGTGGTCCGCGCCGCGGGGGGCCGGGCATGATGCGTCGTCTCGTGACGTTCGCGGCGCTGGCGCTGGCCCTTGCGGCGAGCCCGGCTTCCGCCGCCCCTGCGCCCTGTAGCGCGCCGCCGTCCGCCGTCGTCGAGCCGCCGCCGCCGCGCGAAGAGGCCATACTGGGCCGGCCGACTGTGCGGAGCGTTCCGGCGAAGCCGCGGGGGATCATCTACCTGTTCCATGGCTCCGGCGGGTCGGAGGCCTTTGCCGGCCGCCTCCACACGCGGCGCGTGCTGGGGCCGCTGGTGGCCGCGGGCTACGGCTTCGCCGCGGCGCCCTCCCTGGACCGGACCGATGTGCGCCGCTGGCGCGTGGACAGCCTCGATCCGTCGCTGAACCCCGATGTGGCCTACATGCTGGACCTTCACCGGGCGCTGGTGGCGCGGGGCGAGATCAGCGCGACCACGCCGGTGTTCACCATGGGCATGTCGAACGGCGGGGCCTTCGCCAACCTGTTCGCCGCCGCGGCCAGGGCCCAGGGGCTGCCGGTTGTCGCCGTGGCCAACTACATGGGGCCGTTCCCGGTGGCGATGCGGGGCGATCCGGCGGCGTTGGCTCCGACCCTGACGGTGCTGGGCCAGACCGACGGGCTCGTCTCGGCCTCTCAGATCGCCGAGGTCGCCGCCGCCCTCAACGGCCGCGGCGCGCGGATCGAGGTTCATGTGGCGCCTGAGCGCCGGGTCTGCGCCACGGACCTGGTCCTGGCCGCGTCCGGTCCGGGCGAACCCGAACGTCTGCTGGCGCAACTCACCAAACTGGGCGTTCTGGACGCTGCCGGCGCACGGACGGTGTTTCTGAACGATCCCGTGATCGACCGGGCCGACATGGCGGCGCTTGGGCAGGCGATGGCCCCTCTGGGCGCGCCGGCGCGTGACGTCCTGAATGAGCTGCTGATCGCCTGGGGCGCGCACCAGATGCGTTCGGACTTCGGCGCGCGGCAGCATGAATTTTTCGAAGCCGCGTTGGCGGCCCGCAAGTGAAGGGACGAACGATGGCGAACCGATGGATGGCCCTGGCGACGTTCGCCGCGGCGCTGGCCTGGAGCCCGGCTTCGTCCGCGCAGGCGGACCGCTCCGAGACCGACCGGCCGAACATCGTCCTGATCCTCGCAGACGATCTGGGCTACGGCGGCCTGCGCGTGCAGGGCGACAAGGAGGCCGTGACGCCGCATATCGATGCCCTGGCGGCGGCGGGCGCGCGGTTCACCGACTTCTACGCCAATCATCCGGTCTGTTCGCCGACGCGCGCGGCTCTGATGACCGGCAAGTATCAGCATCGGATGGGCTTCGAGCACAACTCAGGCACGCCGCAGGCGACCTCGCCGAAGTTCGGCGTTCCGGCCGCCGAGCTGACGGTGGCCGAGCGTTTGAAAGCCAGGGGCTACGCCACCGGCATGTTCGGCAAGTGGCACATCGGGTTCGCGCCCGACCGGACACCGACCGCCCAGGGCTTCGATACCTTCTATGGATTTCTCGCCGGGGCGCACGCCTATACGCCGCGTTCGGACCGGGCGCGGCCGGGGCGGGTCGATGGCCTGGGCGGCGGCCAGACCATGCTGCGCGGAACGACGAGCGAGCCGATGCCCGCGCACGTGACCGAGGCGCTTGCGGAGGAGGCGGTGCGGTTCATTGAGGCCAACCGGAGCCGGCCTTTCTTCGTCTATCTGCCGTTCAACGCGGTCCACTCCCCGATGGAGGCGACAGAGGCCTACCTGGCCCGGTTCGCGCATGTGGCTGACCCTCTGCGGCGCACGCATCTGGCGCAGCTCGCGGCGATGGACGACGCGGTCGGACGCGTCGTGGCCGCGGTGGACGGCGCAGGTCTCGGGCGGCGGACGCTGATCCTGTTCATGAGCGACAACGGCGGGCCGACCCAGGAGACGACGTCGTCGAACCGGCCTCTGAAGGGTGTGAAGGGCACCATGCTGGAAGGCGGCATCCGGGTGCCGGCGATCGCGCGCTGGACGGGGCGGATACCGGCGGCACGGACGGTCGCGGCGCCGGCGATGGGCTTCGACTTCACGGCGACCGCGCTGGCGGTCGCAGGCGCCGCGCCGAAATCGGGGCTGGACGGCGTGGACCTGTCGCCCTGGCTGAAAGGGGCGAAGACCGGCGCCGTGCATGAGGCGATGTTCTGGCGCGCCGGCGACCAGGGCGTCGTGCGTGCGGGGGACTGGAAGCTGCTTCGCAACGGCGAGCGTCGCTACCTGTTCAACCTCGCCCGCGACATGGGCGAGACGCGGGACCTGGCCGCCGCCGAGCCCGCGCGGGTGAAGGCCATGGACGCCAGCTTTGCCGCCTGGAGCGCGCAGATGCAGCCCCCGGCCTGGGTTCGTAACGAGCTGACCGGCGGCGACCGCCGAGACCCGGCGCAAATGCAGGCCCGCATTGACGCCCTGGTGCGCGGCCAGAACGCCGAGGTGGACGACATCGATTGAAAGCTAGGCCTTGGGTTTCGGCTTCTTCACCGCCCCCACCCAGGCCGGGCTGGACCAGGCCTGACCGCCGTCGGCCTGGGTGATGCGGACATAGTAGTTGTCGCCGTCGGCGGGCGGGGCCGCATCCTCGAAGCGGAACGCGCGGTCCATCTCCACGGCCGGTCGGATGCGGCGGACGCTGATGGTGTCGTCGAACTCGCCGCCGGAGGTGCGGGCCTGGGCCGGGACGCGATCCTTGGCGACCAATACGGCCGGCGCCCCTGCGCTGGGGACGGCCGTCTCGGCGGTGAAGGGCGTGCGGGCGTTCGGCAGCAGGACCTTGATCTTGGCCTTGGCGATGTCGCCGTTGAGCTTCAGCCGGATCGACTTGGCGTCGCCGCGGGTGACCAGCCGGAAGCGGGCGGCTGATCTGTTGAGCGTATCCGGCAGCACCCATTCGGTGAAGACATTGAGCGCCTCGACCTGCGGGCTGGAGGCCTGGTCGATGGTCGCGCCCTCGACCTCGATGCGACCTTCCCAGGCGCGGATCGGCCTTGAGGGGACGAGCCGCTGATTGGGTTCTGACGTGGACGCGAAGCGGATCTCGACGATGTCGTCGTGTGCATCGGCGCTGACGGCGTCGTAGGCCAGGGTCTGAACTTCCTGGCCGTTCTTCACCAGCGTGATGGACTCGATGGGCGCCGTGCCGTGGGCGACCCCTTCAAGCACCCGAGACGGCGCCTTTGGCACGACCTGGCCCATCGGCCGGCCGTTGAACGCGGCCTTGAGGATGATCCGCGCGCCATTGGTGGCGTAGGTGCGGCGCGCCTTCATGGCGTCGAACAGGGCGTGGCGATCCTTGGTCGGCGCATAGACGGCGGCCAGCCCGCCGTAGCCGTCGAAGTAGTAGCGGCCGAGCGGGCGGGGCTTGTAGCCGGGATGGCCGATATGGTTGTCGCTGGCGCCGACGAAGCCCAACTGGAAGCCGCTGGCCAGGTAGCGCCGACCCAGCCACTCGAAGGTGCCGTGCTCCGAGACGATCTCGACGATGGGCTCCAGGTCCGGATCGTTCTGCGTGGCGTCTGCGGTCATGTGAGCGTGCGGAATGACGATGACGTCCTTGGTCGCGTAGGCCTTGCGCAGGCCGCGATAGAGGTCGGGCAGGGTCGGGTGGCGCTGGGCGACGACCGGCGTGACCTTGTCGAGGTCGCGGAAGATCACGTTGTGATGCCCGCCGAACGCCGAGACGACGGTCCATTCATAGCCCACATAGGTGATGAATTCGCCGGGGCGGTTGGCCTTGATCGCCGCGCGGCGCATCTCCTCCCACTCCCAGGCGTCGAGCCAGATGTCGTGTTCGGACAGGGCGCAGAAGTCGAGGCGCGCCTCGTCGCGGGCGAAGTTGAAGTAGTCGTCGACCAGTCCCATGCCCTCGGAGAAGCCGCAGTGGCCGTGGGTCTCGCCCCAGTAGACGCGCTCGACAGGCTTGGTTTCGACGAGGATCGGGTCGGCGCCGCCGCGGATGCGGCCGTCCTCTGAGACGATCTCGAAGCGGTGCGGCCCGGGCTTGGTCAGGGTGAGCCCCTCGACCTCGGTGATCGCATCACCGGAAGGCGGGAGGCGGCGGACCACCTCGCCGTTCAGCAACAGCCGCCAGCCCGGCGCGCCGCCGCTGGCGCGGTTGCGGTAGATGTCCTCGGCGCGCACCGAGAGACGGAACGGCTCGCCGACCGCTACGACGGCGGGCCCAAAGCCGCGGACGCCGGCGGTCGGGCCGCCGCGCACCGGGAGGGTCGCCTCACGAGGCGTCAGCAGAAGGCCGTCGGCCGAGGTCTGCACCCAGAAGGGGAAGCGGAGCGCGGTGTTGGAGATGTGGATCAGCTTGAGGCCGCGCGAGCCCTGGGATCGATCGCCATAGGTGACGGTCAGCGTCTCGCCGGGCCGAAGCGTTCCTTCGGTGATGCGGAAGAACACCCGCTGGGCCTCCACCACGCCGAGCTGGCTCGAGAACATGCCGGTGATCGGATAGGTGTCGGGGGCGATCTTCACCGCCGGATTGGAGGCGCGGACGGTGACGTAATTGTCGGCCTTCGGGTTCCAGGTCTGGAGCTCTTCGGAGGCGAAGTAGAAGTGGTTGGGCAGGACCACCCCGCCGCCGACGCTCAGGCTCGCCTCGCCCACGGTATAGGTCTGTTCGAACTGGACATAGCTGTCGACCGTGAGCGGGCCCTCGGTGCGGGCGCTGACCGTTCCGGTGATCCTGGGGTTGGCTTCCAGCGCCGCCAGGGTGCGGATGAAGCGGTCAATCCCGGAGAACGCATTCCTGCGCTGGCGCTCCCCGTTTCCGGCGAAGCCCGGCGAGTAAAGCGCGGCGATGACCGAAGGCATCTCCGGATGCAGATAGACCCCGGTCAGTGCGTAGGCGTTCATCCAGTCGTAGAGCAGCAGGCCGCGCTCGCGGTAATTGGCGTCGCCGGTCGGGGTGGTCGCCGACTCGGCCTTCAGCGCCTCGACGCGGTCGCGCAGGCCGGAGCCCATGTAGTCCCCAGGCCGTGGCGTCGCCTGGGCCTTGCGCGCTTCGGCGTAGACCCAGCCGAGCGGGATCGTCGAGCCGCCTGCCGCCAGCAGGGCCGACAGGGTGTGTCGCCGGGTCCAACCGTTCATCGTTTCTCTCCCCGTTTCATGTTTCATGTCATCCGGCCCCGAACACCGGCGCGCCGCCGGCCAGGCCGCTGATCCGCTGGACGGTCCACACCAGCCCTGCGACCGCGATCAGGGCGGAGGCCGGCTGGGCGATGCGGGTGGCATAGAAGGGCTTGCTCCGCCAGGCGGCGACCAGCGCCAGAACCATCAGGATCACGGCGATCTGGCCAGCCTCGACGCCCAGGTTGAAGCCGACCAGGGCCAGCGCCTCCTGGCCCCGCGGCAGGCCGATCTGGCCCAGCGCTCCGGCGAACCCCAGACCGTGCAGCAGGCCGAAGCCGAAGACGACGGCGGTGGTGGCGGGCCCCGCCGGCATCGGGCCGCGGATCGCGGTGACGCCCGCCATGGCCACGATCGAGAGCGCGATGGCCGGCTCCACCAGGGCGGGCGGCGCCTCGACAATGCGGAAGGCGGCCAGGGCCAGGGTGAGCGAGTGGGCCAGGGTGAAGACGGTGGCCAGGCGGATCAGGCCCCCCAGCCGCGGCGCGGCCACGGCCAGGGCGGCGATGAAGGCGATATGGTCGAGGCCCAACGGCAGGATGTGGCGGAAGCCCAGACCGCCGAAGCGGATCAGGGCGTCGAGCGCATCGGCCAGCGGATCAGGACCGGCGAGGCGGATCGGCCGGGTGCGCTCGCCATCCCGCATGGCCAGGGTGGCGACCCGACCATCCGGCCAGCGGACCACCACCACGGTGGGCCCCAGCGCGGCGGGCAGGGCCAGGTCGAGGCTCGCCGCCCCGGGCGGCAGGGCGGCTGTGAGCCGCAGCGGCGCGGAGGGCTTGGGCGAGGCGGCGGGCACCTGGGCGTCGGCGCGCAGCACTGCGGCGGGCGGGAAGTCGATCGACAGGTTCTCGATGAGCCGCCCGTCGGCGCTGAGTGACAGGCCGGCCCGCAGCGCCCGGGTGGCGACGGTCTGACGCGCCGCGAGCTGAGCGTCGTCGAGCGCCAGGAAGACCGCGAGCCGTCCGGAATCGAGGTGGCCCTGTGGTACGCCCAGGATCAGGGCGGGCGCATGGCAGCGGATGTCGATGCGGACCGCATCGCGATCTGCGGGGACGGAAATCTCGACCAGGGCGTAGCTGAGATCATGTGCGCGGGCGGGCGCGGCGGCCAGGCACAGGAGCGCCAGCGCCAAGACCGCGCGTCGGATCGCCCCCCAACTCACACCCCGGCCCCCCACATCGGCTTTACCTACCGACCGGTAGGTTGCGACGAAGGCGCGTGACTGTAAAGCGGAGTCGGGAGGCGGACCGCGACCCTACCAGCGGTAAGTCACCTCCGCGCCCCAGGTCTGGGGCATGTTCCAGCGGCGGACGGTGGGGGCGTTGAAGACGATGTAGCTCTCGTTGGCGAAGTTGTTCAGGAAGAAGGCGGCTTCGACCTTGCCTATTGTCGCGCCCAGCCGGAGGTCGAAGATCGCGAAGTCTTCCAGCAACGGCGTCTGGGCGATCTCCTGCACGCCGCCCTCGCGGAAGTTGCCCCGGATGTTGATGAAGCCATCGACGCCTTCGGTGATCGGGCGCCGGTAGTTGGCGCTGAAGTTGCCTGTCCAGTCAGCGCGCTGCGGTCCAACGCGACCCTTGTCGCGGCCGTCCGTAATGACACCCCATTGGCGTGACACACCGGCGGTAAGGCGCGCGATGCCGTCGAACAGCTGCCACCGGCCGGTGAGCTCGACTTCGATGCCGCCCAGCCGCGCCTTGCCCGAGTTGAAGATGAAGTTGGTCGCCGCCACCGGGCAAACCGTACTGCCGGCGAAGCAGCCGTTGTCGGTCTGGACCAACAGGCTCTTGACGTAGGTCCGGTACGCGGCCGCTGTCAGGAAGATGTTGGGGGTGATGTTCCCCTTGGCGCCGAGTTCAAACGCCATCGAGTCTTCGTCGTCGAACGTGGGGGGCACCGGCACAGGCGCCCGGTCGTCGCCTCGAACCGCGTTAAAACCACCGGCGCGATAGGCCGTGCCCACCTTGGCGTAAGTGAGCCAGTCGTAGACCTTATAGCCGAGGGTGACGTTATACGAGAAGTTGCCGGAATCGCTGGAAGCCGCGCTCGGAAAGCCGTTGCCGGGAATAGCCAGGCCGGTGCTGATGTCGAGTCGCGCCGCGTTGTAGGCCTTCGAGTCGTTGGTGTAGCGGGCCTCAGCCTCGACATTGAGGGCATCGGTCAGGTCGTAGCCAACCGCGCCGTAGATCGCGTAGGACGTGAAATCGAGGTTCGTAATGGTGCGGTTGCCCAGTGACCGGTTTGCCGCCGTAGGGGTCCGGGCGGCAATGCCGCCAACGGCCTCATTCAGGACGTAGTACTCAAAGCCGCCCAGCCAGTTCAGCTTGTCGACCTTGTTACCGACGATGTGGATGTCGTTGTACAGGATGCTGGCGTAGCTGAACTGGATCGAGTCCGTGTTCGGGTCGCCCTGCACCCGGCCGGGCGCAACAAGGCCGCGGGCCGCAAGCTGCGCCTGAAGTTGCGCCGAAGTGGCGTCGCCGTCGAAAGCGTTCTGCGAGTGGCGTTCGCGCAGCGAGGACGTGAGGGTGACTTCAGCGAAGTCCAGATCGTAGCTGCCCACGAATTCATAGTAATGCGTGCGCATCTTGGCGGCGTTGGAGGCGCTCCAGCTGATGTTGTACTTGTCCTCGACGAACCCGCGCGGATAGGTCGGGTTGGCGCCGGGCAGAATTCGTAGCGAATACATGATGCCGGGCAGTTTGTCGTTGCTGCGTTCGGCCAGCAGGTTGGCGGTGAATTTCTCGCCGCGATAGTTGAGCTGAATCCGGGCCGTGTCCTGCTTCTGGGCGTCGAAATACTCGTCGCGGACCGGGTTGTAGAAGAAGCCTTCGCTCTGCTTCATCTGCAGCACGCCGACGCGCAGGGCGAGGTTGTCGGTCAGCGGCTGGTTGATGACGAGGCTGCCCTCGCGCAACTGATTCTGACCGATCCTGGCGCTGGCGATCCCGGACTGCTGTCCGTGTATGGGCCTCGCGGACAGCAGATTGATCGAGCCGCCGACAGCGTTGCGGCCGTTCAAGGCTCCCTGCACGCCGCGCAGCACTTCGATCCCGGACACGTCGAAGAAGTCCAGTCGGCTGAAAGTCCGACCGCCAACCGTGCCGCCGCCCAGGTAGGCGCCGTTGCGATAGAGGCCGACGCCGGATTCGGCCGAGGTCGCCCGGCTGGTGCCGGAGCCGCGGATCGAGACTTCCGATGTCACCTGGTTGGACGTGTTGGCGAAGTTCACGGCCGGGACATTGGCCAGCAGGTTCTGGAGATTGGGAATGCCGCCGAGGTCGCGCATCTGTTCGGCGCTGAGCGCCGTGGCGGCGGTTGGGATGTCGCGGAGCCGTTCTTCGCGCTTTCGGGAAGTGACGACCACTTCCTGGATCTCGTTGTCCTGGGCGGTCTCGGCGGCGGCCTGGGCCTGAGCCGGCGCCGCCATGCCGAGCGAGATCATCAGCGCGGAGGCGCCGCACATCCACCCGGCTCGCGTCGCGCGACGGACGGTCTGATTGAAGGTCTCAGTCATCGAACCACTCCCCATAATCTGTCCCGGGCGCATCTGACGTGCGACCGTACTTCAGCGCTTGCAGCGCGGAGTTACCGGACGGTCAGTAGCGTCTGAACCCCCGGAATTGTAAAGACGGACTCAGCCCTTCTGAGAGCGATGCGGGCCCACCTGTGGCGAAATGCGCGCACCTCGCGCCGCGACCCGATCTCAGCGGATGAGCACGCCGTTGAGGATAAATCCGGTGAGCTGGTCGACGATCTGCTCCACGCTCAGCCGCCCGCCCGGACGCCGCCAGTGGTCGGTCCAAAGGATCGCCCCGATAATCGAATGCGCGGCGACCCCGGTATCAAGGTCGGGCGCGACATCGCCGCGCGCCTTGAGCTCATCCAGGGTCCGGCGGACGAGGTCGTAATAGGCGCGCTTGCGGGCGTTGACCGCTCGCTGGTTCTCCGGACTGAGGCCCGAAATGTCGTTGGTTACGATCGTGACCGGATTGCCCTGCGGCGCGTGGACCCGGCCCAGATTGTTCAGATGGTTGCGGATGATCAGCCGGAGTCGAACACCCGGGTCCGGCTCGGCGAGCGCCGGGGTCACCACGTCGACCTCCAGCTCGTCCATGCCGTAGGTGACCAGGGTAAGGAGAAGGTCCTCCTTGCTTTTGACGAAGTGGTAGAGCCCGGCCTTGGTGATGTTCACGGCTTCGGCGATGTCGCTCATCGAGGCGCCGTCATAGCCTTTCTCCACGAACAGGCGGGCGGCCTGGAGGTAGATCTGGCGGGCTCGTGGGCTGATCAGGCGCGCGCCGGCGGTTCGCGGACCGGAGTCGATGATCAATCCGTGCTGTGGGGCGAGGCTCGGCTCAGGGGCCCTCGAGGGCGACGTCCGGCGCGTTTTCGCGCCCGCCGCCGGCTTTGGCTTCACGGCTTTTCTGGATTTCAGAGCCATTATCGCGCGCCTCGCCGCGCCAGAAACGTCTCGACGATCGCTTCGCCATTGTCTTCCTGGCAGAAGTGGCTGGCGTTGGGCACGGTGTCGAAGGTGGCGCCCGGCACCTGGGCGGCCCACTGCGCGCCCCAGGCGGCGGTGAAGATCGGATCGCGGTCGCCGAAGATGAAGTGGGCCGGCTTGTCCCAGCGCTTGAGCGCCTCGAAGCAGCGTTCCTGGTCGACCGCGTTGCCGGCCTCGGGTTCGCCGAACGGGATGCACCAGGGGAAGCGGCGAGGGCCCGCCTTGCTGCGGCCGCCCACGAACGGCGCCTCGTAAGCGCGACGCAGCATCTCGCGGTCGGCGCCCGGTCGGGCGGAGGTCCAGGCCATGATGCCGCCGACGGGGAGGTCGCCGTCCGTCCAGCGCAACCACACAGGATTGGTGGCCTGGGCGCGCCAGCTGCGGATGGCGTCTGAGTATTCGTAGGACGCGTGGTGCAGCCAGGTGTTGAGGATCACCAGCCGCTCGAAGCGCTCAGGCATGTCGACGGCCTGGCGCAGTCCGATGGGACCGCCCCAGTCCTGCACGAAGATCGTGACGCGGTTGAGGTCCAGCGTCTCGATCAGGTGGCGGACCAACTGGATGTGGCGCTCGATCACGTACCAGTTGTCGTCGACCGGTTTGTCGGACTTGCCGAACCCCGCATAGTCCGGGGCGATGCATCGATAGCCGGCGGCGACGAGCCCTGGGATCATCCGGCGATAGAGAAAGCTCCAGGTCGGCTCGCCGTGCATGAGCAGGGCGACAGGGCCATCGCGCGGCCCCTCATCCAGGTAGTGGATGCGCAGCCCCTGCCAGGTCAGCCAGTTGGGCGCGAAGGGATAGTCGGGCAGGCCGACGAACGCCGCGTCCGGCGTCCGGAAGAATTCCACGGTCTCGACCATCGCCTCGCTCTATCGCGTATCGCCGTAACCTCAAATCGACGCGTCCGGCTGTCAAGCATCGCATGATGCCGACCGACCGGTCGGTCAAGAGGCTTGACCCTCAAGACGTATTGGATATCCAAGGCTCAACGAGTTCAGTCCCGGGATCGCTTTCAGATTCCGAGGATGAAGCCAGATAGGGGAAGTAATCATGCTTTCAGGCAATCGACGGCTCCGTCGCGGCGCGCTGTTTCTGGCCCCGGCGACCATGGCTTTGATGGTGTTCGCGCCGGCGACCGCCGCGCTGGCCCAGACCTCTGCGGTGGCGGAAGACGCCGAGGTGGGCGAGGTCCTGGTGACCGCCCGCAAGCGTGAAGAGCGGCTCCGCGATGTGCCCGTGGCCGCGTCGGTCATCGACGTGGAGAGCCTGCAGGCGCGCGGGGGCGTCAGCGATATCCAGACCCTCCTGGCCACCGTGCCGGGCCTTCGCTACTTCACCACCAGCACCCCGGCCAACTCCGAGATCTCGCTGCGGGGCGCCGGCACAAGCCGGGGTACGCCCGCCGAAGCGGCTGTCGGTCTCTATCGCAACGGCGCCTATGTCGGGGGGGGTGGCAACCTGGGCGGCCGGAATTTCAGCACGGCGGACCTGTTCGACATCGGCCGGGTCGAAGTGCTCCGCGGCACGCAGGGAGCGCTGAACGGACGTAACGCGGTGGGCGGGTCGATCAACGTGATCTCCGCCGCCCCGACCCAGACCTTCTCCGGCTTCGCGGACCTGAAGTACGGCTTTGAGAATGATCGCGCTCAGCTGCAGTTGGTCGCCAACGTGCCGCTGTCCGACAGCGTCGCGATCCGCCTGGGCGCCAACGGCGTCACCCAGAAGAAGGGCTTCTTCTACGCGCCCTTCGTCGACCAGTACCACGACGACGAAGAGAGCTCGCTGCTGCGCGGGCAGATCCGCTACGACAAGGACGGCCTGGTCATCAACCTGCTGGCCGAGAACCAGATCGCCCGCACCCCGGGCCTCTTCTACACCTATGCGATCGAGCCGAATGTCGCGGCGGGCTATCCCTTGGGGCTG
>Ga0315904_10008020_pt1 | contig 14048 bp, 31 predicted proteins | sample LakEriMetagenome_6_FD_203529 | JGI IMG/M metagenome (GOLD analysis project Ga0315904, IMG submission 203529) | Freshwater fungal communities from buoy surface, Lake Erie, Ohio, United States - Buoy 12 MA120 | ecosystem: Environmental > Aquatic > Freshwater > Lake | place: USA: Lake Erie, Ohio... | reverse complement strand
GTCACATTCAAGAACAGCGTTATCAAGAATGTTGTTGACCGCAATGGTTTCTACACAGCAACCATCAACGACTACGAAACACTACCAACAGGGCGACAGATTTGCTCTGACTCTACACGCGTAGTTATCTTCGACGAGAAGGTAATCTCAGAACTTCGAGCACTCAACTGGCTTGAAGACCAGACAGCATTTATCAACGCTCAAGGTATCGGCAACACTCGATGGGACCGCCGTCCAAACATTGACAACAAGGACCGTAAGCCTGGTCTCAAGCAGGTAGTCCTTATCTCGGTGTCACAAGCGTACTCATCACTGCAACCAACTGAATAAGCAAAGACGGGGTGGGTGAGGGCTTCGGCTCTCACTCACCTCTCCCTTTTTTTGAGCGGGGGGCAGGTAGTTAACACGGATAGTTGCGAGTCCATCATACAATCGAAAGGATAATAAAATGTTATTAGATTCATGGGATATGTTAGGTCTATTGATAGCCTTGATTTCTAGTGTGTCAGTTATTACACTAGCAATCAGACAGAACGCAGTACTTACTAGACAGAATATAAAACTGAGACGACTGTTAGCAGCAGAAAGACAGGCGCGAAACAACTACTACTACATAGACAAAGATGTAGCGAAAGAAGACCTATGGCAAACCAAGTAAAATATGCAGTACACAACTGCCACTCATGTGGCATGGATATTTTAGTAGATGTAAATAGAACCAGCCCACGGAACTACTGCAGCCCATGTGCGTGGGCAAAGTTAGGAGAAACAAACTATGTCGTACACAGTTCATGAGATAGCGGACTTAAACGAGTCCATTGATAAAGCAATACTCAGCCTAAAGGCAGCCAACAATATCCTCGAAGAGATGATGGCGACAGGACGCATTTATGTGGAGGAAGAATGATAGCGCCAACAACTCTATGGAGAAATAAAAACTATTACGTACTTGACCAAGACTTCAGTGAGTATGTAATGGAACAAGGTATCCAAGAACACAATGAACTATGGGGATTCCTTGAAGACTACATCAAAGAGGAGTGCGAATGAGCGGCCCATACATACCACCACAGTGTGCTGACTGCGACCAGTATGCAGAAAAGTTCTGCAATACCAGTGGTCTATGCACTGATTGCTGCAGTAAATGTGAAGATGAGTATGAATGTGAGGAAGAACTATGAGTAATCCAGACGCATGCTGTAGTCAGTGTGGCACAGCATGCGACATCTGTAACATGGAAGAGGATAACAATGAGTGACTTAAACCCTGACCATTTAGATATAATGACAACCTTAAAAATAGTAAGGTTAGTTGCAGGGTACACGCTTGAGGAAGTAGAGCGCATCAGCAATGGTGAGTTTACGAAGCAAGCAGTAGGTAGTTACGAACGCAACCATAGAAACATTACAGTTAAAAGACTGTTGAGATTGTGTGAGGTGTATGGCATATCAATTGATGCAGTCATCAGACACAGTATGTATGGAGACCAGATGCATGTAATGAAAAGGAGACAAGATGGGCTACGAGCCACCGCTTGAGGATGACATAGCACTAGGCAAAGACATAGAAGAAGATGACTCTGATATTTATACAGAGCCAGACAGGATGTGGGGTGATGAATGATGAAAAAATTATTAGCACTAACTACAGCGTGGTATCTAGCATTGTGGGGAATGTTGCCAGGACATGTACCACAATTACACGCACAACCACATACAGAACCCAAGCCTACAGAGATGAGCGAGTTTCATTGGACACCCCGTGCCCTAAAACTATACGCCAAACAGTTCATGCGGATGGCATACCCCGAATGGAACTTGTCTGAGCATCGTGCTCTGATGAAACTATGGGGTAAAGAATCAGGCTGGAATCACAAGGCGCAGAACCCTACTAGTTCTGCCTTCGGTATTCCACAACTATTAAAACTTGACCCCGATACCCCAGCCCCGCTTCAGATTGAGCGGGGGCTGGGCTATATACAGCACCGTTACGACAGACCATCAGTTGCGTGGACACATTGGAGGGAACATGGCTGGTACTAAAAGATGGGAAGTAAACATAACATTCTTTGTAGAAGCAGAAGATGATGACGCTGCTTTACGCAAGGCAACAAGCACATTAAAGTATGGCAAGTCAGATGTAACTTGGGCATGGATATACACAACAAAGTTAAAGGAAATCGAATGACAGTCGGAACACCAGGACTAGCAGAAGCAAAAGAATTAGCCAACAAACTATACGATGATGAGTTCGGTGCTCATTATTTACTTGGCTATATCTGGGCAACACTAAACCCAGAGCAACGACAAGATGTGTTGGAATCTCTCCAACGCTACCTAAATGGAAGGGAAACAAATGACAACAGCAGACAAGATGCGTGAAGCCATTGACGCATGCAAGGACAGCATCATAGGTACTGACAATGAAGGACAAGAACTACAGGAACAACGCAAGATGTTGACTGACAATATCTATGCACTGCTCAATACAAAAGAAGAACCAACAGTTGAGCACATAGCACAAGTAACAGTTGCATTGGATAAGGACATCCAACTGCGTGACTTCTTGCTAGGTCTACCATCAGAGTACTCAGTAGAAGATGTTAATAATTATCTAGGATACTTCTGGGATTCAGTGCCGAAGGAATACATAGCACCTATTGCTAGTGTACTTGCTTCCAATCTGTATTCTGTTGAGCGTCTAGATGATGCAAAAGAAATGCTTGCAATGGCACTCATTGCTAAGCCAAACTATTCACTAGCAAATCTACTTACCCGTGTGTTCAATTCACATTGGCCAGCAGATGCGTTCATCGCTATGACTGAGGAACTACATCCAAAGGTTAAAGCAGGGATGGGTATCTAAATATGACAACCACTACAGCAGATGTAGTAAAGAACCGCTCAGCCTGGATTAAAGCAGGCGTAGCCGTTGAAGCAAGCAGCGCAGCAGAAGTAGCCAATCAGGCAGGACTTGATTGGACTGTATCTCTATCTGAAATGCATACATCAGAGTTCATGCATGTACCTAAGAAGCAGGCTGTTGTTAAGAAAGATGGTGGACAACAGTCAGTCATTGGTGTAGTAGGCAGCAAGTACAAAGTCTTTCAGAACTCTGAAGTCTTTGGTTGCCTTGATGCCTTAATTGATTCAGGTGAGGCTCGCTATGCAGCAGCAGGTGAGTACGATGGCGGAGCAAAAGTATGGATGCTCATGTCATTACCAAAAGAAATGGAAATCCAAGGCGACCCACATGCAGCCTTCTTACTAGCACAGACTAGTCATGACGGGTCATCATCAGTCGTAGTTCGCCCTATCACTGAGCGATTGTTTTGTGCCAACCAAATCAATCGTATCTTTAGAGCCAAGAACAAAGCACATACCTATACTTTGCGTCATACTCAGAACGCATTGCTATCAGTATCTGGTATGCGAAACCTTCTTGACCTAACCTACACAAACATTGATGAGTACAGCAACCTTGCCAATCATTTAATGCAGCGTGAAGCAGACATCAACAGAGCAACTGCGTACTTCAAGAAGGTATGGGCTTTACCTACCAAGATTGAGAACGCACCGCTACACTTACTCAGCAAGGGTGAGAAAAACGCCAAGTCCCGTGCCCTCAATGCACGACAGAAGGCGTTTGCTATCTACTCAGATAGCCCAACACAAGAAAACATTAGAGATACAGAGTTTGGTTTATGGCAAGCAGTTGTGGAATATGCCGACCATTACTCTCAGAAAGATGCTAGTATTGCTACCCTTGCAGGGCGCAATGATGGCATCAAACTACGAGCACTAGAATTACTTTCTATCTAAGGAGAATGATGTACTTAAATCCAATAACAGTAGACAACGTTACCTATAACTTCACTGAGGAATCATTGAAGGAACTAATCAAGAGTGAGGCTACATTAAAGTTACGACTTGAGTCAATCAAACTAGAGGCACAAGAAGCCTATAGAAAGATTGTATCTAACCGTAGCACGGTGTATGATTTCTTTTCTGAAGCATTTGATGATGGTTCAGATGAAGCAACAGTTAGTCGTGACGACGTTAACGAATTGCTTGAGTCAATCGGTTCAGATGTACTTACTACAACCTGGTCAGCAACTGTAGAGATTACAGTTACTGTTGTTGGTATCAAGGCTACCTCCCCTGAGGAAGTTGAAGATATCATTACGGACAACATCGAAGTCAGCGGCTACGACTTAGAGTTGCACGACCCAGATGTACGAGTACAAGAAATCGAGCGAGAGTAACCAACATCAGCAGCGCTATCTAGCATGTAGGAGTTTGTTCATTTCTACTATGTGCTAGACTTGGGGATGGGTGGTCCCGCCATCTGCGAAACACGGGACACTAAACAAGGAGACAGATGCCAACAGAAATAGTAAGAGATAGATACGGTAGACCAATGGTTGTACCGCCTAAAGGTGGCGCTCCAATTGCTTATACCCGTGCTACTACAATAGCCAACAGTCTTGATGATGCATCAGCATTAACAGCATGGAAGATGAGGATGGCTGCAATAGGTTTAACAAGCAGACCAGACTTACTACTAGCCATTGGTGTAGCAGCAGATGATAACAAGTTAGTTAATGCATACATCGAAGAGGCTATGGATGCAGCAGGCGCAAGCAAAGCAGCAACAATAGGCACAGCCATACACGCACTCACAGAAAAGTTAGACCTAGGATTAGAGTTAGGTCCAGTACCAGAACAATGGATGCCAGACATCAAAGCATACGAACAAGCAACCAGTATCTTAACTAACTTATTCATCGAACAGTTCACTGTTCTTGATAAGTTTAAGATTGCTGGCACACCAGATAGAGTTGTTGAGTACAAGGGTGAGCGATTCATTGCTGACCTTAAGACAGGTCGCATTGACCATCCAAATAATATATCCATGCAGTTGGCTATCTATGCCAACGGCCTGCCGTATTTGGTGGACACGGCAAGCCGTGGCACATGGGGCGACATCAACAAAGAGAAAGCAATTATAATTCATGCCCCAGCAGGGACAGGAACATGCAAACTAGTATGGGTTGACATCAAAGAAGGATGGAAAGGTGTACAGTTTGCAATGAAAGTAAGACAGTGGCGTGACCAGAAGGGTCTAGCCACTCCATTTGAGCAAGGAGAAGATAGTGCCTAGCACAGAAGCACCAATCAGTATCACAGTAAAGACACCAGCAGGTAGCCTGGTAACAGTCCGCGCAGAAAGCGGAGACGAACTAGACAATGTCATTGCATTATCAGTGCATGCCATTGCATCAGCAGCACAAGAACTGGAGTCAGCAGTACGCGGTACTCCAGCACCAGCAGCAACAGTTGCATCAGTTGCTCAAGCATTTGGTGGCAACATCATTGAAACAGGAGCACCAGTTCCTGCCCAAGATTATGTACATCAACCACCACAAGTAAGTATTGGTGGTCGTGCATGTCCACACGGAAAGATGACAGCAATTCAAGGCATGGGTAAGGATGGAAAACCTTACAAAGGTTGGTTCTGTCCAGCACCGAAGGGTGCATTTGATAAGTGCAAAAATCAATATGTCACAGTTCAATCACCAGAGTGGAACACATTTGTTCCAGAACAGATTAAGTGAAGACACTCAAACGCTCTATAAATAAAGCAGAGGTGGGTGGCGAACCATTGCCACCTGCCTTTGCTGCATTTGAAAGGGCTGGGATTATTCTGCGTCGAGCAGAAGTAACTGTAATCGCTGGCACTCCAGGTGCAGGCAAGTCATCAGTTGCATTGTCTATTGCTGCAAAGACCAAACATCCTACACTTTATTTTTCAGCAGATACCAATGCACATACAATGGCTATGCGTCTGATTGCCATGACTGGCAAGATGACACAGACAGCAGCAGAAAGTTTGCTAAAAAACAACCCAGATAAGTCACACGAAATACTGCAACTAAACAATCATTTGTTCTGGTCCTTTGAATCTAGCCCCACACTTAAAGACTTAGATGATGAAGTCTCAGCCTTCGAAACCGTATGGGGTAAGAGTCCTACCTTGATTGTGGTAGATAACCTTATGGATGTAGCAATGGATGGGTATGACGAGTTTGGTGCAATGCGTGCCGTTATGAAAGAACTCAAGTACTTAGCCAGAGATACCAACGCAGCAGTGTTAGTGCTACACCATACCAAGGAAGGCTTTGATGGCTATCCTTGCCAGCCGCGTAGCGCAGTGCAGGGCATGGTCAACCAGATACCAGCAATGGTACTAACAATCGGACAGATGAAACAGGGAGACGAAACATTCTTATGCGTAGCCCCAGTTAAAAACAGATACGGACGGGCTGACCAAACAGGCAGCAACTATGTTACTCTGTCATTTAATCCTGAGTCTATGTACTTAGAAGATGTAGCAGTTAGATACCAACAGGAAGAGGTAATGTAATGCCCAAGTATAGAGTGACATACTCACAATACAAAGTAAAAGTTATTCGCGCATCTTCATTAGCAATAGCAGAAGAGCGTGCAAAGAAAGCAGAAACAGGTAGATGGGAACTAACAGAGGTTAGGGACGAACCACAAGAATGAGTACAGCAGCCAAGCGTAAAGGCAGCAAGGCAGAAGCAGATGCTGTTAAATGGTTGAAGGTCAATGGCTTTCCATATGCAGACCGCAGAATCGCAGGAGCACAACTAGACAAAGGTGATATCAGCGGTGTGAATGGAGTGACCATCGAGGTTAAAGACCACGTCCGCATGGACTTGAGCGCTTGGGTCAAAGAGTTAGAAGTAGAAATTAAGAACGACAACGCGTGGACTGGGACAGTTCTGCACAAACGGAAAGGTAAGTCAGATGTTGGCGAGTGGTATTGCACAATGCCAGCCAGCATTTGGCTTGCCCTAATCAGAAAGGCAATGGGTGAAACATAGTATCGCGGACTACTTAAGATATGTAGGCGCAGCCGTGCCTGCTGAGGGACACGGCTGGCGCAAAATTAAGTGTCCATTTCATGCAGACAGTCATGCATCAGCAGGTATTAACTTTGAAGAAAACAGATTCAAATGCCACGGATGTGGTGTTGGTGGAGATGTATACGATTTAATTATGCACAGAGAAGGAGGTAACTACAGTGAGGCTGTCAAGTTCGCACAGACAATTTCTCTTACAGGCGACGCACCAGTACGCAAGTCAGATTCATCTAGCAGCAGAGTATCTAGCAACACGCAATCTCTCGGTCGAAGAGGCGCAACGCTTTCATCTTGGAGTGGTAAAGGACGCTCTTCCAGGTCATGAGCAGTACACAGGCAGACTAGCAATCCCCTACATAACACCATCAGGTGTAGTAGATATTAGATTCAGAGCCATAGGTAATGCAGACCCAAAGTATATGGGTATGCCTGGTGCTAAGACCAGCATGTTCAATGCACAAGTAGTTCTTACTGCATCAGATTATATCTGTGTGACAGAGGGAGAAATAGACTGCATCACCATGAGTGTAAAGACAAACCATCCAGCCATAGGTATTCCAGGAGCCAACAATTGGAAACCATTTTACTCTAAAATATTAGATGACTTTGATACAGTAATTGTCTTAGCAGATGGTGATTCAGCAGGTATGGATTTTGGCAAGAAGGTTAGCCGAGAGTTAGGTAATGTTAATATAGTTCAGATGCCAGAAGGGCATGATGTTAATAGCATAGTAATGCTAGAAGGAGCGGAGTTTATAAATGAGCGAGTCCGAAAATGTCTTTCTGAATGATGGCGAAGAAGTATGGGATTTTATTAGGGAACATCCTAGGTACATAGGAATACCAATCTCTAACAGTAAGGGATTAGATATCCTTAATGCACTAAGAGATGTATGGATGGCAAATAAAGTAGACCACAAAAAAGCAAACAGCATGCTAACTATGCTGGCAGCCGTGCTAGTATCATCAGAGGCAGGGCATGGAGATGAAATTGTAGAAGAAGTATTAGTACAAGAAGCAATGATGGACTTTGATGAACAGGCTAAGGAGATATTAAATGAAAGACCTGAATGATTTTGAAAATATCCTAAAAGAACTACGTATTATTATGGTGCGTAAGCATCAAGACTACGGCCCATTCAACATAGCCAATGCTCCAGGCGGTGCAATGAACGGGCTGCTTGTGCGTATGCACGACAAGATGGCACGATTAGAAAACCTTTACTACAAAAGTAGCGACACGCCCAACTATGAAAGTATTGAAGATACCTTTATTGACCTAGCAAACTATGCAATAATCGGACTATTGGTGCAAAGGCGACAATGGGAAGGCGTAACAGAGGGATAACGTGGACTACTTAGAAGAGTATGAGCAGATGGTGGTGGCTGTTGCTGCCGAATACCAGCGCAAATACCCAATGACTGACCAACAAGACATACAGCAGGTGCTGTGGATATGGTTTGTTAGTCATCCAGTTAAGTATAAAGAGTGGTCAGCCCTGCCAAGAAAAGACAAGGACAAACTCATAGCCAAGTCTCTTCGCAATAAAGCAATTACTTATTGTGAGCGCGAGAAGGCACGGACGGTTGGCTATGAGTTGCTTGACCTTTACTACTATGACCCATCTGTTATCGAAGCCTTCTTGCCGTCAATCATTGCCGAATCGTATGAGATTCCAACCAAGATTAAAGACCTGAACTTTAAGTTCAACAAGTCAGAGACAGCCAACGATGGCAACAACTGGTTAGTGCTTAGGTCTGACATTGCAGCGGCATATTATAAACTACCAGAAGCAAAACAATTTATCCTCAAAGTCAGATTTACAGTAGACAATGTCGAGTGGAGCGAGACCGCTAAAGAATTAAATACAACTCCAGATGGTGCACGGATGAAGGTCCAAAGAACTATTGCATCTCTGATTAGAAACCTAGGCGGATGGAAACCACAGCCTGATGATGACTTGGTAGAGGCAGATGATGACGAACGAGGAGAATAATGTCGCTAAAGAAATCAGAGAGTTACTACACCCAACGGATTACACGCACGCTATGGACCTGCGAGGAGAATCTATTGGAGATGTTTGCATATGTGGAGGGGATGTATTTCATGCGCTTGTTGCATTTGACAAAGGTGAGATATGCTTTTATTTCCTTGATGGAGAGTGCGCTAACTGTGGGTCAATGGTCACACTCCCTCACCCAGCGCACGAGGAGTTTATCTAATGCCGCTATTTGATTTTAAATGTGTTTGTTGCACAGAAGTTATAGAGATTAACGAGAACATTCCCCCAGCCTGCAGCACTTGTGGTGAGACTATGCAGCGAGTATGGTCAGCACCAGCAGTAAAGTTTAACGGCACAGGCTTCTACTCAACAGGAGGATAAATGGAATACCCAGAATGGCAAGGCACACCTAACTGCAGAAGTGTAGAGTCAGAGGAGTTCTTTGTACCAGATGGTAGTTCTACATATAGAGAAGTTAAGATGCTTAAAAAAATCTGTAGCAACTGTGAGGTTAAAAAGCAATGCTTAGACTACTCACTTAAGAACGCAGTCTTTGGATTCTGGGGTGGCACTACAGAGTATGAACGTAAGTTGATGAGAAACAAACTAAACATTACAGCCAAGCCACTATACTTAGGATACCCATGAGCAAACTATCAGACTTCGACTTAGACCTAGCAAAGGGACATGAAGGAGAAGACTTAGTAGAACAACTACTAACAGGTGGCAAAACAGTAGAAGTAAAGACAGATTTGAAATGGAAAGATACTGGCAACTTATACATCGAGACAGTTTGCTGGTCGCACAACAACGAGAATTGGTATCTATCAGGGCTATCTAGTACTAAGGCAGAATACTGGGCCTTCGTATTAGAAGGGGCAACTCTGCTAGTACCAACGGAGGTACTGAAGCAGGTGGTAACGGTTCGGGGAAGAGCCATTACTTGCAACATACCTCCCAACCCTAGTAAGGGCTACCTTATTAAGGTTGAAGACATACTTTCTGCCTTGCAGAAATAGAAAAAACCCCCCGAACTGGTAGGGGAAACCAGAACGGGGGGTTTACTGTCTCTATGGGGCTGCTAGGCCCCTTAAATGGGTACTACTTTGAACCGCGACCAAACTCTGGGGCAGAGTTATCTAGCCACTTGAGTAATGGACCAGCAAAGCCAGCCACTGCTGCCATTGCTAAGGTCTTTAGGTCTGTCTCTCCTGCAAGGTAAAGAGCCACTGCAGATGCTGCAGCAGCGCGGAACCATGTTAGTCCGAGTTGTTTGAATTGCTCCATTATTCCTCCTAGGGGATTAGGATTTTGTACTGTGCAATTTGCAGCAAGTACAAACTTGTTTTGTATATGCTTTCTTAGCAGGTACTGGTGTTACCTTTGAGATAACTTGATTAATAATCTTAGGTTGATTCAACCACCAAAACCACGGAGAAGTATCGGCACAAAGAGCGGACTCAATAGAAATATGTAGATGCTTATTATGAGGATTACTCCCAGTGTACTGTCTGTTTCCTTGTTTAGCCTTTTCTTTAGACCATATCTTGCCTTGAAAGATAAGATACTTAACTCGCTTATCTTCTTTAAGGTGTTCAAAAATTTCAACACAATCAATTCCATTCTTTGGGTCATGCGTTAGGTCAACAGCAAGACCAGTGTTATGGTCGCTGACTGGACTCTGTTTGAGATGAGCGTTCGACGGCAGAAGTCCATCGGATGCTTTCATACGCAATGGCGCTATCGCTGTGGCTTGTCGAAGGACAGCAATAGCGGCAGGTGTGGCTTTCTTGACAACATTCTTCATTCATTATTCCCTCTTCGTAACATCATTTGATAGAGAATCTCTACCTTAGTTTCTAATCTAGTAATAGAATCCTTAACACTTGAACCACCATTAGGCTTAAGTTCATTGAGATAGTGCTTAACCATCCAGCGAACACCAGCAGCAAAGCCACCTACAATAGTCATTACTGCAACGGCAACCGTTGCATAGTCTTGTGCTTGCATTACACAGTCCTTATCGTGATATCAATGATGCCACCATAACCATTAAAGCCACGGTCTGGTGGTGTCAATCGGGTAAATGAGATTTGTTCAATGAGTGCCTGGCGTGACTCACCTGTGGTTAAGTCTTGCCATGTAACAACATCACCGTTTTGTTCGACAGATTCCAACTGAGTGATTCTGTCAAATGCTCGTCCGTCATACCCTGTTAACACATTGTATTTGTCTGTCTCTACATCATAACAATAGACAGGAAACTTAATAACTCTTTGTCGTGGTGTAGCAATATATGCCTTTGCCTGATAGCCCTTCATGATAGGACCTTTAGTTGCGTCAGTACCATCACGATACAAGATAAACTTGTAGGCTAAATACTCCTGTGCTTCCTGTGGATTAGATGTAGTTACCTCAACTGGCGGTACAGATGCAGAATAAGCAACCACATCATACTCAGTGCCATCAGCAGTAACTGTTTCTAGGGTCATAGACCCATACTCAAACTCTCCACGTGCAATAAGACGCTTAAAGTTTTTAGGTTCTAGTGTGTTATATCTAATGTAACCTGTGGTTAGATAGCCGTTGGTTACTAGTTCTGTGGCTGACTCTAAATAAAGTGCACCACTTGTTGTCTTAAATGCTGTAGTAAATGCAAGTCTATTAGTAGTGCCAAGAAAGGCTACTGCTGTTGTGTAGTGTTCTGCATTTTGCTGTATCTGTAAGTCGTTAGCGTAGGCAAAGCGTAATGGTTCTACTTCTGTTCCTAAATCAAGGCGGATAAGTCCGCCATCTAAAGTACCTATGCCTGTTGCTGCCCAAACAAATCTATCTCTACCAGCAAAGTCATAGACTGGCTGAGATGTTTCTACAATCAAAGGACCATAGTTAATAGAACCATCTTGGTCTGAGACGGTTGCAACTCGAATACCTTTATTGGTTCCAATTACCATGTAACCTAAGTAATAATACAACTTCGTTACAATTTCACCAGCAGGTAGTTCTGCTGCAACTATCGCAGATGTAAGGGTAGGCATTACACCAGCAGTAGATAGCGTATATTTCTGGATAGTAGAATAGATACCAGAATGTCCAGCAGTATAAATAGCAGGACCAGAAGCAGCAATAGATGTATAAATATAATTAGTATTAGGATTTGTATATACTGGTGTAGGTAGTGCGGATGCTACAGTAGATACTTCATAGACAGAGTTATTAACACACAAAACAATGCGGTCTTTAATAAACTCCATTTCAGCATACTCAATAACAACTCCAGTAGCAGTAAACATTGGTGACGGGATACTTGTTGTAGCATCAGTTAATGCTTTCTTATACATATGCAGTTTGTTTGCACCACCCGCAGTAGCATTTGATACCCAGTAAGCAAAAACACCATCATCACAAATAGCACGGACTGGCTCTGCACTACCAGTATTGTAATCAATAAAGTGTGTTACGGTTCCATCAGTAGCAATCTTATCTACATCATACTCATCATGAAGTAACACACCATTATTTCCACTCCATTGAATAGAGCGTAAGTGTTGTTGTCTATTTTCATAATTTGTACCTGCAACTGGTCCAGTAACTTCATGTGTGTTAGCCACACTTTTAAGTAGGGTTACTTCCCCTTGCTCAAATACATTTACTCCTTGGCTGTCCGCAAAGCGGTACTGTGCTGGAGAGTTGGCTGGTGCACCTGCTGGGTCAAAGAATGTTATGCCATCTCCACCATGAAAAGACATCTGACTTCTAATCCACCAGCCAGTGAGCGACTGCTCACCTGGCTCTGTTTGATTGTCAAACTGTTCTTTACGAAAAGGTGCAGTTTGGCGGATGTATGGACGAGCATCACTAATCGCATAAATAAACGGCATACCACCAATAGCGACATCATAGGCTATGTCTGTATTCTGCCAAATAGCAGAGGTGGCAACGACACCAACATCAACAGCAATGGCTCTCGATGCACGACCTTCGGTAATATCACGATTAGCCACTTAGACTCCTAGTCTTGTTTGTTTTTCATTTGTTCTTTAATGTGCTGCATGCTCCAGTACATAGCGTAATAGTCCATGTCTAGCGAGAATCTTTTAATGTGTCTTACTAAAGCACCAGTGTGTGCATGTAGTTCTATGCCTGCCTGTTGCATCTTGCGGAAGAATACAATGTCCTCACCTACATACCTATCGCCAACGTTTTCTTGTTCAGCAAACATTGACTGGTCTGGAAACTTCTCACGCATAGGTGCAATGATTGACTTGTGCATAAGTACAAAACCAAAACCTGCACTATCTACCTTGATAAGTTCGTTATCTGGTAGTGGATGTACATGCTGGATACTAAACTCATCTACATCATAGAACAATGCAGGGTATGGCTTAGCCAATGTACCTTCATTTTCCTTAGAGATAAAGTATGTACCGCTGACAACTGGCTTACCAATCTTGTCTGCAGCATCCCAAAGTTTAGCAACTACTTCCATATTGACTACAATATCTGAATCAATCCATAGAAGCCAGTCACTTTTAATTTGGTCAGCCCAGTAGTCAAACAGAACCTGGCGTTGTCTGCCAATCTGGTTACCCTGTACTCGCATACTATGAGTTAGTTCGATACCATTGTTAGCGCATTGTAGCGCCACACTAACGACACCCTCTGTAAACTTACCATCAGTATTTCCGTTATCACACCAGCCAATTGCCAGTGTTCCCTTGTTTACTTTAGCCATTGTGTCCCCTTATGTTGTGGCAAATTGCCCATATACTATTATGGCATACCTTGTCAAGTAGGCAAAAATTAGTGAGCAGTTTACACCCATACTCAGGGGTAATATATTTAAGCAGGCAGAATTGGTGTGGATTGTTCCGCTTGCATAGCATCATAGGTTGATTTCAGCATTGAGGAAAACTCACCATTTCCTCGGTCAATTATCGCGTATTCAATACCTTTATCATCTGTGTTAAAAGTGACATTATCCATTGTTATCTCCTAGAGTTCTGCCGAAAATGCAAGATAGCCATTTGCATCATTATTTGAATAAATGTAAATACCACGCCCAGCAGTCATACCGCTTAGCCCAGTAAAGTTTA
>Ga0315904_10008019_pt1 | contig 14049 bp, 23 predicted proteins | sample LakEriMetagenome_6_FD_203529 | JGI IMG/M metagenome (GOLD analysis project Ga0315904, IMG submission 203529) | Freshwater fungal communities from buoy surface, Lake Erie, Ohio, United States - Buoy 12 MA120 | ecosystem: Environmental > Aquatic > Freshwater > Lake | place: USA: Lake Erie, Ohio... | reverse complement strand
TATATTATTATCAATACTGTTGTTCAACAATAATCTACTGCTTGCCTTCCTAAACGCTAACAGCTTCCCACTTTCCGAGGGGGCATCTTTCTGTTGCCATGCGTAATTTAGCCCATGTGCTGCATCCACATTTCTTGCATCTCCCGGTTCCGTTAATTGCTTGTGCATCCCATTGATCGCAGGTTCGGCAAATAGACTCTCGTTCAGCTAGATTTTCTTTAGGCGTTAGATTGAATCCAGAAATAGCAAAATTACTGATAGACCCACCAAATCTAAAAATTAAGTCGTAATAGTTTTCCAAAATATTTTTGGAATCTATTTCACCGAATCGTTCGACAAACATTTTTATTCTTGCTTCAGAGTGTTGCATTAAGTGAACACGATATTAGGAGTTGGCGTAATTGTTACCCCGAACCAGTTTACAGCTTGGAGTATATTTCCATTTACTGTCATTGTGTCTGGTCCGGGTGGAAATGGAATAACTGGACTCTGACACTCTGCAACAGTCTTTCCATCAGGCAAAAGCCAACTTGTTGAGTCGCCATTATCTGCTGTAATACATAATACTCCAGATGAATATGTAATATACGCTGATGGAACAAATGGTATATTTGTAATATTTGTTCCCGCCGGATCCCAAGAATCCGATGTTCCATTAACACTAACCGTTGTAGCGGCATCAATTATTGCCTTTAATGCTCCAGATACAATAAAACACCCGCAACTGGATACAGGAGCTTCGCAACAACTACAGCTAACCTTTCCGTCCTTTAATATTACTTTCCCGTCCTGTAGTGCGATATTAGCCATTTAGTATTTCTCCGCGAGTTCTGTCAGTTGGTCAACATTGTAGTAAATCTTTCGCAAAAAGCAATCAGCCCTAGCGAGTGCAATGCAGATGTGCTTGTCTTGAGCCTTTAGCGTTCTTCCGAAGATGTCTATTTTCCACCCGTGTTTTGGCGAAGGATTATCCGAAATAACCGTCATTCCGTCAAATCGAACCTTCAGTATTCCATCGTGGCAGAATGTTGTATTCGGTCTGTCGTAGATGCAGTCGAAGGCATATAGGCAAGTCTCGATAATGGATTCCTTGTGTATTCCGTTTGCAATGGCGTTAGGCGAGCTTTGATTGCCGATGAATAGGTCAGAACCCGCAATAGCAGTTGCGACATCATACAGGTCGATTGTGGGCAAATATTCGATATTCCCGAATAGCGAACAGAAGTCTTGATGCTCCTCCGGTAGTCCAACGAATACCATCTTGTGACCTAGCTCACTAGTTAGCCTGTTCCACGGAAAGAACTCTCCATGCCACCTAGCCCCACGGCCTACGACAATCTTACCTTTCGTTGCAGGATTCTTCTCGTCAATCTGCATCCACGGCTTGGACAGGTCGATCTTAACTCCCATCCATCTTGCTACTCGGTTAGCGATAGTATCCCCGTAGATCATTCCTCCGTTGCGGTAGGTGGAAAGATCGAAGTCGATATTCTCGTCTTCATGCTTCTTAACCTCGATACCCTGCGATTCGATAAGCCTCTTGAATGCGTCGATACGATTGACGATTGGCTTTGTCCACGGACGATCATCGACATAAAGGTTCGTTACACCTAATGCCTTCATTGTAGGAATGGAGTAAATAATATCTCCGATGCAGCCGGAATGAAATGCGTTCACCTAGTTATTGTTGAACAATACTGAAAGAAATTCAAGGCAGTTTTTCTTTCAAACCACTTGACGCTTGTTGAAAATAGTGTATTGTATTTTCATCTTTCTTGAATCGGAAAAGGATTCTGGATGCAAATTTTCACCCGCCCGAAAATACCCGTCTTGATACTTTTCCTATCAAGGCGGGTTTTTCATTCAGTATGAAGCGAGAGCAGTTCCCTAGAATGAGCCTAAAGATGCTCAGCTAGTGAGTGACATACGACTAGTGGCCTGAGAGAATACTCAACCTCTTTGGAAAAATGTTAGTGCCGCGATAGGAATGACGAAGCCGTGCCAACCTATCACTAGCGAAAGCTGGTAAAACATACATCTGCGAAAGCGGGTGTCGAGGGCGCTACTAGGCTTAGTTTTGGATGTTAGCGGAGCCGATGATGTAGCGTAGTGTCGAAGGAGTCATACAGCCGATTCTTATACGGGAGTATGAATTGAGTCCAGAGGCATCTCGTTCTATGAAGGGCGAGGTGTCTCTGGATGTCACCAGTCCTCAAGCTTACCGGGAGTATAGAACAGGAAGAAAAGAAAGACTGCACTTGTGTTTTATGAGAAAAGCTAAAAGACAAAATCGTAGATTCAAGATGACTAGGCTTGAATATAGGAACGAGTATTTGAAGTCAGATGAGTGGAAAGCATTGCGATCTGAATTTCTAAATACAATGGATGGGACATGCGAGAAATGCAGCAAGCCTGCAAGTGATGTTCACCACATGGAGTATAAATTTCTATCTACCCCAGAAGATCAGATGAAATGCCTTATGCTGCTATGCAGGAATTGTCACAAGACAATACATAAAGCTATAGAATGTAAGGCAATAAGATTTCCACACAGGAAGATTGATGTAATAAATATCACGGATGATCGAATAAAGAATGCGTTAAGTCGATCTAGGAAGAAACACCTTGTTTCAATACCGCTTATAAGAGAAATAGTTGAGAGAGGATCATCGCATGGAATCAAGATCGCTTGCGGTATATTAAAAGTTAGAGAGTCTTTTCTTTGCTCTATTCCTCCAAACCTAAAGGCAACATCAATTCAATTAGAGAAGCTGAATTGGATAGCAAAAAATAAGCCAGTCAATAAAGGCAAGCGAACATACGATCTACCGAAGAAGCCGAAGAGTCAGCTTTACTAGATATGAACTGGAACGAATATGCGTTAAGCATCGCTGAAGTAGTAGCGCGTAAGTCTAAAGACCCGTGGAAGAAGGTTGGCTGCGTATTGCTGCGACACGACAACTCGGTTGCCTCGGTAGGCTACAACGGCTTCCCTCCTAATGTTGACGAATACTGGTCAAGCAGAGATGAACGCAGGAAGTTCGTAATCCACGCAGAACAGAATGCGCTGCGGTATGTCAGGCCAAACGAATGCAGACTGCTCGCCTGCACATTGCTCCCTTGCGGAAACTGCCTAAGAATGATTTCAGCCTACGGTATAACTGAAGTTGTGTATCGAGAGCATTATGCTCACGACGATACCGCAATTGAGATAGCTGATAGGTTTGGGATTAAGCTAACCCCATTACCCGATCCATCGAACCCTTGATAGACGGAGTGCTGACGCCTTTAGCGCCTCGACCTGTTTTCTTACGAAACTCTTCCTCTTCGATTGCGCGAGTTGATGGAGCCATAGAAGGCTTCCCAAGCGATCCGCCAGACAATCTTGCTTCAAATCTTTTTCTAAAGTCCGCGCTCCTATCCTCTGCTGTTTTAAGCGAACTCGTAGGAGGCTCGCCAGCTTTAGGAAGCGTGGAAGGTCCGCGCTGTTTTCTAGCAGAATAAGCCTCTGCTTCATCCATGTATTTTTCAGCGTAACTAGGATCAGCAAACTTCTTACTCACCAAAGCCTCTTGTCCTCTAGCCTCCCTGCGGGCGTTAACCCTAGCCATTTGTTGAGGACTCCAGTTGTAATTTCTTTCTCTTGTCATATCAGTAATTGAGCTTGCCGAGTTGCTTGGCAGTTACTTTTCCAGTCTCACGGTTCTTGGTAAAAGCCTTGCGAGCTTTCTGTTGTTCTTTACCGATCTTCTTGCCGTCTTTCGGCTGATCGTAGAACGCTTTGAGGGAGTTGTATTTTTTCATTCTCCAAACATCCCACCGCCTCGTTTCCCGAATTTTATTTCAGCACTATTCGAGTCAGGAGCTTTTACGGGATTCCCCACACTTCCCGCCCTACTCCTATATGCCGATCTAGCTTGTTCCATGACTCTTCCGGGATTCTTTCTTCGCCAATCCTCAACAAATACATCTTCCTCTGCTCCAGCTTGCGCTTGAGCATTGCGAATCCTAGACTCCAAATTTGATCTATACATAGATTTAAGTGCCTCAAAAGAAGGTGGAGCCTTTGTTTGGTATCTTGCTATTTCGCTTTCCATATATTTTTTATATTAATCGTTGCTTGTATTGATTCAATTTATTTATTAGTATAAAAATTCAAATAATGTGTAAAGACAAATTATTTGCTTACTACCTGTCAAAGAACCCAGCATTACGCGAGCAACTAGAAAACGGCAAGGTGACGCTTACAGCTTCAGGGTTCAGGAAGTTCTTCAACACTACCTACGACGAGGCATACAAGCAGGGGTTCAATCAAGAGCCGGATGTCGAGGAAGACGATTATATTCCACCACCCAGCGGTTCTAGTTCAATAGATGAACTACTAAATCTTTTCGGAATGCGAAAATAGTATTGACGGGCTAGCGTTCCTGCATAAAATCGACGCTGCCTATGAAGCGTGAACTACCGCATGATATAAATGCGGAGCAAGGATTCCTTTGCTCTGCGATGAACTCAAACAAGATCATCTCTAAAACAGTTGATCGTGTAAACAAGGACCACTTCCACTTCGACGCCAACAAGCACATTTGGCAGACGATGGTGGATATGTGGTATGACAAGAAAGCCATCGACCTTCTGACGCTAACCTGCGAGTTGCGGAATAAGGGTCTGCTGGAAGAGGCAGGTGGAGAGCAGGGTATCACCGAGATATACACGGTTGTTCCTACATCCGCCAACTGGGATGTCTATCTCCAGACTATGGAAGATGTGATGATCCGCAGGAGGATTCTTCTAACCTGCAAGCAGATTTTTGTGGATGCGTTCGACAGGACGATTGATCCAGAAACTCTGCAGGAAACAGCAAGCAAAGAGATCACCGGAATGGTATCCACCAAGACCGATGTTCGCGTTGCTAAAGATGTCCTCACATCCTGCGTGAATCGCTGGGAGGATGCCGCTAGAACGAACGGAGAGATCAACCGAGGGCATCCATCAGGCATAAGCAAGTGGGACAAGGCTACACGGGCTTTTAGGCCCAAGACGCTGCATGTAATCGCTGGTGCTGCAAAGGCAGGCAAGACAACCTCTGCGTTACAGATGGTGACGAATCCTGTCATTCAAAGCAATGTTCCAGTTGCTATCATTTCGATGGAGATGTCCGCCGAGGAAATCATGGACAAGCATATCGCCTGCATCTCAAACATCGCTCTTTCAGACTTGCTGGACGGCAAGCTACGCAAAGAGGATCACATGAGACTTTCAAAAGCTATATCTGAGACTATGAATCGTCCGATCCATATCGTTGACGAGGCTTGCATGAATGTGAATCAATTCCGCGCTAGGTGCAGGAGGCTAGTTGCCGAGCATAAGGTCGAGATCATTATGGTTGACTATGCCCAGCTAATGGAAGGCAGCGATCCCAAGAACCGCGAGCGTGAGGTAGCTGAGGTATCCAGAACTGCGAAGATCGTCGCAAAGGAGCTGAATGTCTGCATCGTCCTTCTCGCGCAGCTAAACGAGCAGGGAGCCGTCCGTGAATCGAGGACATTCTACATGGACTGCGATTCCTTCACGCGAATCATTCAAGATGAAGAGTCGAAGAATCCAGAGGATTACCTGATGCAGATTACGCACAACAGGCATGGCGCCGCGATTTCTATTCCGATGAAGTTCATCAAGCATCAAGCGAGGTTTGAGCAGAGAATTGTTCAACAATAACTTGATTTTTAAAGGTGATGGAATATACTGATTTTACTTGCAGGCAGGTGGACGACACGACTGGCGCGGCCTCTCAAGGAAGCATACTTGCGACAGTGGGATGGGCGGCTAATGATAGCCCTAGACTCCCGAAAGCCCGCACCTGAAGGATGCGCGTATCCGTTCCTGCAAGTAAAAACACACTCGCTGCTCCTCTAGCCTTGCAATGAGCATAATGGGCGAGTATAAATTGATCTTTCATAGTGGGAGGCTGCAACATCCTCTTTCTAAACTAACCGAATCATCGTCTTACAATATGCGTTTGGGCATTGAAATGGCGATGGCAATCTTTGAACAATTTACTGATCGGTAATAATTATCAGGAAAAGTAAAATAAGGCTGGCGATATTACCGAGAAGGAATACAATAACAATCCTATGAAACTAAAGAACGCAGAAGACAGGGCGGCTCGCATTCAAAGCGTGAAGTCGCAAACCACCGGAGCGGGGAAGGGCGATAGACCTCGCCCTGTTACGAAGAAGTATTGGGATAACTACGACCAAATAGATTGGAAAAAGAAATGAGATTTCATATATTTGGCTTGCCGCATACCGTTAGTAGTAAGGTATTTAACGCTTGCGCCTACACGCAGAAGGTGGTGAAGTTCGGGAAGATGATGACCGAGCGAGGGCATACAGTCATCCACTACGGACACGAAGATAGCGACCTGCCCTGCACGGAGCATGTATCTGTCCTCACGAATGACGACTTCATGCGAGTGTATGGAACGCACGACTGGCGCAGTAAGTTCTTTACATACAATACACAGGATGATGCGTATCAAACATTCTACAAGAACGCTATCCGTGAGATCGGTAAGCGTAAGCAGAAGAATGACTTCCTGCTACCATTCTGGGGTAGCGGAGTAAGACCAATATGCGATGCTCATCCTGATATGATCGTCGTTGAACCGGGCATTGGATACGCAGGTGGACACTGGGCTAGGTGGAAAGTATTTGAGTCCTATGCGATCTATCACGCTTTCTGCGGTATGCAGAATGTAGGCCAATGCCGCCAAGACTGGTATGATGTCGTTATTCCTAACTATTTCGATCCAGAGGACTTTACCTACTCCGCAGACAAAGAGGACTACTTCCTGTATATGGGGCGAGTCTACAACGGCAAGGGAGTCAATATTGCTATCCAAGCTACGGAAATCGCTGGCGTAAAGCTAATTATAGCTGGACAGAAAGAAGAAGGCTACAAGCTGCCGGATCATGTGGAGTATATCGGATACGCAGATGTCGAGACACGCAAGCGTCTTATGTCAAAAGCCAAGGCTAGTTTCCTGCCGAGTATGTATGTCGAGCCGTTCGGAGGAGTGCAGATCGAGAACCTTCTATCTGGAACGCCAACGATAACGACTGACTGGGGTAGCTTCGCGGAGAACAATCTACACGGAAAGACTGGCTACCGCTGCCGGACTATGGGAGATTTCGTAGATGCGATCAAGAATATCGACCAGATCAAGCCTGCCGACTGCCGCAAGTTCGGAGAGAACTTCACGCTGGATAAGGTAGCCCCGATGTATGAGAAGTATTTCGAGGATGTTCTTGATGTGTATACAGGCAAAGGCTGGTATTCCGAAGGTAACGGACTAGACGCAATGAAGCGTGATTATGTTTAACAATAATATGGAAGCACAATTCAAAGTAGGAGACGAGGTATCGAAAGTCGGAGGAGACTACCGATTCGACGGGATCGTAAGAGCAGTCTTTACGAAGGGGTCTGGAGTAATCCGCCTAGTCGTAGAGGATGACAGGGGAATCTTGCACATTTACTCGGAGAAGAACTTAAAGCACAAATGAAAATAATAGATGTAGGCTGTGGACCGGGGATATATGTGAAAGCCCTGCGTGATCTAGGGTTTGAAGTGGACGGGATAGACCCCGACCCCCGCTGCCCTGAGAGACAGGTAAGCATGTTTGAAGTAGAGGGGAAGTATGACCTAGCAATCTGCCTAGAAGTCGCAGAGCATATCGACGCAACCGAAGCGGATAACATCGTAAAGAAGCTAACAGAGCTAGCCCCGACAATTATCTTCAGCGCAGCCCAGCCCGGCCAAGGAGGACACGGACACATCAACTGCCAGCCGAGGGAGTATTGGGAACACAAGTTCGGGAAGTTGAATTTTGTCTTAGACCGTGACCTAACGAATAGGTTCGTATCCGAGATGAAGAAAGGCTACCACATGGGCTGGCTCACCAATAATGTGCAAATCTTCAAGTCATACGGAGATGTCTGCTACGACCAGATCATCAAAGAGGAAACCCCGCAAGCAGAGAGGATGGCAGGAATCGTCAAGCTGTTAAGCGAAGAGGGAGCGTTGTGAGCATACTGCAATCCGCAATCGAGGCAACAGAAGGAGATCGCAGGAGAGATTACGACAGTCCGCTGATAAACCACGAAAGGATAGCAAAGCTCTGGAACGCATATCTGGATTGCCGCGCAAAAGATGCAGGAGAACCAATCTCCGCATTAGATGTAGCGCATATGATGATACTGCTAAAAATCGCTAGAGCTTGCAAAATCCCAACACGGGACACATATGTTGATATAGCCGGATACGCCAAGTGCGGAGCCGAAATCGCAGGACACGAAATATGACACAAGCAGACAAAATCCTAAGAGACCTAGACAAAGCACTAGCCAGTCTGGATAAGCCTAACTTCGATTTGCAGAAAACCTGCGATACCGTAAACAAAGCCTGCAAGTTCCTAGTCGGGATAATCGAGCAAAACGCAAAAGAGAAAGAAGACCTAGAGGCAGAGCTAGACGATATGGAAGAAGCCGTAGATGCCCTAGTCGAAGAAAACGAAATCATGCAGGTAGACATCCAGATCATCCTAGAGTTTATGAAAAAGAGCGGGATCGACATGTCGTATATCGTCACAAGGTCCGACATAGCCAAGAAGGTCAAGAAATCCAAATAGCGAATTGCCAAAAAAACAGCGCACACATATAAGGGATTTGAGAGGTCATACCTAGTCAGAGGCATTCAAAACGGATGTTTGTCGCACACCTAAAGGAGGAGTAGAACCGAGATGATGGAGCATAAACCAATTTACCCTTTTTACGGTAAACCCAGCAGGACTACTCTCAATTCCTTTAGGCATGCCGCTAGATTAGCGTATAAGCCCGTATAAGCGAAGATAAGCCGAGAAACGCTACATTGCCGCAGTAAGGCAGGAAAACTCGTTTAACGGGCAAATAAACGCAAAAGACGCCCCTATAGCTCAACAGGACAGAGCGACGCTCTTCTAAAGCGTAGGTTGCTGGTTCGAGTCCAGCTAGGGGTAAGTGCTTGAGCGAGAGAAATAATATTTTATTTTTTATATTTTTCCTAGGTCTTATTTTACGCCTGACGCACTGCGCTCGCCCCCCTCACCCCTGCCACCCCTGCCGGGGGTATGTGCTACGCTACCCACGGCTACGGCTACCCGTCCCGCTGGCCTATGTGCTACGCTCCCGCTCACTCACTCACTCACTCACTCACTCACTCACTCACTCACTCACTCGCCCTCTGTCATGTCCCATGCTATTGAGACTAGCGCAACGTATACGCATGACATAGCGTTATGCATTGTGCAAGTCATTGATGATCAAGGTAACTTCACATAACAGCACTAGAAGATAGTGAAAACCTTTGCGCGAGGATGGCCGAGGATTGCGCCGAGCGATTGGCAAGGGGAATGATGCGGGAGGGTTTCGCCTGGCTTGTGAGGCGATGACGGATGACGGAGAGTTTGCCACTATTCGCCGTTGGGAAAATCTAGCCTGGCAATCTCCCGCCGTTCTCCCGCATCTTTCACCTTCCCACATATCTTCATATTCGAATACCTAGATATGTTCTCCCGAAAATCCCCTCCGGCAAATCCTGCCTACATCCGGCAAAATCTTCCCGTTTACTAGGCAAGAAATGCCATGGCATAGAAAATGCTGTGCGTCTTTTCGCTGTCTTTACCTAGTGTCGCGGACTTGGCATGGGGTCTGCTATGTCATGTGGTGCGGTAATAAAGCCGCGAAAAACCAAAAAAAAACCCATGACCATTCATCTCTCGCTTATCTCATCAAATGTAAAAACGGGGCCAATCCCCGTTACTACATCTTCAGCGGAAACCTGCCCAGATGCTTGCCCGTTAAAATCGGGCGGGTGCTATGCTAAAAGCGGGCCGCTTGCTATGCATTGGCAAAAGGTTTCCAACGGCGAGCGTGGGAACTCCCTAGATTTACTTGCAAAGCAAATCCGCGCTTTTCCCCGTGGTCAGGTTTGGCGACATAACCAGGCGGGTGATTTGCCCGGAGTCGGCGACGATATCAACAGCGCCGATCTTCAAAAGATTGTTGAAGCAAATAAAGGCCGTCGCGGGTTTACCTATACTCACAAGCCATGCGAGCAAAACGAAAACAATCGTGAGGCCGTCAAATCCGCAAACGCAAACGGGTTTACCATTAACCTATCGGCAAACAATCTCGCCCACGCTGACAGACTCGCCGATTTGCAAGCTGGGCCTGTCGTCACTATTGTGCCACAGGGGACCGCGAACACCTTTTATACTCCCCAAGGCCGCAAAGGTATCGTTTGCCCAGCCCAACAGCGCGACGATATAACCTGCGCGAATTGCCAGCTTTGCCAACGCTCCGCCCGTTCCGTCATCATCGGCTTTATTGCCCACGGCACAAGTAAGAAAAAGGCCGACGCAATCGCGAAAGGTTAATTTCCCAACAGACAACACACAAAAACACATGAAAAACACACTCCGAAAACACACACGCGAACGGGAAACCTTTTTCCATCGCTCCTGCACTCTCATCGTGATTCTGACGATCCTTTTCGTTCAGATAGTTAACATCCTCACACAATAAAACACACAGCAAAACATGACAGCACATAACGCATTCCGTATCTGGTTCAATGACTTCCTTTCCGTGGATTGCTTTGCACGGCATCACGGATTGACACGAGAAAAGGCCCGCGAGTTAATCCGCGAAGGCCGCGAAATTGAAGAGCAAATTGAAAAACTCAAAACACAACACACAGAAAAACAGAAATGAAATTGAAAAAAACAGACTTTGGATATCAGTCCCATTGCGGAATGTTTCAATTCATCAAATGCCATGTTGCAAGTAGTCGAAATGGATGCTGGAAAACAGCTTGGCGTTTGACCCATCACGGGAAGCTGATTTCAGACCCATTCGAGGAAAGTTTGACCATTTGCAAAGAAATTGCTCAAGAGGTCGAGGCCGATATCCAAGAGGGTATTATCTCCGAAAAATAACACTCCGAAAAACAGAAATAAATCCTATGACAAAGCAAGACGAAATCGAAACACTCCGCAAAACTGCGGAAAAACTAGGTGCGAACTCCTATTGCGGCCCGTGGCTATTGGATCAGCTCCCGCAAATCGAGCAGGACATCCGCTCGGACTTCTTCCCGCAGATAACATGGTCAGAATCACGCCGCATTCAAGACCAGCACCTCGCAAACGCGAAAACACAAGCGGAATTCCTCTTGAAACAGGCAAAGGACAAAGCAGACCGCATGATTCAAGACGCCGAAAAACACTCTGCACAAATCCGAGCCTCTTTAATCCGAGACCTGGAGAAAGCAATCTCGAACCTGTAGTTGGCACACTTCATGCTATGCATTCCACAACCGCATCTTTTCGGAGGTGCGGCATGGAGTGAAAAGCTCCGAAACACAAAACAACCTATTGTTAAACCATAAAACACACATGAAAACCACAAAACAAAATAACACAAAACTAGCATTGGAAATCCTTGATACCATAATACATACAGGGACAAACGCAATCTCAATTTGCGAATGCGATGGAGATACAACGGCAATAATTAAGGACAGCGATGGAGACTTAACAATTATTCAATCATCCTATCTTGGAGATGTTTCCAAGACTCGCTTATATGATACAGAAATTGAAGAACTCAAAAGATTGATCTGCGAATAAAACACATATGAAAATCCAAAAACAAACCTTCTCTGGCGGCATCTTTGAGCGTAACTCATTTGTCCTGCACAAGATAACGGGTCGATTCACGGGAAAATGCTCCGCTTGGTTCCTCGCTGATGGATCGTGCTTCGATGCCGAATGGATTCGGAACGATGGGCAGACACGCAACATTCCACGCAACTCGCCAATGTTCCGCCATTGCGAATCGTTTGGACCCGCTTGGAAGTAGTCAGACACTCCGCGCTTCTACGGGAGCGCGGTAGTCTGGCAATCACGCCAGAGTAAAACCAACACACAACAAAACCAAAACCATGAAAAACCATACACTTAAAACACTGCAAGCCATTTGGGACATTGGAGAGCGCGAGTTTGAAAAGAAGGAGACTCTGCTAGATGCTCTCAAAGAAATTGCAGTCCTTGCCTCATCAAAGAACGATTGCAAGGCTGACATTATTGCAATCGCAAAAGCGGCTATCAGCAAAGTGGAGGAAGAAGAATGACAACAACACACGCAAAAGAAATCGGATTCGTAGGCGTAGATTCTGGATTGCTGATGATCGGCGATCCTTGCTACTTCGTAGGACAAAATTCAGACGCACAAAAGCGATTCGCAGATTGGCCTAAATTCCTGTCTGAACACCCTGCTGAACATCAAATGAAATACAATCGCGGCCATGATGGACTTGGCGTTGCATTCCAAACAACCCACGGAGACGGAGCATACCCTGTTTACATCCAGCAAAACGAACACGGGAAAGCCAGATTCGCAATCGTCGTTATGGACGGAACACCAATTGAGGAGATCATTAAATGAAACGCATCGCCACACTCGCGGGAGCGTTCCTATTCACATTCGCGCCTCTCCACGCAAAAACACACTGCAAAACAGAACTCCGCCACTCCGTCTACTACAAGCATCCCGCATACATTCGCGGCTTCGACGATGGATACGATGGCAGGGAGTATTTCAACCCATTCACCTACTCCGACGATCAACTCCTCTACGACATTGGCTTTGAAGATGGCGATGCCGCATACCTAGACGACAATCTCCGCTACAGAAGCAGGCGTATTTGCTTCTAACCTAAACCCAAACACACAACAAAATGAGCGCACTAGAGAAAACATACCAGACCTGCCTCCCGCCAGAGGCTTACATCAGAATCATTCGCTCCTGCGAAAATCAAAACCCGCCGAAATTCATGTCATCCGTGTATCCAAAAGCACAACAACCGAAGAAGTTAGCGAAGAAGAAAGGATCGAAGTAATGGTTATCCTTTCAACAACCTACGAGAATCGCGCCTTTGATTCTTTAACACTCGCCGAAATCTACGGGTGCGAGAACATAATCGACAACTGCTGCATCCTTACCGAAGACGGACGGGTGCTGGCCTTCAAACGGAAAGGAGGAGACAATGTTTTCACACGAATCAGAAAGCAAGACCGCATCGAAACGGCAGCTTGAAACGATAGCCAAGCTGAAGACAAAGATCGGACTGCCAGTCGGGAACATCTGGCACTACACGAACACTGAAGCACAACGAGTCATTCGCTTATTGAGGAACTATGCGAATGCTTGTTGAACAATAAAAGAACACTCTGCAAAACGGGGCTAGGATTACCTAGCCCTTTTTTGCTGTCTTGGCAGATTGCTTAAATGCCTTTGCTGTTGGGGCGCCTTTGCTTCCAACCTTACGCATACGCTCACCGGAACCTGCTTTAATGCGTTCCCTCTTGGCGTGGATCGCAGCATACAAACCTTTACTCTTCAATGTGATTCACCTCCTTCGCGTCTAGGCTTGGAATTTCCAGCCTGTCGTTTACTAGCTGAATCAAAACTTGGTTCTTGGAATCATCACCAGACAACTCACCAGACAACCTGCTGTCTAGTTCGATTGCCTTCAGCTTATCTCCAACCTTCGGGCCTTGCAGACTGCGATTGCCCTCGCCATCCACAGAAAGGCTTGCAATAGGACTCTCCTCGGTAATGTCTGTTGGCTTCGCTCGCGCCACATCTGCGAGCAGGGAACGCTTCTCGGCGATGCTCATGGCATTCTGAACCCATACAGACTCCTTCAGTTCCTCCATATACTTCTGAACATGAGGTCTGTTCTCGATCTTTGCACCCCGAATTGCCGCATACTTACTATGCGTCACGGCATACCCTGCCGCCTCGTACGCTTTAGCGAGCGACTTGCCTCGGACTCTCTCCATGCAGTAACGCTTCTCCCCTTCTGTCAGTTCTCCGTTCTTTCGTTTAGGCATCTTGTGTAATGGCTGTGTCTTGAGGATTTTCTAAATCAAATCTCTCGCAATGCCG
>Ga0315904_10008018_pt1 | contig 14050 bp, 17 predicted proteins | sample LakEriMetagenome_6_FD_203529 | JGI IMG/M metagenome (GOLD analysis project Ga0315904, IMG submission 203529) | Freshwater fungal communities from buoy surface, Lake Erie, Ohio, United States - Buoy 12 MA120 | ecosystem: Environmental > Aquatic > Freshwater > Lake | place: USA: Lake Erie, Ohio... | reverse complement strand
GATTCATGCGTTAACTATGCTGCTGATCCATCTACAGCATCATCAGAAGCCTTAGATCCTGCAGTTGATGTAACAGCAAATGTTGAGCATACAGATACTGCATGGACAGCATCTGCTGAAATGCTAGATCCAACAATTTCTGTTCAGGTAGCAATATCTCTAGCTGCAGACCCAATGACAGCATCCTCTTTGTCACCAGCTAACATATTTTATGGACAGACAACAGAAGACACAACATATACGCTTTTAGTAAGACAAATTAGCGGTTCTTTTTCAAACAATCCAGTAACAACATCATTTACAATTGGAACAGATAACGCTGGAGCTGGAACAAAAGTTTCTTTGGCACTTAAGCCAAATAGCGGATTCCCACCAGCAAATAACGTAGTTAAAGCTAAATTCCATCCTACTGAAGTAACTGCTTCTACTGCATCTGATGCTGGCGGAAACAATACATTTAATATTTATGTGTTTACAGCAGATCCTTCAAGCAATTTCCAAAGCATGACTTATGCAAACCTACCAGCAAAAGAGCTTTTGTATACAACAAGATTGACTGATGATGGCGTTACATTTAGACCAGATTTAACAGCGGCATTTAATGATGCACGTTCTCACAATTATGGTATTTTAATTGAGCATTATGATACTGGTGGTTCAACATACGATAGAACAGAATTCTCTGTAGCAAATGGGGCTGACGATAGCCTTCTATATATTCTTACATCAGAAATTGTTAACAAGAATATAAATGCAGACGCTGTTACAGCTTCTGGCGAAATGGTTGACCCAAGCATAACAACAATTAATAATCTTGACCTTGCAGCAGATGTTATTACTGCAAATGCTGAGTTTGTTGACCCAGTACCTACTACAGCATCTAATTTTACACATACAGATACACCTTGGACAGCTACAGCAGAGTCTGTTGATCCAGCAGTACTTTCAGAAATGGTTTATGTTGCTGGACACCTAGAAGCAGATTCTCTAATGGTTGATCCAACCCTAGATATTACTGGAACATATATTTATTATTCAACAGAGCCTGTTGGAACTGCATCAGCAGAATTTATGTCTGTTGGATGGAATATTGGCGAAGATAACGTAGCTGTACACATGGATGCATCTGCAGAAATGGTTGATCCAAGCCTTCGTGCAGACAATTTGCAATATGCAAATGAAATGAATGGCAATTCAGCTTTAATGGCTGACCCAACAATTACAGTTGTTCTTAACTCACAAACAGTTTATGCAACACCTATGGAAGCAAATATAGCCTTCCCTAACCCAGTTTATAGCCGTGCTCTAGACCCATATTACTCACGCATTCGTGAATTACTTGGAGACGCTGATAATTCAGCAGGAGCTAAGCCATCCCACTTATTTATCTTTGATGGATTAGATAGTGATACATATGGATGGAAGCCAACAGTTAAAAATGCAAACTGGACCTCATTTGATGGAGATTATACAACCTATGGCGTAACCGCAGGAGGAATAGTCCCATCCCCAGGTGGCCGTAGAGCCCAGACATTGACCAATACAGGCGTTACATACTCTATGGGTCTATATGACTCAACTGGACGCTACAATGGCTCCAAATCGGCTGTAGAAGCCGTTTTAAGGGTATCTGAGACTAATGCTGGACAGTTCTACCAAAGAAGATTTGTTTCAAGCATTGGCGGGGGTTCTGAAGTAAGACTTTCTATTAATAATGGAAAGATTAGATTTGAATTATGGAGTGCTGGATCAAGAACTGGATTTAGCTTAGTTCAGGCATACGAAGGATTTAAAAATATATCAGATGGCCAATGGCATCATATCGTTGTTAATTTCAGCGATGATGTTGTAAACGGACCAAACTACTTTGATATTTATGTTGATGGAGAGCGTGACTATAAGCGTTTCCAGAGTTTATCAAATGCTACAAAGGGTCGTCCGTCATCATTAATTGCAAACTTTACTGGAGATGTTCAGTCTGTTGCACATTATGAAATTGAACTTAGCCAAGACGATATTGTAAAGAATTATTACCTAGCCTTGGATATTGATGCTATTGAAGCTGAGCCTATGCTGGCTTCTTTGGCAGATTTCGTTCAGCCTAAAAAGGTTAAGGGAAATAGAGCAAGAATGCTTGTTCTTTATACAGGATATGCTCCTGGATTCTATCCTGATGGTGTACGTCTAAAAGAAGGCGGACAATTAATTACAGATGATAAAGAATTTGACTATGACTTTGGTCCACTTATTCCAGTTTATGAAGACATAAGCGTTGGAAATAGCTGGTCAAACGTAGACGTATTTACTGCTCCAATTATTGGTCCATGGAGAGATGCAGTATCTGATGACTTTAGAAGTATTGATCTTAGAACAGACGTACCTTTAGCAGACTTTGATATTGTTACATTCCGTGATTATCCAAATGAGTCTACAGAATTTGACGCAATAAATACAAGAGATATTGGTGGAACCAGCGGAGCCAAATTAAGAGATGTTTGGCAAAAAGAACGTGAGTCTTTCTGTGCAAATCTATTAGCTGCTATTAATTTAACTGGTGTTTCATTATATGTAAATGACCCAGAATTAGCAATTGATCTAGGAATTGTTGATAGAGTTGTACAAGTACAAGATATAGTAGAAATTGGCGGATCAATAGATTTGGCTGGCAATGGTGCTGGAGCACTTGACCCACGTTCATATGACCTTGATCCATGGGTAGGAAATGGTCGTGGAGCTGGAACTACTCCAGCTGAACAACAAGGAATCGGATTCTCTGATACACATACATTAGCTTTCCAAAGAATTATTAATGAAGTTGAGGGAATTACAGATACTGTTTCTAGATCAGGAAAGTATTATGTAAAGGAATTATCAAGATATGTGCCATACAGCCCATTTGCAATAGACAGATATTCATTTAAGTATGGACAGGCTGCGCTAAATGATGATTTCTATATTACAAATGTTGGTCGCTGGGGAGTATATGGTGGCCCAGAATATCGTCAACAGCAATTTGGTGGTGTCGGTGATCGTTGGGATATTATTGCAACTCCTGCTTCAAATGTTAAGGCGGGAACAATTGTTACTGCAATCTCTCCAACATACTATAACGGAAGAACTGCTACAGCAAATCCATATGCTGGATACGCAACATCAATTGCAATTACACCTGGACAAAGCATTAATGGCGTTCAAATGAATGCCAAGGTATTCGTAAACTTTACTGAGCCTATGCAAACATCTGCTCCAGATTCTGCACTTGTTTTCCAAGATCCAAACGCTCCTTTAACGGAAATAGATGCTGCAGAACAAACATATTTCTGGGGTGGAGAAGCTGCTAATTGGCAATATTCAACTTGGAGACATTCAACAAGTTTAAGAAATGTTAATGCTGGAACTACCTCAAATAACGGACCTCAATTCCAGCCTGGAACTGGTCAAGGAGCTCAGGGGCAACAGGGTGTGTCTGCAGATACAGTTACATTCGTACCAACAACTTTGCCTACTGTAGAGGTTTATTTTAACTATAGAGAATATAATGTTGCAAGATTTACTCCAGCAAATGCTGGATTTACTTGGCTGTCAGATCCAGTTGTGGTTAGAGATGAAGATGCAACAATTAGACCTTCAGCAATTACAGCAACAGCTACTATTAACGATGCTACGATTTCTCTAGAAGTCAATAGAGAAGTTTTTGCCTCAGTAATGCCAGTAACAGCAACACTAGTTCAGGCAACAAATTACGGTTTACCAGATGCCCTAGCTCTGGGATTGCCAATGACTGCATTTGCACAAATGCCATCAACGGTAACAAGAATATATGCAGAACCTATGACGGTAACTGCAAATCTAGGACAAAACTTTACAATCACGGTTAGTGGTGAGCAGGTCATATTGACTTTGGCCCACTCTGATGCAGTGCTGTATATAAAGGAGGATATAAACAACTAATGATAAGTCAATATTGGATTGACCAAATCCCTGCAAGGCCAATAGTCATTGATATCAAGGACTCCAGCGGTGCTGCAGCGAATTTGGCGGGATATACAACAATTACCCCGTACTTAATTAATGAAAGAAATCAGGAAGTAGACATTACTGGATACAGCCTAGACATATCTCAGAGGGCTACAGGAAGAATCCTGTTTACCTTTCCGCAGGGTAGATCTGTCTTTGAAGATCCAGGCGATTACCTACTTCAAATTGAATTAAAAACTGTTTCTAATAACACAACAACAAATTTGGACTTTACAACAGCCCACAGAATTGTTGTAAAAGCCTTGGGAGGTGTAAATAGATAATGTTTGTAACGGTTGAAGGAGTAAATGAATTAACAGGCAAGAATGTAACGCTTGATTTAATTCGTCGTGCACAGGGACTTATAGAGGCTTATACAGGCCTTCCAGAAGTGCTTGTAGAAAACACAAAGGATATCCAAATCCTACGCAAAATGACTGCATACCAATGTGCTTATATGATGGATAATGAATCCATCGTTTGGGATCAAGTTGGTACATCAGCAGCAGGGTCTGGCGAGTCTGTTATGACGTTTAGAACAGATCTAGACGCACCATACATGGCACCATTAGCAGTTATTGCTGGTCGTAAACTTTCTACAAAAAAGACACGTTCTGTTCATACTGGGCGGGTATTCCAATATGCCCCAGTTGATAAGTGGAAGAAGGACTAATACATGAAGGCTAGAGCATATCAAAAGTACTACTACACAGTTGATGTATATGACTATGACGAGACAACGGGTATCGATGGAGATATTATTAGACAATATAACTATCTTGATACCCGCAAAATAGACATAGTTACAGATAACACAAACAAGATTGTTATTCGTGCTGAAAACCCTATTCCAAGAAACTATCAGCTACGTAATCTTAAAGATAGATCTGGTAATGATGTTCAGCCTGGATATTTCTGGTTTATTAATTCTGTAGAGCCAGTAATTAATGCTCTAAGCCTTGTAGAAGGCTACAAAATGAAGACTGGAGCAGCTACTTTATAATGACTGAGATTGAAGTAGGACTAGCAATTGTGGGCGGGACAATATCAATATTCCTTGCCCTAGAGATGAGAATAAAGAACATCGTAAAGCATTACTTGGCGGAATTAAAGCCAAATAGTGGCAGTAGCATAAAAGATCAAATTACAAGACTAGAACAAAGACTAGACGATTTATATAAACATTTATTGGAGAAATAATGGCTGGAGTTAGAGGTTTTGCTGGCGTTTTTGAATATGTTTTTAAATTTAATAAATTTTATAATTATGACATTGTAGACGGTGGAATTTGGTTACAGTCATATTTTGAAGGATTAAGCGAAAACCTTTTAAATAATGTTGGATATGCTGAGCTTGGCCTTAATGCTGGTCAACAAGTAATATGGGATGATTATATGAAGCCATCTTTTGAAGACTATGTGAGAACCTCTGGTTCAGATTATACTGCAGAAGGATGTTTATCTTATGTGGAATCAGACATTGGGTCAGAAAAATTTAATGCTTTAAGTATTTTGGCAAATTTTATAGCCAATGAAATAGCATTTATTTGGGATAATTCATACGCTGGTGATGGCTGGCAAGATAAGTGGTTTGTGGGGCTCGACTTACAGGGTCTTCGTTAGACTTGCATTAGAATAGAGTTATAGGCTATAATTAGATATACCGCATAGGAGGCGGGAATTATGGCTAATACGAATAAAAAGACAGCTAAGCATCTGTCATTAATTAATAAGAAAAAGCAATGCAAGGTCTGCGGGGAATATGGGACCTATCAAAAGACCCGATTTTGTTATGAACATTTTAAGATTCATTCAAGAGAATATATGACATGGAGAAGAAGGCTCAAGCAGAGCTTTTGGACTCAAGAATTCTGGTTTGCACAATGGGCCAAGCAAGATAAAAAGTGCGGGATTTGTAGAACAGAAACCAATAATGCTGATCAAGACTTCTCAGCAGATCATAATCATAAGACAAATACTCCAAGAATGATTCTTTGCCACAAGTGCAACACGAATGTTGGAATTATTGAGAATAAGGGTCTTGTTTATGTCAAGCAGATAGTTGACTATTTAGAGCAATATGAGTAAACTTAGTATTGTGCTTAAACGCTTCTTTTATATATTTCTTATATTATATATATTTAATATATTAATTAGAAGAAAGTTATACATGTAGAGTATTCAATACTACGTATTTATAAACTCTATTGTATATATAACAATACTTGATAAAAATTCCTTTGTCAAGTGGTAAATAGAGAACTAAATGAAATTGTTATCAAATTGTTATAAAACTAAGGAGAAATAAGATTAACAGATATCTTGATTCAAGACAATTAGAATCCGATCTTGAAATAATTGAAAGACAGCTGCACCGCCTGACGCAGGAAGTGCGGTTCGTCAATGAAGAACTGGCCAAGCTCGTAGAGGCTATAAAGGCCGCCAGAGCCCCGCAGAGGCCATGAACGACGTTTACCAGTGTTCTACCTGCGATGCCACTGAAATCGTCCCTAGAGGCCAGGAAATCGCTTTAACGGGTATCTGTGAGAAATGCGGAGGGTTCATGAAGATAATAGGATGGATACAGAATGATTAAGAGATGTAGTAAATGTAAAGAAATCAAAGATGAAATAGACTTTAATAAGAATAAAAATGGAGTCATGGGATTACAAGCAGTCTGTAGATCCTGTACCTCAGAATATACTCAGGCATATAAAGAAAAGCGGAAGCAAGAGGGTGTCAAGAAGCATGTAGCTAGTAAGGTATGTGCTAGATGTAACTTTGAAAAGCCTAGGTCTCAATTTGGCAAAAGAAGTATATGCACGGATGGACTAGCAGTCTATTGTAAGCCCTGCACCAGAGTTATAAGAAACACAAGACGGGCTTGACAAAGAATTTAGTAGCTTGATATAATTGTAGTGTTAGTAAGAATATCGCTCAATATTACGTACTAACGGCATTTAATCACCTCTAAAAAGAATGCCCCTAGCCTCTGGTATACCAATTCGTACGGTCCAAGCTAGGGGTTTTTTATTGCATAAGTAGTACTAAAGGTGTATAATTACATTGTTGCAATGACTAGTTTATATGAGGTATACAATACAGTGTATGGCGATGGGGCGGGATCAATAGAAGAGTTCTCATTATTACCTATGGCTAAAGACTTAATGTATACAGATGGCATTATAAGATTTACTCTTGTATTTTATAGAGAAGATAAAGAAGCTAATATGACTATGGCTTTTGAAGTAGCTCCTGAAGTACAAGAAAAGATAGAAGAGTTACTTGGATATTGATGTATTTAGTTAATATTATAGTAAAGATAGCAAACGTATGTCGTAATGTCAAATATAATACTAAAATGTTATCAAATCGTTATATGGGGGATATAAAGCATATGTCAATATGTCGAATTGTCGACAAATAGACTTATATACAAGGAGATATTATGGGATATTCAAAATATTCAGAAGAACAAATTACAGAATTTATTAATCAAGCAAATGAGATGGGTATTTCCCCTGCTATGAGATATCTTGGATATCCCGCCTCATATCACACAGCTAAAGCCTTCTATGAAAAGCGGGGAGTAGAAATGCCTACCATTAATACTCTTGCTCAAATGGCTAGAAACATAGGAGTATTCTATACAGATAAAGAAAAGGTTATTGCTGCACAAGCAATTATTGATAGATCAGTAGAACAGTTATACCAAGATAATTTAACATCTGATGATATAAATAAGCTGGGGAATGCAATACATAAGGCTATACAGACTATTAACCTTGTAGAAGGAAAGTCTACTGCTATTAATGAATCTAGATCTAAAGATGGATCTGATTTGGCTATTATGGATCTATTGAATGAAGCTAAGATGAGAAATGAAATAGTTAAAGATCAATTAGCCAATATAGATCAATATCAGGATAAATAAACATTATATGGATATATATAGGGGTACCCAGTCATAAATTATTTTATTATAAATATTTTTTGCTATGTTAAATAAATATTTCCAATAAAATTAAATATAGATACTAAACAGAAATAGGATATATGTCAGACGATAAAAAGCCAGAAACAAGAATTGTTATAGATGTAAATAAAAATGGAATACGTAGAGAAACTACATATCCAAAAAAGCCCAAGAAGGCCCCTAGGAGAGATAAATAATTGCAAGCATCTGATTACTTCAATGATGTTCCAATAGAGCTTCTAAGCCTCTCTGAAGGCCGTAGAGAGCTAACCAAATATGATCCTATGCTCTTTGCTTTGATATATTTGCCACATCATTTGAAAAATGCTGCTGGAGAACTCACTTTATCTGAATTTCATTCTGATCTAGCTGAATATGGTAAATTATGGATAAATCCGCCGTCTAAGCCAAAGCAACATAGAGATGCATTTATTGCTCCAAGAGAATGTGGTAAATCTACGTGGATCTTTCTTATTTTGCCTATGTGGGCTGCCGCTCATGGTCATGTCAAATTCGTAGCAGCTTTCTCAGACGCCGCTTCACAGGCAGAGACACACTTAATGACTTTTAAGAACGAATTGGAGACAAATGACTACCTTAGACAAGATTACCCAGAATTATGCACACCTAAAATTGTCGGTTCAACTGGGCGTTCCCTTGCATCGAACTCTTGGCGTATTATTCAATCAAACGATTTTATATTTGACGCTAACGGTATTGACACTAACTCTCTTGGTAAAAAGGTCTTTGGCCAACGCCCAGACCTTATTATTCTTGACGATATCGAAAAGGGTGAAAAGAATTACTCAGAATATCAGGCAGGACAACAGAAAAACACCGTCTTCGATGATATAGCCCCTATGAACATCTATGCCCGTATGATTTTTGTGGGTACAACCACTATGCCTAACTCTGTTATGGATCAGTTCAGAAAATATGCTGAAGGACAGCGGGATCAAGATCTTGGATGGATTGATGAGCAGAATGTAAAGGTTCATTATTATCCAGCTATTATGGCAAATGATGACGGAACAGAAAGATCAGTATGGCCAGAAAAATGGCCTCTAGAATGGCTAGAAAGCCAAAGACATTTAAGAGACTTTGCCAAAAACTATATGAACAAGCCTGTCAATACTGACGGTACATTTTGGACAAATGAAGATATAATTATACAAGAAGCAGAAGAATATGGAAATACAATTATTTCTGTAGACCCTGCTGTTACAAAAAATAAGGTTTCTGACTATACAGGTGTGGCTGTATTGTCAAGAGGTATAGATGCATTGGGACAGGAAGTAATTTACGTTCGTGAAGCAATGCAATTGAAGGTATCTCCTTCCGATTTAGCTGCTAGAGTAGCTGATTTGGTAGAAATATATGAACCTGGGGTTTTATATGTTGAAACTAACCAGGGTGGAGATCTATGGAAGGATGTTTTTAAAGGCATTCCTGCCAAATATAGATCAAAACATCAGAAAATCTCTAAACAGGTACGTGCAGGTAAAGCTTTGAACTTCTACCAACAGGGCAAAGTTAGACATACCAAGCACTTTCCTTCATTAGAAGAACAAATGTGGTCTTTCCCAAAGGTAAGCCATGATGACGTTCTTGACGCAGTGGTATCAGGAGTTTTGTACTTCCTAGATAACAAAGCAATCAAAGTTGGTGCAAAACAAATAAATTATGCAAGGAGCAGATAATGTCAGACATTAAATTAGCTCTTGACCACATTGTTGAGAGCAGAGAACACTATAAGAAGGCTGAAGCATATTACGAGGGAAACCAGGAAGAGATTTTTGCAAGTCGTCGCTGGAATCGTATATTTAAGAAGGATAAAGTAGACTATCAGTTTAACTTTGTCCGTACAGTTGTAGATTCTGTATTAAATAGACTTGAAATTGCTACAGTAACAGCCCCTACAGAAGAGGCTAATCAAAAAATTAATCAATATTGGGAACAAAACGATCTCAAGCTTGATGCAGAAGAAATTCACAAAAAAGCTCTTGTTTATGGAGATTGCTATGCAATTGTTTGGCCAGAAGAAGATGGCACAATCACAATTAACTACAATTCACCATTGACAACAGCAATTATCTATGATTCAGAAAATCCAAGAATCAAGTCATTTGCTGCAAAGCTATGGCAAACAGTTTCGGCAACTGGACAAAAGCAAATAAATTTAAACCTATATTACGCAGACAGAATTGAAAAATTTACAATGTTTGGTGATATTGACTATCTAACATCAGCGTCAAACTTCCTACCAGTTGAGGTTGTACCAAATCCATGGGGAGAAATTCCTGTGTTCCATTTCCGTACAGCAAAGCAATACGGTAGACCAGAACATGCTGATGCTATGGGTCCACAGGATGCAATTAATAAGTTAATTGCTACCCATATGTATACAGTTGACTACCAGGGTGCACCACAGCGTTATGCTTTGTCATCTGGTGGCAATGATGCAGAATTTGAAGACTTTAATGAGGATTCAACAGGAAGAGATAATCTTGGAGCCCTACAAAATGGCCCAGGAGAGCTATGGTACCTAAAGGGTGTCAATTCAGTTGGACAATTTGCTCCAGCAGATCCAAAGACATTCACAGAACCAGTCAAGGACTTCATTCGTGCAATGGCATCGCTAACAAGCACACCTTTGCATTATTTTGAAAAGACTGGTAACATACCTAGTGGAGAGGCGTTAAGAACAGCTGAAGGCCCACTTTTAAAGAAGGTCGAAGACCGTCAATACGCATTCGGAAACACATGGAGAGATCTATTCAGATTTATGCTTCGTATTGATGGCATTAATGCTGACGTAGAAGTTTCATGGGAGTTCGTAGAAACTATGGACAGCCTAGATGCATGGGAAGTAGCCACAAAGAAGCGCATAGTTGGCGTATCTCTCAAACAAGTCCTTGTAGAAATGGGTTATGATCTAGAAATCGCAGAGAAAATTGCGGCGGAAGCAGATTCAACAGCTCTATTACAACAAGGCATGAACACTACAAATATCTTACGCTCAGAAGGTGTAAATATCTAAGAGATTGGACGATCAATTGGAAAACACAGAAACACAAGAACAATTAAATAACGAAACACCAGAAATTAAGGACCCCAAGGCTGTCTTGGATGCTCTAGACCGTGCAAAGGCTGATGCCAAGCGTTTTAGAGAAGAAAAAGAGGCCTTGGAGGAATCCTTAAATTCAAAGGATCAAAAAATAGCTGAATATTCTGGCAAACTCTTGAGAGATCAAGTAAAGCGGAATATCAATGACCTTAATTTGACCAATTCTGACAGAATACTTAAATATGTTGACTTTAATAAGTTAGAGTTTGATGACAATTTTAATGTAATTGGTCTAGATGAACAAATTAAGGGTCTAAAGGAAGATTTCCCAGAGCTTTTTGATCCAAAACTTCTGGTAGGTGGTAAAGCTGATTCAGCAGATGCCAATGTGGTAAATGCCAAGCTTACCGTATCAGAAATGCAAGCAAGAATGTTGCTTGGGAAGTAAAAATCTGCTAAAATATATACAGGTAAACTCCAGTTGGACGATTGGGTTTACATTTGGTATAAATTGGACGATTTAATACTTTTTCTAAACTCAAAATAAATCTAATAGGAGAAAATAAATAAATGGCACGTACAGATTTCACCGAAGCCAATGGTTATATTCTCGAAGAGATGGGTTCAACTGTAATCCAGGCAGCACTTGCCAATTCTGCAGTTGAAGCTTTTGCTCGTCGTGAAAACATGGCTTCTCGCACAAAGTCCGTACCTCGTTATGTATCAGACGCTCCACAGGTTGTTGCAGAAGGCGGAACTATTCCAGAAGCCTCTGTCACACTTGATGAAGTTGTTCTTACAGCAAAGAAGTACGCACAAATCATTAACATTTCAGAAGAAGACGTAAACGATAGCCTCGTTGACGTTCTAACAACACACAAGAGAGAATGGGTATCCCGTTGGGCTCGTAAGTTCGACAATGCTTGCCTTGGCGTAACAGCTGTTGGCGATGGCGACGACGGACAACCATTTGACTCTCTATATTACAAGGTAGCTAACTACAACTCTGCAAGCAATCGTATCCAGACTGCTGGAGATCTTACATTCGAAGACATTTCAAATGCTCTTGGACTAGTAGAGTCTTCAGACAAGTTCGATTCAGCTGCAACAGTTTTCATGGCTCACCCAAAGATGATCGCTCATCTTCGTAATATGGAAACAGCTGGTGGAAACTTGGTTCTTCCAAATCCACTTGGCGCACAACCAGGTACCCTTTTCGGATACCCACTAGTAATTTCATACGGAGCTGCAACATCAGCAGCTGCTACAGACGCTCCAACAGGTAACCCACTTCTTATCGTAGGTAACCGTAACATGTTGATCAACGGTGTTCGTGGTGGCATTGAGTCTGCAGTTTCTCGTGATGCAGAATTCGCAAAGGATGGAGTCCTTCTCAAGACACGAGTTCGTCGTGGCTTCGCAGTAGCAGATGCATCAGCATTCGCTATCGTTGAGAAGACTTCAGCATAAGGGGGAATATAACAAATGGCATCAAAACTATACGGTAACTTCCTTAAGCAAGCTCTTAACAAGGAGATCGATTTCGATACAGATACCATCAAGGTAGCTCTTGTTTCATCTTCTTACACACCAAACCAAGATACCCACGATTACTGGGATGACGTAAATACTTACGAAGTCACAGGAACTGGCTATACTTCTGGTGGAGCAACACTAGCAAGCAAGACCTCAACATACGACTCAGGAACAAACACAATCGTGCTTGATGCTGCTGACGTTACATGGTCAAGCTCAACAATTACTGCACGTTATGCAGTTCTTTACAATGACTCTGGTGCATCAAACGCATCAAAGGCTTTGATTGGATATGTAGACTTCGGTTCAAACCAGTCTTCAACCAACGGTAACTTTACTATTACATGGGATGCAACAGGTATTGTTCGCATTACAGTTGCGTAAGGTATAATAGACAAATGAACGTAAGGGTAGAGGTCAGTCCAATGACAGTTGCTTCAGCTATTGCTGAGCCTGTCGTAATTTCGACTGTGGCCATAGATAACGCCTCCAATGTAGTTATCACAGACAATGCTGGCCTCTCCCTTACTGTTCTCACAATTAGCGGCCACAGTATTTCAGCAATCAATCCAGAATTTGTAGAGGTAGGAGTTTTGGCTGCGGCATAACGCCGTAGCCTTTTTTATTATGTCACACGAATCCGTAATGTCGAATCTTGGTCCTTACGCATGGGCTAAGCTTAATGAAACTGGCGCAACTGCTTTTGCAAACAGCGGTAGCCAAGGTGGAACTATCTCTGTACAAGGTACTTGGACTAAAGGTGTTACGGGTATTGATAGCACAAATGGAGCATCCACACCAACAGGTCAATTAATCTTTAGCATTGATCCATTCAGATCAGCAATGTCATTTGTAATGTGGTTCAAACGCACTGGTGGAACAAATAGCGTTGGAAGAAATCTTATTGAAGCCTATATTTCTTCTTCATATAATATGGACTCTGTAGGCGAATGTGGTATTAATACATCTGGATACGTACAATTTGGTCCACGCTACTCAACAGCAATGACTTCTATGACTTCAAATGTCAACGTGCTTGATGGGAACTGGCACCACATTGCATTTACAAAAAGCGGCACAACAGTAAAAATTTATATTGATGGTAATTTAACAAATACTGGAACAAGTGGTTCTGGAACATCAGTAGGTGCGGTTTCTACATACATTGGTCTTGCAACAGCAGATGGAACCAATACTTATGATGAAGTGGCATATTTCCAAAAAGAGTTGACGGCAGCTGAAGTTGCCTCCTTGTATTCTGGAAGCACAGCTACAAATATTAACTATACAGATACAGCAGGAATGAGCGTATCTAATTCAACATTCCCAGATCCAACAATTAGCCTACAATCAAACGTACAATATACAGCAGATCCATCTACTGCTGACTCAGATATTTATGGACCATCAGTAACCGCTGATTCAAGCGTTAACTATGCTGCTGATCCATCTACA
>Ga0315904_10008017_pt1 | contig 14050 bp, 13 predicted proteins | sample LakEriMetagenome_6_FD_203529 | JGI IMG/M metagenome (GOLD analysis project Ga0315904, IMG submission 203529) | Freshwater fungal communities from buoy surface, Lake Erie, Ohio, United States - Buoy 12 MA120 | ecosystem: Environmental > Aquatic > Freshwater > Lake | place: USA: Lake Erie, Ohio... | reverse complement strand
TGACCAGTTCACATTGTTCACACTTGAAACAAGAAGGGAACCGCCCGACATTCGCCACATGACAGAAGCACAGGAGAAAAAGCTGGCCCAGCGCATCGCAGAATACGCGGGATACATGGACTTGACGCCCGGCATGGAGTCGATGATATGGACCTTGGCGTGCGTGGAAGTCGAGGAGCAGCAGCTGCAGGAGTACGTCGACATCCATGGGACCTGCTACCAGGTGGTGGGCAAGTCGGGCGACACGTACAGCCGGGCCCGCCCCGAGTGGCAGCAGCTGAAGGAGGCCCGCATGCGCAAGCAGGCCCTCATCGCCCGCATCGAGAACAAGATGCAAGGGGTGGCGGAGGAGCCGACCGACGTCGAGACCTACTTCGGGTGACGGAATATCACTACGACGCAGCGGCCGCAGATCGTGCGGTGAACTTCATCGAGCGCTTCTGCACACACGTCAAAGGCGAGCTGGGCGGCAAGCCGTTTCTGCTCGAGCCCTGGCAGAAGGACGACATCATCCGCCCGCTCTTTGGGTGGAAGCGGCCCGACGGCCGCCGCAAGTACCGCACCTGCTACGTCGAGATACCGCGGAAGAACGGCAAATCGAACCTCTCGGCAGCCATCGCACTGTACATGCTGTTCAGCGACGGCGAGCCAGGTGCCGAGGTTATCTCGGCTGCTGGGGACAGGCAGCAGGCCAACATCGTCTTCAGTGTGGCGCAGGAGATGATCCACAACAACCCCGAGCTGCGCAAGCGGTGCAAGGTGCTGCGCAACTCAGTCGAGTACAAGTCGAGCTTCTACAAGTCCATCAGCGCAGAAGCCTCCACCAAGCACGGCTTCAACTGTCACGCCGTAATCTTCGACGAACTCCACACGCAGCCCAACCGCGACCTGTGGGATGTCCTGGTCACGTCGACCGGAGCCCGCACCCAGCCGCTCATCATCGCCCTGACCACAGCGGGCCACGACCGGAACTCCATCTGCTGGGAGGTGCACGAGTACGCCCGCCAAGTGAAAGCCGGGACGCTTGTGGACGAGACGTTCCTGCCGGTGCTGTACGGTGCCGAGCCCGACGACGACTGGACACAGGAGGAGACCTGGCAGAAGGCGAACCCGGGCTACGGCAGCATCTGCCGCAAGGAGTACTTCGAGCAGGAGGTGCAGAAAGCCAAGAACGTACCCAGCTACCTCAACACGTTCCTGCGGCTGAACCTGAACGTGTGGACGACGGCCGAGACGGCGTGGATCCCCGACGACATCTTCATGCGCGGTGCCGACCCGCTGCCGCCCGACGAGGTGCTGCGCGGGCTTCCCTGCTGGGGTGGCCTCGACCTGGCCTCCACCACCGACCTCACCGCGTTCGCGCTCTTGTTCCGCGACGACGAGGCGGACTGCTTCTACCTGAAGGTCCATCAATTCGTCAACCAGGACAAAGCCGAAAGCAAGAAGCTGAGCGCAGGCATCGACTACATGCGCTACGCCAAGGAGGGCCACATCACCGTGACACCCGGCAACGTCACCGACTTCCGTATCGTGAAGGAGCACATCCTCGAGGCGGCCGGCAAGTACGACCTGCGCTCCATCGGCTACGACCCACGATTCAGCACCTACATCGTGAGCGAGCTAATCAGCGAGGATGTTGACATGCGGCCGATGGCGCAGAACATCACCACCATGAACGGCCCCACCAAGGAGTTTGAGATGCAGGTGATGCAGGGCAACATCGTGCACGGCGGCAACGAGGTGCTGCGGTGGCAGATGGGATGCGCGGTGGTGTACACCGACGTGAACGAGAACAAGCGCGTGACCAAGGAGCGCAGCGAGACCAAGAAGGTAGACGGCATCATCGCCTCCATCATCGCCATGAACGAGTACAGCCACTTCCGCACCAGCGGCAGCGGCGAGGAGTTCTGGGGCGTTATTTCGCTTTGAGTACTTTTGACGCACATGGCTACTATCCTCGAGCGCCTCGGCATCCAAAAGCGGGCCCGTGTGGGCAAGTTCGACAGCGCCACCATAGCGCGTGAGCTGGGCGTGTTCATGAACACCGGCTCGGGTGTCACCGTCACCGAGCAGGGCGCCCTTGCGCTCTCGACCGTCTACGCGTGCATCTACCGGATTTCGTCCACCTGTGCGTCACTCGCCCTCAACATCTACCAACGCAGCGGGCGCGAGGTGACCTTGGCGGAGAGTCATCCGGCATTTGACCTGTGCCGGTACGAGCCGAACGGCTACCAGACGGCTTACGAGTTCTGGGAGGCGCTCTACACGCAGGCGCTCATGTACGGCGTGGGCTACGCCATGATCACTCGCGACAACCGCGGCGACGCCACCCAGCTCGACATCCTGCACTACTACGACGTCGAGCCTAAGATTATCGCAGGCGAGAAGGTGTACGTCGTGAAAGACCTCGGCATCGTGCGCCCGGAGAACATGTTGGAGCTGGCCAACCACGGCCGCATGAGCCCGCTGCGCATGCACCGGGAGAACCTCGGCTTGGCGAAGGCGGTGCAGGACTACGGCGCCGAGTACTTCGGCAACGGTGCACGGCCTACCGGCATCCTCGCCCCCGAGCAGCCGATGAAGGCGGAGCAGCTGGCGCAGCTTGCGAAGTCGTGGAAAGAAAGCAGCGACGCAGGCGTGAAGCTGCTGAGCTACGGCATGAAGTACCAGGCGCTGACCATCCCGCCCGACGAGGCGCAGTTCATCGAGACGCGCAAGTTCCAAGCGGAGGAAATCTGCCGCATCTTCAGTGTGCCGCCCGACCTGGTTCAGGTGCCTGGGCAATCGACCTTCAACAACGTCGAGCAGCAGTCCATCCAATTCGCTCGCCACACCATCACGCCCTGGGCGGTGCGGCTGCAGCAGGAGGTAGACCGCAAGCTCATCCAAAGCTTCCAACGCCCGCAGATCTACAGCCGCCACGACATGACCGACCTGTACCGCGGCGACATGGCGGCCCGCGCGAATTTCTACACCCAGATGCTGCAGGCCGGCGTGGTCTCCATCAACGAGGTGCGGATGAAGGAGGACATGAACCCGGTGACCGGCGGCGACGTGCACACGGTGCAAGTCAACCAGATTGCGCTCGAGTACTTCGGCCAGTACAGCGAAAAGCTCGCCCACGAAAGCGCCGAATCGAGCGGCATGGAAACGCAAGAACACAACGGAAACAATGACACAGACAACGACAACGCCTGAGGCGCCCGAGCAGGTGCGCTCGCAGTACGGCGAGGCGGTGGAGCTGCGCGTGAGCGAGGTGCGTGCCGCCTCCGACGACACCCTCACCGTCAGCGGCTACGCGGCGGTATTTGACGACATCACCGACATCGGCTACTTCAAGGAGCGCATCGCCCGCGGAGCATTCGAGGGCGTGATGCAGGACGACGTGCGGCTGCTCATCAACCACACCGGCGTGCCGCTGGCGCGGACCACGAACGGCACCCTCGACCTTGAGGTGGACGACACCGGCCTGCGCTACACCGCGCGGCTGGCTGACACCACCGAGGGCCGCGACCTGTACAAGCTCATCAAGCGCGGCGACATCTCGCAGAGCTCGTTTGCATTCACGATTGCTGACGAGGACTGGGACCGCAAGGCCAACCTGCGGACCATCACCCGCATGGGCGCCCTGCTCGACGTGAGCCCGGTGACCTACCCTGCCTACCCGACCACGACGGTGGCGGCCCGCGCTAAGGCGGCCGGCCCGGAGGACGAGGTGGTCGAAGAAATCCTCGAAGCCATCGACGCACCTGTAGAGGCTGCGCAGGCCGAGCCAGAAGTACGCCAAACCCCTATCTCACCAGTGCATAAATTAGCACCCAATAAACCCACCCACACCATGAACTTGAACGAGTTGAAGGCGCTCCGCGCCAAGAACTACGAGGAGCACGTCGCCCTCGTTGAAGGTAGCGATCGTGACGGTCGTTTGATGACTGAAGCTGAAGAGCAGCGCGCCGCGTGGCTTGTCGCTGAAGTCGAGGCTTTGGACAAGAAAATTAAGCACCGCGCAGATCACGAGGCGATGGTTGCACGGATGGTCGGCGGCGAGGCTGTGAGCCGCGGCGAGCAGCGCGAAGTCGAGCGCGTGAACGGTCACTTCAGCTTGAGCCGTGCCGTAATGCAGGCAGCCAACGGCCGCGCTTTGGAGGGCGCCGAGGCAGAGTGGGCACAGGAGGCACAGCGCGAGATGCGGGCTCAAGGCTTGCAGGTCCTCGGCCAAGTGGCTATCCCCACGAAAGCCCTCTACCGCGCATCTGCTGACAACTTCACGGCTGGCGCATACGGCGCTACGACCGACGGAGCTGCATTCGTTCCTGTGAACGTAGGCGGCGCCATCGAAGCACTGCGCGCTCCTTCTGTCATCGAGCTGTTGGGCACGACGACGCTGCAGGGCATGACGGGCAACCTGAAGTTCCCGCGGGTTTCTGTGAAGGCGACCGGCACGGCTGAGGGCGAAGTCGACGCTAACGCAGCAGCAGGCCTCGAGATGGACGAGCTCACGCTCTCTCCGCAGCGCGTATCTGCAAAGACGACCTACTCGAAGCAGCTCCTCCTCCAAGGCGGCGCAGCAGTTGACCTGGTGATTGCGCAGGAGTTGCAGAACGCCATGAACGCTTTCATCGACACCAAGGCGTTCGACACGCTCGACGGTGCTACCATCGACAACCAGTCGACGGACGGATCTACGACCCTCACCGCTGCCATCGCAGTGGCTATGGAATCGGCTGTGCTCGCCGCTGGCGGCAACCTCGCAGCAGCCCGCTACGTCATGAGCCCGACCGCGTACAAGTTTGCTAAGAACTTGGCACAGGTATCCTCTGTCTCTGCCTTGTTTGACCTCGGCACAAACACGTTCAACGGCTACCCGGCTATTGCAACTCCGTACCTCACGGACGCATCTTCGGGAGTTGGTCAGATGCTGTTTGGAAACTTCGCCCAGGGCTGCATCCTCGCCTACTTCGGCGGTATCGACCTGCTCGTCGACCCGTACAGCGCAGCAGGCAACGCGCAGATTGTTCTGCACGTGAACCGCTTCTTCGACTTCGATGTGCGCCAAGCTGGTGCCCTCTCTAAGATCGTCGACATCAACGCAGCGTAACTGCAGAGCTGAGCACATAGCAAAGGCCCGGGGCACTCCCCCGGGCTTTTGTATTTTCGGCCCATGATGACAGTGACCATCACCAGCGCGCCAGTGCTCAACGACATCGTGACGGTGGCGGCGCTCAAGGAGTTCCTCCGCGTGGACCACGCCGACGAGGACACGTACATCACCGCCCTGCGGCAGGTGGCTATCACCTACGTCGAGGCCATGACGGACACGCGCCTGGGCGACGTGACGGCGGTGGGCTACATGGACAGCTTCTACCCGACCCGCATCCCCATCGGGCCGGTAGCCTCCATCAGCAGCGTGACCTACCTGTCGACGGCCAACACGCTCCTGACCTTGGATGCCTCGAAATACTACTACGATCTCCAAACGAAACCCGCCAGGCTGCAGTGGGTGAGCCCGCCCGACCTGTACACCGACGCGCTCAACAGGGTACGCGTGAACATGACGGTGGGCTACGCAGAGGCTGACATCCCGACGCCGCTGCTGCAAGCTGTGCGCCTCATCGTGGGGCACCTGTACGAGAACCGGGTGGAGGAAGTGACGGGCACTATAACCACGCGGCTGAAGTTGGGCATCGACGCCCTCGTCAGCCCCTACCGGGTGCTGCAATGAAGTTCGGCCGGATGGACTCCCGCATCCTCATCGAGCGGGCGACCTTGACGACGAACGCGTACGGCGAGCGGGCGCAGGCGTGGACGACGCTGGCCACCGTCTGGGCCGACGTCATCTTCCGCGAGGGTTCCGGCAACGAGGCCATACAAAGCTTGCAGCTCATGAGCAAGCAGCCGGTGCACTTCATCATCCGCTACTCGACGACGGTGGCGGCGGTGACTCCGAAGGACCGGGTGACCTACAACAGCAAGGCCTACAACATCGAGGCCATCCAAGAGATAGGGAGGAACGAGGGCCTGCGCCTCACTTGCACCATACGGGAATGATCTATTGGCAGCTCGAGCAAAACGTTTTTAAGAAGTTGGAGCGCGCGGCACAGTTCGGCGCTATCAACGAAAAAGACGTGCGCCGACGGTACCGCAAGGTGGCGCAGATATTCGTGCGCAAGGCCAAGGGCATGATAAAGCCGTACAAGCGCGACATCGTGGTGCGGCCGAACAAAGACGCCCTGCTCGTCTACCGCGGCCAGCTGCGCGACTCGATGGGTACATGGTCACCCGACAACAAGTTCCCGACGGTACTGGCAGGCCCGCGCGCCAACCACCCGATGAAGCGCAAGGTGCCAGCTACCTCCGACGGCTGGTTCGCCCACATCGTGGAGGAGGGAGATTTCCCGGAGGAGTTCGGCGGCAAGTCGGCAAGCCACCCTAACTACAAAATAATCCGTCGTGCGATGGAAGCGACGCAGGCGCAGATGCGCGTGAAGCTGCAGCAGGAGCTAAAACAGGAGTTCGAAAAATACATGCGATGATTGCCGGCAAAGCCATCTACTACCTGCTCACCAACGACGGCCCCATCAGCGCCATCGTGGGCACGCGCGTCTTCCCGGAAATTGCAGACCAGGAGCAAACGAAACCCTACGTCGTCTACAGCATCCGCAGCAACGACCCGAGCGACGTGCAGGCGGCACCGTCTGCGCTCGACACAGCGAGCGTGGAGGTGAACTGCTACGCCCTGAGCTACACCGCAGCCATCGACCTGTCGGATGCGGTGCGCACCTGCCTCGACCGGCGGAGCGGCACCTACTCGGGCGTCAACGTGCAGTCGATTCAGTACATCACCGAGGTGATGGACTTCGAGGAACCGCAGCGCCTCTACCGGGTGATGAGCGACTACGAGGTGCGCATCGACAGGAGCAACTACACCCTGCCTACCACCTCTGCCATTCGGCCCGACCTGTACATCCGCGGTGCGGTGTACGACGAGCCGCGCATCCTGGCACTGACCGACGGCGCGGCGTTCACCGTGAACTCGGACGATCACCTGCTGTTCGCCAACTACGCCAGCGCCAGCGGCACAGCAGGAGCGAGCCTGCGTCTCCCGGCCGTAAGCGGCAACGAGGGCCGCGAGATTCGCGTGAAGACCGGCAGCAACCTCTCTAACCAGCGGGTGCTCAACATCCGGCCAGCAGCCAGCGATGTCGGCGTCACCATCGACGGCTCGAGCGGTGCGGACATGGACCGCGACTACGACGGCATAACGGTGCACTGCATCGGCGGACAGTGGTACATCACGCAGCGGAAATCCAAGTAAGGCAAACTCCGTACATTCGGGCCATGATTGTGACTCTCAAGAAGCCCCTGAAGCTCTACGGCTACGAGTGGGAAACAGGCAAGACCGTAGAGGTCTCCATGAAGTTCTACCGCATCCTCGTCGCTGGCGAGTACTGCGACGCCCACCCGGACGACGAGTTCTACAAGAAAGCGGCCAAGGCCAAGAAAGCACCCGCGCCGCAGCCTGAGCTCACAGATCAACCCGCACCCGAACCACAACCCGAAAACACTCTGTAATTATGGCACAGACAACTGGCGTCATTAACGCCTCGAACATCCGATTTTTCACAGGCACTACCGACGGCACGCACACCGTGGTCGGCCAGGTGACCGAGTGCAGCATTTCTATGAGCACCGACGTGCGCGACATCACCACCAAGACCTCCGCAGGCTGGCGCGAAATCCTCCCGGCGCTGAAGTCGGCGAGCATCAACGTCAGCGGCATCTTCGCTGAGGAAGCTGCCAACAGCTTCAACGCTTTGGTCGCCTACCAAATCGCAGGGACCAAGGTCTTCGCGGTATTCACAAACGTTGGCGCAACGGCACTCCCGAACGCAGGCGACCAAGAGTTCGACGTGGCTGGCTACATCACGAGCATCGAGCAGACGGCTGGCTTCGAGGACAACGTCACCTGGTCGTTGACCATGGACCTCACCGGCGCTGTCGTACGTGAAGTCATCGTCTGATGCTGGTTGAATTAAGCGGCCGCACCTTCACCCTGCGCGCATCCCTCGGGGCGTGGCGCAAGTTCGAGCAGAACACCGGCGTGAAGGTGGCTAACATCGACCAGACAGACGTCACGCGTATCCCGGAGTTGGCCTACTACTTCGCCGAGGCAGGAGCCAAAGCGAACGGCCACACCTGGGACCTGACTGCGGACGACTTCCTCGAGCTCTGCACCATCGCCGACCTTGAGACCCTCACGCAGGCCGTCGCCGCCTTGCTCGGAGGCGACCAAAAAAAAAGCGCGGCAAAGGCAAAGCCCTAAACTGGGACGAACTTGAAGCGACGGGGTTGGGCCAGCTGGGCCTGACCCCGTCTGTGCTTTACAGCCTCACCTTTGCGGAGTTCAACAACGCGGTGACCGGCTTTTTTGAGCTCGAGAAAGAGCGCGACCAGCGCGAGTGGGAGCGCACCCGGTGGCTGGCCTGCCTGCTGCTGAACCCACACACCAAGAAACGCCTTAAGCCCGAGGACATCGCCGAGTTCCCCTGGGAGGCAAAGCGGAAACCCGCTGCGGATGGCTTGGCTATCTTGCGGCAAATAGCAAAGAGCAGTAATGGCTAAACTCGGCGACCTCATAGTCCGCGTAGGTGCGGATACCCGCGAGTTCAACAAGGAGCTCGGCAAGATTCAGCGGCAGATCCGGCAGACGTCGGACAACATCATGGACATGGGCAAATCCATGACCATGGGCGTGACGCTGCCTATCGTGGGCCTCGGCGCTGCGGCCGTGAAGGCGGCCGCCGACCTCGAGACCATGGAGACGCAGTTCATCTCGCTGACCGGCGGAGCTGAGCAAGCGGGCGCCATGGTGGACCAGCTCAACCAGTTCGCTGCGGCCACACCGTTCCAAATCGAGGAGATTGCAGGAGCCGCCCGCCAGCTCTTGGCGGCTGGCACCGACATCAGCCAGGTGAACGAGCAGCTGGGATTCCTCGGCGACATCGCAGCCACATCGGGCGAGAGCATCGAGGACATTACGGCCATCTTCGCCAAGGTCCAAGCCAAGGGCAAGGTTGAGCTTGAGAACCTGAACCAGCTCGCCGAGCGCGGCATTCCAATCTTCACAGCGCTGAGCGAGGCCACTGGCCTGCCTGCCTCATCATTGGGCGCAGGCGCTGTTAGCGTCGAGCAATTCAACGAGGTGCTGCGCGGATTCGCGGAAGAGGGCGGCTTTGCCTACCAAGCCATGGAGCGGCTTAGCCAGACGGCCGCGGGCAAGTTCAGTACCGCGCTCGACAACCTGAAGCAGGCCGGCGCCAGCATCGGCGAGCTCCTGCTGCCTATGGTTACCAAGGCCATCGACAAGGTGACCGAGATGGCGGCCTCGTTCCAACAGCTTGACGAGCGTACCAAGAAAATTATTCTCATCATCGGAGGCATCGCCGCTGCCATCGGCCCACTGCTCCTCGGCTTTGGCGCGTTCAGCAAGGCGCTCGTGGCAGTGCGTGCGGCCAGCCTCGTGGCATCGACGGCGGTAAAAGCCATGACGGTAAGCCTTGCATCCAACCCCATCGGCCTCATCGCAGTAGCCGTCGCTGGCGCGGTGGCTCTCATCATCGCCAACTGGGACGACATCAAGGCCTACTTCACCACCGGCAACGGTGCCAAGGTCTTTGACACCCTCAAGGAGACGGTGAGCGCAGCCATCGAAGCCATCAAGATGGTGTGGTCTGCAGGTGTGGCGCTGTTTCAAATTGTGTGGGACCGCTTTGGAACCCACATAAGCGCCTACATCGGCAACGCGCTCGACCTCATCATGGGCATCTTCCGCGGTGCATTCGGGATCATCGGCAACTTGCTCAACGCATTTACCTCGCTGTTCACCGGCGACTGGATGGGATTCTTTGGCAGCCTGGCTAACATAAGTGTGACCGTTATGCAGACAGTGGTGCGCACTGTCATTGGAGCCTTTGAACAAATTGCTGGAGCGGTAGATATGGTGCTGGCTGCGGTCGGTGCCGACAGCAACATTGCAGGCTGGCTGAACGGCATCCAAGCCAAGGTAGACGGCTTCTTCGACAGCATCAAATACAAGGGCGACAGCGCCGCAGCCGCTACCAGCGACTTCGGCAAAGCCTTGGAGAAGGTTGTGCCTGCGGCTACGGCTACAGCTGGGGCCATGACTGCCGCGACCGACGCCACCAAGGACGCGGAGAAAGCTGAGAAGACCTACAAGGACGTGCTGTCGGAACGGCTGTTCCTGTTGCAGGCAGAGCTCGCGGTATCTGGCGACTACGAGGCCTACCTCGACGGGCTGAAGGGCGCATACAACGACGCCGCTGTGGCGGCCAAGTTGCTGGGCGAGAACGAGCGCAGCGCGCAGTTGGCTCGCATGGCTACCGGCCAAGGCCCGGCGCCGATGATTGCGCCAGGGCAAATCCCCAACCCGGCACTGGACGCGGCGCGAGGCCTGATGACATCCTCCGGCCCTACGGCTGGGGAGATGGCAGCACAAGCGGCGGCCGTAGCTAAAGCAGCAGCTGCGGCTGCTGAGATGGACGCAGTCATGCAAAGCATCAACGAGAACGTGGTTTCCCTTAGCGGTCAGTTCGGGAGCGTCTTTGGTGAAATTATTACCGGCGCTGAGACCGCAGGCGAGTCCATGAAGCAGTTTGCTATGGCTGCTATTGACGCGGCGTTTAACGCAGCCACAGCGCTCGCAATTCAGGCGGCAGGGCAGACGGCAGTGGGCGCAGGACCGGCAGCCGCTATCATTCTGCCGGCGCTCATCACCGCAGGCATGGGCCTCATGAAGTCCGTCTTTTCCAACATCATGGAGTTCGCCGACGGTGGTATCATCAGCGGGCCTACTGTCGGTCTCATGGGCGAGTACTCCGGAGCACGGACCAACCCGGAAGTCGTCGCACCTTTGGACAAGCTGCGCAGCATGATAGGCGGAGCCGGTGGCAACGTCGTCGTGACCGGCCGGCTGGACGGCCGCGACATCCTGCTCAGCTCAGAGCGTTCCACCATCGACCGATACCGCACAAGAGGATACTAATGCCAGCACCAGCAGTACGCCTACGGGCCGAGTTTAGCGACATCCTCGGAGAGGTATGGCAGCTCAATATTCACGACGCCGACTACGCAGGTAGCATCGTCACATTTACAGTCGGAGGCGACGCCTATCAGCTGCGCTACGAGGGCAACAATGAGGACCGGCACCAGCCTATCATTGGCTCCTCGCTTGAGTTCTCAATCATTGAGAACAGCGCTAACATCACAACGTTCATCGACTACCTGCCCAACAGCCAGGACGGTGAACTCACAGTGACCCTGCGTTACGATCCGGATGGAGTCAACACCCTCTACTGGGCGGGCGTCATCTTGCCGGAGCAGGTGGTGCGCAAGGACGAGGCCTACCCGCAGGAGGTACGCATCATTGCCTCGGATGACCTGGGCAACCTTGCCGGCATTAATTTCGACAACGACGGAACGCCATACGTTTACAGCGACGGACGCAGCCTGCGCGAGATTATAGTCAAGCACTGCCTCGGTAAAATTCGCACTAAGGATCACTGGGGCGCAACTGACATTTACGCTTCACTGGACTCTGCGTTCACTCCAAGCAACTTGTACGGGACTGGCGATTTCTTCAGCAACATCATCGTCAACTCGGAGACCTGGCTAAACGTTCAACCTAACGGTGAGCAGAAGCTATTCACGGCGATGGAGGTGCTGCGCACGGTCTGCATCACCTTCAACGCGCGGCTGTTCTTGGCCAACGGGCGCTTCTGGATGATTCCGATTGTGAGCCACCACGACTCGCAGACGCTCACGTACTTTAACTACTACAGCAGCGGCACGTACACGAGCAGCAGCACTGTCAACGTAGGCCTGACCCTGCAGACGGACATCATTAAGGAGGCAGGCTACGAATACACTCACCAGCTCCCTCTGAAGCGAGTAGAAAGAAGTTTTGCATTCAACGCAAACAACCCGATAGGGGTAGATGAAGAACACCTGGAGGCCAGCTTTGGTACTGATATATTCAACTTTGCCGACTACACATTTCCTGCTGGTACACAGTTTCAAATCTCAGGGTACTATACCCACAGCATGACCGCTCAAGGCGGCAACAACACGCTGGCCAGGCTACACGCCAACTTCTTCATAAAGTCGGGCACCAAGTATCACAAGCACGAGCACACGTACAGCGGTACAGCCTACTACTACAACTTCCCGAACGCGCACAGCCCGACAGTGTTTGGGGAGTCAACATGGACCACAAGCAGCGCGGACCGTACGCAGGTGCCTCTGCTGAATTTGAACGCAGCAACAGGTGACACATTTCCAGTTATCACTAACACTTACAAAGGATTTAACTACACCACGGACCCGCTACCGACTGAGGAAACCGGCATCCAAATACAGGTAGATTTCGTTGTTCGCAACCCGAACGGAACCACAAACAGCACGTGGAAGTCGGCGACAAATTTAAACTTCTACTGGATAGAGCTGCGCGTACTCAACGCCGACGGCGACTCTATCAACTACGTAGCCACTAACGCACTTAACGCTCGCTCTACTTTAGATCAAGGCCAAGTATACATAGGCGATTACATGGGCACTGGCCCGCCCTACGGCAAGCTGTTCGTGAAAACTGGGGCAAGCACATTCAGCACTACTGAGACCTGGACAAGCACGACATTCACAACTGGTCAGGACATCCATCGCCTGGGAGTGCAGGAGGTGCTGCGAGGACAGAAGCTACCACTGCTGATTGAGCGCGGCACTCTCTACGCAAAGAACGTAGGCACCCTCCTGCACATGTACAACGTAGTGCTCAGCGACAGCCGTCGCATGGGCATCTACCAGTACACGTACAACGGGCGGATGCGCAACTACGACATTGAGCTGTTCCATATCACCGGCAACAGCTCTGACATCAGTGTAGTAGGCAAGCCACCACGAGATGTGCTGCCTCCGATTGCGCCCAGCGGCACCAATTCTACATTTAACGACGGGGTAGTTGATGAAGTAGGCCAAGCAAAATATGAGGTAGCCACATTAGACGCCACCGTCACCGGCCTCTCGGTGCGCGTTGAGCGGCTGTACGACACGTTCCAACCGGTCGACGACGACACGCACACAGTCACAAAGATTGTGTACCAGGAGAACGCCACGACCGGCATGAGCCTATCGCTCGAGGAGCTCACCGCGCAAATCACATCGGACAGCGGCAACACTTACTTCAGCGTCGGCGAGTCAAGCCCTGGGCAAGTTCGCGTGTTCGTGCAGGACGACGCAACACCAACGCCGAACAGCGTGGGGGCCATGTTCATCACCGCCGCCTCAAACGTCGGCAAGGTGGGCATCAACACGAGCACGCCCGATGAAGCTGTGCACGTCATCGGCAACCACAAGGTGCAGGGAAATATCATCGTCAGTGGCACGGTAGACGGGGTGGATGTGAGCGCACTCAAGACAACCGTTGACGGCCTATCAGGCGGCGGCAGCTCCACCGGCGCAGAGTACTGGGCTTTCTATCTTGCAGACTAAATGGCAATCAACTATAAACTGGTCACGGCTACGAGCGACGCCAGCTCTCCGGACACCGTCTTCACCGCTACGGCGGTGGCCACCCACGTGAAGTCGGTGCGCATCGCCAACGAAAGCGGCGGAGCGCTGACTTACCACCTGGCAGTGTACGACAACAGCGCCAGCATCGAGGTGCCTATCACCGTGCCTGCCACGTCGCTGCCGGATGACGACGTCGACGTGATGGTGGAGCCGTTCAACCTGCAAAACGGGGACTACATCAAGCTGTACAGCAGCGGCGCAGGGGTGAAGGTGGCGATAACACTGGCTGAAAACACCGACGTAGCGGGGGCGACCACATCGGATGATCTCGCCGAAGGGACCACGAACCTGTACCTGACCAGCGCGGAGCGCACAAAGCTCACCGGCATCGCTACCGGTGCGGAGGTAAACCAGAACGCGTTCAGCAACGTCGCTGTGAGCGGGCAGACCACCGTCGCCGCTGACG
>Ga0315904_10008012_pt1 | contig 14056 bp, 8 predicted proteins | sample LakEriMetagenome_6_FD_203529 | JGI IMG/M metagenome (GOLD analysis project Ga0315904, IMG submission 203529) | Freshwater fungal communities from buoy surface, Lake Erie, Ohio, United States - Buoy 12 MA120 | ecosystem: Environmental > Aquatic > Freshwater > Lake | place: USA: Lake Erie, Ohio... | reverse complement strand
TACTTCTGCTCCGAGGGGTGCCGGCGGAAGTTCCTCGGCGACGGGCTGCTTTCGATCTCGCCCTCCGCCGCAGCGGCCGTGCCGCCATGCTGCGGGTCGCACCGCCCCTCCGCCGCCGCTGCGGCCCCGGCCCGTGCCGATGCCATCTACACCTGCCCCATGCACCCGGAGATCGAGCAGGTCGGGCCCGGTGCCTGCCCGAAGTGTGGCATGGACCTGGAACCGAAGACCCTGCAGCTCGACGCGGGGGAGGACGATCCCGAACTCCGGGGCATGACTCGCAGGTTCTGGATCGCCGCGGCGCTCACGCTGCCCGTGTTTCTGATGTCGATGCTGCCGATGCTGGGTGTGCCGGTCGGTCGCTGGCTGGGCCCGACGATCGAGCCCTGGCTGCAGCTGGCCCTCGCCACGCCGGTCGTGCTCTGGGCCGGCTGGCCGTTCTTCGAGCGGGGCTTCCGCTCGATCGTGACCGGCCACCTCAACATGTTCACGCTGATCGCCATCGGCACCGGGGCCGCCTATCTCTACAGCCTCGTCGCCGTGCTGTTTCCCGCGGCGATCCCGCACCAGTTCCGGCACGACGGCGGCGTGCCGATGTACTTCGAGGCGGCGGCCGTGATCATCACGCTGGTGCTGCTCGGACAGCTGCTCGAACTGCGGGCCCGCCACCGCACCGGGGCCGCCATCCGCGAGTTGCTCTCGCTCGCGCCCCCCGTGGCCCGCGTGGTTCGGGACGGCGCGGAACGCGAGGTGCCGCTCGATGAGGTGCATCAGGGCGACGTGCTCCGGGTGCGGCCCGGCGAGAAGATCCCCGTGGACGGCCGGCTCACGGACGGCGGAAGCTCGGTCGAGGAGTCGATGATCACCGGCGAGCCGATGCCGGTGGAGAAGCGGGAGGGCGATGCGGTGATTGGCGGCACTCTCAACCAGACCGGCTCGTTCCGGATGGTCGCCGACAAGGTCGGGAAAGACACCGTGCTTTCGCGGATCATCGGCATGGTGGCCGACGCGCAGCGAAGCCGGGCGCCAATTCAAAAAGTCGCCGACGCCGTAGCCGGCTACTTCGTGCCCGCCGTGCTGGCGATCTCGCTCATCACGTTTCTCGTGTGGGCGATCGCGGCGCCGGAGCAGCCGCCGCTCGCATGGGCCTTCGTCAACGCCGTCGCCGTGCTGATCATCGCCTGCCCCTGTGCGCTCGGGCTGGCGACGCCGATGTCGATCATGGTCGGCATCGGCCGCGGGGCGAGGGAAGGCGTGCTCGTGAAAAACGCCGAGGTGCTTGAACGGCTCGAAAAGGTGGACACTGTGGTCGTGGACAAGACGGGCACGCTCACCGCCGGCCGCCCGATGCTTACTGAGTGCCTCCCGGCGGGGTCGATCAGCGAGCCGGAACTCCTGCGACTTGCCGCGGGCGTGGAGCAGAACAGCGAGCACCCGCTGGCACGGGCGATCGTGGCGGGCGCGACGGCGCGAAGCATGGCAGTGCCCGCGGTGGCCGACTTCGATTCCGTGACGGGCGGCGGCGCCCGGGGGAACGTCGAGGGCCGCGCGGTGCTTGTCGGCAAGCGGGCATGGCTCGCCGAGGAGGGCGTGGCTGATCTGGCGGCGTTCGACGAACGGTCCGCGGCGCTTCAGCAGCAGGGCCGGACGGTGATGCACGTCGCCATGGATGGGCACTTCGCCGGTTTGATTGCGGTGTCGGACCCAATCAAAGACTCAACGCCCGAGGCGGTCCGCAGCCTCCACGACCTCGGGCTGCGGATCATCATGCTCACTGGCGACAGCGAACAGACGGCCCGCACCGTGGCCGCCGGCCTCGGGATCGACGAGTTTCGTGCCGGAGTGAAGCCCGAGGGCAAGCACGAACTCGTGCGGGCCCTGCAGGCGGAGGGCCGCACGGTGGCGATGGCCGGCGACGGCATCAACGACGCGCCGGCACTGGCCGCAGCCGACGTCGGCATCGCCATGGGCACCGGCTCCGATGCCGCGATCGAGTCGGCGGGGGTGACGCTCGTGAAGGGCGACCTGAGGGGAATCGTGAAGGCGATCGATCTCAGCCGTCACACGATGCGGAACATCCGCCAGAACCTCTTTTTCGCGCTGATCTACAACGCGCTGGGCGTGCCGATCGCAGCCGGGGTGCTCTATCCGCTCTCGAGCCACCTGCTGCTCAACCCGATGATCGCCGCGGCCGCGATGAGCCTGAGCTCCGTATCGGTGGTGGCCAACGCGCTGCGGCTGCGGTCGATGAAGATGGGCTCGTAGCGAGGCGGTCGTCAGGCTGCTTCCACGTAAACCATACGCCTGCCCCCATCGCTCACGCGATTGGGCTTCCTGATCCGGGAAGCGTAACCGCGTGAGCGGTACGGCTGAATCTCGCTTGGGCCGGGACAGGGAGAATGCACAAGGATCAAGTGCGACGTGTGTCAGGGGTCGAGGACGATCGCCACCGGCAGCGAGTTGCCGAACGTCGTGAAGTCGCGGAACGACCAGACGACCTGCTTGTCGGGTGTGATCTCGAGGATCTGCGGCTGCTCGGGGCCGGCGTGGCAGTTGACGATCAGCGTGTTGCCATTCGGCCGCCTCTCCACCTGCGTCACCCAGGCGAGCACCACGCCGGGCAGGTCGCGCTGGCCAACCTGCCAGACGATCTCCTTGGCGGGCGTCACTTCGAGCACGCCGTGGCCGTTGCCCGTGCCGATCAGCGTGTTGCCGTTTTCGAGGCGGACCGCGGAATAGACCTGGTCGCCAAAGGCCTCGGAGCCGTGGCCGGGCTTTTTTTCTCGGTCGAAGAGCGGCACGTCGAACTCCCAGACCACCCGCCCCGTGGCGTCGTACTCGCGGACCACTCCGTCTTTCTCGTGAGCCACGAGATAGGTGCCCGCGGCCGTCTTGCGGGCGTTTCTCGTGTCGGAGTGGGCCGACGGCGACTTCACCGTCAGTGGAATCTCGCGAGCAATCATGCTTGCCGAATCGACCTCGATGATCCGCGCGGGGCCCGACTCGACGATCATCGTGGTACCGTTCGCAAGTCGCTGAAACGCGTGCACCTCGACGGGCCGGTCGGCGTTGCCGTTGCCCTTCGCGTCGTAGGTCCAGACGGGCCGGTGGTTGGCGTCGAGTTCCACGATCTTCGTCCAGCCGTCCTGGTAGAGCAGGTGGCCGTTGGGGAGGAGATGCAGGTCGTGAATCGCGCCGCAGGGGATTTTCCATTCGACGCGGCCGTCGGGGCTGATCGAGGCGAGCGTCTTGGTGGACGAGTCGGCGGCGATCACCCGCCGGGGCATGCCCGTCTGCACGGCCGATGGCAGAACCTCGCCACGGGCCACTGCGGGCAGCAGGGCGAGCAGGAGCATGACGTGACGCAGATTGCCGCCGGTGCGCCGCGCCGGGTAGGATGACCTGCCAGAAGGCGGAGGGAGCAACCCCTCCGCAGACCTGAGACCCTCGAGGGACAATGACCATGGCGTCACGCGCGATGATCCAGGGAGGTGTTGTGGTCGCGGCATTGGTGGCGGGTGTGGTCTGTTGTGGACTCCGGGCCGGCAGCGGCGACCTGGCCACGGCTGGCGAGGCGCTGCTCAACAACCGGTGCATTCTCTGCAATACCTACGGCGCCAGCCAGATGCCCCGAATCTGCGGCAGTTGCAACAATAAGTTCAACAACCGGTGCATCCTCTGCAACACCTACGGAGCCAATCAGGTGCCGCGAATCTGCGGAAGTTGCAACAACAAGTTCAATAACCGCTGCATTCTCTGCAACGCCTACGGCGCCAGCCAGGCGCCGCACATCTGCAGCAGTTGCAATAACAAGCATTAGGGGGTGGCCGAGGGGAGCCGTACGCCTGACGGCGTTACGCTTCCTGCGGGTTCAGGAAGCCCAATCGCGTGAGCGATGGGGGCCGCGGCCGAGATAGACGTCGGTTCAGCCGTACGCCTTACGCTTCCTGGCGCCGTACGCCTTACGGCGTTACGCTTGCTGCGGGTTCAGGAAGCCCAATCGCGTGAGCGATGGGGGCCGCGGCCGAGATAGACGTCGGTTCAGCCGTACGCCTTACGGCGTTACGCTTCCTGGCGCCGTACGCCTTACGGCGTTACGCTTCCTGGCGCCTATGCGATGATCTCGTGGATCGGCTCGACGTGCTCCACGCCGACGAGCTTCTGGTCGAGGCCGCCGAAGAAGTAGGAGAGCCGATTGGGGTCGAGGCCCAGCTGATTGAGCACCGTGGCGTGCAGGCTCTTCACGTGGAAGCCGGTCTTGCCGTCGTGCACCGGGCTGATCGCCGCGGCGCCGAGTTCGTCGGTCTCGCCCACGCTCACGCCCCCCTTGATGCCGCCGCCGGCCATCCACATCGTGAAGCCGTAGGAGTTGTGGTCGCGGCCCGTGCCCTCGTCGTATTCTGCCGTCGGCTGCCGGCCGAACTCGCCTCCCCAAATCACGAGTGTGGAGTCGAGCAGGCCAGACCGCTTGAGGTCGGTGAGTAACGCCGCCACCGGCTGGTCGGTGTTGCCGGCGTGGAAGGTGTGGTTTTTCTCGAGGTCGCCGTGGGCGTCCCAGTTGTCGTCGTTGTGGGCGCCGCCTGAATAAAGCTGGATGAACCGCACGCCCCGCTCCACGAGCCGACGGGCGAGCAGGCAGCGCCGGCCAAAATCGGCCGTTCGCGGGTTGTTGAGGCCGTAGAGCTTCTGTGTTTCCTCGGTCTCGCGTGCCAGGTCCACCGCCTCCGGCGCGTGCTCCTGCATCTTCCAGGCAAGTTCGTAGGAGGCAATTCGGGCGGCGAGCTCGCTGTTGTCGCCGCGGGGCAGCAGGTGGGCCGTGTTGGATTCGCGGAGGGCATCGAGCATCGCACGCTGGGCCTCCAGCGGCATGTCGTCGGGGGGCGCGAGGTCGAGGATCGGCGGCCCCTTGCTCCGCAGGAGCGTGCCCTGATAGGTGGCCGGCATGTAGCCGCTGGCCCAGTTCTTGGCGCCCGAGATCGGGCCGCCGGTCGGGTCGAGCATCACCACGAAGCCGGGAAGATTCTCGTTCACACTGCCGAGGCCGTAGTTGACCCACGAGCCCAGGCAGGGCGCGCCCGACTGGATCTTGCCGGAGTTCATCTGCAGCATCGCCGAGCCGTGGATCGGCGAGTCGGCCGTCATCGAGTGGAGGAAGGCGATGTCGTCCACGTGCGTGGCAATGTGCGGGAATAGGTCGCTCACCCACTTGCCGCACTCGCCGTACTGCTGGAACTTCCACTTCGGCCCCACGACGCGGCCCTGACTCTTCTCCCCGCCGCGGCCCTTCGTCTTCACCTCGATCGTCTTGCCATCAAGCGGATAGAGCGCGGGCTTGTAGTCGAAGGTGTCGACGTGGCTCGGGCCGCCGTACATGAACAGGAAAATCACGCTCTTCGCCTTGGGGGCAAAGTGGGGCGGCTTGGCGGCAAGCGGATTGACGTAGGCGGCGAGTCCGTCGGCGGCCCGCGTCTGCCGCGAGAAAAAAACCTGGTCGAGAAGGCCGGAGAGCGCGAGCCCTGTGAACGACGCCCCCGCCTCCCAGAAAAACTCCCGCCGTGTGCGACGGCAGAACACTCCCGCGCGGTGCTCGTGGTTGGTTTCCATGGCTCGGTCTCCCGCTCAATCTAGGTAGGCGAACTCGTTGAGATTCAACACCATCACGCAATACAGCTCCAGCGCCCGGCTCGGCCCGACACCGTCCTGGCCCTCGAGCTTCTCGACCAGCGCCACGCCCTGGGCCACCTCGTCGTTGGACGCCGTCCGCGTGAGGGCAATCTCGAGCGCCCGTCGCACCTCGGCGGCGGTGTCGGCACCGTCGGGCCCCCCCACCTCCCGCCGCACCCGCTCGGCGAACAGCCGCGCCTGCCGCTGCACGAAGTCGCCGTTCATCATGCCCAGCGCCTGCGTCGGCTGCGTGGTGGTGAACCGCACGGGGCAGCTCGTGTCGGTGTCGGCCATGTCGAAGTCGGCGAGGATCGGAGTGATCAGCGACCGCTTCACGTGGATGTAGATGCTGCGGCGGGCCTGCTCTTCCGGAGACGAGTTTCCCCAGCCGCTCCCCGGCCGCGACTGGCCGGCCATCACCGCCTTGGGAATTTCTGGATACATGCCGGGGCCATACATCTTCGGGTTGAAGCCGCCGCTGGCCACGTGGATCGAGTCGCGAAGCTCCTCGGCGCTGAGTCGCCGCATGTCGAACCGCCAGAGCGCGTCGTTGAGCGGGTCCCTCGCCAGCGCGGTGGCCGTGCCGGCGCTCGACGCCCGGTAGGCCTCCGACATCAGGATCGTCTTGTGGAGGGGCTTCAGCCGCCAGTTGCCGGCGACGAGTTCGCTGGCCAGCCAGTCGAGGAGTTCCGGGTGCGTGGGCGGATCGCCCATCAGGCCGAAGTTGCTCGCGGTCTTGACGATGCCCCGACCGAAGTGGTGCTGCCAGATGCGGTTGGCGAGCACGCGGGCCGGCAGGGGGTTTTTCGGCGAGGCGATCCAGGCAGCCAGCGCCGTGCGGCGGCCGGTTGACGCCACGCCGCTCGCGGGCTGCACGATCACCGGCTCCTGCGGCCTGAGGATCGCCGGGAACGCGGGCACGACCCTGAGTTCCGGCTTGGGCTCGGCATGCGGATTGCCCCGCGGGAAGACGAACGTGTCAGGGGCCTGCGTGCCGCTCTCGGTGACAACGAGCGCCTGCTCGACCGGCACGTTCTCTTGCTTCAGCTTCTTGAGGGCCGCGACCTTCTCGTCGTAGTCGCGCTTGCCATCGGCACCAAGGATTCGCTCGCCGTGATCCCGGATCGCATCGACCAGCTCGGCCCGCTTGCGGTAGCCCTTGCCGGCCGAGAGCAGCCGTGGCTCAAACCCCGGGCCCGACCACGTGACCGTGAGCCCCTTGCCGTGGAGCCACTGGAAGTAGTCGAGCCGGATTGGGAGGCGGCCCGCCTTGAGGGAAACCGTCGCCGTGCGGGGATCGCCCGTGCCGTGGACACCGTCGTATTCGACCGCCAGCGTGCCGTCGATCGTGAGCCGCGACCCGTCGTCGGAGTCGAGCACGAAGGTGTAGTCGCCGTCGGCGGGCACCTTGAGGAAGCCCGTGAACACGTAGCCGAAACTGTCGGGCCGCAGCGAGGGGGCCACGGCGATGTCGAAGCGACTGCCCGGCACCGCCCCGACGTCTTCGGGCTTGAGTTCGTCGAAGGCAGGCAGGCTCGTCCACGTGTCGCGGTAGAACCGGAACTGCAGGTCGTCGAGGTCGTCGCTGATGGCGGCGTCATCCGTCTCCCGGTCGCGGGCCACGCGAAACTGGTTCTCGATCTCGGTGACTGCTTTCTGGGCGGCATCGCGACGGCGGTTCAGGTCGGCGAGCTTCCGTTTGTAGTCGGCGCTTGCTCGGTCGTCGGCGAAGAGCTTCCGCTCGATGGTCTCCCCGTCGTTGGCCATCGGGGTGACGTTCTGGAAGAAGGCGAGCAGGCTGTAGTAGTCCTTCTGCGGGATCGGGTCGATCTTGTGGTCGTGGCAGCGGGCGCAGTTGATCGTCAGGCCGAGGAACGTCTGGCCGGTCGTGGAGACGAGGTCGTCGAGCCAGTCGTACCGCGCCTGGAGGCGGTCGGCCGGCTCGTCGTCCCAGAGCCCGAGCCGGTAGTAGCCGGTGGCGATCAGGTCGTCGGGTGAAGGCGACGGCAGCTCGTCGCCGGCGAGTTGCTCGGTCACGAAGCGGTCATAGGGCTTGTCGTCGTTGAGCGAGCGGATGACGTAGTCGCGATACCGCCAGGCATGCGGCTTGTCGCCGTCGCGCTCGAAGGAGTTGGTGTCGGCGTAACGGACGAGGTCGAGCCAGTGGCGGGCCCACTTCTCGCCGTAGTGCGGAGACGCGAGCAGCCGGTTCACCACCTTCTCCCAGGCCTGCGGCGAGTCGTCGGCGAGGAAGTCGCGGATCTCCTGCTCGGTCGGTGGCAGGCCGGTCACGCCGTAGGTCGCCCGTCGCAGGAGCGTGCGCTTGTCGGCCTGGGATGGAGCGGGCAGCCCACGACGAGCGAGCGCGTCGCGGACGAAGGCGTCGATCGGGTTGGTCGCGGCCGCTGCTGACGGCGGCTCGGGCCGCACGACGGGCCGGAAGGCCCAGTGCTCACGAAACTCGGCTCCCTCGGTGATCCAGCGGCGGATGGCATCGATCTGCGGCGCCGTGAGACGGGAGCCTTCGGGGGGCATCCGCAGATCGGGATCGTCGGACGTGATCCGAGCGAGGATCTCGCTGGCGGCGGTGTCGCTGGGCACGATCGCCCGCGCGCCGCTGTCGAGCTCGCGTGTGGCGGTTGGAGCATCGTCGAGCCGGAGGCCGCCTTCCTGCGTGTCGGGGCCGTGGCAGGAATAGCACCGCTTGGCCAGCAGCGGCTGGATGTCGCGGGAGAAGTCGACCGGCTCGGCGCGGCCGATGCTGGGCGAAACTGCGGCGGCCATGGCGAGGCCGATGACAGCGACGGCAGCCTGCAAGGCCGGTCGGTTGCAAAACTCGTGTGCTGACAGCACGCCCGCAGGTCGCATGAAAGTCACCGAGCTGACGATGCCACCGCTCGAGCCCCGGCTTGATCCTAAAACCCGTTTACAAACGGTCGCCTTAGACTAGTCTACTCACTCTCCAAAAGGAGTTCGCATGTCCGGTTCCGCGATTTCACCCTTCTCGCTCGTCGGCCGCGTGGCGCTCGTGACCGGTTCGTCCACCGGCCTGGGCAAGGCCACGGCCCGCTGCCTCGGCCGGGCCGGGGCGAAGGTGGCGGTGAACTACGCCAACTCTGCCAGCCGCGGCGAAGCAACGCTTGCCGAACTGCGGGCGGAGGGGATCGAGGCCGAGATCTTCCGGGGCGATGTCACACGCGAGGCCGAGATCGATCGCATGATCACGGCGATCGAAGGATCGCTCGGGCCGGTTGACATCGCGGTGGTGAACGCCACGCCCGCGCAGCCGCTCAAGCCGATCGAGGACTACGACTGGGACTTCTACCAGCAGATGCTCGACTTCTTCGTGAAGAGCCCCTACCTGCTCGCCCGCCGCCTGCTGCCCGGCATGAAGGCCCGGCGTCATGGCCGGCTGATCAACATCACGAGCGAAGTCTTTCACCTCGGCGTGGCGCCGTTCTCGGCCTACGTGGCGGCCAAGGGTGGCCAGACCGGCTGGTCGCGGAGCATGTGCCACGAACTCGCCCCGTTTGGCATCACCGTCAACATGATCGCCCCCGGCTGGATCCCCGTGGAGCGGCACGAGAGCGATCCGCAGGCCGACAAGGACGCCTACTTCGGCACGATCCCGGTGGGCCGCTGGGGAAAGCCGGAGGAGGTGGGCTGGGCGGCGGCGTACCTCGCGAGCGACGAGGCAGCCTTCGTGACGGGGCAGACGCTCGCCGTCAACGGCGGCCGGACGTGCTGGTAGCGGGCCGCGACGTCCTGCGGGGGCTCGGGGCTGCCCATGCCCCGTCGCCGGACGTTCGTTCCGCCCATCGTGGGCTCCACTCACTCGATGCTGACTGCGCTCCGCCATCCATGGCTTCGCTGGTCAGCAACGCCGGCTCCTGGGGCACGGGCAGCCCCGAGCCACGTGCAGACCCGGGAGATACGCAGGCACACAGGTTAAAACCTGTGCTACGAGAGGTGTCGAGCCTCATGAACGTATGACCTCCCGCCGCAGGCGGCGATCGAGCGCTTCGATGAGGCGTTCCAACCGGCGGCGATAGGAATAGTGCTCCACCTCGAGCGCGTGCCGCGGGGAATCGATGTAGCGGATGCGCGACGGCGGCTCAGGGCGTTGTCGCGTGTGATAGAGCCAGGCGGCGGCGCGGGGCGATGACCGCGCGGCCGCCGCCATTCGCGCGACCAGCGCCGCCTGGAGGTCGGTGATGCCCCACTGGCCGCTGTCAGGCTGGATCAGACCGACCACGGCGATGTCGTCGCGCGTGCGGGGCAGGAGATTCATGAACAGCCGGGGCGTGGCGTCGGCCGCATCGCCGCCGAGCAGCCGGGCGTCGAGAAACGGATGGCTGATGTGGTAGCCCGTCGCGGCGATCACCACGTCGAAGGCCTCGCGGGTGCCATCGCGAAACACCGCATCGTGGCCGTCGAACGCAGCGATGTCGCCCGCCGGCCGGATGCGGCCGGTGTCGATGAGCGAGAAAATCTCGGAGTTGATCACCGGATGCGTTTCGAACAACTGGTGATCGGGCCGCGGCAGGCCATGCCGCCACGGAAGGCCGATCGTGCGGTCGATCAGTCGCTCCCCAATGAATCGCCGCAGCCAGACCGGGGCCCCCATCTTGAGGAGCCGTTCGCCGCGAAGATCAGCCGGCCGGCCGTAGACCGCGCGGGGCACGACGAAGTAGCTGCGGCGGGTCGAGTGCACAACCGCTGCGGCGTGCTGCGCACACTCCACGGCGATGTCCGAGCCCGAGTTGCCCCCGCCGATCACCAGCACGCGGCGGCCGGCCAACGGCACCGGTTGCGTCGGCGACTTGTAGTCGGCGGCATGGAGGAAATCGCCGGTGAAGCGGCCCGGGATCGCGGGCCAGCGGGGCACATGGTTGTGTCCGCTGGCGATCACCACGCCGGCGTAGTGTCGCGGTGGGCCGTCAGCGAGCGACACTCGCCAGCCCGAGCCCGGGCTGCCAAGGGGCTCGATCCGCTCGACCGCGGCGTGGAGATGGATATGCGGGGCGAGGGCGTTCCTTTCGGCGTAGGCCCGCAGGTAGTCGAGGCACTGCCGGTGGTCGGGATACGCGGGGTAGTGCCGCGGCATCGGAAAGTCGGCGAACTCCGTGAGCGACTTCGAACTGATCAATCGCGTCGAGGCGAAGATCCGCGACGTCGCCGCGCCGAAGAGCCAGTTACCGCCGATGCCCCATTCCCGCTCGAGGCATTCGGCGTCGATTCCCAACTCACGGAGCCGCTTGACCGCGGCGAGGCCCGACGGCCCCGCGCCGATCACGCACCACGGCAGGCGGTCAGCGGAGGCAGGCGATGATGGCATCGGCGAGTTGATCGAGATCGGAGTGGGAATGGAGCCACGAGAGGCTTGCGCGAACGAGGCTCCGCCCGTGCGGCACGCTCGGCGGCCGGATCGCCGGCACGAAGAAGCCGGCCTCGGCAAGCCGCGCGGAAAGCGCTACCGCTGCCTCGGCCGCCCCCGCGACGACCGGCACGATCTGGGCCTCGGACCCGCCGAGGTCGAGCCCCGCCGAGGCGAGCCGGTCGCGAAACGCGGCGGCCCGGGCGAGCAGCTCCACGCGGCGGTGAGGCTCCTCCTCGACGAGTTCAATTGCTCGCGTCGCGGCGGCAGCAACGGCCGGCGGATGGGCGGTGGAAAAGATCCAGGCGCGTGCCGAGTGCCGCAGCCAGCGGATCAGATCGGCATGGCCGGCCACGAAGCCCCCCGCGGCTCCGAGCGCCTTGGAGAGCGTGCCGGTGCGGACGTGCACGCCGTCGGCGCAGCCAGCCTCCTCGACGAGGCCGCTGCCGCGCGGCCCAAACACGCCGGTCGCATGGGCCTCGTCCACCAACAGCATGGCGCGATGGCGGCGGGCCACGTTACAGAGATCGGCCAGCGGTGCGATCGTGCCATCCATCGAAAAAAGCGTGTCGGTCACGATCAGCCGGCGGCGGTGCGTTGTCCCGTCGGCTGCGAGGGCCGAGTTGAGAGCGGCGACGTCGCGATGCGGATAGACGTACACATCCGCCCTCGAGAGCCGGCAGCCGTCGATGATGCTCGCGTGGTTGCGTTCGTCGCTGAAGATGGCGTCACCGGGGCCGACCAGCGCCGCGATCGTGGCCGAGTTGGCGGCAAAGCCGCTGGGAAATGTCACGCTCGCGGGCACGTCGAGCAGGTCGGCGATCGCCCGTTCGAGCCGCTCGTGGGCCCGCGAATGACCACTGACGAGCGGGCTCGCCCCCGCCCCAAACCCTTCGGCGCACGCCGCCTTTGAGGCGGCCTTCGTGAGCCGCACATCGCCGGCGTAGCCGAGGTAGTCGTTGGAGCCGACGTTGATCAGTCGCCGGCCGTCGAGATCGACTGTGGCCCCCTGCCGACCGTCGCGGATCCGGTGGGGCCGTTCGAGGCCGGCGGCAGCCAGCTGGTCGAGGGCCTCCGCGATCCAGTCGAGGGCCGCGGGCAGCGGGGTGGCGGCAGATGGGGGGGCCGGCGTGGCCGGCTCGATGCGGCAGGGCATGGCGGCATTATGGCCGCGCGGCCGGTCGCTTGGAGGCAAGCGACTGAATCGTGCGGAACTCGGCCGGTGTGACGGGATGCACCGACAGCCGGCTGCCGCGGCGGAGCAGTTCCATGCCCGCGAGGGACTTCACGCCGCGAAGCTCGTCGAGTGGGACTTCGCGAGAAAAAATCTCGACGAGTTTCACGTCCACCATCGACCAGATCGGGTTCTCGGGCGAAGCCTTGGGGTCGTGATACGCGCTTCGCGGATCCCAGGCGCTAGCGTCGGGGTAGGCCTCGCGGACGACCTCGACGACGCCGGCCACGGCGGAGGGCTCGGCATTGGAGTGGTAGAAGAGGGCCAGGTCGCCCTTCGTCATCGCCCGCAGGAAGTTCCGCGCCTGGTAGTTGCGGACGCCCTCCCAGTGCGTGGTCTTCTTCTTCGCCTTCGCGAGGTCGCGGATCGAGAAGACGTCGGGCTCGCTCTTGATCAGCCAGTACTGCATGGTTTGTGATCAGGCTCCGTGGTGAGTGCCCATAGTGTAGGCACGCCATGGATCTTGGGATGGCCCACCGATGCTCGTATCGCCGGCTCGGGGGCGGCAAAAGTCTTGTCGCCGGGGCGAGGATACGCCCAAGGCTCCTCGAGCGTTCGCCGACCCCCTCGCCTCCATAGCAAAGCCGCTTGAGTTGCATAGGAAACGATGACGGCGGGCCGGGCGACCCTGTTCGCCCGACCCGCCGCGCTATCGCTCAGGCTCCCGGCGGCGTACCGCCGGGGGAAGGACTAGCAGCCCTTCTTGCAGCCGAGGAGGCCACCCTTCTTGCTGCAGCCCTTGCCGCAGCCGTTGCCGCCGTTGCCGCTGCCGCTGCCGTTCGAGCAGCCGCAAGCGTCGTCGGCCGGAACCTCTTCCTCGACGCACTTCTTCACCTTCACGCAGACCTGCTTCGTGACCGTCTTCGGCACGCGGACGACATACGACTCGGTCTTCGTCTCGGTGACCGTGTCGCTGGCGCACACGCTGTAGGTCTGGGTCTTCTGCACGGGCACGTTCACCGTGTAGTTGACCTCACGGGTCCGCGTCTCGGGAACGCACTTGTTCACCGTGATCTCGCGGGTGCGAGTCTCACAGCGGCTCTTGTTCACGCACACCGTCTTGGTCCGGGTCTCCGGAACCATCTTGGTGACGCAGTAGGTGCCCGAACGCTCCTCGCAGCGGCTCTTGTTCACGCAGACGGTCTTGGTCCGGGTTTCCGGAACCATCTTGGTGACACAGTAGGTCCGCGTCCGCTCCTCGCAGCGGGAGAGCTTGACGCAGTACGACCGCGTCCGCTCTTCGCAACGAGACTTGTGAACGCACACCGTCCGCGACCGCTGCTCGCAACGGGACTTCTTCACGCAGTACGTGAAGGGCACCTGCTCGCACTCGGTCTTCCACGTGGTGACGTCGATCTCCTTGGTCTCGCACGTCGGCACCCACTTACGGCAGCAGACGACCTTCGGGCAGCAGGGATTGCCGGCGGCGTCATACTGGCCGTTCGCCGAAATCTCCTTCGCCTCGGTCACCCAGTGGCCGCCCCGGCAGGTCACCGTCTTGGTGCCCTTGACCGGCACGCGACGCGAAACCGTCCGGTAGCCCGTCATCTCCTCGGTGTAGGGCACGTTCACCGTGTAGGTCTGCTCGACCTGCTCGGTGTAGGGCACGTTCACCTTGTAGGTGGCAGTCCGCTCTTCCGTGTAGGGGACGTTCACCTTGTAGGTCGCGGTCTTCTCTTCCTTGACCGGCACCATCACCGTGTAGGACTGCTCGACCTGCTCGGTGTAAGGCACATTGACCTTCCACGTCCGGGTCCGCTCTTCCTTGACGGGCACCATCA
>Ga0315904_10008008_pt1 | contig 14061 bp, 15 predicted proteins | sample LakEriMetagenome_6_FD_203529 | JGI IMG/M metagenome (GOLD analysis project Ga0315904, IMG submission 203529) | Freshwater fungal communities from buoy surface, Lake Erie, Ohio, United States - Buoy 12 MA120 | ecosystem: Environmental > Aquatic > Freshwater > Lake | place: USA: Lake Erie, Ohio... | reverse complement strand
GGTTGCAGAGGTGGCTGCTGCTGTGGCTGAGGTAGATGCACTGTTGGCGCTAGTGAGGGCGCTAGAGGCGCTTGTAGCCGCGCTAGAGGCACTCGTAGCGGCAGAGGCAGCACTTGTAGCAGCCGATGCTGCTGAGGTTGCTGCAGCCGTTGCTGAGCCTAAGATGCTATCTACATAATCTTTAGGGGTAGCAGAGGATGAAACCATACCTGCTGAAGACAGACCTGTGATTACTGGTGTACCTGATATTACAGGGCTTGTCAAAGTTTTATTGGTCAGAGTCTGGGTAGCATCAACAATGACTACCGTACCTGTGGTATTAGGTAGGGTAATTGTGTTGTCCTGTGTTGGGTCTACTACAGTCAAGGTAGTCTCGTAGGCATCAGCCGTTGTGCCTTCAAAGATGATACTGGCTTCAGCCGAAGGCGTACCAGTAAAGGTTGGGTTAGAGATTGTTGGGCTGGTAAGAGTCTTGTTGGTTAGCGTTTGTGTCTTAAGAGTACCAACGACAACACCTTCTCCAGAGCCAATGCCGTGCATTGTATGACCAGAGCCACTGCCATCATTGTAATAGGCATCAGCCTCTGCGTGGAGGTTGGCATCGCGCAAATCTCTACCAATAGCCATATGGCGAACAACCGCACCAGCGCTGTGTTCTTGAGCAGTTGAGCCGTCAACCGCACGAGTGATTGTAAAACTATTAGTGGATACCGCCGTAGCATCAACAATTTCTTCAAGGGCTGTATCGGGGTCAATGACCAGAGTAAATGTGCGACCTGCTGGGATTGTTACACCACCGAGCAAACCTGAACCAGATACTACCGTCATAGAGGTAGCACCTGATGTAATTGCTCCAGTCAGAGTGGTCTGCACGGAGCGAGACGAATATTGGCGTGTTGTCATCTATGTTCCTATCGGCTGTAGTGAACTCGGGGAGGGTATTGGGATTGGAACGCTTCAATCTCTTCGCGTAAGCGTTGAGCATATAAAGCATAAAGTTGTTTGGTTGCAGAGGCGCTTGCGCCGTATGGACGCTTGCCATCTGTCTCGTCTGCTTGTGGGCTAATCTGACCAGCACGGGCTGGGTCAAGATAAGTAAGTAGTCGGTATGATGCACCTAGAATTACTACATCCTTAGCGGATTCTGGGTAGCCAGTTACTGTAGTAAAGACATCATTTGTACTTGATAGTGATGTAGGTGAAGTTATGTACATCACTTTGACTGTACGTCCAGCCGTAACATAGTCCCCGATTGTAACAGTCTGTGCGCCTGAACCCCAGGTAGTTGTATCAGCCTGTGGGTCAAAGTCCCAGCGGCGTAGTGGAATCCATTCCTGAGTTGGTCCAACATCTTGCCAGGACATAGTCAGGATTCTTTCAATGTTTAGATTATTAAATCCATAGGTATTGACCGCTGCATTATAGGTAAAGGTGGTCTGCTTTGCGACCATCAACTGAGTACCCATAGCGCGGATAGTGTCGTTAATCGCCTTCTTGACTGAATGGCGAGGGAAGATAGGGGAGATAGTTACCTTGGCATCAACAGCGTGGGTAGCAGCAGTAGTTCCTAGGTAGCCTCTTCCGTAAGGGGCAACAGTTGCAGTATTAGAAATACGGTCAAAGGAGTCGACCCATAGCAACTCTTCATCAATCTCAAGTACGCCTTTACCTACGTTATCAGTAGAGCCTAGGCTCAAGATAGTAGGGCTAGAACTAGGAGAGGTTAAAGTAGTTACAGCAGCGCTAAGGTAGGTAGAGCGCTCTTGTTGGTATGTGTAACCAGATAGATTGATAAGAACCTCATCAATCATACTTGACAGAGTTGTTGTCACAGGTTAATACTCCTTAAGGCATCAGTCGGTGAAAGGTCTGTTGTTCCTGCTAGTTCGTTGCAGATTCCACCCAAAGCCTTGTAGTCATCAGGCTGACGTGTTGGGTCTGCTGCAAGATTCAAAGCACCAAGCAGTGCTAGCCCTGTGGTACCTGCATATACGTTGGCAGCCTTAACAGGCGCTACGTAATCAGAGATTGCTGGATATGTCCCACCATTAGCCAAGCGATTTAGTTCGCTGGTAAATGAACTACCTGCTGTGCCCGTTGCCATTACTTGCCTTTCTTCTTGGCTACTGCTGCGTTATCTACAAGATTCGGATAAGGACGACCTGCTGCCTTAGCCCGCTTTTTAGCAGCGGTCTTCTGGGCAGGGGTTAGTTTCTTGGATGTCTTCTTTGGATTCTTCTTATCCCAGAATGCTTTCTTCTTCACCATTTCACCTTATCTGCCCAGTAGGCTGCGCTCATCTTGCCTTTAGCAATATTCTTTTTGTGGCGAGCCTTGAATGATTTCTGTCTGGCAGTAGGCTTCTTGTCTCCAGTTACACCTTGCTGACCAAAACGAATTGTCTTGACTTGGCTGCCTTCTTTAGCCACTACAACGTGGCTTTTAGTCGGATGATTAGGAGTGCGCTTTGGCTTATTAAAGCCTGATACTCCAGCCCTCTTAAGCCTTGGGTCTCTCTTTTCCATATTCCCCGTACTTTCCTAGTACCGCTCTTACTGTCCCATTTTTGTTCAACCGCACCACATAGCCATCCTTAATCTGAACAGGATTAAACTTGCGGTGCGGTCTGTGCTTTCCTGATGACATTACTTCTTTTTCTTCTTTGACATACCAGCCTGAGATAAAGCAATGGCTACTGCCTGCTTACGACTCTTTACAACTGGTGCCTTTTTAGGACCTTTTGGGTCCTTGCCTGAGTGCAACTTGCCAGCCTTAAACTCGCGCATTACCTTGGCTACTTTTTTCTTAGCGGCTGCCTTTTTCATTTATCCAAATATCTTCCTGGATTCTTGTTTTTTGACTTTAGTGTTCTGCCTTCCATAATTGCTTTATCCAAGGCATTGATTTTTTTCTGGGCTTCTTTTTCTGCAATCTTTGCTAGCCCTGAGGACAATGGTCCTACTCGTGTTTTGCCTGCCATACTACTTCTTCTTTGCTGTCTTCTTAGCAGGCTTCTTAGCAGCCTTCTTCTTGGACTTCATCATCATTGCTTTTTCTTCCATCTTCTCAGCCTTGGCATACATCTTCGCTGCCTTCTTACCCTTGGCTGTGTATGGGAATTTCTTTTCGCCTACCATTGGCATATCTATACTCCTAGTTCTTTCATTACCGCTGCTGATTTTTTGTTGATTGCTTTTGCTGGTGGCATTTTGCCTGCGTCATACGCTCGACCTAATGTCTCACTAGCCTTTACCGCTTCCTGAATTTTGTTCATAGAAGTTCCTGCTGGTTGAATGCCTTGTGCTCTAGCCTCTTTGTAGGCATCCAATTCTTTATTAAATGCTTTGTTAGTCATTTGTTTACGACTATCAGCATCTCCTGCATTCATTTGGATGGACAATCCCTTGCACCCAAAGCATCCGTCCACAGGCTCAGGGTGATGTTCCCAATGTTTCATAGCGCCGTAAAGTTATCCTCCGTGACTCCTACTCCACCAGCAATCAATGCTGCTTTTGTAGTATCGTCAACTGTGTAGTTGTATCCACCGCGATAGACAACAGGATAGTTTTCTAAAGCCTCGTCTTCTGGGTATCTAATCTGTGCATAACCACCAGTAGTCTTTAGAACTATTGTTATACCTCTATCCAGTTTGAAGAATTCAAACAGGCGGTGTTGACCTGCGGGACCCTCCATTACGGTGGGTGTCTTAAATAGCCATTCAGTCATAAGTCCTCCTAATGAACTCACCCCGAAGGGATAGGTTTCCCTATCCCTCAGAGTCAATCAACTAGAGAGCAGCGATTGAGGAACCAGAGGTAATGCGGAACAACGCTTCGTCACGATAGACTGCGAAGCCGAGTACGCCGTACCAGCCCATTGGGCGGAAGCGCATCAACTTGTCAGTTACGTTACCGATAACGATGTGTGGCTCTTCAGCGACGGCTTCTGCCATTGCTTGAGCACCGCATACGATGGTGTTGAATACACGTGTTACTGGAGTTACAGTGACAACAGTTGTTGCAGTAACGGCAGCAGTGTTTGCTGTATCTACAGTGAAGGTTGTGGTTGAGCCAGAGGTGCTGATTGCAGTAATCTTTGCACCTGAAGCGATACCAGTTCCAGCAATCTTGTCGCCAACCTCAGCGCGAGTTGCGATAACAGCAGATGAAGCGACACCGAAGGTGAAGCCTGCTGATGTACCTGCAACAGTTACAGCGGTTGTAGCGAGAGCAGTCTGGTCTGCACCTTCTTTAGCATTGTACAAACGTGGTGATTCAACAAAGAATGCACCTTCGTACTCGCCAATTTCTCCAGCCCAAATCTTATCGACTGCTGGATTGCTTTGTGCGTGAACGAAGTTCCAGCCCATATTTCCAGTTTCTGCACGAAGGTCGTGTGAAACTTCTGGGTGGATACCTGTCCAGTATAGGGAGCCGCGACGAGCCTTAGCCTTGTTGGCACGGAGTTTAGCAACTGCGCGACGGATGTCAGCGGAGTCGATTGTGTCGGCAGCGTCTACGTTAGCAACAGCAGTTGCGTTACCTGCGTAGATGTTGTTTGTACCTGAGCGGAGTGTTGTCATTGCGACAGAGTCGATTGAGTCAGCGAGGTTGTAAGCAATGATGTTTGCAATCGCTGGGTCGACGTCTGCGAGTGAGAACAACTCGAGAGCGCGGGTTACGAGAACTGCGTTACCGTACTCGTTAAGAGTTACAGTTACGGATGTTGGTGTTGATAGGGCAACTGCATCTGGGTCAGTTGTTTCTGTTAGTGTGCTTGTTGCCTGGTCCAAATCGACGTACTTCTGGAGTACGACGGTCTGTCCTGGGAACGCCTGCTTGGCAGGACGCTTGTCCGCAACCGAACGAATTAGGGGTTCGGAACGGAGAGCGAACTCGAGAAGACGGTCATACGCCTTCTGTACAAGACCTGCGCCACCAACGGAACCGCCGAGCGATGTGCTCGCGGTTGATGTATATTGGTTAGACATTGAGTTTTAGTCTCCTTGACTATGAACGGATTATTATTGTGAACGCAAAAGACTTAAGACTTCGTCTGCTGAATCTGCATTGTTCAAACGCATTTCAAAGTCTTCTGCTTTATCTGGGGTAAACGCACTTTGAGTAATAGCATCTTGCTGGCGAAGTGCCGCAATGTTGTTGTTACTCTGTTCTGATGCTTCTGCCTTGTATCCGAATAGGTCTCCGTTATCTTCGAGCCAGTTTGCAACTGCCTCTTCGTTAACTTCTTCCAAATCTTTCAGGATAAGGCGAGCAGCCTTTTGGTTTACGCCCTTCTTTTCTAGGACACTCTTGACTGTATTCTCACGCTGCACCTTGGTATATGTCTCAAGTTGCTCAGTAAGTTCTTTGATACGCTTCTCATCCGCTCTTTTGGCTTTACGTAGTTTCTTAACTAGGTCATTGCCATCTAGATTGTCTGTTGTATCTAGGTCGTCGTCTTCGTCATCCCAGTAGTTGTTGCTCATAGCAACGTTCCACCCTTCTATTCGTAGTTAGTTCGTAAGCCTCAGTTTCCATTCGGGGAAATGGGCTGGCTCTTACTACCAGTCTGTTACTCTTAATGGTGCTGGTCGGTCCATTAAGGATTCTAGAATTGACCTCTATCCATAGAGGTTAGAGATGTTCTGCCTAGTCCAGATTGACCACTGAACTGAGCCAACTCTCGTTTTATTAGTCGCTCACGGCGACGTTGTGCTGAAGCAAGTTGATTAAATTCTTCTTGCTCTGCCTCAGACAACCCATAAGTCGTCTCAACTTCTCCATAAATCTGAGATAGTTTTTCTGCCGTAGGCAGGATGTCAGCAATAGTTGCGTAGCCTTTACGGGCTGCAGCCTGACTAATTCCTTGCGCTGCTAGTTGCTCAGCAACTCCGACTCCTGGCTGTATGCCCTGAATACGGGCTGCTGCACCAATTTCTGCTGCAGAAACTTGACGTTGAATCTTTGTAATCTGCTGTGCTGGGTCAAGGATGTAGGCAACGGCATCTGCTTCACCGATTCCGTAATAGTCCTTTAGGGTTTGTAGAACCGCAGGGTCAGCATTCTGTACTCGTTGGACCGCAGTTGCTACGCGATTAGACATCTCGGTTGGTGATACATCATTCTCAATAAACTGCTGTACGTATTGGTCGGTAGCAAAGTTGTTTAGACCATAGGCTCTTAGGATTTGGCGATAGCCATCTTCTGCTGTAAGATATTCTCCAGGACTTAAGGCAGCAAGACCAGCCTTAATACGAGCCTCGTTAGCGCTAAAGCGCTGCTTGTATTCTTCAGTCTCTTGTAGTTGTAGGCTTACAGTAGCCTCTGATGCACCGATAACTGCTAAGTCTTTAATCTTAGGCACTAGACTCTGTAACCCATATCGAGAGAATCTCTCAGTCAGGGTTGTGACTACAGACTGACGGGCTTCTTCTTTAGCAGCCTTAGCGTTGGCTTCAGCCAATTTAGCCGCTGCAATATCTGCTGCATTTGCTGGACTGATAACTGTATCAAATGGACCAGGCACAGTGAGAGGAGTACTTCCAGTAACATTGATATTGGCTGATGCTTTTACAGCATCGGCTGTTGCGGCTGCTGCTTTAGCATCTGCCTCTGCCTTTGCTTGTGCGTCTCTTGCTGCTTTTAGTGCAGCCTCATATGCCTCTTGCGCTGCCTTAGCCTCTGCCGCTGCCTTTGCTGCGGCTTCATCTGCTGCTGCCTTTGCTGCCGCTGTTGCTTTTTCTGCCGCTTCTGCGGCTGCTTTGTCTGCAGCCTCTTTTGCAGCCTTTGCTTTTGCCTCGGCATCTGCTAATGCTTTCTTAGCCGCTTCTTCTGCTGCTTTGGCTTTCGCTTCTGCCGCTGCCGCTGCTTCTGCTGCTGCTTTTGCAGCAGCCTCTGCTTTGGCTTGTGCTTCTGCTTGAGCCTTTGCGGTTGCTTCTGCGGCTGCTTTAGCGTCTGCTGCAAGTTGGTCTAATTTTGCTTGTGTTGCTGCTGCCGCAGCCTTTGCTTCTGCTGCTAACCTGTCTAATTCTTCTTGTACTTTAGCAGTTGTTTCTCCTGCTTTAGCAGCATCTACTTGTGCTTCGGCTGCCTGTAATGCCGCTTCAGCATCGGCTGCTGTTTTTTCTGCAGCGGCTACTAGTGCATCAGCGGAGTTCGCTCCAGCCTCAATCTCTTGAACTGCATTCTCTGCTGCAGCCATTAATGATGTAGTGCTTACACCCTTTGTGCTTATTTGAGATGCAATCTTTTTCTTAAGAGCAGAGCGCTCTTTTGCTGTCATACGCTTCGGGTTTAGTTCGGCTCCCGCGCTGCGACCTGTTCCAGTTGTAGCATCGCTGTCGAGCATTATGTCGCCGCCAGCGCCTCTTCCCATTATTCTCATTACATAATCCCCATATCACGAAGTACTTTTGAGGTTAAAGCATCCATAGTGTCACGGGCATTGTCCGTGTATTCCCATTCCTTAGTGCTCTTTAGTTCACGTTCGAACTGCCACAAAGGCTTGACTGCTGGCTGACCCGTCTTAGGGTCTACATATTGCAACGCAGAGCGTAGGTATGGGTCTTGATAAGTAATTGAATCAGCATCTCTTTCAAGGATAGATGCAATCGCACCCTTGTAGGCGGAAGCAATAGCATCTACTGATATACCTGCCTCAATCTGAGTTGAGTACATAGGGAACGCACTGGCTGCCTGTCGACGGATTTCATCCTGAATATCTTCAGTAGTGCTAGTTCCAGCAAATAGATTTCTAGATACGTTATTCCAGTAATCATTATTCAGATAGTTTCCTACACCAAACGAGTTGGCATATGCCTTAAGACCTGATACATCACCTAGAACTTCTCCACCAAAACCAGTGATTGTTCCAGACTTTAGAATCAGTTGGTCAAACTGGGAATCATCCATACCAGTTTCATAAGCCTGAGAAGCAAGAGCATCAAAATATTGCATAGGCATCTTGATGCCTGCAGATACAAGTCTCTTACGGGCTGCTAACTTATACTTTTCCAAGGAGTCTTTATATACTCCTGGTTGTTCTAACTTTTGTTTAGTTCTAGCCTTTACGGTAGGACTAATGTTTTGATAGTAGTTAGTCTTGAATAAAGCCTCTAGAGCCTCAGAGTTCTTGCCTGCTTTGAATAGTTCAAATACTGGTCTAAGTTCTGGATATGCCTCAAGAAGCGCTTCAGTCACGCCATAGGCTGCTGCAACTTCTACGCCCGTTGTTGCTAAAGCGGTGACGCCAGGAATACCAGTGGTATCTCCTTCTAGAGCACCACCACCGTCGATAACGGTTGCACCAAAACCTTGCACCATTAGATACCCTCTACGTTCTGTGATAGCCAGTTGTTGAAGTTGAATCTCACCTGACGGTCAACATCAGTAGGAAGAATTGCTTGACCTACTTCAGTGACCTTTTCTTTAATTAGTTGTTCTGCACTAGGACTTGGCATAACTTCAGTTATAACTTCACCCGCTGCATTTCTTGTGGTTCTAGTTGTAGTTACACTCTTGGCATAATCTTCTACAGCCTGGTTAAAGATAGCCTTTTCAGACTCAGTTAGACTGTCGTAGGTTCTGCCAGCATCCTTCATCAATCCCTCGTTAATCCAGCCCTGTACTTGTTGAGGGGTATATGATGTTATGGTCTTGCTTACTTGAGGACCAGTTGGCTCTGACTTTTTTGCGAACCAATTCAGGTACTGGTCAACTGTTACCTTTGCAGTTCCTTTGCTATTTGCATACCACTTGGATGCGCCATATACCGCAGATTCATACAATGCCTGGACCACAGGAGGGGTTGCTGCTTGGTCTGCTTTGATATACCCAAGCCTACGTAGTTTGCTTACAAATGAATTGTATTCAGAATCTGACCAGTTGTAGAAATCATAAAGAGCATCCTGGACGCTTTTAGTTTCATCTTTGGCAACAATGTAGCCAGCACGACCACGAGTGCCTTTGCTTTCTTTTTGCGTTGTTGCAATATAAACTTTGTTTTGAAAGCCTGCACCCGAGGAAGGTGCTCCGCCCGTAGACGTACCATTTAGAGCAGCCTGTTCATCTGCTTCAAGGTCTAATCTAATAAACGGTGGAAGACTAGTTCCGAATGTCATCCTATGCCTTTCCTCAAGTCATCCTTTTCAAGGATGCGTGTATAGATTCGTTCAAAAGTTACGTCTTTATCTAGCAATACTCCAACAAAGGAATCCCAACGCTCGCGCAAATCTTCGTTTCCTTGTGCTGTAATAGACTGACTCTCACGATTAGCAAGTTCTCTACGGATTAAATCTCTTCCTTGTAGATACTTCTTAAGAGTTGAGATGTCTTGTCTATCCTTAAGGCGTGAATCATTCACTGCCTCAGCAGCAATAGTCAGGAAGTTGTTAACCCTATTGGTGTCAATCTGTCCGAACTCTTTAGCCCAGGCTGGGTTATTCTTACTTAAGGCAGCAACAAATGCTTCTTTGCGCTCTTTAATGTACTCAGCACCACGAGAGTTGATGCTCTTAAAGCCACCCTCAATACGCTGTGCCTCGAGGATTGCCATACCTTTACGGTAGGAAATCCAACCCTTTTCAACCTGAGCATCGCTTAATGCTGTGTACGGGTCAGCGATTCCTCGCATTGTTATTGTAGAACCAGGGGCTACTGGAGTCTCATATTGGTTGCCATATACTGTTGGTGAGAATTCACCTTGGTTAGCATCACCGACATAGAACCAGCCGTACTCAGGATTCTTAGCAATCAAATCTGACAGTTGCTGAGAGCGCTGCCAAGCGCTTACTGTTGCAGAGATACCAGTGTTGTTACGAGATAGGCTTACGGTCAAAGCATAGTAGTCATCGCCATACTTATCGTAGAAGCGTTCCGCTGCGGTATCTGGATTCTCTTCACGCATCTTGCGGAATTCATCAATATAGAACTGGAATGGAGAGCGGTATGAAATTGCCGCTGGCGCTGTCATAGCAGTTACTACGCCTAGTGCAATAACTCGTCTTGCCTTGTCGTTGATTTCCTTCTTTGTAGGCTCATCAGTTCTTTGACCTAGGTCGTAGCGAGTCCATTCCTCTGCCGCAATCTGGGCTGTAAGTCTAGCCCTGGCAGGGTCATTCTCACTAAAGTATGAGTAAGCCCTACGAACAGCAGATGACTGGAATACTAAGTCTTGCCAGTTTCTATCTGTAGCACCATAAGGAAGAATCTCTTTGATTAATTTGTCATTTTCTCTGTCAGGATATTTCTGAAGCAGATTAGATGCAGCGAACTGGACGAACCAGCCTGCGCCTGGATTCCACCAAGCACCACCCTGGAAGATAAGGTTTAGTGAAGGCTTTGGAATTGAAAGAGTGCGGTCAATACCCATACGCTTTGTCCACTCACCAGGTAGATTGATGTAAGTAATGCCATCGCGTTCTTCAGTTATGCCCTGACGGTCAGGTGATTCATAGACCATATTAAGTCTGCGAAGCACAGATGGGTCATTGACAATAATGCGACCCCACTTCTCAACAACATCTGACCAGGCTCCGAAGAATGGGAAGATGTACTTCAGGGTAAATGCCGCATCTGTCTTTTCAGAAACATCATAGACAGTTCTACGCATCTCGCTACGTGCCCATTGACGAGCCTTGCCCTCTAGGTTACGTAGGTAACGAGGGTCAATAGCATCACCCTTGGTAGTTTCAATCGCCCTTTGTACTAAAGCGCCCATACGGCGACGGTATAAGTCTACGAATAATGGAGACTTGACTAGTACATTTTCTGGCATTTCACCTGCAAGGTGATAAAAACGATTTGCTATGTAGTTAGAAACTCTAGAAACAGGATTAAGTTCTGTTGCTGCAGCAATCTGAGCGCCGTTGACATCTGGTCTGGTTAGTGGGTCAGAGAAGAACTTCTTGACGTCATCGGCTGTGATGTTGCGCTTAGAGGCAATCTCTCTCATTGCTGCAGTTGGTAGAAGATGATTGACGTTAGCAATGTTTTCTTCTACGATTTCTTCTACGTTCTTACCAGTAGACTTACGCATACGCTTGGCTATTTCATAGCCCTCTTGCTTGCGTGTCAGGTAGTTAGTCAACTCTTCTCTACTGCCAGTTTGAGGCAATAGTTTAGAAGAAATTTTGGACTTGCGAACCTGTTGGTTGACAGCGCGTAAATAAGAATCTACCCAGTTAGCGTCAGTTCCCTTGATAGTGACCCAGTCACCAGTCATCTGAACGGTGTTGCTGATAGTGTTACGTGCCGACTGGAAGTGAGCATCTACCGCACGGGAAGCGCTAGCAATAAACTTATCATTGATAAATGCAGCGGTTTCAGGGTCCATACCAAAGGCATCTTGAATCTTGACGCCGTGCATCTCAATCTCGCCAACACCAAACTTAGGGTCATTCTTGATTACGCCTTTGAGAGCATTATCTATGCTGGCAATCTGAGCATCAATCTCTTCTGGATTGTCTGCTACGTCACGTCTTAAGGCAAGTTCCATACGAACAAGTTCTAGACGAGAACGCTCTGCTAAATCTAACGCCTCTGCTGCGTTGTTCTTTCCAGTTGCTCTATTGAAGAACTTAGTGGCTAGATTCTTGGAACCAGCAACTGCTGCTGCCAAAAGAACCGCTCCGCCACCCACAGATAGAACACGCATATTGCCCTCTGTAGTGCTTCGAATTGGATAACCAAGACGAGCCAAAACTTGAAACTTCAAGAAATCATCAAGGGCATCAACCATTGAGCCTATGCCTGCGCCACCTGCTCGCCATCCTGAGTACAGGTTGTAGCCAATACTGTCTGGACCAAGAGATTCGGCTCTGTGGTAGCGTTGCAAAACCTTGTACATCGTGTCAATATCAAGGACTGGCTTCTGCTTAAGCAACTGAGTCTCATTAATGGGAAGTGCAAAAACGTGGTACATACCATCCTCGTCAATAACAGGACGTACTTTTGCACCGACTGGGACTTCTGTGCCATCAGGAAGTTTACGCGTAGCACCGCTGTAAGAACGTTCCTTAATGAGGTTGGTCATCTTCTGACGCTTAGTTGTAAAGTAGTTGTAAGCCTGCTTGATTTGTTCTGCTGAGTAGCCAAACTGACGACCAACTGTTGAGAATAGTTCAGCCTCAATCATCTCGTGTGCAGCAGCGCGACCTTCAGGAGTTGTCTCGTTAATGTATCTCTGGAACAAGGCATTACGGCGTTCTGTAGTAAATGTAGCCTTAGCCATATAAGCCATCTCAGCCTTGATTTCTCGCTGGATAGCAGCCTTATCTGCATCGTCCGTAGCACTTGCTAAACGAGCATTAAGAGCATCTATGTTCTTTTTGTAACGAGCCTCTTGGAATTCAGATAAACCGCGAATACGGCTTAACTGATTGTCAACAGTCTGGACCGAGGTGTTATCAGTAAAGTCAACCCAACCACGAGGACGCTTGTAGAAAAATCCTGTGTGGAATCTTACTGCTGGTCCTACAAAGCCCGAGCGAAGGTCAATGAAACTTTGGTCTCCGACCATAGCATTACGAAGGCGTGAGCCTGCGTCAATGAATGGAACCTTGTTCGGGTCAAGAACTGCGTTGCCGCGTAGATTCTTGTAAATACTTTCAATCTGCTCTTCAGTTTCTTTTAGAAGAGTAGTGGCTCGCTCATATTCGCTTCCACCATTGTAGAAGTCAAACATAGCCTGCTTGCCTGGACCAACCTTGCCAGCAATAAATGTGGCATCAGGAACCTCGGTAAGAAGGGTTCCAACCTTAGCAGCCAATACATCTGACTGATTTGCTAGGCGAACATAGGCATCTGCGTCGCCTTGTGCCATAAGAATCAAGTCTGTCTTAGCAATATCACGAGCCAACTTGTCATCAATCTTGTTGGCTGTAGCAAGAAGGTCAACTAGTGCGGCTGGGTCTGAAGACTCACGGATAGCCTTGATGCGATAAAGATTTTGCTCAGCCATATCGTCAGTCTCATCAAGGAAGTTTTGGAATCTCTTCTTGATTCTTTGACCTTTACGACCTAAGTCGGCAACATCGCTAGCAAGAATTGTTTTGAATTCATCTAGGCTCTTGACTGAATAACGAGCAGCCTGTGCAACCTTGATACCTTTACCTGCAATGACAGCAGGGTCAGCAAACCAACGCGCAAGGAAGTCCATACTCCAAGAAGAGACTCGACCAAATAATTGTTCGCGGAAAGCCTCTTCGCGCTGTGACTGTTCATATATGTCTAGGTCGCTGCTAAGAGCCAATAAATGACTAGCAATAAAACCTTTGTCATCGTAGTCGGGACCTTTGCCAAAATCCCTAATATCAATCGGAAGTTTTTCAATCAAGCCAACAAGACTTGTTGCTGGAAGCGCACGAACACCTGCACGACCAGGAGAGATTTCTCCTGCAGCCTTCCAAGAATTACGAATACGCTCTAAATCCCATTGCCCTTTGTATAAAGGGTTATTCTGTTCGCCAAGCAGCAAACCAAATGAAATACCATTGGATACAACGTTCCAAGTACGCTCTAAACCTTCAGATACTTTTTGCCAGAAAGATGGCTCTTCAGCCTTTGCTGGCAACATTTGCTTTGTAACAGCATCAAAGTATTGAGAATTAGGATTGAACTGACGAGTCGTTGGGTTAATGGTACTTAGAAACTCATTACGCTTGTCATCAGGAATATACTTACCAACATCTAGCGGAATAGCCAAAGACTTTGGCGTAGGCTGATTGTTGTAATATTTATGGAACTCACCGATAGCATCAAAGGTAGATGATTTTTTACGGCGTGATTCTTCGTAAACGCGCTGGGCGATTTCTCTTTCACTCACAGTAAATTAGCCCTCAACACTCTCACATAGTTTCTAAATGCTTGTGAGGAGTCGGGGCTTAGAGCAGCCGCTTCTAGAGCAGGAAGATAACTACGCAGACGGTCTAGGTCTGCACTGCCATCTTCACTACGTGGAAGCGCTAGCGATTCTGGTCCCGCTCCTGGTCCCACAGATAGTCCCGACGTAATCGGCTCATCTGGAAGTTCAGTTGGAGCCGTTAGTGGGGTTACTGGCGGA
>Ga0315904_10008006_pt1 | contig 14062 bp, 11 predicted proteins | sample LakEriMetagenome_6_FD_203529 | JGI IMG/M metagenome (GOLD analysis project Ga0315904, IMG submission 203529) | Freshwater fungal communities from buoy surface, Lake Erie, Ohio, United States - Buoy 12 MA120 | ecosystem: Environmental > Aquatic > Freshwater > Lake | place: USA: Lake Erie, Ohio... | reverse complement strand
TGCGCACGTTTCGGATGACATTGTTCCTTATCTCGTTTGTCGCGTCACAACTAGGATCCTCATTTTTTGATCCTGGGTTGTTGTGCTGGATGAGGGAAAGGTGAACAGGCTTTAATATGAATCTCCGTACAATACTACTGACACTAACGTTTTCATACTTAGCGAGCGGCCACGTTTTGTATGGCCAATCCGTCATTCAGCGAACTTCCGCATCGATTGATATGCTCGGAAGCTTAGCGCCGTTCCGTTCGACGGAAGTCGCTACAGCCGAGTTTGGAATCGTGAATGAAGTCTTGGTGAAACGAGGCGAGTTCGTTCAATCGGGAGTGCCATTGGGTAGACTGGATTCGGAACAACCGCGAGCAGCCTTGAAAGAAGCGGAGGCAGATGCATTCTCCATTGGTACTTTAGAAACAGCGCGACGAGAAGTTGAATTTAGCAGGCGTCGTGTGCAGCAGACACGACCGCTGGTGGAACATTCGAAAGCAAGTCCGCGAGAGCTAGAGAAGTTTGAACTGGATCTGAAAATTGCCGAAGCCAAGTTTCAGACCCAAACGGAAGCTAAGCAATTATCTCAGGCTAGGTTAGAAAAAGCGGAGATCGCTCTCAGCGAACGGACCATTCGTGCTCCGCACGATGGGATCGTTGTCGAAATCTACAAGAAGGAAGGGGAGTACATCGCTGGAAACGCTCCCGCTTTCGTAAAGCTACTCGATATTTCCAAGCTCCGTGCAACGTTCATGCTATCGGAGCAGGTGGCGGATAAATTCCGAGATCGTACTTCAGCCGAGATTCGCCTATCGAACTTAGTAGTTGTAGCTGGGCAGATCGAATACATAGCTCCCTTTGCCGATGCGTCAGGCCGTACGATCGAGTTGACGGTTATTATCGAAAACTCAGACCACTCCATTCGCGCTGCCAATTGCGAACTCATACATCCTTAAAGGATACACCGGTGAACAACGCCACTTCCCACAACCCAAAGCGAAACGAGTGCGTCGTACCCGCGCGACTGACGTCGGGTGGCGTACTGACTGGAGATGATCTGCGGGCGATGACCGCAGAGTTTGATAGTTTAGTTACCAAACTCTATGATTCTGGTACAGATTTAGAACGAACCCTTGATGCAACCCATGACCGTATAAGTTCACTCGCCTCCTCGGTCGCGTGGCCTCGACGCGAACAACCTCGAAGCGACTCTATGAAGGTCGAGCCATCGAGGGCACTTCCCGCGTTCATGTCACGAGATCTCCATTCGAAGCAGTTTCTGCAATCATGGCTATCCGAAGCGGCTCTCGTCCTTGGCGAACGTATCGCTGTCTTGGTAACCAACAAACGGGGCAAGGTATTTGACCTTGATTGTATAGGTTGGGATGCATCACTGCTCCGAGTTCACCGTGATTTGATTGCGAGCATCGCGAAGAAAGCCATTCTCAGGGGCGGCGCATTATGCTCGGTGCAGCCTATCAATCAAGAACAATCCATCGAGACCGATATATCAGGTTTACCTGTCGAGCCGATTGTCGATAAAGGACCAATCGTTGCAGGAGAGTCTGCATCGTTATGTGCGAGCATGAATCGATTGAGCAGAGCTTTTGACAAACCATTGACATGCATTGCACTAGAACTGCCCCAGTCTTCTGGCTTTGCCGTATTGGTGATGGATACCAGTTCCGGATTGGGTAGTCGATTATCGGTTTTCAAAAAGAAGTGTGAGTCGCGGGAGTGTAGGGATGTTCAGTACCTCAAGCGAGAGATCGATGATTGGTTTTTGATCAAGCGATGTCGCTGGAGCTTGCGTTGGACTGGGAGAATGGAATGGGCACGGGCGAATCCGAAGAAACTGCTAATACCTGTTGCTCTATTGCTGTTGGGACTACTTCTACCTGTACCCTACTATCCTAGACGTGAATGTGTGTTCGAGCCTGAAGTTCGACAGTACATTGCCAGCCCCGTCGCAGGGCACATTGCATTGTGCAACGTACGTCCGGGCGATCGTGTTGAGAAGGGGCAGCTTTTGGCACAGTTGGACGGAGAACAAATGCTCCGCGATCTTTCCACCGCACAGGCGGAATTAGAAGGTGCGACGAAGAAGCTAGATACCGCCATCGCAACCCGTACGGCTGGTGAGATGGGAATTGCGAAAGTCGAAGTTCGTCGAGCGCAAACACGCATCGAAAGCCTCCAAGACCAGCTCAGTCGGCTAGAAGTTCGAGCTCTTGCCGATGGCACTGTAGTTCAGGGAGACTGGAAGCGAAGCATCGGAATGCCCGTGACGCTGGGACAAAATCTCTTTGAGATCGCAGAGATGGAGTCGATGACGGTCGAAGTGCATTTGAACGCTCAAGACCTGGGGCAGATCAAAGTAGGAGATAAGGTCGCTGTTCGTTCTGATGCTACTGGCGGAAAGTCGTTTCATGGAAGTATTGGACGGATCGAACCTCGAGCGTCGATTATTGATCAAGAGACGATTTTTATCGCGGATGTGATTATCGCAGATTCAAGCATGCAGTTGCGACCGGGAATGAAAGCAACCGCTCAAATTGAAGCGGGCTGGCGAAGTGTTGGATGGCTGTTGTTCTCCAAACCTTATCGCTGGTTAGCGAACCAGTGGATTTGGTAACAACATAGAAGGATACCGCCGTGACCACTGATAACACCAAATTTAGGCTTCGGCCAGATGTACAATTCTCGGTAACTTCTTCAAAGCGTGGCATTCAGTACGTCGCGCAAGACGGTAACCGAGACAAGTTTTGGCGATTCGGAAGCCTTGAGTACGAACTCTGCGCTGCATTCGACGAGTCACGCACGTTTTCAGATGCGTTCCTCAATGCAAAACAACATAGCAATCGCTTGGCGGCAGCCGATCCAGAGAAAGTGCGAAAAGTTCTGGCCGGGTTGATTAACTCTGGACTCGTTGAGAAAATCGCGGATAACCCCATCGAAGGCTTCGCACCTGATAGTGAGGAAGGTCGGCCTGTCGCACCGGCCGCTCCGAAACTATTCGATCCAAGTTTCTTTCGTATTAAGTTAACCAACGGCGAGACACTGGACAAATGGGTTCGCCCTCTGAAGGGATTGATCTCGATCCCAGCAGCGGTTGTTGCAATCGTTCTTTGGGTGGTCGCGATTTCGCACGCAATTGCCAACGCATCATCCCTCACCAAACTAAGTGTTGGGCTGTTTGTGCCGGGAAGCCAATGGTGGCTTCTGCTCGCATGGCTACTGCTAAAGTGTGTTCATGAATTGGGCCATGCCGTTGCATGTGCCAGGTTTGGGGCCAAAGCCGAAAGCGCTGGACTCGGTTTCATGTTCTTCACTCCCTCACCCTTTGTGAATGCGCCTAGTGTTTGGCAGATTGAAAATCGTTGGTCTCGAATATTGATCAGCGCCAGTGGAATCCTTTTCGAAGTTACGTTCGCGTCTTTGGCGGTCATTGGGGCCTGCTGGTTCGAATCGGCAGCCTTGCGATTTTTGTGCATTTCTATCGTGACCCTAGGAACAATTTCGACGGTTGCATTCAATGGAAATCCATTGATGCGTTTCGATGGCTACTACATCATGACCGATTTGATTGGCCGTCCCAATCTTTGGCAAGATGCGCAAGCAGCCGTGAAGAAATTGTTGTTCAGAACACTCTATGAATGCCCGCCAAGTCACTCGTCAGCGCTTGTCGTACTATCGTATGGTATCGCAAGTTGGTGTTCGCGAATGCTCATGCTCACAACGCTCGCCTGGGGACTATGGGTCGCTTGGGATGGTATTGGCATCGTCGTTGTACTCGCATTTGCCGCATTGTGGTTTGTCATGCCGCATGTTTTGCGTCGAATGTCTGGCACCACATTTGGGCCCAAACCGTCTGTTGCTTGGATTGTCACTCAATTGTCTTGGCGGAAGTGCCTGCGTGCTTCATTGATGATGATCGGGATCGGTTTGCTCGGATTGCTTCCGTCCCCCTTCCAGATTTACTGGCCTGGCACCGTAGATTTTGTAGAACCGATTGAATTGCGAGTGGAATCTCCAGGTCTAGTTGTCGAAGTTCTCCGACATGATGGGCAAGGCGTTCGCACAGGCGATGAGATTCTACGAATGAAAAATCCCGACTTAACGTTTGAATGCGATAATGCGAAATTGCTTGTCGAATCGAGCGAGGAAAAATGCCATGCACTCAGGGCTCAGCGAAAAGAGTCCGAGTTGCAAGCAGAAGAAGCCAACCTCGCATCCCTGCGTTTTAAATATGAAAGCCTCAATGCGAAGTTGGCTGCTCTGACTGTCCATTCCCCACGCGACGGCGTATTGATGATCCGTTCGTCTCACAACTTGGTTGGCAATTTCCTCAAGGAAGGAGTGTCCATAGGTTATGTGGTCGAACCGGATCAACTCGAGATCCACGCTTCGCTGCCACAGGACAAGTGGGATGTGATTTCTCGATCGCACGGCACTGCAGCCAATGTAACACTCTCCAATGGGGAAGCTTGGCTTGGCGAAGTTGTCCAAGTATTACCTCGGTCATCGGACACAGTCGAATTCCCGAGTATGGGCGGCATTTTTGGAGGCCCGCTGCCAGTGGTTCAAAGCAAATCGGCAGATGGACGCGCGAGTATCGCCCCAGCCTTCCGTCACCTGGCATTCTCTGTTCGGTCAAGCTCTCGGATCATTCGGAGAACATTTGGCAAACGGTGATTCGATGGGCTTATGCAGCCATCCACGTTCAGTTCAAGGCTGCCTAGAAGTGGCCTCTTTTAACCAAGCTGTCCGATCACTACCAAACTCGCCAGGCTAGCGTTCAGAGTGAGTCGATGTCAATGTTATCAACGAACGCTTCGATTTGGATAAATGCTGTCGTTCCATGGAATGGGGCTTCATTTGTCCATCAGCTTTAGGCAGATGACTTTATTTGCGCCGCGGACATAAAGTAAGCCATGTGACAAAACCGGCGGAGCCCAGCTTGGAGTTTGGATATAAGGCGCATTGTCTCGTGGATCGATCGTGTTTGCTAAATCCATCTCGCTAATAACTCGGAAGGATCGGTTGTCGACTGCCAGTAATTGGAGCGTTCCCGATTCTCCGAGCATAACCAAATGATCATCGACCATCAGCCCAGTCATTCGATCTCGATTGCGAACCGTCCATCGAACCGAGGGGTTCCATACCGATGGGTTGTTATCAGAGGGTCTGAGGGTTACGCATCGCAGGTCAGTATCCGGTTCGTTCCTACCGCTGCTCACGTAGACGTCATTTCCGTTAACGAGCGGCGTGGTCCAGTGCGGTCTCATCGCTTGATCTTTACGCGTTAGGCCATCGGCCCAAAGTCGTTTGTGTTTTCCAGCTGCGAGCTCGATCACGCAGCCTCCCTTTTCGTAGGTTTCACCTATCAGTATTTTGTTGCCGATCAGTACTGGTGAAGCTGCATTGACGCTCTCAAGAATAGAAGCTCGCCAAGGAGAAAACTGCTGATTGGATCCATCCTTGGGATGGAAGGTAAGGAGTCCCTCGCGAACAAATGCTAAACAGACATCCTGCCCATCGATTTGACGTACGACAGGAGCAGAGTAACTCGCCAGATAATTTCCCACTTGATGAACGACTCTACCGGTGCGTTTGGCGAAAGCAACCATCGCACTGTTATTTGGCTTGGCGTAAGGCAAGTCATTGATGGTTGCGAATCGGCTACTTTTCGACTCAGGGCTTCCCCCCACCATCACCCAAAGAAGATCGCCATAGACTAACGGAGATGCACCGACTCCAAAAAAGCTAGGTATGACATGAAATTGTTCGGATGTGTTTGTTTCCCAGATAGTTTTTCCATCTGCCACGGAAATGCATGCGAGCGTTCCATTGACTCCATAGACATAGACACGGTCATCATCGACGACAGGACTACAACGAGGGCCATTGTTGTAGCCATAGGCATCCGAATAGACGACAGGCTTTTCCCATTTCCAAAGGACTTCGCCCGTTTCCGCATGGTGGCACGACAGCCGCTCGGCGGAACCGAATCGATCAAACTGAAACCAGCGTCCTTGGCTGGCGACTCCGTTTCCATACCCTTCGCCAGTGTTCGCAGCCCAAACGACTTCGAGACCTTTACTGCCCCACTCTTTTCGAATTCCTTTTTCTCGCGACGTGGAGTCGTATTGAGCTCCCAGCATTCTAGGCCAATCTTCACCCACCGTTCGTGTCCACAGGCTTGGTGTCTTCGCCGAACTCGTCGTATCGATGGCCCTAGATTGAGCAAAAAGATCCGAGTTGCACGTTGTGGGTAATGCAAAAATAGCCAAAATCAAAAAACGAATAAACATGAGATGTATATCGGCAAAGAATTGTGTTGGGATGCTGAAGAAAGGCTGTTTCGGATTCAATGGAAGATCTCGTTATCAACGAACAAGTATTCATACCCAGCAGCGAATTGGACATACAGTTCGCAAGGAGCGGGGGGCCGGGGGGCCAAAATGTGAATAAAGTCAACTCGAAGGCGACGCTGTGTTGGAACGTTGCTGCCTCGACGGCATTATACCCAACAACGATGGTTCGCTTGAAGGCTTTGGCGGCATCACGCATCACGGAGGACGGAATTCTTCAGATAACTAGCCAAGTTCATCGCGAACAGTCCCGCAACATCCAAGCGTGTCGCGAAAGACTGCGTAACCTGATTTTGGAGGCGATGAGACCGCCGACGATCCGAAAACCGACTCGCCCTACCGCGGGTTCAAAACGCCGCCGGGTGGAAAACAAAAAGATCCAAAGCCAAAAGAAACAAGGGCGCACAGGTTCCTGGGAGTAATCTCCTTCAAAAATCGACGCGAACTTTGTATTGGCCATCGTACCTAGCTGAAAACTTTGCCAGTTCCGTTTATCATGAGCCTATCCCAGCCTCTTCACTTAGGAGTAAAACCATGTTTTCATCTCGATCCAACAACGCCTCGCGACGCGAATTTCTTGAACGTTCCATGCTTACGACTGCAGCCATCTTGGCTTCTCAAAGTCGTTTTTCCGCTTCTGCATACGCACAGGATAATTTCACCCCGTCGGTCAGTCCGAATGAACAGATTCACGTGGCGGTCATCGGAGCTGGTGGTCGCGGACAATCGCATGTCGGTGGGTTTGCAGGTAAATCCGGAACCACAGTGACCCACATCTGCGACTGCGATGAAAAGGCCGGGCAAAAGACCTGCGATTCCGTTGCCGAAAAACAGGCTGGGAAAAAACCGGTCTGGGTCAAGGATGTCCGAAAACTGCTTGAAGATAAATCGATCAACGCCGTGAGTATCGCGACGCCAAACCATTGGCACTCTTTAGGCGCGATTTGGGCAGTACAGGCAGGCAAAGATGTTTATGTCGAAAAGCCAGTTTCACACAATGTTCTCGAAGGTCGACGTCTCGTCCAAACCGCTCGCAAGTATAACCGAATTGTACAAACCGGAACTCAGAGTCGATCCAATCCGGGCATGCGAGAAGCGATGGAGTTTATTCACGCCGGAGGCATTGGTGAAGTGACTGTCGCGCGAGGATTGTGCTACAAGCCTCGTCCATCAATCGGCGCCAAAGGCGTCTACGAGGTTCCTAAGGAAGTGGACTTCGATCTTTGGTCGGGCCCTGCACCTATTTTGCCACTGACGCGTCCTCGGTTTCATTACGACTGGCATTGGCAGTATCCGTACGGAAACGGAGATCTTGGAAACCAAGGTATCCATCAGATGGATTTGTGTCGCTGGGCACTGAACGAAAGCAGGCTATGTGATCGCACGTTCTCTCTCGGGGGACGATTGGGTTACCAAGATGCGGGTGAAACAGCCAACACCCAATTGGTAATTCACGATTACGGCAAGAAGCAACTCTCTTTCGAGGTTCGTGGGTTGCCAACTCCTGACTACAAAGGTGCAAAGGTCGGCATCATTGTCGAGGGGAGCAAAGGTTACTTGGTAATGACGTCTTACCAATCAGGAACGGTCTTTGATTTGGATGGTAAACCCGTCAAGACATTCGATGGAGGTAGCGACGCGTTTCACTACAAGAATTTTGAATTGGCGGTTCGCAATCGCAATCATAAATTGCTCAATGCGGATGTCGAAGAAGGGCATTATTCGAGCGCCCTCTGCCACCTCGGTAATATTTCTCTACAGTTGGGAGAAATCGTCGATGGCGGTGAGGTCGCAGCCAAACTGGCCAACATCAAAGGTCCATCGAACGTTTCGGAAGCATGGCAACGAACCGCTGAACACCTCAAAGAGAATAAGGTGGAATCCTACAAGATTGCGGTTGGGCCATCCCTAGAACTCGATTCCGTTGCGGAAACGTTCAAGGGAAATGAAAAGGCGAATACCATGCTTACCCGAGAGTATCGTAAAGGTTACGAGATCCCCTCCGCGAGCGGGATTTAAATTTTTCGTGCCATCCATCTCAATGCAACGCCCTCTTGAGGGTCCCACCAGTCCGAGGGAAAATGCGAATTCGAATTAAAAAGAGTGCTCCGAGCGGAACGATCGTTCTCGACGTTCCCAAGACGCACAACGCAATATCCCGAGAAATGGTCGCGGACCTTCGCGAAGCTTTGGACGATTTTCATCGAGAGAAATCGGTTCGATGTGTCATCTTGGTTTCCTCTGGCGCAACTTTTTGTTCCGGAGTCGACCTCAAGCAATGGAATGAGGTGACACAGAGCGAGAGCCCATTGGATGCATGGCAAGAAGTTTCGAATGAGTTGCAGGAACTGATCGAAGCGATGCTTCGATTTCCCAAACCGATCATCGCCGCCATAGATGGGCCTGTCTTTGGCGGTGGGCTGGGGCTGGTGTTGGGTGCGGATCTCGTTGTTGCGACACCCAAGGCTACATTCTCCTCGCGCGCGTCTCGCATCGGATTGGTTTCGGGGTTGGTCGCGCCTCTTTTGTCGTTTCGCCTAGGAGCTTCGGTTGCATCCAGAATTTTGCTCGGTTTGGATCCAGTGACTGCGGATCAAGCCTATCAGTGGGGGCTGGTGCAATATATGGTAGAGTCGGAGCAGGTATGGGCGAAATCGCATCAGCTAGCGACTCAAATTGCCGAATCCTCGACCGAGTCTATTCAAATGACAAAGCGACTGCTCAACGAAATGATTGGTGAGCCGATCTGGAGTCACCTGATTAGTGGAGCGGCGGTCATGGCGACCGTTTGTAGCACCGAATCGGCGAGCGAAGGAATGCGGTCGTTTGTCGAGAAGAGACCGACCAAATTCCCCTAGCGATCCACACCCCCGAAAGCATGCACCTTGACAACCTCGATACCAGCCGAGACAACCTCGATACCAGCCGACGAACTTCTAAACATTGAAACGTTACTAGAGCAGATCTCGCAATTGCGAAGTTTGCTGAAGAACTCGATCGTCGGCCAAGCCGATGTGCTGGACAATCTCCTGATTTGCGCCCTTTCAGGTTCGCATGCGTTGTTGGTCGGAGCGCCTGGCCTAGCGAAAACGCTGATGGTAAAGAGTTTGGCAAACGCATTTCATTGGAGATTCAATCGAGTACAGTTTACCCCCGACTTAATGCCTAGCGACATTACGGGTTACGAGTTGCTGCAGCGCGACTCACAGTCCGGAAGCAACGTGATGCAATTCCGCGCCGGACCGATTTTTACCAATCTGTTGCTCGCGGATGAGATCAATCGAGCAGCTCCCAAGACCCAGAGTGCACTCCTGGAGGCAATGGCGGAAAGGCACGTTACGGTAGGAGGTGCCACGCACCATTTGGAATCACCATTCTTGGTGGTCGCGACTCAGAATCCCATCGAACAAGAAGGTACTTATCCTCTTCCTGAAGCCCAACTTGATCGGTTCATGATGGAAATTCATGTCGACTACCCGAACAAGGAGGAGGAGAAAGATATCGTTCGCATGACCACCGGCATGGAGTTGGCTCCAGCATCTTCGCCGTTAAGCAAAGAGTCCTTCTTGGCCTTGCAAAACGCTGTTCGAAACATCCCATTGCCCGAGCATCTTTTAGAGATGGCCGTAGAGCTTTGCCGGGCAACGCGGCCCGGGGCCTCTCGTCCTCAAATCGGTGACTATGTGGCGTTTGGAGCTGGACCGAGAGGAAGTCAAAACTTAGTTCTCGCAGCAAAAGCCAGGGCGTTGTTGATGGGCCGCACCGCACCTATCCAAGAAGATTTGTTTCGCGTTGCCGTTCCTGTGTTGCGACATCGTATCGTCATCAACCATCGAGCTATCGGTGATGGTATAACCTCCGAATCACTAATTCAACAATTACTCGCGGCACCGAATCGTTCGATTGCTCGATAGACAGCCCTTACCCAACGATCGCTATGAATCAGCCGTCCAACGAGATCAAATATCTGTTATTTGACGTCGAGAGTGTTCCGGATGGTGAATCCATAGCGGCGACGCGGTATCCAGGTGCGAACCTATCATCGAAAGAAGCCATTCGCAAATTCCGATTCGAACTCTTGGCTGAGAGTGGTCGCGACTTTGTGCCATATACGTACCATGTGCCGGTTGCCGTAGTGATTGCAAAGATACGCGAAGATTATAGTCTGGTCGAGATCGTTTCCTTGGATGAACCGAATCATCGACCTGCCATCATTACCAAACATTTTTGGGTTGGATGGGAACGCTACAATCGACCGACATTGGTCACGTTCAATGGTCGCTCGTTTGACATCCCATTGATGGAGTTATCCGCATTTCGTTTCGGAGTTAGTATTCCATCTTGGTTCAATCTGTTCGACAAATCGTACGAGCAATTTCGCAATCGTTACAACATCCATTCTCATCTTGATTTGCATGAAATACTTACGAATTTCGGAAGCAGTTGGTTCCGAGGCGGCCTGAATCTTGCGGCCCAGCTAATCAACAAACCAGGAAAAATCGATGTTCAAGGCGCGATGGTTCATGAACTATACGAAGCAGGGAAACTCAGCGAGATCAGCGAATACTGCCGATGCGATGTGCTGGATACCTATTTTGTTTTTCTGCGCTCCCTGTTGGTTATGGGAAGAATCAATGCGGAACAGGAAGCCACACTAACCGAAGGAGCGAAAAATCTGCTTCGCGAACAAATAGACAAACATCCTGCCTACAAGATCTATCTGGAACGTTGGGGGCAGCTCGATCCTCCCGCTTCGCGATGATTTTTTAATAGCGCTCGCGGTTTCGCAAGTTTTGCTTATGTCTACTCAGCCCACAGAAATCCTTTATCGAGAATTCAGTATTCGAAACGACTAACATGTCTCCCTTTACGATTCCAATACCACCGGTGGATTTGATTGCTGCAACAATCGACCGGTCTCCAAAAGCTTAGCTTCGGAGAACATTCTTCCCGTCATGACAACGGTCATTGGTCTGTTGCGTTCCTTTTCTTTTCCGAATGCTACGACCAAGCTTGGATGTCCGGTAAGGTTCATTCGAGCCAAATCACCATCCCCGATGAGAAAATCCACTTGCCGCAATCTGTCTTCGGTTTCACGAATCATTTTGACACGAGAGCGAACGCCATGCAGGTAATCAATCGCCCGGATCCACTGGGCTTCACGGAAAGTAGGCCCCCATTTGCCTAGCTCTTGATCGTCCTTTGCGGAGCGGAAAAGCGATTCATGGACCGAGGCCGCTTCAGCGCTGAGTGCTTCCAGCATCAGCGACATAGGTGCAGCCGGAAACTCGATAGGTACCATCTCTGCACCATTTTCCAAAAGCCATTCTTTGAACTGTTCCTCCGAGGGACGCAACCTTGCAGGAGTCCCAATCTTCATCCCTCGTAGCTCGATGGACGCAGGCCATTCGTACGGACGTTCCACTACGGTTGGATCCGAACCATCAGCCCCCAGCAGTTCTCGGAAGATGATGGCGCAGTCCTCGACAAGGTTGGCGATAGGCCCGACTTTATCCATCGTCCATGCGAGCGTCATGCATCCTGCGCGACTCACTCTTCCGAAGGTAGGTCGCAATCCGCTGGTAGCGCATACCCGAGTGGGTGACACAATGCTTCCAAGAGTTTCTGTGCCCAATGCGAACGGAACAGCGCGCGCGGCAACGGCCGAAGAACTTCCCGCAGAGGATCCCGAACTCCCTTGCTCTGGATTCCAAGGATTTTTAGTCTTGCCGCGGTGCCACTCATCGCCCCAAGCGAGAGTGCCTACACTTAACTTGGCCAATAGCACTGCACCCGCATCCTCCAATCGCTTCGCCACGGTTGCTGTTGCGGCCCACTGTCTATCCGCATACCTTCCAACGCCCCAACTCGTTGGTAAACCTTGGATCGAAATGATGTCCTTAGCTCCCCAAGGAATCCCGTGAAGAATGCCACGATCTTGACCCTGCTTGAGTTCCGAGTCACGCATTTTCGCGGACTCAATGGCATTCGGATTCATCGTTACGACGCAGAGCAGTTTTTCGTTAACACTCTTCAGTCGCTCCCAGTAGAACTCCGTCAATTCGACGCTGGTGAAAAGCCCTTTTCGTATCCCCACTGCCAATTGAGGAATACTCCAATTCAAAACATCCTTTATCGACGACCACTCAGGAAGTTCAATGTTTTCGGACCAATGAACAGAAGGTAGATTCGGGAGTATGGTCTCTGGGTGCGTAGTATCCGCTACAAAGAAAGAGGGAAGAAATGCTAGGGGCATGGGCGTATCTTCAGCGGGTGAATTCTCTCGAGCGATACGAAGCATCTTTAGCTTCTTGTTGATAGCGGTGGCCACTTCCTCGCATTGCTCATCAGTCCATGTCACTCCGGCAATCCAGCAAGAGTCGGCAATTTGTTTTGCAGTGATCGAGTCTGCGCTTGGTTCTTTTTCTATCTGCATAGCCACGGCACGCGCTACCGTCGAGCCTCCTAACAAGCCAGCAAACACTCCTGTACTCATTGCGGCTGCTATCGCATGTCTGCGATCAAATAGATGGGGTTGCATGGTTGTGCTCTTCGGTTGGTCAAATAAAGTTCAAATAAATCATCCTACCGGAAAAGCAAACTTGCCGACTGCGTCAATTTGGCACATGAGCGGTCGATTGTCACCCCAATAGCACAGGGTTGCACACTATGGTTCGTCTTGAACAGCAAGGGAATTGAGAAGTCTGATTGAAACTCTCGGTGATTCCATGGAGTGCACGTCGAGATCCAGCTGCGGCACAGGGATTGCATAAAGGGTGAACTAAGACCTTTTCAACTATACTCTCGTTTCAAAGGAGCTTTCTCCATGAAGAACTATACCGCCTTGAAGGCTAAACTCGAGTCCAAGCTTCAGTCTTTGATGGAGCGAGAAAAAGACATTGAAGATGTGCTGGGCGATCCTGGCAATAGCGACTGGGAAGAGAACGCTTTGGAGATGGAGAACGATGAGACATGGCTCGGAATTGGGGACATGACGAAAGACGAAGTCCACCAAATCCGACAAGCTTTGAATCGAATCGAACATGGCAAGTACGGCGTGTGCGGAAAATGTGGCAAAGAGATCCCCAGTGAAAGACTCGAGCTTCTTCCCTGGACCACCAGTTGCGTGGATTGTAGTTAACTCAACAGAAAGAAATGGAGGTGATTCATATGAAAGTAGTCATTGCAGTCGACGGTTCGAAGCACGCGGAAGATGCGGCTAGGTTTTTAGCCAAGCTTCCGCACGGCGAACATCTTGAATTGAATATTGTCGCGGTGAACTATGCACCGGGCATTCATAGTACTGTCGAGATCATCGGTTCGACGGAGAACTATCTGAACGCGAGTAGGGCTCAACTTGACGCTACATGCAAGAAGATCAAGGCGATGTTTGACGGAGCCGATGCGACCGTGAAGACAACCATACTTGATGGGCACCCTGGTGAGACATTGGCTAATCTGGCGTCGGGGAAGGAAGTGGACCTGCTGGTTATCGGGGCCGTTGGTCACTCGACGTTTGATCGAATTCTGATTGGGAGTGTAAGTGATTTTGTAGCAACGCATGCTGCCTGTTCCGTTCTCGTCGTGAGACCTGGTCTTGCGGATACATTCGCACATCAGAAACGATTTAATATCTGCTATGCCTACGATGATTCACGTCCGAGCAAAAATGCTATCGATACGTTAGGCCGATTTCTCTG
>Ga0315904_10008005_pt1 | contig 14063 bp, 30 predicted proteins | sample LakEriMetagenome_6_FD_203529 | JGI IMG/M metagenome (GOLD analysis project Ga0315904, IMG submission 203529) | Freshwater fungal communities from buoy surface, Lake Erie, Ohio, United States - Buoy 12 MA120 | ecosystem: Environmental > Aquatic > Freshwater > Lake | place: USA: Lake Erie, Ohio... | reverse complement strand
CAACCACTTTGTATTCTCCTGACCCAAGTCTCCCGTACCACGTAACGCGTTCTCGTTCCGATGCAGGAAGCACATCGCCATCGCTCCACATATTCATTGCCACCCAGATCATGCGATTGTCTTTGGAGTCAGCAACAACGAGGTCGCCGTTCTCCATCTTGATTTCGGGGTTGATTTTGTCGTTGCTCATTTAGTCAGTTGTTTGAAGTCAGTTACAGGGATGTGTACCACGGGTTCGATGTCCTGCCAGTCCCCTCTGTCCTTCCTACCTCCGAACCCTATCTCTCCCACCTTGTCTATCTTGTTCCAGTAGATGCCATCGTTCCACTCAACAATGACCACGAAGGGTATCTCCGTGGCCTTGTACATCTCTACTCCGTGCATCACCTTGGACAGACTGAGGATGAGGGTGGGGTATGCGTCTTTGTTGTTCCATCGTCTCTTGCACTCGCACCAGCAGACTATCTTCTTCCTTGACAGCGCCCAGTCTATCCTGTACTGCTTGGGCAGCTTCTGATAGTCAACACCCCAAACCTTCGCAGCCGCTGCCATTGTCTTCTCCTCGACGGCAAGGGACTGCTCGTTCTCGTATGTCGGTCTCATTCTTGCTCGTCACTTGACGGAAACCTTTCGGTATAGTCGGCAAGCATCTCTTCTTCGCGGGCAACGATGGTGTCTGCGTTCGCTGAGCGAATGTGTATGACGGTCTTTTCATCCTTGATGGTTTTGACCTTATGCTGGAAGACCACAAGGGAGGTGACGCAGTTGGGGTTATCATCGGGAATGATTCCAGCTTCACGCATGGCATCGAGGGGTAACTTTGCCGCTGCGTACACGTTATCCAGATCCATGGGCTGCTTGCAATAGTAGCGGTTGAACTCCATGGTACATGGCATGGGTGCTTTCAACCCAACTCCAGCTTTTTTCATCCACCAAATCCACTTCTCTTTCTCCTTCTTGTACTCGGAGAAGTGCATTCTGATGAGACCCTTGGAGCCATTGAGGCCGGGGGCCAGTCGGGGGATTTCAATTGTTATCATGTGCTTGTTTGTTTATGCGTTCTCCAATCCATCTCATGCAAGGTACTGCCATGCTGTTGCCAAGTGCCTTGTATCGCGGACCATCGGGGCAGTCCTCTGCTGGCTTGCGCTTCCACGGGATGCGTGTGTAGTCGTCAGGGAAACCTTGGAGACGTTCGCACTCTACGGGCGCAAGGCGGCGGACTTGCATTTGCTTTGCTAGTACCTGATCGTTGCTCGTAGCCAGCGTCAGGCTCTTCTCTTCGCTGATCAGCGGACCTTTGCCACCGCCATCCTTCCCCTCACGCTGACGCATCAGGATTGGGATGCAATTGCCACCATCCTGCGCCCCTTGCTGCAATGCCTCTGCTCCCTTGCTCCACTTGGCCGTCACGGTGTCTGTGCAACTTGGAGCAAGGCTTGCTTGAGCATCGATGGCAACTCCTTTCCCCTTTTCTCTGCTCGGCGCAGGATTCCTTGACACGCCTTCTGACTCAAAAAGAACCGCTGCGGCACTACGCTGGTCTCCAAGACATCCGACAACGAACACACGTCTGCGTCTTTGGGCCACTCCGAACCATTGAGCGTCCAGTACCCGATAGGCCCACCCGTACCCCAGCTCCCCCAACGCTGCGAGGAAGGTACCAAAATCCTTTCCTCCGTTTGATGACAGGACACCGGGGACATTTTCCCAGACAATCCACTTAGGCCGGTAACGGTCAGCGATTCCAAGAAACGTGAGCATGAGGTTGCCTCTTGGGTCCTCAAGACCTTTGCGGAGTCCTGCGACACTGAAGGACTGACAGGGGGTTCCTCCGACGAGAAGATCGATAGTTGCATCGGGCCAATTTTTGTACTGGGTCATGTCCCCCCAATTCGGGACGTTAGGGTAGTGATGTTTGAGAACCGCGCTGGGGAACGGCTCTATCTCAGAGAATGCCACAGGCTCCCATCCAAGGTGGTGCCAGCCCTGCGTGGCTGCTTCAATCCCTGCACAAACGCTTAGGTACTTCATTCGTCTTTGGGTTCGTCAAAATTGAAGTACTCACAGATCTTGCTAGTGACAGCAGTGTCGATGTTGCCCTTGATGATTGTTTCGTGCTGGTCCAACCAATTCATCACTTCCTTGGGAATGTCCAAGTGCTTGAGCGCCCTCATCCACCCGTAGTCCACCCCTCGCTCAACGCACTCTGACAGGACGATGTACTCGTTCGCTTTCATTTGCTTGGCTTTAGGTTTGGCGTTGACAGCCCATCGTCGTTCAATATGGGCTGATCCAACAGCATGTCAATAATCTTGCTTGCACACTTGATGCTAACGATTCTCTGGTCAAGCAGCCTCATGATCAAGTTGTGCTGGGCGTCAGTCATGAATGCTTCCATGCCGCTAAGGTTGGAAAAAGTTTTTACCTGCGCAAGAGCTTCTTACTTGTAGTCCCGAGGTGGGGGTGGGCCAAATTCTTTCGGCTCACCACACCTGTCGCACTGGTAGCACCTCTCTTTCTCGTGCATTGACCTTCCCTTTGTACCCCTCTCCATGGGCCTTCTCATGTTGAAGTCCCAAAATCCGGCGTACAGGCCATGCCCATAACAGTAGAGGCACTTATTCGATGCGCGTTTGGCTGGGGTCTTTGTAGGGGTCATAGTACCGGGTCTTGGGTTTCTTTCGGTTGGTAAGGATGGTGTCGAGCTCATTGACCGCATCGTCGTGGCCCCTAGCAGTAAGGATGACGCGGTCGATACCTTTCGCGACCTTGGAGCCATCGTCGTATCTGACGATGATGTGCTTGCTGGCCCAAGCTTCAATGGTCCCATCTTCTGCCATCCAGAGGTTATAGTCCCTGTGCTGTCCTATCAGTTTCATCGTTGAGTGTTTTGAGTGTTGCGCTTTCGAGGTCTAGGTCCAGTTCCTTTGCAAGGTTCTGCATCTGTGGGCTTGAGAACATCTTGTCCACAGGGGATTTGGCCACATATACTTCCATGGGGTCGTTTGTGAGCATTGCTTCGGATTTTGGAAACAGGTCAATCTCCATCTTCTTGATGACATTGATGGGGACTAGGTAGTCGGCTATGTCTTCCCCCTCTCCTGCTCCGATACACTCCAAGATGTCCGACACGACACAGCTCTTGGTCAGCGGCTCGATGTTGATGAACTGCTTGGACCATTCTTCGTACATCCCCTGATCAGGGAACACCGTAACATCCCTCCCGGTCAGGCACATGGAACGCTCTACATTGACCATGTTGCTCCCGCCGGTGGCCAGCCACACATGGTATGGGTACAGCGAGGCGCAGATCATGGCGGTCTTCTCGCTTTCCACGATGGCCACGGGAGCATCTGGTCTGTCCTTCAGTAGATGCGTGCCGAAGTACACCTGAGCGCACCCTATCTCCTCCATGGACTGCTTGGTCACCACCGTGTGCATCCACATGGCCTTCAGGTCTTTCACGCGCTTTCCTGTGTCGGTATTGTACTGTATGATCTTTCCACTCCTTTCCTTCCCGTCCTCCCCTATCTGCCAGAACACCATAGCCCCCTCATGCTCGGGGTAGTTCTTGCCCTTGGGGAATGTACCCACCCTGTACTGACGCGCCACGTCAGTATTGCCAATGGTGCTTTCCAACCACATCAGGAGGTTGTTCGGCGTCCCTTGATGCGTATGAGCAACAAAATGCTCGGGGCATCGCCAATCGGTCCTGCGCGGAGGGGGAGGAGGGATGTTCAACTTCTCGGTCTCTCTCACCACCCCTCCGTCCCTTATCCATTGCGCTGCGCTGTACGAGTAGCTACAGTTGTTCTCCCTGTCGCACACTCCTACGTGGTCCGGAAGATGCTCCCCGGTGTACCTGTCGATGTACAGGCGGAAGGTCTTCTTGTGGCCACAGGAGGGGCAATCTGCCTTTCGCAGCTTGTGGTCAAGCACGAACCTTGCGTTAGGGTTCTTGAGCATTTGGCACTACTTTGATGAATGGCATCCCGCTCAGGTTCAAAGAAGATGGCGATGCTGACTGCGTGTGTCTGGTAATCTCCCTGTGCTCGTCATCCGATTCCAGCCACAGGGCATGTCTAATCGCGCAGTGCATCTCGTAAAGGGCATCGGCGTCTTCATTATACCCAACTCCCTTGTTGGACCCGGGGTGATTCAGGTTCCAGCCGATCATTTTGACCACGTCCATCAGCGCATCCAGTTGATTTCGACGTTTGAGCCATTCGTCAAAATCTTTCTTTGTGTCCATCTCTTGGTGATGGGTGGCGGCCTGTGGCCAGCTATTAGTCCCGCAGTCGCCGATAATCCATCGCGACGTGAACTCCACGGCTTCGTTGATAAGCCGTAATTGCTTCTCGTTCAGTTCAATTGTGTAGGTTTTCATGTGAGTGAGATGAGGTAAATGATGACCACGAAAAGAGCAAGGTTCATCACAGAAACACTTGCTTTTCCTTTTCTGCGAACTAGGACGACGACCATGTTCAGGGCTTCCATCAGAAGCAGAAGCCCTGAGACCGCTGCTGCTGGGTACAGTATCAGCTTTGCTATTGTTGCCATGCTCAGAACGGGCTTTGTTCTTCTTGTTTTGGCGCGTCATTTTTTATCCTACCGGTGTGGGAGAATGTCTGCGTTGGCAGATGGTAGTCCAGCAGGTCTCGAGACAGCAGTCCGTTGCGGTTCTTGACCAGCTCACACCACACTTGCTTAACCTCTGCGCCCGGGACATACCCATCGGCTTGGTTCAGTGTCACCATAGTGTCGGCATCGTGCTCAAGCTGGGCAGACTCTTTGAAGTCGCTCATGGTCACATTACCCTCGCTTCTTCTTGCCTGTGACAGGGCCACGATTGGTATGTTGGTGCTCTTGGCTGCTTCGGTGATGGCGCGTGAAATGTACTGAACCTCCTTGGTCCTGTCCGAACCCTTCCCCTGAAGTATCTGCACATAGTCGATCATTACGATCTCGCATCCCCACTCATCCCTCCAACGCTCCAGCGTGGGCTTGACCATGTCCGCGTGGAAGGCAGATGGCTCGATACCACGGATACGGTCCAGCGTCTGCTTGTGCTTGTGTACGGCAGACTCAAGATGCTCTCTCTCCATGTCATTCATCTCGCCCTTCATCACCCTGCGGGTGTTCAGCCTTGACATTACGCCTGAAAGACGGGCTGCTATGGGCTTTCTCCTCATCTCCACTTCAATGATGCCCACACTGTGCCCTGCCTTGGCGATGTTGTACATCATGTTCAGAGCGAACGCTGTCTTCCCGCCACCGCTACGGCCACCGATGTAGCACACCGTCCCCTCGTCGATCTGGAGCACGTTGTCCAGTAGACCCATCCCCGGGACAAAGTGCTTCACGCTCTGCTGCTTGGTAAGTTCCAGCATCGCCCCCTCGTAGGTGGTCGCCTTGTGGTCATCCAGCAATGCGATGTTGCGCTGGAACTCCGACACCTTGGCCAGCACATCGCTCATCCGCATGGGGGTATCCTCCCCCAGTGCCTTGGACAGGTCCATCCGGAGGGATGTGACCCTGTTACTGGACAGGCTCTTGATCAAGAACGGGAGGTGGTCGAACTTGGCAGCGGTGCTCACGGCCATGCCCACCAGCGTCGATGCATCGTCTGCGGACAGCCCATGGGACTGGAGGACCACCGCCAGCGTCTCGGGGGATAGGTCGTAATTTGACTTATAGAGCTCGTTCACCCCCTTGAACAGGGTCTTACCCCGCTCGGAGGCGAACAAGAGCTCAGGGGCCGAAAAAACAGCCTCGCTGCGGGTGGAATCCACCAGCATGGAGCCGATCACCGATATCTCGATTGGCTCTGTGTTCATTCGTAGATGGTTGGTTTGGGGGCGTTGGGGTGTTCTCCGTCAACGGCCACGGTGATCAGCTTCTGCTCTGCCTGCGCCAATGCTGGGTACTTGTACTCCGATGGGTCCACGGGGAACTTCCAGCCCTTGGCCATTGCGTGCTCGAGTGCTGCAACAAGTTGAGGGCCACCAGAAAAATATCCGGTTAGAGTATTCACTGCTGCTTGTTCACTTGCAGTTGACTTGTATTTGAACTTGTCGAGAGTTGTTCTGTAGGTTTTGAACTGCTCCCATGCGGCCTTGGTTTTAACACCTGCCCACGCAGGCCATTGAATTTCCTCGCGCGCGCTTTTACTAACCTTATCTATACTAACCTTAGTATTACTATCTATACTAAGATTAGTATAAGATAAGGACGTTGAACATTCGTTCAACGGTTGTTCAACGTTCGTTGAACGGTCGTTGAGCTCTTGTTGAACGGTCGTTGAACGCTTGCTTCTCTTCGTGGCCGATGCCTTACCAGCCTTGGACGCGTTGTCGCACTTGGCCTCTGCTGCCTCCCGAGCCTCTTGGACCCAAGGAATGACCAGCCCGCCATCCTTTTCGGTCATCACAGACTTGACGAATGGCCACGCCCCACGGCACAGCCTCTCGCAAGCCTGCTCACTCAGTGGACCGTTCTTGAAGCCATGGCGCACGATGCGGGCATAGGCTCCCTCTTCTTCAAGAGTTGCCCCCTCGAGGTCGAGGGCGGCGCGGTCGAAGTCGTATTTCATCCAACGAAAGTTCATTGTGAAAAAAACGCCCCGCAGGTACTAATGCCGGTCGCAGCGGCACGTTCCCTTTGGGGCGGTTAGTTTGTCCTGTGCATCACGGCTGCGACCCGTGGCCAGCGAACTGGCAGTATGTTCGACAAAGATAGACAACTGAATCGTTCTTGCAACCGTGGACCCGGCAGGATTTGAACCTGCGACCAACGGATTATGAGTCCGGCGCTGCTGACCACTGAGCTACGGGTCCAAACTTACTACTTACTTTTTGGTAGCAGACCTAGGCGACGAAGTTTCTTGACGTACCACTTCTTGCTCACGTATGCCTTCTCTACCTCTGGTCGCCCGAACTGAATGTCTCTCAGGCTGCTGTCGATCGGTACGGAGAGGAGGTCCATGGTCCTTACGTACACAGCATTGGTGTTCTTGTCAAACCTTGCTTTGTTCCGTATGACCTTGCACCCATGGACGATGGTAGTGTGGTTGGCCAAGTTCAGCATCTTGGCGACCTCTGTCGTTGAGAATCCATGGTACTTATGCAGGATGTACATGGCGATCTGCCTTGAGTCGCATCGGTACTTCAGCCTGCTCTTGCTCAGTATCTCGCTTGGCCCCACCCAGATACCGTTCTCGTGGTTGGCTAGGGCTATGGCCCCAAGGACGGAGTTCAGCGTGAGCTCGTCCCTTCCCTTCTTGGTGTTCATTGCCACGCGTGTTCGTATGCGACCATCTCGTTCACCTCGTGGTCCACAGGCTCCCATCCCTTGGGAACAACGGTTGACTGTACGTGGATGCCCTTGTCCCGCATCCAGCGGAACATGGCCATGCTTTTCAGTTTGTCGATCATGTGTGTAGTCTTCCTTCTCTTTGTTCTTGCTCAAGTGCTTTCAGCCTGACGCTCAGTCCGACCAGCACGTCTTTCGCATTGTCCACCCTGTTCTTCAGGGCGCTGTAGTGTATTTTAGTCCGGATGACCTCCTGACGCAGCTTCTCTGTTTCTTCTGTGACCTCGACCGCGTCGTTGGCCTTGGCGGTGGACAGCTTACCATCCTCCGCTTGCATTCTGAACCGCTCACGCAGAACATGCTTCTCGTACATCTCCTTCGCGGCAAGCATTTGGCCCTCTCTTTTGGCCATCTGGGTGCTCAGGGTGTACTTGATGGCGCTTATCTGCGTCTGGATATGGATGAGATCGCCGGGAGGTAAGTCCCGGCGAGTCTCTTCCACAAGTGCATCAAGCTCTTGACTGAGTGTCATTTGCGCCTCCATACCCGGACGAAATCACCCTCTTGCTTGTACCGGAACTTGATGTCAGGGGCATACTTGCCCTTGGCCCGTGACAGGTTGGTCACCGCGTTCTTGTACGTTGTCTTGATGGGGTACAGGAAGCTGTCCCCGACATCAAGCTTCGGGAAGAGGATGAAGTACTCGTTCCGTGGCCCCTCCTCACCCCGTGCGGGGGGGATTGGGATGTTCTTGTCGATGATCATGTTGCTTGGTTTACTTGTTCTTGGTGCAGACAATTGTGGTATCCCCTGCCTTGAAGTAGGCGGGCTCGATCAGGACTCCGTTCTCGTCGGCGATTGACGCGCCTGTTTTCTGCGCCGCCTGAGCCAGCGCCTCAACAGCCTTGAGCTGAGACTGTAGTTCACGGTGCTTTGCCACGCCTTTGTAGTCCCAGCGCCCGGCAGAAGCTTGTGCCACCAGTCTGTACCCGTCCTTGCTGAACCCCTCCTTGCCATACTTGCTTACCTCGTCCACCGCTGCTGTCTTGACCAGCTCGATGCATTCATCGAGGGTCTTGCGCAGGGTGTACAGGCTAAGATACGTATCGGCTGGGTCTGTCAAGCCTTCCACCGCTTTGGTGGCAAGGTCTTGTATGTAGTGCTTGGGGTCCATCAGAAGGGAAGATCGTCATCGTCATCGACCTTGGACGCAACTGGCTCGCCTGACGTAGCGGCGATAGCGTTGTCCTTTTCCTTGAGACCTGCGGCAATCTTCTCCATTACCTTGATCAGGTACTGGTCCCTCTCTTCGAAGTCCCACACATCCTTGCCGTTGACGCGGACTTTGCGGCCTTGGGGCAGGTCTCCGGGGTTGTTCTTGTCCCACTTGGGGGCGACCTTCACATCCCCTTGGAACACATTCAGACCGATGACGCGCTTGCCCTCCTTGTCGGTGAAGTCATACGGCGCAATGCGAATGGGCTTGGTCAGGTCCATGTTCGGCAGGCGAAGCATGAACGACGACCAGTACCGGCCACCTTCCTTGATCTCAAGCTGGCAGTTCTCGCCCACATCACTGATGCGCAGTACCAGAGAGCGGTTGATGTCGCCCTTGTACTCGCGCTCCTTGCGCCACATGGATGTGACCACCCCCTCAAGGTAGCTATCCCTGCGCTCCCACACCTCACGACCTTCGGGGTGTTCGTCGCTGGGCTTGGTCGTTCGCGATACAGCACCGATTGTGTTCTTGTCCACCTCCTCCACGATCTTGCCATCTGCAATGCGCAGGTAGGTGGCGCTGCCCTTGTCGTTGTTGGTTCCTCGTGCCATTTTGTGTTGTTTGTTTTTGATTAGTTGCCGTCTCCGTAGCCGTCGCCGTTGCCGTAGCCGTAGCCGTAGCCGTAGCCGTCGCCGTCGCTGTAGCCGTAGCCGTAGCCGTAGCCGTCGCCGTCGCTGTAGCTGTAGCCGTAGCCGTCGCCGTAGCCGTCGCCGTAGCCGTAGCCGTAGCCGTAGCCGTAGCTGTAGCCGTAGCCGTAGCCGTCGCCGTTGCCGTAGCGAATCAGAAGGTGTTTATCCGATGCCATTACCAGCCCTTATTAACGGCGATCGTAACAATCGGCGTGCATCGTACTGTTCCGTATGCATCTGCCTTGGTTCCGGGCATAGGCCCGTTAATCAACTGACCCAACCCCTCCGAGGTTCCCCATTGCCGGATGTTTCGGCAGTTGGTGATCGTCACAGAACCATCTTGGTGGTCTTGGCAGTTGCCAACAAACACCCATCCGCGATCTGCTACTATGATCCTCACGTCGCCGATCGGGGCCGATTGCTTTACGCTATCTCGACGGATATAATCAATTCCGTCAATGCTGATTACCTCACGCTTGCTCATTTTTCAGTTGTTTTTGTTGTTGTTTCTCGTCGAATTCGTACCAGTGATGGTACTTGGGGAAAAGTTCGTTGTGCTTCTTGCAGAGCTTGAACGCGCTGTCTTCTTTGCCGACAGCCCGCCCCTCCCCTTGCTCATCGGGGTTCTTCTTGTTCTTCCAATACATCCTATACATGGCGTGCTTTCATCAGTTTGGTTCTTGCTTGTTCGAGTTTCTCTACGTGGCCCCTGTCCCCGGGGTAGCACTTGTAGCAGAGTATCCTGCGGTACTTGGGCGCTTCATCTTGAAGCTCCGGAGACACCGACCAAAGTTGTGCGAGTGGCTGCGGGCCGAGGCCCTGACGAAGCAGGCGCACCCGGTCCACCAGTCGCTGGTCGTACTTCTTGGTGGCCATTGGGCTGCCAAGGTACGAAGAACTATGCACTTTCCGCAAATTCATGTGCATGTAGTGCAGAGGAAAGTAGCTGCACCCTTCGGATCTGGTTGCAGTAACGCTTGTACCCATACGCATCGTCTGCGTTGCAGTACAGCAGCAGCTTCATGGTCGCATCGTTCATACGCTCAACAATCTGCTGGCGCTGGTACAGATGCTCACGGTAAAGAAGGTCGGTGTCGTTGCTCATTGCTTGGTCAGTTTGTATGTTTCTCCGTTGATGATGATGGTGGCGCCATCGAGCGATGGCTGCTGGCCGTAGCGGGCGTTGAACTCCGCCTCGGTCAGTTGCTGGCCGTTGACCCACCACTCCTTGCTGCCATGAGCCCACTCAATAGCAGGTCCATCGGGGCGGTGACGCTGGCCGTTGACGTACCACGCCTTGCTGCCATCGGCCCACTCATAGGCAGGCCCGTCCGTGCGGTGTAGCTTGCCGTTGACCCACCACTCTTTGTCGCCATCATCCCACTCAACGGCAGGTCCATCGGGGCGGTGGAGCTGGCCGTTGACGTACCACGACTTGTTGCCATCGACCCACTCGATGGCAGGCCCATCCGTGCGGTGTAGCTGTCCCTGCTTGTTGTAGTACCACTTGTTGCCGTACTCGCCTATGATTAGGGTGCTCATTGCTTGGTCAGTTTGTATGTTTCTCCGTTGATAATGAGGGTGATGTCGAGCGATGGCTGCTGCTGGCCGTACTGGGCGTTGAATTGCTCCTCGGTCAGGTACTGGCCGTTGACGCACCACGACTTGCTGCCATCAGCCCATTCGACAGCAGGTCCATCGGGGCGGTGACGCTGGTCGTTAACCCACCACGACTTGCCGCCATCGGCATACTCACAGGCAGGCCCGTCCGTGCGGTGTAGCTTGCCGTTGACGTACCACGACTTGCTGCCATCGGCCCACTCATAGGCAGGCCCGTCCGTGCGGTGTAGCTTGTCGTTGACGTACCACGCCTTGGTGCCATCGGCATACTCTACGGCAGGCCCATCAGTGCGGTGTAGCTGGCCCTGCTCGTTGAAGTAACGCTTGGTTCCGTACTCATCGATGGTGGGGGCGCTCATTGCTTTGTTGTGTTTTGTTGTTCTTCTTTGACGCGCTCCATGTCCTCTGCCATGGCCCCGAACATGAACGCCAACTTGCGAAGGTCATCTACGCTGACGCTGTGCATTGTAATATCTGCGCCCGGGATTCCGAACGAAAGCATGACCCCCGGCACAATGTCCTTGCTGTACTGGTGGATGCTCACGCGGTAGCGCGTCAGGTCGAAGGCGTTGCCGTCAACGATGGGCCGAAAGGTGTGTGTCTGCATTTCCATGGTTGTTGATTGATTCAGTGTTATGCCCCCGGCCCGATTGCCGGGGGCGGTTATCGTTGGTTGTGATCAGGCGAGAACGTACTGCTTGGCCGTGTGCTTCTCGATCCACTCCATCACCGTGTCGAAGGCCACGAGGTTGAGGTCGTAGCCAGCGCCGTCCATCACATACTCTTCTTTCTGCCCGGCGGGTGCAGCAACGTGGTTGGTGTAGCGGGTCACGCCGTTGAACAGCCCCCACAGGGTGGCCCCTTGGTCAACAATCTCCTTCTCCATGGAGTTGTTGAGGCCGATCAGCTGGTTCTTGCGGCGGGTGGACAACTCGTCCTTGGGCTCGAGGCCGAAGCCCTTCTTGAAGATGGTGGTCAGGATGGCCTGCGTTGCCTCCTCGGTCAACTTGGCATCGGCCATGCGGGAGAACTTGTCCATGAGCAATTGGTCTGACGCCATCGTGGCCTTGATCTGCATCATCGCAGTTTTGATGCGCTCCAATGCGCTGGCCCCGTGGCGGTACTTGGTCATCGCCCCATCCCTGTACGCCATGTGGAACGTGTTGATGCACACGGTGTTGATGTTGGTGGAGCCGAACCCGATGGACGTGCTGCCATCGTGGGAGTTGATGCCCGTGATGAAACGCTTGAGCGGGGAGCGGTCGATGACCACGTCAGGCAGAGCCGCTTGGAAGTAGACCTTGCGGCCACCGTCAAAGAACCCACCTTTCGTTGCCTGAATCCCGACCCCCTCACATGCGTCGATGATGGTCTCTGCCAGCTCGTGGTTCTGCATGGGCACATAGCGTGGGCCGACGGTGCCGAGGTGCTGGTTGGTCTCGTTGCGGAAGATGCCGTAGCTGTTGGTCTTCTGCCCGTCAGGCCCGTACAGGGGCAGCTTGTTGACGGTCCAGTTGAGCCCGGTGCGATCGAGAAGTTCGAAGGTCTGTTCGAAAGTTGTCATGGTACTACTGATGATTGTGTTGAGCGTTGAGGATGCGCTCCCCCCGTTGGTTGAGTGACAAAGGTACGAAAAAGTTTGTACCTACCGAAAAAAGTTGCTAACACTTACCGCTGATCAGCAACGGCAAGAGATATGGTCATCAGTTCGGTGCTGATGTCAGCAAGGCGCTGCATCCTGCTGATGTGCTGGCGAATGGCTATGGCGATGGCATCCGGTCCCTGCATGTGGTAGTCTCGGCCATGCGGGGAACATTCGCTCAGGGCCTTGGACGCATCGTGCAGGGAGAGCATTGCATTGTCGAGGGCATCCATCAGGTCACGGGCATCGGTCCCATTCATGTTGATGGTGGGCGTGACGAGGGCGGGGGACTTCTGAAGGTTGATCATGTTACAGGGAGTTTACGAGGTTGGTGGCGTGTTGCTTGGCTTCTTGGTGGTCGGGGTCGAGGTCGTCGCCCATGTTGTCCAGCGCCCAGCGCAGGGCGGCGAGGAGTTCGGGTGCTTTGCGGATAAGCGCGGCGTTGGCTGCTTGCTCTGCCTTGCTGCGGTGCGAGAACCATACGTCGACGGCTGCTACATCGTCGCCATCAGGTGCGGTGAGCAGGTCGTTCTGCCCGTGGGCGAACTTCCAAGGTCCGGGGGTGTGCTTTGTGGTGCTCATGGTATTGAGGTGTTGAGGGTTAGGCGTTGATGAGGGTGATGAGGGTGTCGTCCTGCGCTTCGTCGTCGGTGTAGATGACGATGCTGTAGTCGCCCATGTCGGCGCTGGTGTCGCCCTTGTAGGCGACGATGCGGCCGCTGCTGCACTTCTTCCAGCAGCGCAGACCGTTGTGCTCGCAGGGGTACACGTCTTCGCTGCCCATCAGGTAGTCGAGCAGGGCGCTGGGCGTGGTATCGTGGTAGGTGCCGATCAGTTGTCGGCCATCGGTGGCTCGGAACAACTGGTACCGGGTGGTGCATTGGTTATTGATCTGGATGGCGTGACAGGTGTTCATGGTTGTGCGGCTGTTACTTGTTGAAGTCTTCGAGCCACTCGGCGAACGGCCTTCCGTCAACGGTACGGGCGCTCATGTCCACGGTGGTGGTGACGTACTCTTCCTCCCCGGGGTACGGCGCAAGCCCTACGCCTGTTTCTTCGTCCAGCCGACCGCGCAGTACCTCACGCATGATGATCGCGGCGAGGTACTGCTCGTCGTTCCACCGCTGGCGGCGGTCCAGCGCCCGGTACAGGCGCAGGCGCAGGTCCGACTGGTTACCCCAGCCCCCTCCCCAATGTGAGTAGATGTAGATGGAGGGTTGACTGGCGAACTTGATCTCGATGTTGCTGCGTTGTCCCATGTTTCAGTTGTTGTTTGTTGAGTGCAAAAGTACGGTGTTGCTTTTAAGTGCCAAGCGCAAGTTGTTAACACTTCGGTGTTAACTTTCAACGATGCGTTGGAACGCTGCACGGGCGAGGGTCTCGGCGTTGGGGCCGCTGTATTCCTTGCGCTGGTAGGGCAGGTACATCTTGGCGAGGGGCGACCAAGCTTGGATCACCCAGTTGTTGTCCACGCTCCACAAGTGGTAGTGTAGGTCGTTGGTCTTGTAGATGTCTTCGAGGTGTCGCATGGTGGTAGTGTTGGGTGTTTAGGTGTTTAGAGGGGGCCACAGGAGTCGAG
>Ga0315904_10008002_pt1 | contig 14064 bp, 13 predicted proteins | sample LakEriMetagenome_6_FD_203529 | JGI IMG/M metagenome (GOLD analysis project Ga0315904, IMG submission 203529) | Freshwater fungal communities from buoy surface, Lake Erie, Ohio, United States - Buoy 12 MA120 | ecosystem: Environmental > Aquatic > Freshwater > Lake | place: USA: Lake Erie, Ohio... | reverse complement strand
TTGGTAACGAAAGTAGTCGTTAACAAAATCGGGGTTCAAAATCTCATCTTCTAACGCCAATACCTCAGACTCAGAAAGTGCTGCGAGGATATTAACCCGACGGCTTTTGCCTTGGGAAGAAGGAATTAAGATATAAACACCCGTGATATCTATTTGGAGGGGGATGTCAGGGCCGTCGAGGGGTTCGAGGATATCGAAGCCCACTTCAACGTGTAGTTGGATGGTCATTTTGGTTTGCATTTTCTCTCTCCTTTCTGCGTGCTGCTATTCGTGCCTTGTATTCCTCTTCTTCACGGCGATTTTTAATGTCTTCGGCTTCGACTTTGGCCAAGGTTTTATTAAAGGCCGCTTCAATCATCCGATGTACCAAGTCCATCATTGATGTTTCGTAATAACTGGCAAGTTCCTTGACCATGGCGTAGGTCAACGGGCGCAGGTTTAAAACCTTGTACTGATGCCTGCGTAAGGGAGAACCCGGGCCCGGGCCCTTGCGTTTGCGCTTCCTGCCACGCTTACTCGGGCGACCTACACGCTTTGGCTTGTATTCAGTCATTCTTTCTCCTTTCTCACCTGTATAGTATGCGACATTTCTGAAATACGCAAGGGGGTCTACGCTAAAAAAAGGGGCCCCGGAAAGAGGCCCCAAAACCTTCAGCGAGAAATGGGGATGCCGATCACCCCCAAAATCACTTTAGCATAAGGCCAGAAAATGTGAAGCCCTTTTTACAGCCCTGTCGCTTCTCCCCAAGAGGGCCCGACCTCGACATCCACGCTACTAGGAACCTCGATGGCCACGGCCTTTTCCATGATGTCCGCCGCCTCCCGGGCCTCCTCCTTGGATTTCACCGACATAGCCACTTCGTCATGGACCTGCAAGAGCAGATGAAAACCGGCCTTGTGTAATGCAACCATCGCAGCCTTGGTCTGATCCGCTGCCGAACCCTGAATCAAACGATTCAAACCTTTGTAAGTGAACGCTCGCTTCACCTGCCGCCCATATTCAATCACGGCCTGCTCATACGGCAGCGCCTTGTTTACGCCCCATTCGCGCGGCTCCCACAGAGGAAAACGGCACTTACGGCCCAAGAGCGTCCTAATCGCACCGCCCGACGCAGGGTGATCAATGCGCTGCATTACCGCGTTCACCGTCCCCTTCAGGTAAGGCACCTTCTTGTGGAACACCTCTAAAAGCTCTGAGGCCTCCTCCATGTCCATGTCCAACGAGGCGGCAAGCTTTCCCTTGCCCATCCCATACATCAGCCCCAGACCAATCGTCTTGGCCTGCTTACGTTTGATCCCTGCCATATCTGCCACCATCTGGTGGAAGTCTGTATCCGGGTCACTGCGGTACGCTTCGACCATCTTCTCTGCCCCCGGCAAGTCCAAAAGACTGGCGTAATGCACCAAGAGCCGTGGTTCTTGAGACGAGAAGTCACAACTCGCCCAAAATTCGCCTTCTTCAGGTAGGAAAAGACTCCTGACCAGTGGGCCGATGACCTCGTGCCGTGCAGGCACCTGCTGGAGATTCGGGTTTGCCATGGACAGACGCCCGGTCACTGTCCCGCCATCATCGCTGCGTAGCTGGTTGACGTGCGGATGGATGCGCCCATCCCGTTTGGAAAAGTCCAAGTAAGGCTGCAAGAAAGTCCCGTGGGTCTTGTTCAGTTCTCGGGCCTCTACGATCATTTTGGCCACAGGATGCTCACAGGATTCGAGGAAGGATCGAGTAAAGCTGGGTAGCCCGTTCGCGGTCTTTGGATAGGGCACCTTCAGCTTGTCAAAACCAGTGGCAATGGAAGATGCGGCCCAGATGTCCACCGGGCTATCACATATCTTTCGGATATCTTTGATCAACTGCGTCTCACGATCTCGATAATCGGAGATCACGCGCTCTGCCTTATCTCGATCAAATCGAATGCCACGTAGCGTCAAGTTAATCAGAATAGGTAGAAGCTCTGTTTCGAGGTCAAAGATATGTTGAACCTCTTCACGGACTAAGAGCGGTTTGAAGGCTTGCCAGAGCTTGAGAGTAAGCGAAGCGTCCTGCTCTGCGTACTCTCCGACGTACATGGCGGGGAGCTTCCAGAGTTCTTTCTTAGCGTGTACGCCGAAGTCCCCAGCTGCTTCTTTGAGGCCTGCTTCGCTCTTGACCTCTTTAAGGTAGTCGAAGCCAAGCGCATTGAGGCTGTACGAGAAACGGTTTTCGTCGAGGAGCGGGGCGGCAAGCATTGTGTCGATAAGCCTGCCGTTGACGGTGAATCCAGAGGATAGTAACCACCCGGCATCATAGGCGGCGTTGTGCATGACCTTGTCGGCGGGGGTGGCGAGGACTTTCCTAATCCATCGCTCAACAACTCCTCTGTCAAGATTACCCCCTCCAGAATGAGCCACAGGAAAATACCCAGCCCAACCGTCCACAGCAATGGCATACCCAACAATATACCCATCACGACGAGGCCAACCGGGCCCCATACTCTCCATGTTCGGATCACATGTTTCCAAATCAATTGCAATCTCCTTTGCCTCAGAAAGGTCAGGAAAATGAGCCGGGGGCACCCATTCCGTTTTCACTGGGAACAATGGTAACGTCTTATTCAATGCGAAACCCCTTTTGATAATCTTTTGGCTTGACAATGTGCAGTGATTCTTTAGCCCGGGTCAATCCTACGTACAGCAAGCGGTTCACATCGTCCGCATTGTAGGCGTATTCCTTGGCAAACTTCGGAGACAGGTCCGTGAGCAGTAGTACGTTATCCGCTTCCCCACCTTTTGCACCGTGGATCGTGGACAGTTTTATCGGAACCTTGCCTGTTAGCTTCATGCCCCGACGGAGAATCGAGATGATGTACTGGCGCTGGGTATCGGATATCTTGGTCAGCACCTTATGCCAGATGTCATCCGTCAATAAGCCGTAAGAAGTTTGTAGCTCGGTCAGTGTGTATTCGTTGTTTGGATCGATGTCACGCAGCGTCTTGAACCCACGTTTGACGAACTCGGTGCCAAGATGCTTGTAGACACTCTTGACCACGGGCATGGGCATGGCTTTGCCTTTGCGCAAGGACTCCCAGCCCAAAACCGCAGTGAGGATGTTCTCGGAAATGCTCCGTTGTCCGTGACGCTCGAACATCAGTCCTTGAGACTTTAGCCATTCGTGCAGATCGTTAAGCATGTAATTCGTAGAGGCGAGAAGCAGCCATTCGCCGTTTGAAACGTCTACCTGCTCAAAGGCTTCGTAGTAATGAACATAGCCTTGTTCTTGCCGTGGGTGCCATTCCTTTTCTTGTCTGGATCGAATACGACGCACGACGCGATTAGCGAGTTCGTGTACCTTTGCAGGCACTCTGAAGGACTGTTCAAGCACCTTGATCTCGCCTTCCAAGGAGAGGAAGGTTTTGACATCTGCACCTGCCCACACATACACGGCTTGATCGTCATCCCCTGCGATAAAGGTACGATCTGATCGCTGGGCCAAGTGCATGACTAGTTCCCACTGCAAGCGAGAAAGGTCCTGCGCTTCGTCGATGATCAGCACTTCAAGGCGGGGCAGGTAGTCTGGTTCTTGGACGATCTGTTCCAAGAGGTCCGTGAAGTCCATCAGATTGTTTTCGTACTTGTAGTGACGGTAGGCTCGCTCGACGTACTCGAAGTGAAACCACTCGATGCCGATGTTTGAACGGTTGTAGTGAGTCTTGAGATCGACGCCACGAATACGCGCAAGGTTGATCTCGTTCAATATGGGATTGTCCGTTTGCACGATGAACTCTTCGTCCCCTTCGCTAACAGTCATGTCCAGCCCCGCAGAGCGTGCAAACTCGCGGTAGTGCTCTGGCTTCATGATCTCGTTATTAGACACCCGTAAGCAACGATAAGCGAGGCTATGCAATGTCCGAAACCAAGGGAAGTCCGTCTCGGCGTTCAGGTTACTGAACTTGGAGATTGCCCGATCCTTGGCTTCATTCGCTGCTTTACGGGTGAAGGCAAAGTAACCTATGCCACGAGACTGAACGCCTGCCTCTAGCTCTTGTTCTACAAGATTTAGAAGGTATGTCGTTTTGCCTGAGCCGGGAGGCCCGAAGATTTTATGAATCTTCATCTTCGATGGAACTCTTCCAGAGGATGATGGGCTGGGTGTCCCCTGCAAACTTGAAGACGAATTCTCGTTCTATGTATTCTGCCGCCTCTTGTTCGCCCATGCTGTCCTCCTCTACCAAGATGCGGATCATTTCCATGGCGTCGTAGATGAGGCGCTCGACCAGTTGATCCCCATGCCACGTGGTGCAGATGCCTAGTTCCGCATCCTTGAATTTTTGAAGTTCTAGGATTTCCATTAGAACGGCGCTCCTTTCTGTTGTGGTGTTTCAAACGGTGTCTCTTGACGCGTGAACCGTGGTACGCGCCACGCTCTCACTGCTCGGCCTTTAAGGAACAGGCTGATCGGTTCGCCGCCCAGATCACGGATTTTTTGTGCCATGCGTGGGGCACTCATGCCATTAAAACTGCTGCGCTTCAAATGTGCTTCGAGGTCCTTCATACGGAAGTACACGCGTGCTTCATCTTCGTCGGTCCAAGGACGGCCCATGAGAATCTCCTCACGGTCCATCGCTTGTTGCAAGTGTGTGGTGAACTCTTCCAATAGGTCTTGGAAACGACCGCTATAACTTGTGTCTTCTGGTGCATCCTGTATCTGCTCAAGCTCCACCATTTCACGTAGCAGCCCGTTCAAGAAGCTTTCCCAATCCTGTCTACGCAGGGTGGGTGGGAGCACGTTCAATCGTTCAACACAGGCCTTTTGAAAAGCGGGTTGATTAAACAGCTGGTCTGTGTCTAGTTCAATGCGACGACCATTAACATCCAAGAACCACAAGGGCGGTTCAGAGTTGTATTTGGTAAGGCTGGATATCTTCGGTGCATCTGGGCCATCAGCACCTATGCCATGCTTGCGAGTACGACATAGGCCTGAATTGCAGAAGGAGTTTAAAGGTGCGTCTTTGCACTTGTACTTGTAGTCTTTTTTGTGCAGCTGCTTCGTGATCACCTGAAGTTCGTTCATGGGCAGAGGTGGCCCCATGTACTTCAGGTTGTACTCCATCAGTTTATCTTCCCAGTTGCTGCCATTCGCTTTCTTGAGGTAGATCGCGATATTAAATAATCCGTTGTTGCGAGTGCCTTCCGGAAATCCCTGATTGCATAGCGCCTGTAGGCAGGGCGGTCCATCTTTGATGGGAGCATCCGCGTCCTTTTTTTCCTCTTCCGGATGAACGAGCGGCAGTTCTTGAACGTGCTGTTCGTAAAGCCCGTAGAACTGATCAAGTGAGGCAGCCGTGCCATCATCATTGATCGCGTAACGCAGGGTTTCATCGCCCCCGTGATACGGAAGGTTAAGGAAGTTACCCGTGTCACCGCGCTCAACAAGTACTTCAGTTTGTTTCGGAAAAATTTCACGGCCACTTTCTCCCAGTATGCTTGCACAAGTGATTAAATACCGCTGCATCTCTGCTGCGGCGACCGGTTCTTTTGTAAACAGGAAGACGTGTGCACCACCCGACTTGCTTCTGCAAACTACGAGGGGGAGTTTTAACCGACGTATTTTTTCCACCAACCCTTTATGGTCCAGTGGATATTGGTCAATATCAATGCAGCCCCATATGCAAGTGTTGTCAGGACGAATAGGAATGATGCCAAGAGAAGGCTCAACGCCTTCAAGATGAGCGATCCATAGGTCATCCGTAGGCGGCTTTCTGACGACGACCGCCTTGCCTGCTTGTTTACCATTGTCCTTCTCCCGCTCAATCCGGTAGGTGCCATAGGCGATATCTGAGCCTTCAAATATCGACTTGAATTTTGCGATGTCAGTCATTTCTTCTTTCTGTAAAGAAAAAGGGCCCTACTACCTAATGGGTTCGGGCCCGTTAATCAGAAAGGAGTGGAGCCTGCTGGCGCAGCCTGATCGTCGCTGTGACGCACGTTCACGTCACCTGCTCCAACGGACTGAGCAAACTGTTTAGCGGCCACGTACACACTGTCGTTTTCGACACTGCTTACGCGCTCGACCTCCCACCCATGCCATTGGCCTTTATCGTTAGACTCTTTAACCGTGGATAGTCGGTACACCTGAGAGTACATCGGCGGGGTATATAAGCCGTTCTTACCCATCAGCTTGACAGACATCATCATGCTGTTCCATTTCCGCGACTTTTTCAGTTGCGTGGATTTCATGACAACCAAAGCGGGAGAGGGCACGCCATTGTCGTCGAGCACCATGACGTAATGGTTTGCCGTATTCTCGATATAATTGCCGTTATCGAGATAGTCCCGGTTGTCACCGGGTTCCCGGTGAGTTTTGGAGAGGATGTCGCTAGTACTGGGGTAATACGCCACAGGTGCGCCAGAGCCGCTGCCACGCGGTGCCCATTCTATGTACTGCCGTACATAGGCACAGGGGACGACCAGAATACCCTTCTTGCCATCGAAGAGTTCCCCTGTAACGCTGTTGTAGATCATACCCGGCATTGCGCCGTCCAATGAACCAACTTCTGGCGACGTGTTGGTCAACAGACGGAGAAACGGGAGAGCAAAATCCTCCTGATTCATGCCAATGAAGCCGGACTGCGCATCCTCTTCAAAACGGCCTACGAGTGCCAATGCGCCGCTATTCGTCTTGACTTCTGCAACTTCTGCTTTACCCATGATTCTTTCTCCTTGTGTCGTTAAACGGATTTGATTGTCGCTTTTTGGCCAATGTATGCGCCGAACAACTCAGACGGAAATTCGCGACCCTTTTCCACCTGTTCCTTCACCCATGCCTTTAAAGTCATGGGCTCAACCTTCTCTGCCTGCTCAACCGGATAGCCAGCTTTACGAAGCGTCTCGACTGCATGAGCGCACAATGCTTCTTCACCGCGCCCAAAGCGAACAGAGATCGTGTTCTTGATAATGTCGTCGAAGCCGTTCTCACGCAGCCATTGAAACGCTTCTGCACGACGCGCTTCAGTGATTGACGCGCTGTAGAAAGCTTTGACCTCGATAGAGCTACCGTCTTCCATCTTGAAGCTCTTCATTCCCAGACTGGTCAGTGCCTCGGGAATCGCTTCTTCAGTCAGCTTACGGTACTGTTCTTTACGAACCTTGAGTTCAGCTTCGTGGTCCTCGATCTCTTTCTCAAGAGACTTTGCACGCTTTGCCATCTGCGCTATGCCCTGCAGGTCATTGTCCTTGATCTGCAGTGCTGCTGCGTCTTCTTCAAAGATATTCGTCAAACTCATTTTGTATTTCTCCTTTCTTGAATGCGTTGTTAAAGTCGATCTGTATGGGAATGTATCGTCGTTCTCGCTTGTCCCACTTCAAGCATTTGAAGCGTCCGTTGTTTCGTTGTGCTGCAATCACCGAGACAATGGACATGGCGGTTGGATCGCCAATGAATAAAAGATAGTCCTCGTCAGAAAAATTTTCAAGTACCCGATACGCCCTTCTTATTGTCGGCGTGACAGAAAAAGCTACCTGTGCATTTGGCGGCAATATCGTAACGATGTCTCCGAAGTCCAATGCAGAGGATATGTTGTGCTGCGACGTTTCGGATACAGCATAAACTGTAGGCACTTCATTTCTCCTTTCTGTGTTCGAGGTTTGAGTATATACTCGGCTTTCGGGAGTTTGCAACCCCCTTTAGAAAGGAGAATCGATATGGATGAATTTTTGCAACGTTACCCTTACAAGAATAAGCCGTTCCTTCATCAAGAAGCCTATTTAACGAGGTTTTGGAATAAGCAAGTGGCCGCTCTCTTTTCTGAGATGGGCACAGGTAAGAGTTTCATGTTGATCAACAATCTGGCGATGCTGTATGACCAAGGGTCAGTAAATGCGGCTTTGATCATCGCGCCCAAGGGGGTCTATCGAAATTGGATGGACACGGAAATACCCAAGCATATGCCGGAACATATTGTGTACAGGATGGCCCTCTGGAGTCCTTCCCCTAAGAAAGCAGAAAAAGAAGCGTTAGACAACTTGTTCGAGATCACAGAGGATTTAAAAATCCTGATCATGAATATAGAGGCCCTGTCCACTGAGAAAGGGGTCAAGTTTGCCAGTAGGTACTTACTAGCTCATGATGCCTTTATGGCTATTGACGAATCTACAACAATCAAGACCCATACAGCCGCCCGTTCAAAGAACGCCACGAAGATCGGCAAGCAGGCAAAGTACAAGCGCATCATGACGGGCTCTCCGGTGACAAAAAACCCGTTGGACTTGTTCCAGCAGTGCGTGTTCCTTGATCCGCGATGCTTGGGCCATGACAGTTTTTACACGTTTCAGGCCCGGTATGCGGTGATGCAGGAGCGCCAGTTGGCCACACACAGCTTCAAGCAAATCTTGGGCTTTCGGCATTTGGAGGAGTTACGGGAGAAGCTGGATCGATTCAGTTTCCGCGTGACAAAGGAAGAGTGTCTGGACCTACCGGACAAGCTCTACACCAAGCGTGAGGTGGATTTAACTGAGGAGCAGGCAAAGGCCTACAGGGAGATGCGCCTGATGGCATTGACTTTGTTTAAGGAGGGGGAAGTATCCACAGTCAACGCGTTAACGCAGATCATGCGACTGCATCAGATCGTCTGCGGGCATGTGAAGCTGGACAACGGAGACACCCTTGAGTTGCCCAACAACAGGATCAAAGAACTAATGAACATCGTCGAGGAATCCGACGGCAAGATGATCATCTGGGCCACCTACCGACACGATATCGAGGCGATTCGCATGGCCCTGTCCTCGGTCTATGGGATGAACTCCGCAGCAGCGTATTACGGGGACACGGAGGCAGACAAGCGGCAGGAGATCGTCAACGAGTTCCAAGACCCGAACAGCCCCCTACGCTTTTTCGTTGGCAACCCCACCACTGGCGGCTACGGGCTGACCCTGACTGCGGCTAATCTGGTGGTTTACTACAGCAATTCGTTCGATCTGGAAAAGCGCCTACAGTCCGAAGACCGGGCCCATCGCATTGGCCAGACCAAGAACGTGACCTACATCGACCTCATCTGCCCCGGCACAGTGGACGAAAAGATCGTCAAATCCCTGCGCGACAAGATCAACATCGCAACCCAAGTCATGGGAGAGGAGTTAAAGGCATGGCTAATTTGATACCTGTCAAGAATCTTTTTACGTATGAAAAGCTGGAAAGAATCGATTCCCCGAATGGCAGGACGTACCGCAAAGGAGAGGATGTCCCGGTCTACAGCGTGACGACCATTCTGGACAAAACCAAAGACAAGACATCCCTGAACGCGTGGGCAGCACGGGTAGGTTCCGCTGAGGCAGAAAGAATAAAGAACGAAGCCGCCCACGTTGGCACCGCCATGCACTTTGTGATTGAAAAGTTCCTAGAAGGAAGTCCGCTGCCCCCGGCGGAGGATTGGCTGCAAATGCGCGGGTATGAGATGGGGCACAAGTTGATCAACGGGCACTTCGGTTCAGTAGACGAGGTCTGGGGGTCAGAAGTACCGCTGTATTACCCGGGCAAGTATGCCGGGACGACTGATCTGGTGGGCGTGTTCCGTGGGCGAGAAGCCATTGTGGACTTCAAACAGAGCTTGAAGCCGAAGCGTTATGAATGGATCACGGACTATTTCCACCAGCTATCGGCCTATGCCATGGCGCATGACGTTCTCTACGGCACCAAGATTGATTTTGGAGTTGTACTAATTGCTGTACAAGACGGCACGACTCAGGAGTTCACGACCACAGGACGTGACTTCCAGCGTCAAAAGGAAGAGTGGATGGCAAGAGTGGAGAAGTTCTTGGTTAAAATTTCCGAAACCTAGCGGTCTTTGCAGCGATACGTTTTGGTTGTTTGACGAATTGCTTGCCTGACTTCTTGCCTATGCGCTTTGCCTTTGTGGTAGCAGCATATTCAGCTGGACTTAGAGACTTGATCGCCTTCTCAGGCAGGTATCTCTCGCCGGTCTTTGACGAGGGCTTGCCTGACTTTGTTCGCCACTTCTGCTCGCCCCAAGCTTTCAAGCTCATCTGTGGGGCTTTCATTTATAGCCCCCGCCAGATGCTTTGTACTTCTTCGCCAGTAGTTGTGCTTTTCTTGCTGACCATTGCCCTGCTGCGGTGCCCTGTACAGCAGAACCCTTGATCTGCTCAAACAAACGTTTGCGCATGCTGGGTTTTGTGTAGTTGCCGGACTGGTTGACCTTGGACTTCGTAGACTTTTTCACCGCTCCTCCTTTTTTCATCCCAGCGGGCTTCTCTTCCTGATTTTGAAGCGACCTCAAGGCTCTAGGAGCCATATCTAACGAAGTGGCATAAAGCGCCCTTTCCGTAGTTTTTAAAGCTTTATCTTTTGCCTCTTGTTTTATTAAGTCGTTTCTTGGAGGAAGTTTATTGCCTTTGATCTTCTTCAGTTCGTACCGCGTCCAAGCTTCCGCTTTTTCTTTAAGCTCTTTTTCGGGTATCTTGCGTCCTTCTGCCAAGGCCTCGTCGGCCATTCGACGCATCCTGTCGTATTCTTTTTTGTATATGGCCTCAGGTGTTTTAGAGCCTATCTGTATGTCTCTTGTAATAGACCGGCTAGGTGCACGTTGTGTAAGGTTCTTAAGGTCTTTAACTAAAAGTCCCGCACCCCGTTTTGCTGCTCCCACGCCTAGTAAAAACTCAAGGTCCTCAGTTGACGTTTCTAAGGCTTGTTTCTTTTCTAGCTGCTTTCGATAAGCAGGATCGCGCATATCATAAGAAGGTGAATCCATCACAGACCCACCTTCTCTGAATTTGCGCGTTTTTTTAGCGGGTGCCTTAGCCTTTGCTTTTACTGGCTTAGTTGCCATGACCTCTCCTACTGGATGGTAGTGTCAAACGGGAACAAACGCTTTAGCATCTCGCGGCTATTGCCACCAGCTGCTGGTTGAGGTCCAACTGTTTGAGGACCGCCACCACCTAGGTTTAGCCCCGGCACGCCACGTGTCGAGACAGTGGCAGGCTGGCGACGTGGGGTGACGCTACGTTGTACGGGTGGCGCTTGGACCGTGGGCTCTGGGGGAGGCTCTGTGAAACGTTCGTAATTAAGGCCTGCAGCAGTCAAATACGCATGCATTTGACGAGCCAAACGAAGCTTTTCCCCTTCCGTGACACCCTTGCGCAAGAGCAACGCCATCATCTGCGGGTCTTTGGTGGCCTCCTCAATGATGCCGCGAACCATCATCATTGGAGACTTGTCAAACATTTCGCGCATGTAACTCGAGCCCCTACTAGCTGCCACAAGAGAACCGGGGCCTTGACCATGAAGGGTTGAGCCAAGTTTAGCGCCGACCACTCGGAGGGCTAGTTCCGTTGCAGCATCCGCACCTTGAATAACACCCGCCATCAATTGACGATCAGCCAAGGCTTGCTCCACACGTAGCATGGGTTCGGTGATGCGCTTTAGGTTCTTACCTTCGGTCAATGTCATCAAGCCTTGTGAGCGCATGATGTTGTAAACCGAAGGCTGGCCTTTTGAGATAGGCTTAAAGAAGGCATCTTGAAATGCCTGCGGACTAAAGCCTTTATCTCCGCCTGCCTTGGTAAAAGCGTAGTCGTAAAGACTGGACTTCAACCCGGATACCGAATCTGGACCACCAGCTTTTGCTAGTTGCGTGATCCGTGAGAAGGTCTGCACGGGGTTTCTACTATTTATCGCATCCGCTATTGCCATGGTTGGCGATTCAAACTTCAATACCTGTGCAAATGCCGTCTGGTCGCGCAGACTTTTTTGCATGAAGCTGTTACTCGCTAACGTGGCCTTTAACGCATTCTCTGCCTTGACGACATCTGTCAAATCAGAAGTGATCTGAAGCTTGTCAAGCAAGGGTCTGCGCTTTTCAACAAAACGAGCTAGTCGAGTGGCGCTAACACGACCCGTGTTTGGGTCGATTGTTTCGGCAGCGGCAAGACGAAGAATGCGCTCTTGTGCATCACGAATTGATACCACACGCTCCGCAGACAAGTCAGCCAAAGGCTTCAAGGACTGGGCTTGAGCACTGCGTAGGCCAAACTTGTTAACGGCGTCCGTGTACTCACGGCCTAACATACCCACCGCGTCTTCAATGTCCGCCATACGCATTGCGGCCAGATCGTTGTTGGCACCAAAGGCGCGCTGCACTAGTACTTCGGGAGGCAAAGCGGGTGCGCCGGTTGCCTTCTTTGCCAGCATTTCACCTGCAAAGCTACGAGTAAAGTAGTCGTTCAACGTGCGCGAAAAATCTCGTGCTTCGTCTAGCTTTGTAGATTTGACCTTTGATAGGTCCTCCAACATGCTGTCTGCTATGTTGCCGTAGAACCTTGCTTCGTTGTTGTCGCCTTTAATCGCCGCGTTGCGCGATAGTTCCAAGAGATTTGAACGAAGATTGACAATGTTGGGAATCTCCAAGGACTTTACCTTAGGCATGAAAACATCTGGTATGGCCCCCGTTTGTGCATACTGAGGGCTATATCGTCCTTGGCGATAAGCTGCAATAGCATCATCTGTGACGCCCATGCGCTCCATCACATCCTTGACGATCTTAGGTACAGTGTTTTTATAGACCGCTGGGTCTATCTTTATCACCTCGTCTAGGAAATTTCTAACGGTAGTTTCAGGTTGCAGTTGTGGGTAACGGACATAAGTTCTAGAAAACCCGTCGCCCCTCGTTTCAGTTTTTAGCTTGCCTTTTTCAAATTCTTTTGTTGCACGATCCCACAGGAAACGCTCATGTTTACGAGCATCTGACAGGGATTCATACGTCGCATCGCGAACAATTTCACCAATCTGTTGACGAGCTTCAGGAGTGTCTTTGCTGATATTACGAATCTTCTGTGCAGCATTGGCCAAGGCAATGCCTTGACGATTTTCCAACATCGAATTAAAAGCCTCTTGCCGTAGTTGTGCCGCAGCACGAAGAGCTTGTGGCGTTCCTACATCACTTAGGTTTTCGGCAAGAAGTTGATAGGCCTTAAATGTTTGATTGGCCTGTTCGGCAATCTCCCCGCCATATTTGGCGTTTTCGCGAGCCAGTGTGTTTTCAAGAATACTTAGTACACGTACACCAGTCTTTTGACCCGCAGTAGGACGCGCCTTACCGGGAACATTTGCTTCTAGTGCACGGATGACTTTGTTAACATCCTCTCCAGCATCCTGTAGGATGGAATAAAGCTTGTTCGCAGCGCGTGCTTCACGAGCACTCGGAGAAAACTGAGCACCGATATTTCCAAGTAAAGCTTTGGCAGAGCCCAGATGAATAAACAGCCGTGAAGGGGCAAGCACACCGCCAGTTACCTCTGCGAGCAGTCGAGTGCCGGGCTCTCCCGGGGCAGTCTCCTCTGCAATACCTCCACCAAGGCCCGCACCCGCTCCGGACACGACCTCTGCGGTTAGGAAGGATTTTGGATACTTCTGAGCAGTTCTGCCCATCCCTGCCAAGACATCAGTGAAAAAACGAGAGGCGCTGGCAACACCCTCCATGCCAAACTTCTTGGCAGCTGGCAACGACAGGCGAATTGCTTCAGACAAACGTTCTGCTTGGGGGACAGGGATATTGAAGGCGATAGGTGCTAAAGCAATCGTATCGCCCCATGTCTTTCCGCCTTCACGATAGGGGACTAAGTCTTGACGAGAAACTCCGGGAAATTTGACATCGAATTCATCGCCTAACAAGTTGCCGATGCCTATACCAGACACTACGCCAGCCATAGTGCCACCAACAACCCCTAAAGGCGCGTAGGCTCCCATAAGAGGGGCGAGTTGCATACCAGTACGGAAACCAATGATTCCACCCGTTGTCGCAGGGGCCGTGCGTCTCATGCCCTCAAGCAGGCCATAGCCGACCTCAGTCGCTTTTTCTCCAACCGTAGGCTCTCCAGCGGCTGAAACAGTTTCTAAAGTTTCAGGTAGCCCCGTGATGGGATTAATAGCGCCTTGCGATCCTCCAGTGGGTGCAGGAGCTACTCCAGCAGGTGGAGTGCCTCCAAGTATTTCAGATACACGACTGCCCCCAGCGGGGGCAGACAAGGCTTCCAACTGTTTTTGGATGTCATCCGCCATTATTGCCTCACACGAAG
>Ga0315904_10008001_pt1 | contig 14064 bp, 10 predicted proteins | sample LakEriMetagenome_6_FD_203529 | JGI IMG/M metagenome (GOLD analysis project Ga0315904, IMG submission 203529) | Freshwater fungal communities from buoy surface, Lake Erie, Ohio, United States - Buoy 12 MA120 | ecosystem: Environmental > Aquatic > Freshwater > Lake | place: USA: Lake Erie, Ohio... | reverse complement strand
GTCAGGCGATCCGCAGAATGGTTCAAGAAGGCTTCCCACCCTCAAACCTGCTCTACGCGACCTTCGATCATCCCATCCTCAAACTCGCTGGACTGGAGCGCACCTTGCAAGCATGGGACGAACTCTTCCCTCCAGCTCCCGGTCACCCGCGTTTCCTCTTTCTCGATGAAATCCAGTTCGTGCCAGACTGGCAGACTTGGATGAAACACCAGACCGACTTCCAGCGCGGTCGCCGCATCGCCGCCACAGGTTCCGCCAGCCCACTCCGTGACGCTTCAACGGAATCCGGTGTTGGCCGCTGGGAAACGATTCCACTGCCGACTCTCTCCTTCGCGGAATACCTCCGCCTGCGGAACGTCGAAATACCCAAGCTGCCGGAAGTCCGTTCTCTCAAACAACTCTTCGATTGGAGCATCGGCGATTTCTCGAACGCGGCAACGCTTGCAAGACCACTCACCGCCCACTTTCATGAATACCTCCTACGCGGTGGATTTCCCGAACCCGCCATGGTCAACGATCTCACCCGCTGCCAGCGATTGCTACGCGAAGACATCGTGGACAAGGTACTCAAACGCGACATGACCGCTCTCTACGGTGTTCGCAGGGTGCTGGAGGTGGAAAAAATCTTCCTCTATCTATCCTACCACGACGGCGGAATCCTCGACGTGCCCACGCTTTCAAGGCAACTCGACGGCATCAACCGTCAATCGGTGAGCAACTTCCTCGATCTCTTCGAGGCAACCCATCTCATCTACCGCCTGCGCCCTCACGGCTACGGCAAGGAAGTCCTGCGTGGACGCTCCAAAATCTATCTCGCCGATGCATCGCTACCAGGAGCCATGCTCTTACTCGGACGCCGCCTCCTCGAAAAGCCCGACCGCCTCGGAGCCGCTGTGGAAACCGCTTTCTTCAAGCATCTCTACACCCGCTACTACCCGGAGCAGCCGATATTCTCCTATTGGCAGGACAAAAAAAACCGCGACCTCGAAGTCGATCTCATTGCTGAAACAGGAGGCAGGCTCGTGCCATTCGAAGTGAAATACCAAGACGCCGAACCCACACCACGCAAGCTCAAGGGTCTACGCTTGTTCCTTGAGGAAAAAAACGTCCAGCATGGCTATGTCATCACCCAACGCTGGGAGGACTTCGGTATCATTGAAACCACCTCCGCCCGCACAGGAAGGGAGCGCGAAAAACTCGATGCAAAAATCCTCGCCATCCCCGCTCCGCTCGCCTGCCTGTGGCTATCGGATTAAACCACTTTCGTCCCCTAACAACTTTCCAACCCAACACTCCTTCCGCCATGTCTGACTACCCGCAAGTCCCACAACAAATCTCCGATCCCATTTCGGAAAACCTCGCAAAACTGGCCAAACTCTTCCCCTCTGCCGTCAAAGACGGTGCGCTCGACGTGGAATCACTTCGCGCCGAATTCGGCGACTTCGAGGAAATCAAACCCGGAGATGAAACCTATGAACTGAACTGGGTCGGCAAACAGGCAGCGAAGAAGGAGACATTCAAGCCGCTGCTTGGCAAAACACTCGCACTCAAGGATGACGGGAAAAACAGCGATGCGACACAGAACATCTATATAGAGGGCGACAACCTGGAGGCACTGAAACTTCTACGACAGAACTACTATGGTGAGGTCAAAATGATCTACATCGACCCGCCTTACAATACAGGAAACGATTTTGTTTACACGGACAAATTCGGCGTCTCATCAGGAGAAAGTGAAGAAGAAGAGGGCGTAGTAAACGCTCAAGGAAAACGACTCATAAAAAACGAGAAGTCGTCTAACAGATTTCATGCGCGATGGCTTGATATGATATATCCAAGGCTAAAATTAGCAAAAGAGCTACTCACAGAAGATGGTGCAATTTTTCTCAGCATCGGTGACGACGAAGTGGCAAACCTACAAAAGATTTGCTGCGAAATATTTGGAGAAGACAATCAGGTTGCAATAGTTCCACGGATTGCAAAAAGAACATCAGACAAAGGAACGCACTTTAGGCCGACCAAAGACTATATCTTAGTTTTCGCAAAAAATATAACGCGCCTCGAAGAATTCGGTATTCTGAAAAACCCTGACCCAAAAGACTACAAATTAACAGAGTCAGACGGTCGAAAATACAAACAAAGCGGAGCATCTCTTTATCAGCCATCCTTAGATTCTCGTCCTAACCAAAGATACTATATTGAAGCTCCTGACGGCAGTTTGATCATCCCACCCGGTAACGTTTTTCCTGAAGAAAAAAAGGATGGATCGAAAGTAAAACCAAATTCCAACTCAGACAAAGTATGGAGATGGTCAGTAGATACATACCTAACGCAGAAACATTTACTAATTTTCACTAAAGGATCTGACAAAAACCCACTACTTGATGAAAATGGAAATCAATCAAAATGGAACATCTATCCAAAAGTGTATTTAGATGATGATATAGGCGCTACACTCCACCCAGAAGACGTCATATACGAATATCCCAACTCGCAGGGAACGAAAGAACTGCTCGCGCTATCTGTGCCATTTAGTTTTTCAAAACCATCAGCACTTTTATGTTATCTAATAAAAATGCTCAAAATTGAAAATGGTATCGTACTGGACTTCTTTTCTGGGTCTGCCACCACTGCCGACGCAGTTATTCAACTTAACGCACAAGACGGCGGGAATCGCCGCTTTATCATGGTTCAACTCCCGGAAAATTGCGCTGAGGACTCCGAAGCCGCCATGGCTGGCTATAAAACCATCGCAGAGATAGGCAAAGATCGCATACGCCGTGCAGGGGTGAAAATCAAAGAAGACCTGCAAGCGAAACACGCTGAATGGAATAAGAAAAAAGAACTTGAATCCAAGAAAGGCAGCAAGCTCGACTTACATGACGAAACCAAGGAAGAAACCAATCCCTACGTAATCAACCCTGGCTCTCTCGACATCGGTTTCAAATCCTTCCGTATCGAAGACACAAAGATCAATTGGCTCAAGAAAGACCTGCGCGGTGAACAGCTAGAATTCGACGACACCACCAGCCAGGAAGCACTCGACTTCGTCCCCGGCTATACCGACATCGACGTGGTCTATGAGTTGATGCTTCGCCAGTCGAATATCCCGCTCACTGGCACCATCACCAAACCCATTGCAATAGCCAAACGAACCTACCTCTACGCGGATGCTTACCTTATTTGCCTAGAGGAAAAAATCACACAGAAACTCGTCGAATCCCTCGCTGCCATCGAACCGACACCGAACAAGTATTTCTTCCGGGACTCCGCATTCGGCACCGACATTGCGCTCAAGGACGAAACTTTCCGCCGCCTCAAGGCCGAAATCAACAAACACCACGGCGACCTCGGAGCCGCCTACACCGTGGAGTTTATTTAAGGATGAATGATGAATTATGAAGGATGAAAATTTTGAAATGAAGAAACTCAAGCCGAGTGGAGAGAGTACGGAATTTCTGCTGTACACCGCTCCCAATGGCGAGACGAAGGTGGAAGTCTTTCTTAGCGAGGAGACGCTGTGGCTTACCCAGCCGCGTATAGCGGAGCTTTTCGGCGTTCAGCGCCCCGCCATCACCAAGCATCTGAAAAACATCTTTGATTCCGGGGAACTCGAAGAAAAAGTGGTATGTTCCATTTTGGAACTCGCCACTCCCCACGGTGCCATGGAAGGCAAAACGCAAACGCAAGCCGTCAAATATTACAACCTCGATGCCGTCATTTCTGTCGGCTACCGCGTCAATTCTGCCAAGGCCACCCAATTTCGCATCTGGGCGACCCAGCTCATCCGGGAATACATCATCAAAGGCTACGCCATGGATGATGAACGTCTCAAAAATGGCCGCTATTTCGGCAAAGATTACTTCCGCGAGCTGCTCGAGCGCGTCCGCTCCATCCGTGCTAGCGAGCGCCGCATCTACCAGCAAATCACTGATATTTTTGCCGAGTGCAGCATCGACTACGATCCCAAGGCAAAAACCACCCGCGATTTTTACGCCCACGTTCAGGATAAATTCCACTTCGCCATCACAGGTAAAACCTCCGCAGAGATCATCTTTCAAAACGTGGATGCAAATTTACCCCTCATGGGGATGCAGACATTTAAAAATTCCCCGGATGGAAGGGTTTTGAAGTCAGATGTGCTGATCGGCAAAAACTACTTAAGTGAAACAGAAATCGGAAAATTAGAGCGCACTGTAACTGCTTTTTTCGATTACATCGAGGGCATCATCGAGCGACGCAATACTTTCACCATGGAGCAATTCGCCACCTCCGTGAGCAAATTCCTTGAGTTCAACGAATACAAAGTCCTTCAAGGCTTCGGAACCATCACCCGCGAGCAAGCTGATCAAAAAGCCGCCGTAGAATACGAGAAGTTCAACAAGCACCAAAAGTTGAACTCTGACTTCGACAAGCAGATCAAACGCCTCAAAGGCAATTCATAATTCATAATTTCTATGAAAGTTCTCTTCCATTTCGACCCGGATCTTCCTCACCAAGCGGATGCGGTGAAAAGCACCGTCGCATTGTTCGACGGCATCCCTCGCAACCAACAGGGAATTTACGGCCGAAACTCCCTTTTCATGGGTGAGGCGCGCAACCCACAAATCACCACAGGAACAAAGTTGTTAGAGAACGTCCAAAAGACGCAACTCTCAAACCAGATCTTCATGGATGAAACACTCCATCGTTGCCACTTCGGCATCGAGATGGAAACCGGCACCGGAAAAACCTACGTTTACCTCCGCAGCATCCTCACCCTACACGAAGAATACGGCTTCAAGAAATTCCTAATCGTCGTCCCCAGCGTCGCCATCCTCAAAGGCGTCGAGAAAACCCTGGAACAACTCCACGGCCACTTCAAAGCACTCCACAACGCCGATCTTTCCAAGCACAGCTTCATCTACAATTCGAGCAACCTAGGACGCCTGAAAACTTTCGTTGAAACCCACGACCTCGATATTTGCGTCATCAACTTCCAATCCTTCAACAGTGCAAAAACCCTGATCCAAAAAGAACAGGAACTCGGCGGCGAAATCCTCTGGGAGCGAATCAAGGATCTACATCCTATCGTCATCATCGATGAACCGCAAAAGGTGGAGGGAACACAAAAGAAACCGACGAAAGCCCGCGAGCAAATCTCAGAACTGCAACCACTCTTCGAACTCAAATACTCCGCCACCCACCGGCAGGAAATTCCGTTCAACAAAATCTACTCACTCGACTCCTTCCAGGCCTACGACCGAAACCTCGTCAAACGCATCCGCGTTAAAACCGTTTACGGCCAAGTCCCCAAAGACCGCCCTTATGTCCGCTATGTGAAGTTCAACAAGGATTTAACAGCCGTCATTGAAATCTTTACCCAAGAACAAGGCAAACAAGCAGGCAAAATCCGCCTCAAAACCTTCCGCGTCGAAAACAACGCGGACATCCATGAACTATCCGGCAACCTTCCCCAATACAAAGGCTATCGCATCGACGCGCAACCTCACGCTTCACGCCCCCTCATCTTCACCACTCCGGGTGGAGACAGGGAACTGGAACACGGCCAAAGCAACGAAGAAATTTCTCAGGAAGAAGCCAAACGAATCCAGATCCGCATCGCCATCGAATGCCACTTCGAGAAACAGTTTCAGCTGCTCGATGCCGGGCATGACGTAAAAACCCTAACCCTCTTCTTCATCGACGAAGTCGCCAAAGTCCGCGACGACTCACGCGACGACAAACGCGGCGAATACCTCCGAATTTTCGACGAGGAATACGAGGCTTACCTCAACCGCGCCGAAACCCAGTTCAAGCTCAACGAATATCGCTATCTCTTTCCCAAAGACATCGCCACCAACCAAGTGCGCGAAGGTTACTTCGCCCGCGATAAAAACCAAACCATCGCGGAACTCAAATTCAGCAAAAACGGTGAACCCCTCAGCAAATCCCAAGAAGACATCGACCGTGGAATTGAGCTGATCCTCGAAAAGAAAGACGAGCTGATCACCTTCGCTGAACCACTCGCCTTCATCTTCTCCCACTCCGCGCTTCGCGAAGGCTGGGACAACCCGAACGTCTTCACCCTCTGCACCCTCAAGAAGTCCCACAACGACATCGCCAAGAAACAGGAAATTGGCCGCGGCCTTCGCTTGCCCGTGGACATCCGCGGCAAGCGTATCAGCGACGAAACCGTCAACGTCCTCACTGTCATTGCCAACGATCACTACGACCAGTTTGCCGAGGCACTCCAAAACGACTTCAACGAGGAAACCGGATTCAACCGTGAGGAAGTCACGTCAACCATCCTCCAGAACACTTTGGTAGCCGCTGGCCTCCCATCCGAAAAAATCAACGCAGAACTCATCAATGCACTCCGGACGGAGTTGATCCGAAAGAAGATCATTTCTGACAAAAACCTTCTCGATAAAGACGCGACGAAAACCCTGGAAACCATCAGCTTCGCACATCCCACGCTCGCGGAACACGAGATCAATATCAAAAAACACTTCGCCGAGGCGATGCAGCAAAAGGGCAGCCGCAAGCTCAAGATCGAAAACGGCGACAACGAACCCATCGTCAACGAACTCTGCAAATACGTTACCGAGTCAGATTTCAAAAAAATCCTCGACCGCCTCACGGAACACCTAACAACCCGCACCCTCTACAAGTTCCAACTCGACTCCAAAGCATTCATCGCCGCCTGCATCCGCGAGACAAACCAACACTTCGCCGGTCAAAAGCTCGAATACACCACCACCGTCAGTGGCGGCACACTTGGTTACGATTCCAGCGGCAAGGCTGTAACGAAACAGGACAACCTCGTCCGCGAGGAAGGAACAGAATACAAGATCATCCGTCCCGAATACCGCAAGACCGACCTCCAGATCGTCGATCACATCATGTATCATACCATGATGCCACGCCTCGCTATCCTCGAAATCGTGCGCGGCTTCCACAACCGCGAACTCCTCAACTCCCAGGACAAGCTGGAGGAATTCACCCGCCTCATCGCAAAAGCACTCACCCGCGCCAAAGCCGAGGGCGTTCACGCTTACGAAATCATCGACTCCTACAAACTCGACACCACCGAGATCCTCGCCGCCGACGTGATCGACGAGGACGCGCTCGCCGCCAACATCAAACGAGTCTATCAGACCAACACCTCCAAGAAGAAAGCCGTCCACCAATACTACAACATGGACAGCAACGGCGAATACGACTTCGCCGAACAACTCGACCACGACGATAGCGTTGAACTCTTCACCAAACTGAAAAAAGGCGGCTTCATTATCGACACCCCGCACGGCCACTACTCGCCCGACTGGGCCATCGTCTGCCGCCAAACCAACAACCACCTCCGCCTCTACTTCATCATCGAAACCAAAATGGCCAAAGACTGGGACGACTTATCAGATGTCGAAAAAGCCAAAATCAAATGCGGCGAACTCCACTTCAAAGCAGTATCCAACGAAATCAAATTCGACTGGGTCAACAGCTACAAGAGTTTCAAGGCCAAGGTGGGCTGAATTTACCAGAAACATTCCAATGAATTAGACCAAAGACGATGAAAACGAGATACCCCGATTCGCTAGAAGAAGCCGAAATAGACATCGAAATCAATTTTGATGTAAGGGGTGGACTGCAACGTTTCAAAACGATCGCAAAACTCCAGGCATGGATAGCAGAAGAGCGAAATTTCTGGAGTTGGCTCGACCAACGACGCCAAACGCTCGGATCGGCGTGGGAAACATTTTGGCGTTTTGATTCACAAATCAAAAACGAACTCAGCGGACAAACACAACGTTGGAACCAGTTCATAAGTGAACGCAACCAACTGGAAGAACGACTCAAATCAGAAGGACTCAGTGACCAGGAAAAGCTATCGGCCACCGAACGCATAGACATCCTAAGTAACGAGTGCCGGGTCATTCTGGAAAACATGCGTTCCCGGATATCCACCAACGTGCAAAATGAGATCGTCCACAATCGCCTACATCTTCTTAGGACAGAACCAGAATCACAATATCTTGCTGAAATAGCCGCAACAGACGCAGACGCTGCCGCACATGCGTTGAGCTACTTCCTTGCTCGCAATCGCAACGAGCAAGGAGAATTCAAGGGTAGGATGCTCGCCGCGCTCTATTCAGAGAATTTGAATCGAAAAGTTCGCCCCGACCAAACCGCTTTCAAAAGCGCGATCACTACATGGACGGAGGAACTGGCGGACTTCAAAGCACGTTACGAAACTCAAGAAGAAGAATTCTCCGATATCTTACAGAAACACCAAGACTCTGAAGAAGCATGGAAAAAGCGGCATGATCAGTTGGCTGAGGATTTCGGAACTATGCGGACAAACGCCGAAACGGAACTGAAAACCCTCAAAGATACCTACGACGCATTCATGCAACTGGAAGCACCGCGTGAATATTGGGAGAAAAAGCGAATCGAACACGCAAAAGGCAAAAAAATTATGGGGTGGGCATCCGGAATCGCGGCAGTCATAGGTGCCGGAGTATTGGGAATAGTGGTATGGTTCCTTCTGCCAGTGCACCACCCATCGTCATCGATTCCATGGCAGCAAATCGGATTCTTCTTTCTCGCATCAACATTCATCCTCTGGCTGGTTCGCCTTTTAGTGCGACTAATGCTAAGCCACATACACCTACACGCAGACGCAAGAGAACGAGAGGTAATGATCTCTACGTTTCTAGCACTCATACATCGACAGGAAAGTAGGGAAGGACTGAAGAAAGAAGACATCGCACTTGTCCTAGCTCCAATTTTCCGGCCTTCGACATCTGGCGTCATCAAGGACGACGGTGGTCCACAATCGTTCGGTGACCTGCTCAGCGCTCTAACAGGAGGACGTAACTGAACAATGCTCACAAGACTTCGCCATCATCTGCCACCAATTCAACGGTTGCCATCCAGGACAGACCCTTTCTGAGCGATTGAGTTTGAAGGGGTTGAGAGTCGAACTCACGCCGACTAAGAACGCTTAAGTCCTCTTGTCTTCTGTCTAGCTTTGAATGCGGGCGAGACGCCCACGCTCCCTTTATGACATTCTGTCCATCAGAATAGATCATGAGTGAGCGGTGGGTTCATTTCAGGCGTCTCGAGCTCTTTTTGCTACACCAGACAGGAGTGCTGGTTAGGCCGATTTGAATCCAGTATTCAGAAGCGTGCCATCTCATCATGGCGCGTGGCGATGGGGTGAGGTAGAGGGCTGAGAGGAAAGGGTAGCTGAAGAGGTCGAAGCTCTAAAGGTCGAAAGTCAGTGTTACAATCGCTGGGGCGATTGATTGAATGGGGTGTCGTTTATCGGGAGTATGGTTATAAACTCTCAACCGCACCAGCCCCGACAGGATGGGGTAAACGGTTCTGGCTTAGACGTTTCGATCTTCGACTTTCGACTTTTTCTTTCTACTGGGATCACTTCTAGACCCATTATATGTGCTGATAAACTAAAATATAGACATAATACGTCTTATTTTATATACTTTAACACACAATGAATCACGAAAAACGGTTTTCAGATCTTCTGGACGACTTCCAGCGACGTGGCCTTTATGGCTTCGAGCGTTCGAAGGTTGTGGGGGCATTGTCTGTTTCTTCTGGTGCGGGTTCAAAGTCTCTGAGTCGCTTAGCCGCTAATGGGCGAGTCAAACGCCTGCGCAAAGATTTTCATGTGATTGTTCCGGTTGAATACACTCGCCAGGGATTGCCTCCCTCGGATTGGTTCATTGAGGATCTCATGCGCTCGCTGCATCTGCCTTACTATATCGGTCTACTAAGTGCAGCACGCATGCACGGGGCAGCTCACCAGCAAGTTCAGCAACTTCAGATCATTGTTCCCAAACAGGAAAGACCGATTGAAGTCACCGGGCTTTCCATCCGCTTTTTCAAGAAAAAGGATTTCAAAGCCACTCAACTTGTCTCTCTCAAAGGGCATTCCGGTATGTTGCCCGTCTCCAGCCCTGAGGCCACCGCTTTGGATTTGGTGCGCTATGCTCATCAGATCGGAGGGTTGGATTCTGTCATCACGGTTCTATCAGAACTAACCGAATCGATGGACTCCGAAAGGCTCGTCGCGGTTTCCAAAGCGGAAAGCGAAATCGTGTATGTGCAACGCTTAGGCTGGCTGTTAGATCACCTCGGTAAATCCACTCTCGCCGATAAGATGCACGGAGCAATACAAAACTCCAAACCTTTACCCAGAGCTGTTCTCGATACCACTGCTCCACGCGTTGGTTCCATGACTGGAAACCGTTGGCGGATTCTGGAAAATTCCACCCCTCAATCAGACTTATGATTTCTCCCGCTTTTATTACCGAATGGTCACAGCAATGCCCATGGATTTCACCGGCTCAAGTTGAGCAAGACCTCGTTCTCTCTCGGGGTCTGATAGAAATTTACTCTAATCCCATTCTACGCGAACGTCTTCTCTTTAGGGGTGGAACCGCGCTGCATAAAATCGTTCTCCAACCCGCCGCGCGATATTCGGAAGACCTCGACTTCGTGCAACTTCATGAAGAACCCATCGGCAACACCTTAAACTTAATACGTGCTCAGTTAAATCCATGGCTTGGCGAACCCAAAAGCGACATCGGGCCTCGTGGAGCCACGCTAACTTATCGTTTCGAATCCGAGTTGCCTCCAGTTATTCGGCTACGCCTGAAAATTGAAATTAATACCCGCGAACACATCAGTCTGCTTCCCATCCAGCAAACTACATTCAAGGTGGTTTCACGTTGGTTTTCTGGTGAGGCAACTCTGCCAATCTACTCTATCACCGAACTCTTGGGTACCAAGCTTCGCGCGCTCTATCAACGTCGCAAAGGTCGTGACCTATTCGATCTCTGGCAAGCACACCTCGTTGGGATGTTAGATGCGCCAGCAGTAGCCACTGCATTCCGCCATTACATGAGTGCAGAAAATCACCCTGTTTCTTCAGCTGAGTTTGCAATCAATCTCGCCGCCAAAATGAGACATCCGGGATTTCTATCTGACATTCCACCTCTTCTCCGTCCTGGCGTTCGATACGATCCTGATCAAGCGTATCAGTGGATCATGACAGAACTTATGCCGAAAATTTAGAATCAAAAACACACACTCATCGGGGCAAGAAAGTCGAAAGTCATTAACACAATCGCTGGTGTGATTCGATTTTGAAGAGACCTTCGACCTTCGACTTTCGACTTTCGACTTTCGACTTTGAATGGTGTCAGTCCTCGCACTTTAACATTTTCTTCTGTGGCTCTTTTCCCACGCCAGACAGGAGTGCTGGTTAGGCCGATTTGAATCCAGTATTCCCAAGCTTGTCATCACATCATGGCGGCCTAATCTTCTCTAAAAATTTCGCTGTAATAGCGTGATACCTTCTCGAACTGTATGTGGATGTCGCCGTCGATTTCACACTCCAGCGACGTTAAGGGACAGACCCTTTCTTAGCATGTCTTCACTTGCTTGACTTCCGACCTCGTGACTAGTCCTCGTCTCAGACCCTCTGCGAGAGCTTGTTCCAGCATGGTGACGTCTGCGTCCCCAGAAGCGTCGCAATCTTGAATGGAACGCATCACTGTTGTGATGGCATAACCGCGCTCATGGATGACCTCTTTAGGATCCAGCTTGGCTTTGTGCAGCACCAGCACCGCAGGAATTTCGCTATTACGGCGGAAACTCATCGGTACTGTCATATGCAGCTTTGAGGGATTCACATCTGACAAATCACGCAGTGCCAGCGCAGTCGCGTGAGAATACACGCCCTGCGGTTGACCTTTGCGGTCTCTTGACCAGAGCGACCAGAGAACCAGTCGGGCGTGCTCGGTTTGAGGATACTGCCGCAGCCGGTAGATACCCCGGTGTTCACGGAGCCAATTTCCCTCTCTCACATGATAGCTGTGCGTGCTGCGAGCGAACCCAGCCTCCTGCGCCTGCGCCATCGTGAAATATCCGTCCTGACTCTCCGCAATTGCGAAGAGATGATCATGATCGGGGGCTGTAGAGGATGCACGCATGTTCGGGATTACTGAACATATATGTATAATAAGAATCCCGCAATCCGAATTTTTGGAACCACTCAATGAGGGTCCTCGCACTTTAACATTTTTTGCTGTGACTTTATTTCCAAGACAGACAGGAATGCTAGTTAGGCCGATTTTTACAATCTTTGTCGTGGCTGTGACAAAGATTGTAAGAGCGGGTTATGGGTTTTGGATTTCTTGTTGGATGAGCGTGAGGATGCGTTGCTTGGTGTTCTCGCTCAGGGTGCAGCTGAGGTGTTGGATGTGGAGCTCCATGCCCGGGGCGAGGGTGATGCGTGTGTAGGTGTCTGGATTGGCTTGCGCATTCCGAGTGGGAGAGGGTCTGGGGGTGTGGCCGTGTGGGCTGGGGATCTCGGTGAAGAGCATTTTTTTATACTGCTCGTTGGTCTGGCCATTCAAAGCGGCATGGATGTGTTCCGGAGCGAAGCGAAGGTAGAGTAGTTTGCGGATGAGCAAGGCCTGCAGGTAATGACGGAAGCCATAGATGGCGCGGCGCCCGTCTTTATCGGGAGCGTCCAGGCAGCCGAGGGTTTGATAGTAGCGAAGCGTGCGCACGGTGAAGTGATCGCTCACGCGCTTGTCGCCACCTTCATTCGCTTGGGGATAAAATCGACTCACGGCGCTGTTCACCCAGTCCACGAGATCGTCCATCGAGAACTCGGCATCCATCCTCTCAACTTGTTCAAGCTCTCTGGCTGCGACGGCGGGGATGTGGAATAAGGGGTCCGGCTTTTGGATGGGGTGTTTCATATCCGGGTGAAAATTAGGGGGTCTGAAAATTTATTGCAACAATTTATTGCAATAATCAAAAAATGCTGCAATTGATCGCCTCCACAGCGCCGCAGTGCCCTTCCGATGGTTGATTAAATCGCCCTTGAAAGGTTCATGCAGCGCTCATTTCAACCTAACTCACAAACCACACATCAACAGCCAGATACACCCATGAAAAAAGACAAACACACCCTCGCCGCCCGACTTGAAAAAGATGTTTACGAACTTTGCCAACCCGGTGGCCGAATGGTCGGCACCCAAGGACATGCCAGAGCGGAAGTCTGGGTGAACCGCCGGCTTAGCGAGATCGGATGCAAAACCTACCGCGGCACCAGTTTCGCTCTGCCCTACCGGGTGAGAGAAACCGATTTCACCAATTTTGCCGGCGTGATCCCTGGAGCCGATCGCTCCCTGCCGCCGGTGTTGATTGGAGCGCACTACGATAGTGTCATTCCGCATCCGTGTGCCGATGACAACGGCGCTGCGGTTGCCATCACCTTGGCGGTTGCCGAGGCCGTTGCCAAATCCGGTGGACTCGAGCGGGATCTGGTCATCGCGATTTTCGATGCTGAAGAGCCTCCTTATTTTCTCAGCGAAGCCATGGGGAGTACCCGCTTTTATGAAGATCAGGTGGATGAGCGGGGGATTCACTTCGCGTTGATTTCGGATCTGGTGGGGCATGATGTGACGGTCCCGGAAAATTGCCTCAACGGCCTGGGTGCAAAGATCGCGTCACCGCTCAAACCCCTGACGTTCATGACCGGGGCGGAGAGCCATCCGGATTTGCCAAAACTGTTAGATGAAATCCAAGTGCCGGACGGGATGAAGCTGATCGCCACGCTAAACGAGTATGTGGGTGACATGAGCGATCATGCGGTTTTCCGCTGGAACGCAGTGCCGTATGTCTTTCTCTCCTGCGGACATTGGGAGCATTACCACCAGTCTACCGATACTCCGGATCGGCTGAACTACCTCAAGATGGCCGCGATTGCGGATTATGCCGAGAGCGTGTGCCGCAGGGTCGCTGGAGCGAAACTCAAGGACTTCATCAACCACGAAGATCCGATTGAATTTGAGGCAAAGAGCTGGAAGCGTGCCTTGGGTCTTTTTTACAAACCCGTGGCCATGCTCTTGGGCGTGCCGAATTTCAAGACGCGGAAGCATATTGAGAAAGCGGCAGGGGCGTTGCAATCGTTCGGTCTTTAGACTGGTTCTCAAAAGTCCGAGCAGCAAACAGTCTAATTGCGAACTTCTTCGCAACGCA
>Ga0315904_10007996_pt1 | contig 14067 bp, 11 predicted proteins | sample LakEriMetagenome_6_FD_203529 | JGI IMG/M metagenome (GOLD analysis project Ga0315904, IMG submission 203529) | Freshwater fungal communities from buoy surface, Lake Erie, Ohio, United States - Buoy 12 MA120 | ecosystem: Environmental > Aquatic > Freshwater > Lake | place: USA: Lake Erie, Ohio... | reverse complement strand
TCTTCACGTGACACTTTAAATTCACGGGCTACTGCCTCAGCCGTGAGGCCCATGCCCCAGTACCAGTCGGGGTGATTTTTGGCCACCTCATAATTGGGGACAATTCTCCATCCCCCGAAAGGGATAGGCGACATGGTTTCAACACCGCCGGCAATGATACAATCGGCCAGACCGGCTTTGATTTTTGCAGCGGCGATGGCGATCGTTTCAAGTCCGGAGGAGCAGTAACGGTTCACGGTCATTCCGGGTATTTTGATGGTATCAAGTCCCATCAGAGAAATCATCCGGCCGATATTGAGTCCCTGTTCTGCTTCAGGAGTAGCGTTCCCTACGATGACATCATCAATTAAATCCTTGTCAAGAGACGGAACGGCAGAAACAAGATGCCTGACTACGGTTGCTGCGAGGTCATCGGCGCGCATGTTGCGAAAGCGTCCGCGGGGAGCTTTGCCCACAGCAGAACGATAGCCGGCAACGAGATAGACTTCCATAAAATTATTTCTTGGGTGTAGGAGCCGGAGTAGCTGGGGCTGCTGCAGGTGCAGCAGGAGTGGCAGGAGCAGCAGCTGCACCGGGTGCAGGAGCGTTTCCGGGAGCAGCTGGAGCCGCACCACCTTTTTGCTGTTGCTTCTTCTTGGCTTCAGCCGCTTTCTTATCCTCTTCGGCTTTTTGTGCAGCGGCTACAGCAATATCAACGCCATCCTTGTAAGTGGTGGATGAAACGATGGCACCCTTACGATTGTAAATTTTCCACTCTCCGTCGCGGTTGCCGTTTTTATAGGGAGTTTCGGATTGAATTTCTCCCGATTCAAAATATTTGGTCCAGCGACCATGCTTCTTTCCTTCCAGGTATTCGCCTTCCTGCTTGACATTGCCGGAGTAAAAATAGCGGAGATAAGTCCCTTCTTTTATACCATTTTGATATTCAGTTTCTTCCATAATTTTTCCGTATGGATAGAATCTTTTGGACATACCATGGCGCACATCATTCACGTATTCTATTTCATGAATCAACTCGCCGCCGGAGTTATAATATTTCCAAACTCCTTGTTTCTGACCGATTTCGTCAGTTTTGTTTTTGTGCTTCTCTTTTCCCGGGGCGTACTTGGGTTTCTGTTCCGATTGCGCAGAAGTTACCATTGGAATCAATGCTAACATCGTGACAATCAACATTAAACATTTCTTTATTGATCTGATCATGGTTTGCTGAATGAAGGCCTAAAGTTAATAATCCTAATTTAATTACGTAACGGTTTGCCGGTTGTTAAAATGCTTTGAATTCTTTCAAGTGTCTTTTTTTCTCCACAAAGCGACAGAAACGCCTCTCTTTCAAGGTCTAACAAATATTGTTCCGAAACCAAAGCAGGAGCAGAAAGATCACCTCCGCACATCACCCATCCCAGTTTTTCTGAGATCAGCTTGTCATGAGCCGACATATAATGACCTGAAAACATGGAGTTGGCGCCTGCATATACCATCCCAAGTCCCGAACGACCCAATACCCTGATATCTTTTCTTTGAACCGGTTTAACATAACCGGCCTCCGCCATTTCCAGTACTGCCGATTTCGCATCTGCAATCAATCGGCTTCTGTTGAGCGAAACATGGTCAATTCCCTGACGGAAAATACCAAGGTCGTATGCTTCGTGCGCTGAAGTGGAAACTTTGGCCATGGCAATGGTCAGGAATCTTTCCTTCAACAGATTCAGTTCAATGTCGCCTTCGCGAATGGAATCGCTGAAGCGGAGTGCGAACTCCTTACTGCCTCCGCCGCCGGGAATTAATCCAACTCCGAATTCAACCATTCCGATATAAGTTTCGGCAGCAGCCTGAACACGATCGGCGTGAAGCGACATTTCGCATCCGCCTCCGAGCGTGAGACCATGCGGCGCCACCACCACCGGAACGGCGGAATACCTGACTTTCATGTTGGCGTTTTGAAAGGCCCGGATGGCAAAATCAATCTCATCCCATTCCTGTTCGATGGCCATCATGAATACCATGGCTAAATTGGCTCCTGCCGAAAAATTGGCGCCGTCGTTTCCAATCACCAGACCACGAAAATCTTTTTCAGCCAGTTCAATGGACTTATTCATACCCTCCAGCACTTCGCCGCCGATGGTGTTCATTTTGGTGTGAAACTCCAGGTTGAGTACACCGTCGCCAATGTCGAACAAAGTGCAGCCGGAGTTTTTCCATACCACTTTGTTTTCGCGCAGATTGTCGAGAATGATATAGGTATCGGAACCCGGAACCGGCTTGTAGCTTTTGGAAGGGATATCATAGTATTCTCTGATTCCGTTGTTGTTTCTGTAAAAAGAATTGATTCCCGCCGACAGCATTTCACGAACCCAGGCGGCAGGTTGCTTTCCTGCTTTTTCCATGACAGCAACAGCATCAGCAGCGCCTACAGCATCCCAGGTTTCAAACGGACCCAGTTCCCAGCCGAATCCTGCTTTGAGTGCTTCATCGATGCGGTAAAGTTCATCTGAAATTTCAGGAATCCTGTCGGATACATAACCAAACAATCCCGCGAAAGCGCTTCGGTAAAATGCACCTGCCCTGTCACTGCCGTTGAAAAGCATCTTCATTCGCTTGCGCAGATCGTCGACCGGTTTGGTGGCTTCAAGAGTGGCAAATTTTACTTTGTTCTGTGGACGGTATTCAAGGGTCTTAAGGTCAAGCGCCAGGATTTCGGTTTTCCCTTCGGCGTTTTTTGTTTTTTTATAAAAGCCCTGTTTGGTTTTATCACCCAGCCATTTATTTTCGACCATTTTGGTGATGAACCCTGGCAGTCTGAAAGTTTCACGCTCGCTGTCACCGGTACAGTTGGCATAAAGTCCGTTGGCAACATGCACCATGGTATCAAGTCCAACTACATCCGTGGTCCGGAAGGTGGCTGATTTGGGACGGCCGAGTACAGGGCCGGTGAGTTTATCAATTTCCTCTACGGTGAACCCCGATTTTTCAACATGGTGCAGCAGTGCCATGATCGCGTACACTCCGATCCGGTTGGCGATGAAAGCAGGGGTGTCTTTACAGAGAACGGTTGTTTTGCCCAGGTTCAGATCACCATAGTGCATCAGAAAATCAATAACATTCTGAGCGGTTTCCTTTAAGGGGATGATTTCCAGCAGACGCAGATAACGGGGAGGATTAAAGAAGTGTGTGCCGCAGAAATGCTCCTTGAAATCATCGCTTCTGCCTTCAGCCATCATGTGGATGGGAATGCCTGAAGTGTTACTGGTGATCAGCGTTCCGGGTTTGCGGTATTTCTCCACTTCATCGTAAACCTTTTTTTTAATCTCCAGATTCTCAACCACCACTTCAATGATCCAGTCGCACGAAGCAATATCCTTCATGTGATCGGTAAAATTGCCTGTTGTGATTCTGTTGGCGTATGATTTTCTGTAAAGCGGGGAGGGGTTGGATTTTACCGCGGTCTGAAGCGATTGATTAACGATTCTGTTTCGGAAATCAGACGAGTTTTCATTCAGTCCTTTCGCTTTTTCTTCATCATTCAGTTCTTTTGGGACAATGTCGAGCAGGAGGACCGGAACTCCGGTGTTGGCAAAATGACAGGCGATACGCGACCCCATGATTCCTGAGCCCAGGACGGCCACTTTCTTAATGGTTCTCTTCATGTGAAATCAAAAATAGGCTGATAACTGTGTTGGAAACCGTTGTTGAGACGGCATATTCCCAACCTGCTCAAAAGTATGGAAAAAAGGTCAGGCCGTATAAGTTACCGGCCTGATGTTTAAAATTTCTTAAGGTTCAGCTTTCAGAGTAGATTCTTTCCACCTTTTCCCGGTTGGCGTTCATGATTACTTTCCGTTTCAGGCTCAGTTTAGGGGTCATTTCGCCCTTTTCAATCGAAAACTCTGCAGCCAGCAGCTCAATTTTCTTGATGGTTTCGTGTTTTCCAAGCGATTTATTGACTTCTTCAACCTCTTCCATGATACGGTTTTTGATTTCCGTGCTGGAAGCGATTTCATCATTGGTGCCGGCTTTCAGACCTTTTCTCTGGGCCCAGTCGCGGATAAAGGCGAACGCGGGGACGATCAGGGCAGCTGCGAATTTTTCGTTTTCGCCGATCACCATGGCTTGTTCAATGAACCGCGATTCTTTCAGTTTATTCTCAATATACTGCGGTGCAATGTATTTTCCGACTGAGGTTTTGAAAATCTCCTTTTTCCGGTCGGTGATTTTCAGTTTATCGCCCACCATTTCGCCGATGTCGCCGGTATGAAACCATCCGTCACTGTCAATCACTTCGGCGGTATAGTCGGGTCGTTTGTAATAACCGAGCATCAGGTTGGGGCCTTTGCAAAGTATTTCACCGTCATCGGCAATTTTCACAGTCACACCGTCGATCACCCGGCCAACAGTTCCTATGCCCATACCGTTAGGTTCAAGGGTATTAACGCTGATCACCGGTGAAGTTTCGGTAAGGCCATATCCTTCGAGTACAGGAATCTGTGCTGCCCAAAAAACCCTGGCCAGTTTGGGATTGAGAGCGGCACCCCCCGATACAATGGCTTTCAGGTTACCTCCCAGGGCTTCACGCCATTTGGTAAAGATGATTTTGTTGGCCATCTTCAGTTGAAAATTGTACCAGGCCCCCTTGTCGACATTCGGATCATATTGCAGTCCCAGCTCCAGTGCCCAGAAGAAAAGCGCTTTTTTGACTCCGGTGAGCTCGGCGCCTTTGGATACAATTTTGTCGTAAACTTTCTCAATCAGACGAGGAACAGCTGAAAAAGCCACGGGGTGTACTTCGCGGATATTGTCACCGATGGTATCCATATTTTCTGCATAATAGATGGATGAACACAGGTACATGTACAGGTAGGTCAGCATTCTCTCATAAATGTGATTGAGAGGCAGAAAGCTCAGTACCTTATCGCCGGCATGAACAGGAGGCAGTTCTCTAACCGAGATAAAATTACTGACCAGGTTGTGATGTGACAGCATTACACCCTTAGGGTTGCCGGTGGTGCCGGAGGTATAAAGCAAAGTAGCCAGATCATGACTTCCAATGGCAGCCTTCATGGCATTCAGCCTTGCTTCATCACGGTTTTGCTTACCGGTTTCCAGCAGTTCTGTCCAGTGCGAAGCTCCAGCAACCTTGTTGAATGTATAAATTCCGGGCTGAGGACTTAGCTGAGAAGCCACTTCGTTCACTTTGGCAAAAAGCTCTTCAGAGGAAACAAAGATGAACTTAACCTGAGCGTCTTCCAAAATAAATTTCAGGTCATGGGAACTGATGGTAGGGTAGATGGGAACATCCACAGCACCGGTTTGAAGAATGCCCAGGTCGGCGAAATTCCATTCGGGTCGGTTATTGGATATTATGGCAATTTTATCATCTTTTCCAACTCCCTTGGCCATCAGTCCATAACTGATATCGTCTACCATGTTTTTAAAATCATGACTGGAATAGGTCTTCCATGCACCATTTTCTTTGCCTGCAAAGGCTACTTCAAGCGGCCTCTTGGCCAGCTGATGAGGTATGAGGTCGAATAATCTGGTTACTTCCATAACGGTGAGCGCTGTAAGTTTCTAACGCAAACAAAATAAGGGAATTTTACACTAAGTTTGGATTGGATAGCTGATATTTGATTCTTTTATTATGGAAATTCATACAGAATTCACACAACAAACCGGTGTCCGTCTGCCGGTGATCATGGCACCTATGTTTCTGGTGACCAACGAAGCTATGACAACAGCCGCCATCGATCACGGGATCATGGGAGTATTTCCTACTTTGAATTACAGGGGTAAGGGGGAACTTGAAGCTGTTTTACAAAGTCTGAACACACGCCTCAAATCTTCTTCCGGAGGGGGCAGTTTTGGCGTGAATCTCATTGTGCAGAAATCAAATCCGCTTTACAAAAAACACCTTGAAATCTGTATTCAGGAAAAAGTTCCTTTTTATATTACTTCCCTGGGTAATCCGGGAGAGGTCATCAGGGAAGCCCATGCTTATGGTGCCAGGGTTTATTGCGATGTCACCAATCTGGAGCACGCCGCCAAATGCGCTTCTTTGGATTGTGATGGATTCATTGCGGTAGGGCAGGGTGCCGGAGGTCATGCCGGACCGAATCCTCTGACAGTCCTGGTGCCTTCATTGAGGAAGGAGTTTCCCACAATCCCGGTCATAGGAGCCGGTGGCATTGCCGGTGGTGATGGAATTGTTTCCATGCTGGCTCTGGGTGCATCCGGCGTTTCAGTAGGAACAAGGTTTATTGCTTCACGCGAAGCAGCTGTCAGTGACGCCTACAAGAACGCCATCGTTACTTCCGGTATGGATGATATTGTTATGACCGATAAGTTGTCGGGCACACCATGCACTATTATCAATACTCCTTATGCTAAAAAAATCGGTTACCGGCAGAATTTCATTGAACGGTTGCTGAGTAAGAACAGTACCACTAAAAAGTATTTTAAAATGCTGGTGCAGATCCGGGGAATGAAAAAGCTGGAGCAGGCGGTTAAGCCAGGTAACTATGCGAATCTCTGGTGCGCCGGAAAATCTGTCGAACTGATCAGTGATATCAAGTCTTGCTCTGAAATCATTCATGCAATGGAAAAGGAAATGGAGGAATCACTGAATCATCTGCGCCAAATTTCAAATTCATAATATTCAACTTATGTCCAGAATTCAAAATCTGATCAGGAAGTCTGAGCACTCATGGTTCAGCAGAATGTTGCTGAACACTGCCGCTGCTTATGCGATACCATTCAACAGGCCACATCATTTTAATATTGTTGAAATAAGACCGGGTTTTGCTAAAATAAAACTCCCGAATCACAGGATCAACCGCAATCATGTGAATAGCATTCATGCCTGCGGACTGGCCACGCTGAGTGAATTTACCGCCGGACTTGCCATGCTGGGCAGGATATCGGAGAAAGATTACCGGATCATTCTCAAGCGGCTGAATATGGAGTATCATTATCAGGCCAAAAGTCATGTTTTCGCTTCCCAGGAGGTTTCAGAAGCATTTGTAAGAGATAAAATCCGGCAACCGCTATTAACCAACGACTCTGTGTTGGTTGAGCTGAACACCAGTATTTTTGATGTGCAGGGGAATCACATATCCACAGCTACCACAGAATGGCAACTTAAGAAATGGGATAAGGTGAGAACGAAGTAATATTGACTGATAAATGTTGATTACTTTGGTGGTTGATGAATCGGTAATTGTACAATTCTGAAATCAGTGTGCTTATAATATTCTTTGCCGGGAATTTTAAAACCATTTTAATTAATTGATGAAGACCAACTTATTTGCGTCATTGTTTCTCGTTTCGCTGTTTGTGTCGTCTTGTATGGTGATCAAGCCGGTTGAGGTGAGAAAGCTGGACCGTGTGCGAACGGATATGAATGTTCAGCAACCATCAATACTTTTTGATGTTGATGTGATGAATCCTAACGGATTTGGAGTGACTCTAAAAAGTGTGGATGTCAGTCTTGGTCTGGGTGAAAAAAATCTGGCAGGAATCAGTATTGAACGTCATTTGCGAATTCCCCGAAAAGGAACAGCCACGCTGCCTGTAAAACTTCAGCCATCCTATGCGGATCTTTCGGCAATAGCGGGTGCAGGACTGGCGGAATTTTTAGGAGGGAAAAAGGAGTCTTTATCCATTCGGGGTGAAATCGTTATTGGCAAATTTCTGTTCAGAAGAAAATTGCGATTCAGCGAGCAGATTGTTTTCTGAGTACTGTATGAAGCGCCTGAGCTTTACTCAAGAACAGTCAATCGGCCTGCTTTGCTGATTTTTCCATCTTCGATCAGCGAAACGGCATACACCCCGGAACGAACTCCTTTTGTAGAGATTTCCATAGCCCCGTTGTCAGAGGCTTCCAGTTGCTGCACAACTCTTCCAAGGGCATCAGAAATGACTATCTGACGTGTCGCTCTGCCTGATGATTTATTGAATCTGATGCTGATAAATTCGCCGGCACTCACAGGGTTCGGATATAAATTGATAAATGAAACAGGATTGTTGTTTTCCTGCAATGATGTCAGTGCACAATTGGTCAGAGTATTGAAGGCGTCCGCTTTTCCGTGACCCCAGATGACATTAGGAAGATTGGTTCCGGTGAAAGTGTCCTGTACGGCACAATTCAGGATGGCATTTTTGACCTGCATGGCGGTTGCAGTCGGATTTTGTTCCAGATAAAGTGCCGCGATTCCTGCTACTACAGGCGCAGATGAACTGGTTCCGCCGTCACGGAAGTGAAACCCGCCTTCCGCAATCTTGACCACGTTGCCGGGTTGTGATTGCCAGATGGCCATCAGTGAAAGCTGACCAGCAGACAAAGTGATGCTTCCGGGAGCGGAAATATCAGGTTTGATCCGGCCGTCACGAGTTGGGCCCCAGCTGGAGTTGGTGATGATCTGTCCGCGAGTTACATTATTGTCGGTGTAGGTGTTGCCATTAAAGTCAACATATGACTTACGGTTACCGAAGTTGCCCACTGAGATCACATTTTCCAGGCAGTTGAATCCGCTGACAATGGTGGAGAGTGAATCAGGTAATTTGTAGTGTATGATTTCGGGAACGATTGATGCGGCAGGCAGGTTGGTGTTTACATATCCCGGCTGACCGGTTCCGTCATAAAATTTCCAGATATCGAATTTTCCGGCTCCGGTGGTCATCAGCCGCCATTGATAGGAGGATGAATCAGGCACAATGTTGATTTCGTACAGATAGGCAGGCCCCTGGATGCTTCCATAAGACTGTACAATAGCCAGGCGGTTTCCGGAAGGACTGAATATGGTATCCTGACGGAAAACACCCAGGTTATAAAAGATGTTTCGGAAAGCCGTTCTGCCTCTGAAAGAAGCAGTAGTGGTATTTACGTCAGCACCGATAGCGAGATTGGTGAATTTAAAATCGGAAGTATCACCCCATACCTGGAAGTAGTTGGACTGGTAGGCAGGGTTATGACGCATCCAGGTCCAGGAGGTATCGGAGGTAACGGTATAGCCTAAGTGAAACGGAATAGTGCCTGCATTACCGGCGGCAGCCACCATCACACGACCGGATTGCTGATTGAGCAATGCGCTGATCATTTGTGATTGAAGATCGTATCCGTCATGTGATCCGTAATAATCGCCCAGACTGGCGTTGATCACGCAGGGTTTGCCCAGCAGTTGAGCTTTGGTGAATATATAATCGACGGCATCAATGTAAGTGGGGTCAGTAGTGTTATAAAAATCAAAAGCCACTTCAATCAGATCGGCTGCGGGAGCTATACCTTTGTTTTTTCCGTTGGCGCTGCCATCGCTTGCCGCGATACCTGATACGTGGGTGCCATGGCCAAACCATTGTACATCGTTGGAGGCAGCAGCTAGTCCGGCATCAATTTCAGTGTTGTTCCACTCCTGACCATAACCATAGGAAGGCGTATTGGAAGCAGCAGGCAGTCTTTGATCCCAGAGGAATTTAATGCGGGTGTTTCCGAGGCTATCCTGCAGATCGGGATGGGTAAGATCAACTCCTGTATCAATGATTCCAACAACTACACCCGCTCCGTTGTAACCCTGCGGAAGTGGAGGCAGGCCGGCGTGAACATCATTGGCTCTCACCGTGGATCTGGTAGAGTCGTTCATGACAGTATAATTGTTGACCGGACTTTCAATTCTTTTAACCTGGGCAAATGCCATGAGATTCCTGATAGCACTGACCGGAATTTTGATGGTCGCAATATCCGCAACCGAATACCTGAAAACTCCTGAATGGCTTTCTGCAAAGCCTTTGATAAATGACACATCACCTTGCACCAGCAGATTGATCTGTTTTTGCTGCATCTCATTGTCATTCATTATCTTATGAAGATAAAGATTGATCTTTTCGCCTCCTTGTGCAAAGGCGTTTCCGGAAAAGACAATTAAGATCAATGAGGTCAAAATATATTTCAGGTTTTTCATCAGGCTGGAATTTGGTTGCTTTTACGGTTAAATTTAGAGAATGTTTGAGTCAATGAGTCAAACTAATTGTCATGATTTTAACATAAAAACAGGGCAAATTGTTAACAATTGAAGCTCATTGAAAAACAATAAAATAGATGTAAGTTTTGTGGATAAAAAATCGAACCTTCCGTTTTGAAATAATATATTTTTGTCAGCGTTAAATGAGCATACCCACCAAGAATAAACTATCATGATCAGATTCATCCTTTCCATCACCATTTTGCTGGTGACTGCTTTGAATGTTGTTGCATTAAATCCTTCAAGGGAATACAAAGTGACTCCGGATAAATTCGGAATGCAATACAAGGAAGAGAAAGTAAAAACTTCAGATGGCGCTATGCTCAATGCATGGTTCTTTGAGCTCGCCAAGAAATCACCCAACTGGGTGGTGATTTCCGGAAGTGGAGACGGGAACATGGCCGACAATCTTGAAATTGTCAACTCGTTCCTATCGGCGGGTTATAATGTGGCCACTTATGATTACCGTGGTTACGGAGCGAGCAGCGATTTCAAAATTGATCCGGATCTCTTTATTTATCCTCAGTTCATCACCGATCTGAATGCGGTTTTGGATCATCTCAGAAAATCCAGAGCCATTACCAAATTTGATCTTTACGGTCTGAATATCGGGGCTGGTCTCTCAATCGGTGTCGGGGCCAATCGTCCGGAAACCAAACGCATCATTGCCGATGGCCCATGGACCAGTCTGGAAGGAATGAAATCGAAAATAAAAGAGCGCAGTGGTAAAGATGTAACCATGCCATTTGGTTTCGACAAGAACCATGAGCCCATTTATGCCTTCGACAAACCTAAAGGCCCATTGAAGCAGGTTCTGGTGATTATTTCAGCCCAGGATCCGATCGTTGGTCCTTCTGATGTTAAAAGTATTAAAGGGGTGAGTGAAGTTTATGTAGTAAAAAACAGTCCTGCGAACGCAGATAATTTTTCAACTGACAAAAACATTTACTTCGAGAAAATCTCAAAATTTCTGAGTTCAAAGTAGAAAAACGGGGTGGTTACAATTCTCCGTTTACAGCTTCAACACCTTTCAGTTCCGGAATGGCTTTCAGTAAAGTCTGCTCAATTCCGGCTTTGAGGGTCATGCTGCTCATGGAACAGGAACTGCAGGAACCAAGCAGTTCAAGCCGGACAATCATATCATCAGTCACCTCAACAAATGAAACATTCCCCTGATCAGCCTGCAGATAAGGCCTGATGGAATCAAGTGCGTTTTCAATTCTGGTGATCAGTGCTGGATCGTTCGGATTCATGCTGCGAAAATAGTCAATATCATTCGTTGTTTTAACATCAATAACCTGCGGCCTGAACCGGAAGAGTTGGTTGCATGGTGGCATTGCGGATGGCCACCTGTTGTGCAAGGTTTCCGGCTACAGTCATGAATGCAAGTGAGGCGGGAGAGTTTTCATCCAACACCACCGGAGAGCCGCTGTCACCGCTGTCACAAATACTCTGTACCAAAGGTATTTGACCGAGGAATGGTACATTCAGTTCGGAAGCCAGATTTTTGCAACCTTCTTTCCCAAAAATAAAATATTTGCTTTCCGGCAACTCAGCGGGTGTAAACCAGGCCATATTCTCTACCAATCCCAAAACAGGCACTTTGATATTATCGAGGCGGAACATTCCAATACCTTTTCTGGCATCAGCGAGTGCTACTTTCTGAGGTGTAGAAACTACTACCGCACCGGTAACAGGTACCGCCGACACCAGGGTGAGGTGAATATCACCTGTGCCGGGAGGAAGATCAATAAGCATATAATCTAAATCGCCCCAGTCGGCATCTGAGAAAAGTTGTCGCAAAGCCTTTGAGGCCATGGGTCCCCGCCAAACGATGGCCTGATCAGGATCAACCATAAAACCGATGGAAAGCATTTTGACACCGAACTTTTCCACAGGAACCATGAATTGCCGACCGTCTCTTTCGTTAACGAACAGCTGTTCATTTTCCACTCCAAACATGATTGGCAGTGAGGGGCCGTAAATATCGGCGTCAATCAAACCTACTTTGGCTCCGGTTTGTGCCAGTGCCACCGCCAGATTAACGGCAACGGTGGATTTGCCGACCCCACCCTTTCCGGAAGCAACTGCGATGATATTTTTCACTCCGGGTAACAGTGTGTTTTCCGCTGTGCGTTTGGAGGTAACATCGGCCGTCATATGAACCGATACCTGAGCTTCCGGTTCAACGAAATGAACGATCGCATTGATACAGGCTCGTTCGATCAGGGCTTTCAGCGGACAGGCAGGGGTGGTGAGTACTACCGTAAAGGATACTTTTTTGCCGTCGATGGCAACATCACGGATCATATTAAGGGTGACCAGATCTTTTTTCAGATCCGGTTCTTCAACGTGACTCAAGGCTTCAAGCACTTGCTCTTTTGTAATACTCATGGTGGATTTTTTTGAAAAGGGTTTACAGTTAAAACAAACTTTGCTGAATGCAGTTTTTAACTGTGCAAAATTAAGAAATACTTATGGAGTCAATTCGTTTGAAGGATCCCAGAAAAGTTCTTTGAAATCTACTATTTGATCGTTCTCAACTCTGATACCTTCCATTTCAAGCAGTTTTTGCATTTCATCAGGTTTTCCAAAATGATGCTTGCCGGTCAGCATTCCATTTCTGTTTACAACACGCTGAGCCGGAACCGGTGGTTTTTGACCATGTGAACTGTTCATCGCCCAGCCAACCATTCTCGACGACCTCGCTGTTCCGAGGTACTTGGCAATAGCCCCGTAGGTAGTCACCCGGCCTTTCGGAATGAGTCTGACCACATCAAAAACATCCTGAAAAAAAGTGAACTTCAGATCAGATTTGCTTTCATTTGATTTTTTCATCGAAAGAACTGTTGGTAAAAATTCAAAAGGCTGCCATTTGATGGCAGCCTTTTGAATTGAGACTGGTAGATTACTGGATGACAAGCTTTTTGTGAGCTGATATTCCGAATTCATTTTCTACCGTAATCAGGTAAATCCCTTTGGGCCAGGCACCGGTTTCAATTTTTCCTGCGAACGAGCTGCCTGATGCCGGTATGGCAATCTGATGAAAGCGCTGTCCAAGATAGTTGCTGACGGAAATCTTGGATTCTTTTCCGGTTAGTCTGTCTATTCTGAAATTAACGTAGTCTGATGCGGGAACAGGTGCAATATGGAATTGGATGGAATTTGGATTTTCGCCGATGGAGCTGTTAGGACAACTGATAACGGAAATATCGTCTACAAAGAAATTGGTTTCTGTTCCGTTGGCTGAAACAGTATTGACATTGAAAGTGATGGTGTGTGAATTACCATCAGCATAAGACGAGAGATCAACTGACTGCAGGGTGTATCCTGCTGCTCCGCACAATGCACTGCCACCGTTTACCTGAAACACTGAATTGCCATCTACAGTCACATTAAGAATATCCTGAGGGCCATCGCACAGAGGAATTTCGAGATAAAACTTGAGAGTGATGGAATCATTGGAAGGAAATATAAAAGACTGAGAAACAGAACCGGTTTCTACCCCGCCTGCCAATCCGCCAAACCAGGCCCAGTAAGTTCCCGTTCTGGGTCCGGTACCGGATCCGAATCCGCAATTAGCAGCACTGCATACAGGAGTGCCAAAACTGGTGGAGGCTTGTGTCCAGGCAGTTCCTGTTGGCCCCTGTTCGAAACTGCCATCAGTCAAAATGTTCGGGCAACCGCCGGTTCCTCCGGTGTGAATTACCGATACATCGTCAACAAAGAAGTTAGAAACATCGCCAGTGGCTGAAAAGGTAGTAGAGGTAAACTCAAGCGTATGAGAATTGCCGTCTGCATATGCAGAGATATTGACGTTTTGCAGTGAATACCCGGTGATTCCGCAAAGTGCGTTGGATCCGTCAGCAGTAAAAATGACGTTTCCGTCCATTTTTACCTGAAGAAAATCCTGAGGACTGTCGCAACGGCTCATTTCAAGCCAAAAGGAAAGTATGGCAGTTCCTCCCGATGGAATGACAAAAGACTGAGAGACGGTTCCGGTTTCCACTCCACCCGGAAATCCACCGAAATATGCCCAGTAGTTTCCGTTCAGTGATCC
>Ga0315904_10007994_pt1 | contig 14069 bp, 13 predicted proteins | sample LakEriMetagenome_6_FD_203529 | JGI IMG/M metagenome (GOLD analysis project Ga0315904, IMG submission 203529) | Freshwater fungal communities from buoy surface, Lake Erie, Ohio, United States - Buoy 12 MA120 | ecosystem: Environmental > Aquatic > Freshwater > Lake | place: USA: Lake Erie, Ohio... | reverse complement strand
TGTACGATAAAGTATGGAAATCCCTGACAGATATTGGCGACATCGTAGGCATCAAGGGCTATGTGTTCACCACCAAAACAGGTGAAACTTCTGTTCATGCCCAGGAACTGGTGATGCTGACCAAATCACTGAAACCCTTGCCTGTAGTTAAAGAGAAGGAAGGCGAAACTTTTGACGCTGTTACGGACCCTGAATTCAGGTATCGCCAGCGCTATGCAGACCTGGTGATCAATCCGGATGTCAGGGATACATTCATGAAACGTACCCGCATGATCAATGCCATGCGCGATTTCCTCAACGGACATGGAGCTGTTGAAGTAGACACCCCGGTATTGCAGAGCATTCCCGGTGGCGCTGCAGCCCGTCCTTTCACCACCCACCACAATGCGCTTGACATCCCCATGTACCTCCGCATTGCCAATGAGCTCTACCTGAAAAGGCTCATCGTAGGCGGATTCGACTGGGTATACGAATTCTCCCGCAACTTCAGGAATGAAGGGATGGACAGAACCCATAACCCTGAATTCACCGTACTGGAATTCTATGTTGCATACAAAGACTATCTGTGGATGATGGAAACCACCGAGCAAATGCTTGAACGTGCGGCGATCGCCGTGAACGGAACCACCATCAGCAACGTCGATGGCAAACAGATCGATTTCAAAGCCCCGTACAAGCGCATCACCATGTATGATGCGATCAAAGAGCACACCGGATTCGATATCAGCGAGATGGACGAGGAAGGACTTCGCAATGTCTGTCGTCAACTTCATATCCAGGTAGATAATACCATGGGTAAGGGCAAACTGATCGATGAACTGTTCTCTGAAAAATGCGAGCACCATTATATCCAGCCTACTTTCATCATCGACTATCCCGTGGAAATGAGTCCGCTTACCAAAAAGCACAGGAGTAAAGCCGGACTTGTAGAACGTTTTGAACTGATGGTCAATGGCAAGGAAATTGCCAATGCCTACTCGGAACTGAACGATCCCATTGACCAGCGCGAACGCTTTGAAGAGCAGGTTAAACTGATGGAAAGGGGCGATGACGAGGCCATGTTCATCGATTATGATTTTCTACGTGCATTGGAATACGGTATGCCCCCTACCGCAGGCATTGGCTTTGGCATAGACAGGATCTGCATGATGCTTACCAATTCACCCAGCATACAGGACGTTCTGCTATTCCCGATGATGAAGCCGGAAGCTCCCTAATCCCGGTAATTCAACGCCGGGAGCCGGTCCCCAAGCAAAGCCTTATACTGATAGTTGCCTTTCTTTTGCGCCAGTTCCTTCTTTGCAGCAGCGATGAGGTTGGGATTGTGCAACAGTTCTATAGCCATATTGCTCAGGCCCTTTGCTGCCACCATCATCCCCTTGATCCCGATATCAGTTCCCCCGCAAGCCACGGCCTGCCAACTGTGTGTAGGCGTACCAGGGATCCATGTTGCCGCCCTCAAACCTACTGTTGGCACATTATAACTGACATCGCCCACATCGGTAGAACCCGGGGGTTGAAAGCCTTTCATCAACGGCAACACTTTGGAAGATGCCATAATATCCGGAGCTTTTTCAAAACTGGCCTGGATCTTCCTGCCGAACTCCAGGTCCTGGGGAGACAACGTGACCCCGCCCACTTTCTCTATCTCGCGTTGCATGGCTACATTCAACGTATCCAACAGCAGCAGATCGTGCGTTCCGCCGATGATCTCAAACTTCATGGTGGTGCCCGTGCCTGTGGCTGCGCCTTCGGCCGCCCTGGTCACACGATCAAACAAACTCAGCACTTCATCCTTGTTGGGATGCCTTACATAATAATACACCTCCGCAAAATCAGGTACAACATTAGGAGCCTTCCCGCCACTGGTCACCACGTAATGGATCCGGGCGTCTGAAGGGATATGCTCCCGCATCATGTTCACCATCATATTCATCGCCTCAACGCCGTCCAGTGCCGACCTTCCTTTCTCGGGCGACATGGACGCGTGGGAAGAAACGCCGTAAAACCTGAACTTGGCCGACTTATTCGCGATATTCACATTGAACTCAACGGAATTGTAATCACTAGGATGCCAGTGAAGGGCCACATCCACATCCCTGAAAAGCCCGGCCCGGGTCAGGTAAACCTTTCCGCTGCCGCCCTCTTCAGCAGGACAACCAAACACTTTTATCGTACCCTTCCATCCGTTGGCTTCTACCTGCTTCTTAACCGCAACAGCAGCAGCTACTGACGCTGTTCCAAACAGGTGATGACCGCATGCATGCCCCGCGGTTCTACCAGCCATGGCCTTTCTTTCCGGAACCGCATCCTGTATAATACCCGGGAGCGCATCGTACTCTGCCAGGATCCCGATCACTGGTTCACCGCTGCCATAACTGGCCACAAATGCGGTTGGTATTCCCGCCACCCCGGCTTCCACGGTAAATCCGTTCGCCCGCAGTTCATCTTGTAACAAGGCCGCAGATCTTACTTCCTTATACCCTACCTCCGCATAATCCCAGATCTTCAGTGCGATCCCCTTATAATGATCATACTGACTCTGGATATCTGCAGCGGCAGCAGATTTATTTTTTGCAAGGGGTTCAGAAGTGGCGGCCTTTCGCTTCTGCCCATAAACCAGGGCAGGAAACAGTAAGAAAAAGAACAGGTATCTCATGCCCTAATTTAATCTTTCTTTACATTCCGGCCCTTAGGACATGAAGAAGGACGACCGGCCAGGCCTTTTTAATTCAAACCAACTCAGCAAAAAAAATTAAATTACCCCAAAATCTTTTTTATGTCGCCCAGAACAACCACCCTGACGTTAATGCTTGCTTTTATCTCTGTTCTAACAGGTAACGCATTTGGCCAATCACCACGTGCGGCAGCACTTAAGGCCAATGAAGCAAAGCTGATCTATCCATTGATCAAGGGCAGCACCAATACCGGAGTGATGCCGGTTGAAAACCCCACTTTACCCTTTGAACACAAAGGCGTTTCAAAGCTCGTTTTCGATCTGCACCAGGATAACAAGGAGGCAGAAAAAGGAACGATCAATGAAGGCATAGAAGAGATCGTACGCATCCTGAACCTCCATGTGGCCGCAGGCGTTCCAAAGGATAAGATCGATGCCGTGGTTGTATTTCACGGACCTGCAGCAGCGAGCTTCCTGAATGATGAATTGTACAATAAACGATTCAAGGTAAACAATCCCAACCTTGCCCTTATCCAGGCATTAAAAGATAAAAAGGTCCGGTTTGTGGTTTGTGGCCAAACCCTGGGCTTCAGGGGTTATGATATCTCCGTATTCCCGGAAGGCACATTGAAAGCCTATTCCGCCCGCACTGCAGTGTCTGACTTCCAGCAGAACGGATACGCATTCTTCGATATCTCTGGAGAATAAACAGATCAGGGATGTTCGAAAACGCCATTGAAGAAGTGTCGAAGTTTACGAGGCCGATGCATTCCATCATACGCAGCTATGGTGGACTCATCTCCCCGGCCAGCGCAACCTTCTTTTTTGTAAATGATGAAGGAGTGGCCATCACCTGCAAGCACGTGGCGCAGGTGATCCTCAATGCGGACAACATCAATAAGCACTACCGGCATTTTAAACAGGAGTTGGAAAAGGTTCCAAAAGACGGGAAATACAAGGCAACGCTGAAAGGCCTGGAGCTTAAATATCACTACAACGTCGAAGCATCCATTCAGATGAAGCATAACTTCATGAACTGTTTTGACTCCATCAATGAGATCGTCTGCCATATCCATCCCACCCTTGACCTCGCCATCCTGGTATTCAAAGGTTTTAATGCCATTCATTATGCCTCACATGCAAAGTTTCTCAAGAACAGTCGCCATATCCGGCAAGGCAATATGTTGTGCCGCCTGGGTTTTCCATTTCCTGAATTCTCAAACTTCCGCCACAATAAAGAAACAGACGATATTGAATGGACAACAGCCGGCAACCAGAACTCTCCCATCTTCCCAATAGATGGCATCGTCACCCGTTTTGTGGCCGACCAGGGAGCAGGGGTCACCGGAATTGAGATGAGTACCCCGGGTTTGAGGGGCCAAAGTGGTGGCCCGTTATTCGACAAGGAAGGCAGGATCTATGGCATGCAGTTCGCCACCCGGCATCTGCACCTGGGATTCGACATGAAGGACCACGAGATCCTGATGGATGGAATGAAGACAAAGATCGCGAACCATCCCTTCCTGCATGTTGGGATTTGCGTGCACCTGGACCCCATCAAGGAGTTCCTGCGCCATCATAACATTACATTCACTGAGGCCGACCAGGATGTTCAATAGCCCCTGTCATCAAGGATCTTTCTCGCCAGGGCATGGTCAAAAATGCCCCATTCTTCAGGTTTACTGACGATGTCAAACAGTTCCGCGTCGGTGAACTTGAACAGATAATAGTCCGCATCTGTATTGCCAACCAACTCGCTATAATATGCCTCAAGCACTTCACGCCCGCGGGAAAAATCTTCGGGCCTTAACCTTAGATTGATATCCGGATCCACTTTATTGAAAGCGAAACTGGGGTCAAAATACTTCCGGGTCTGGATGATCTCAAAAGGAATGCCTTCGCGCTCCAGGACCTTACCCATTTCTTCGGCAACCTGCCGGTGGTGAAGCAACTGAAAAAGTTCAAACCCTGATCCCATCCTCATTTACCGCCATGGGCTGTTTTATAATGTTCCAGCAGCGCATCGCCACCAAAATCATGCAGCTTATCACGCATGATGGTGTGCACATGGTTGGCATTATTCTGGGTATTCTCGAGTTCAATGAGCATGGTTGGTCCATCGATCCTGTAGAAGTAGACGCGCCCGGGCTCCTGTTTGGTGTGCCCGCCCCAGGCAAACAACATTTTGTCTATTCCGGCATTCTCGATTTCCTTCAGCAGGTCCTTCGCATAAACACCATCATATCTGCTGAGGTAGACATTCAACAACTCCCGAAACAGCTGCTGTTGCTTTTTGTCCAGCTCGCCAAAACGGATCCCTTTGGGCTCGTAGCTAAGTGCCTTACGTGAATTCCAGATGGCAACATGATCGATGGCGGTATCCGTGATCACCGCTTTTTTCAGTTGTTGCGCATTTAGCGCGTTGACCAGCCTGAACCCCGCAACAGACTCCTCCTTCAGTACTTCAATGGTCTTTCCGTCGCGCTCAAACTTGCCGGGATTGGTGCCCATGAAGGAGGGCAGGCCCGATTGTATCCTGTTGCGGTAGCTGGAGAAATTGTATGACACGTGATGGCCTTCAAAGCGCCAGCCCCAAGGCTGGGAATCATGTGGCTCACCGAAAAATATAAAGCAGTAATTGCCAGGGCTCCTTGGCCAGTCACTATCCCTTTTCTCGATCTCTCGCAGCACGTTTTCAAGGCCGATGATCCCTTCTGTCTGGTCAAATGCTTTCTTGCTGATCCAGTGACGTAAAAGTTCAAACCCGATCTTCTTTTGTTCTTCCGTAAGATCTTTCAGCCAGATCCCTTTACGATCCTGTTTCGGAACAAAGTTCCAGGTATACCGTTCATCACTGGTAAAGGCATAGAAGGCTTTTGCCCTCTGCTCCTGGTTCAATGAATTGACGAATTTTCTGGCCAGGTCGGCATGGGCATCCTGGGCGAAGGCACTGGTGGTGATAAATGCCAACAGTAAAAACAAGTTGAAAGATTTCATAGAAATAAGATATGGAATTATTTAGAAATAAAACGAAAGCGAGGTTGTTATCGCTGAATTGGCCTGAACCCCTGAACCGTTCTTCAGGAATACCTCCTCTTGCCCGAACAAGCCCCTCATCTCTATCCGCCACAACAGCTTCCGCAAAAGCTGATAGTCTGCATTTGCGCTGAGGCCCGCAACAGAAAACGGAGCGCCGGTTTCACTGCTGATCATCACTCCGCCCTTATCGCGATAGTACTCCGCTCTCAGGGCAGTTCTGAATCTATCCGTCCACCTGTATTGTACACCCAATAACAAAGTATGCCATACATGATATCTGTCACTCCCTTTCTGCTCCTGTTCCATGCCAATGTCAAACGCTCCCTGTAAACCCCATTTCCCGTTGAGCTGCCAGGTTCCAAAAAGATTGTGGAAGTATCTCATCCTGCGCACGCTGTCGGGGTAATCGGTCCCAACAAACGAACTGCTGTTGATCACCACTTTTGCATTCGGCTTGAACTGCACCTGATGACCAAATGAAGGCATCGAATATCCCGGCAACTTCCTGATGCGTTGCCAACCGTTCAACAGCAGCACAGCGAGATACCATTTGCCATTATCCGTATCGTAGCCCAGTTTTATACCGGTTTCAACATAGGGGGAGTTCTCCGCCATGAGGCTGCGCGTCAGGCTCCAGAAATCTTTTCCAATAGCGCCTTCAAATCCCACATGGGAAGGCATTACGCCCGCATCGAGCCAGATGTTTTTACGACCGATCTTAAAGCCTGCGTTAAGTTCAAAAATATTTTTCAGCAGCCCGGGCTCACGCGCAAGATTATACTGGCTGTACGTACCCGCCATGAATGCAGCATTTGCGCGGAAGCGAGAGCCCTGGTAACTGCCTTTCAGAAAGGCCAGGTTGATATTGGGTTCGTTGTGCCGGTTAAAAGAATAAAAACATGGCGGCTTCAATTTATCCTCCGGCCGGGCAAGATCATAACTATAATATCCTTCTATGTATCCGAAAAAAGTTATGGCTTTTGCAGAATCAATCTGGGCAGACAGATCAGGACAATACAGCAAGGCGCCCATACAAATACAGATCAGGATCGATCTGCCATATGAACCATTCAATTTTCTCATGAAATACTAGATACTTTCTTTGAATGCAGGAGCTTTGCGCTTTTTACTCGCTTGTTCATAGGCATAAGCCATACCGATGATCTCTCCCTCCTGCCAGGCGCCTGCCATGAATGAAAATCCAACGGGCAGGTCACTGATATAACCCATGGGCACCGTGATATGGGGGTAGCCGGACCAGGCAGCGGGTGACGAAAAAGAAAATCCGGAAGAATAACTGCCATTGACCAGGTCAATGCAACTGGCCGGACCGCTGCTGGGCGAGCAGATCGCATCCAGTTTATTGGAACCCATCATTTCGTCGATGATCTTCCTTGTACCCAATACCCTGGCAAGGTCGTCTACGTACTCTTTCTCATTCAGGCCACCCTTGGCCTCGCTCATGTCGAGGATCTCCTGCTTGAAGAAGGGCATGGCCCGCGCCTCATTGGCTTTATTAAACGCGATCACCTCCGCCACCGTTTTCACTTTGGCATTGGCTTTCGCGAGATATTTATTCACCCCATCCTTGAACTCGTAATACAACACGGAATTTGAGCTGATGGGCCGGGTAAGTTTCAGCAATTCAATTTCGATCACCTCGGCGCCCTGGCTCTTCAGTACCTCAATGGATTCCTTGTAGTAGGCCACCACGGCTTCATGACCCTGCAGGTAACTTTTCTCAATGCCGATGCGCTTCCCTTTCAACGCATCCGTCTTACAAAAAACAGCATAATCTTGCTGCACCTTCCCCTGGCTGGCAGCCGTTACCGCATCAGCGGAATCGATGCCCGTGAGAGCCCCCAGCAGGATCGCCGCATCTTTCACGGTGCGGGTCATCGGGCCTGCCGTATCCTGCGTGGCCGAGATAGGTATGATGCCACTGCGGCTCCACAATCCTACGGTAGGTTTCAGGCCCACTACACCGCAGTAGGATGAAGGAGAGATGATGGATCCATTCGTCTCCGTACCAATGGACACGGCACAGAAATTGGCCGATACCGCGGCAGACGTTCCTGAGCTGGAGCCGCTGGGATTCCTGTTGAGCACGTTCGGATTTTTTGTCTGCCCGCCCCTGCTGCTCCAACCACTGCTGGACCGGGTGGACCGGAAATTGGCCCACTCACTTAAATTGGTTTTGCCCAGCAATACCGCTCCTGCTTCCCTAAGCCTGGCTACGATGAAAGCATCTTTCGAGGCAATATTGCCTTCCAGCGCAAGCGCACCTGCTGTTGTCATCATGCGATCCGCCGTGTCAATATTGTCCTTGATCAGTACGGGGATGCCATGAAGCGGTCCCCTGATCTTTCCGGCTTTCCGTTCCTGGTCCATGGCCTCAGCAATCGATAATGCGTCCGGATTGAGCTCGATCACGGCATTGATGGCCGGACCTTTCTTATCCAGTGCTGCAATGCGGTTAAGGTATTTTTTGGTGATCGCCCTGGAAGTCAGCTCACCCTTCTGCATCTTCTGCTGGAGTTCATCCACGGTGATCTCGTTGAGATCGAATGCGGGGATCCTCAAGGGTGAATGCGTACCCGCCTGCGGTCCTGATCCGGCTATATCAAAGGCAGAACCTGCAACGGCAACCGATAATGTGCCGGCGGTATTCATAAGAAATTCGCGTCTGCGCATGTTAATCGTTTACAGAAACAGATCTGTATATAAATGGGCCCCGGGCACAACAGAATAATGGCCCAGATCCGTGATACCTTCTTTTGCAAGTACATCTTCATCAATGAAGAAATTACCGGTACAAACATCAGAGGGTTTGGTCAGGATATAGTAAACCGAATCTGCAATGATCTCCGGGGTACGGCTCATCTTCATCAGCGCTTCGCCACCCAGCAGATTCTGCACAGCGGCCGTAGCTATGGTTGTCCGCGGCCAGAGGGTATTGGCTGCGATCTTATACTTTTTCAGTTCTTCCGAAAGGCCATAGGCGATCATACTCATGTTATACTTACTCATGGTATAGGCAAGATGTCCTGCAAACCATTTCTTGTCCATATTAATGGGTGGAGACAGATTGAGTATATGGGGATTGGTCCCTTTCTTCAAATGGGGGATACAGCATTTACTGACGAAAAATGTGCCACGCACATTGATATCGTGCATAAGGTCATAGCGCTTGGCCTCGGTCTGCTCCGTGGGGGTCAGTGAAATGGCAGAGGCATTATTGATCAGGATATCGATGCCGCCAAAAGCAACCACTGCCTGGGTAACAGCAGCCATCACCTGGTCTTCATGCCTGATGTCACAAGCTACAGGAAGTGCCTTGCCGCCCAGCGCTGCCACTTCTTCCGCAACGGAAAAAATAGTGCCTCCGAGTTTAGGATTCTCCTCGGTCGACTTCGCTGCGATCACAATGTTTGCGCCTTCTTTAGCAAGTCGGAGCGCGATGGCCCTGCCGATACCCCTGCTGGCACCGGTAATGAAAGCTGTTCTGTTTTTGAGATCCATAGATTGCCGGGGTTATAGCCGGAACCTAATTTACACCAATCCGGCAATATCGGCCCTATGCCAGGTCAAATGAAGGCTTGTTCTGCAGTATTTCTTCAATACGGAGGTTGACCTCGGGTGTCAGCAGTTTAACCACATCAAGGGCTTTGAGGTTATCTGCCAGCTGCTCCTCCCGGGTGGCTCCCAATATGGTGGAAGTAACATGCGGATTGGCAATGGTCCAGGCAATGGCCAGAGAAGCCATCGAAACCCCTAATTCACCCGCCAGGGCGATCAGTTTGCGCAACTTGTCAATATTCTCTTCAGTGATCCATCTTTCGCGGAGCCATCCAAAGGTGTTATACGACATCCTCGACCCTTCGGGTATCCCTTCCAAATACTTGCCCGTCAGGAAACCTGAGGCCAGCGGACTCCAGATGGTGGTTCCCAGGCCCACGTTCTTAAATACGGGCAGGTAATCCTGCTCCATCTTGAAGCGCCACAACATATTGTACTGCGGCTGTTCCACTACGGGTCCGATCAAACCATATTGCTGTGCCACGCGATGCGCCTCCATGATCTCGGCTCCGCTCCACTGGGAGGTGCCCCAGTAAAGCACTTTGCCCTGCTGTATCAGGTTATGCATGGTCCAAACCACTTCTTCAATAGGAACGTTCACATCAGGACGATGGCAATAATACAGGTCAAGATAGTCCACCTGCATCCTTCGCATGGCGTCGTGACAGGCTTCAAAAAGGTGCTTACGGCTAAGCCCCGCCTGGTTGGGTTTGTTGTCCTTTCCGCGCAGACCGAAATATGCTTTGGATGACAATACATAGGAGCTTCTTTCCCAATTCTTGTTCTTTAGCACACGGCCCATCATCAGTTCACTCTCACCGCCCGCATAGGCTTCCGCGTTATCAAAGAAATTGATGCCCGCATCATAGGCTATACCCATCAGCCGGTCGGCCGACTGGTCATTGATCTGCTTGTGGAAAGTGACCCAACTTCCGAACGACAATACGCTTAACTGCAGGCCGGTGCGGCCCATATACCTGTACTCCATAGAAGATGATGATTAGAAAATGAAATTAATCTTTTACCCGAAGTGTTGAATGGCTGATCTGGTACATTTCAAAATATTTGAAATCCTGGGGCGCGGTAAGTCCTACCCCATTCATGATCATATCGGGTCGGTGGATACGAACAGGTTTGTCGGTCGAAAACTGCTGGCTGTTCTGGTCCCACCATAATTCCTGGCAATACAGGGTATCGCCAGTGTTGTTGAAAACACGAACACTGTCTTTCAGGAACACTTTGTTCCGCGTCTCGTAATACTCGCCATAGTTGGCGTCCAACTGACTTTCGATGATGGTGGAATCATTGAAGAAATCCACGTGCATGCTATTGGGGAAAACCACTTTGGCGGATGTATCCTGGTAACGAAGCATCAGCGGCGCCCGAAGCCGGGCTTTCATTTTACCGGTATTGCTCATATAGGCTTCGATGTTCCTGCCCTCATCTACGCCGAGCTTTTTACTGGTAAGCTTCTTCACGTCGTCCGCATTGTTCTCGCAAGACAATAACACAAAAACCAAGGCGACAAATGAGAAAGCATTTATCACATACCCCGCCTTCATGTTTATTGGTATTCGCGTTTGTTGAACCAGATATCACTGAGGTTGAATCCAACAGAAACCCGGAACAGGCTTTCCCGAACGGTGTTGGCTTTATTACCACGGGCACCGATCTCAAAGGTGGTATTCACCGTGGTGTATTGATTAGTGTAGAAATTTCTTCTGATCGGCAGACCGGCACCGAAGGTTACCGCCCAGGTGTTGAGTTCGGCCCCATTGTCCACATGGTCTGGCCCATAATAGAATCCTGCCCGATAGGCTACCCTGCTCCAGTAATTCTTGGACATCTGCGCGGGTACGAACTGGCCGCCCACACGCAATGTCCAGCTGTCTTTCAGTGCATCTTTTTCGCCATAATACCTGTACTGGCTCCACTGTGTGTTATTGAACTCCACGCCCACCATCCACTTGTCTACCTTATCGAGCATAAATGAAACACCATAGCTTGCCGGCAGGGTGATATCGCCCTTCTGCCGGGTAACGCGATAGACACTATCCAGGATGATATCGCCCCGAAGGCCGGGCTCGTAGGTTTCCCTGGAGATATCCCTTTTTGCGTTCATTGTATTCTGGAGACCATATGTAGCTCCAAAGCGGAGGTTCATATCGCCCGACAACACAAAATTGTATTGTATACCCGCCTTCGCGAAAAAGCCGCCATAATTGGTAGAATCAGTGTATCTGGCCTTCTGGTAATTCACCGTGTCGTTGATGAATACCAGTTTGGACACATAGTTCTTATTGCCGAACATATAACCGGCATTCACGCCTATGGAGAATTTCTTTGTACCATACCCTATGCCGAGATAAGATTGGTAACTACCGCCATTGCCTGCGTACTGGTACACTACTGAGTCGATCCCTGGCAGCCTTGATCCCGTGATGATATCGTAACTGATCCTGGTAACGGGCTTCATACCTAAGGTCATGCCCCAGTTCTTCTTCTTGCTCAGCGGGAAGCCGATATTGAGGTAGGTTGGGATCAGATTAGCCGATCTGTAACTTTCGGGGTTCTCACCGGCCCTGATCAACCGGCTATCGTATTCGAGGCCCACATCGAAGGTGGTCAGTTTCAGTCGGGAATAGGACGCAGGATTGGTAAAATTTATTGATTGCAGGTCCCAGTAAGCCAAAGAAAGACCGCCCATGGCCCTGTTCAGTACGTTTTGCGTGGGGATCACGTCTCCAATTCCGATCCTTGAATAGGGAGAATTTTCCTGTGCCGCCGCCGAAAAGCTGCATAAAGCACTGATTATCAATAGTAAAGAATATTTTCTCAAGTTAGTTGTTGTACTCACTGATCGCATAGAGACCCTTAAATAAAAAATCAGGGTCGGCAAATATCGGGTTTTTAAGGTGTAGGGCGAAATATGTACTATCACCCCCGGTTAACACCGCGTTAAAGTTCCCATATCTTTCCTGGTAGGCATCGATGGTTCCATCGATCTCCTTAGCCATGCCCAGGATCACGCCGGAGAGGATATTGGTGCGCGTATCGTAACCGATCAGCGGGAAGTTCCAGTCTTTTTTTACCAACGGGAGTTTGGCCGTATAATCTTTAAGGGCCCTGAGACGCATTTCCATACCCAGCGAAATACCGCCGCCCAGGAACTCGTGATACTTATTAATGAAGTTATAAGTGATTGCGGTACCGAGCCCGATCACGAGGTTGTTCTTCCCGGGATGGAACTTTACCACGGCCGCTGCCAGCGCGATACGGTCGGCCCCCATGGTTTCGGGCTTCCCAACGGGAACGGTGAATGGGAATTTTGAAAGATGGGACAGCTTATGAAATGCGCTTGCCGATGCCAGCACTTCTTCAATGGCAGGATCGTGTTCAACCACGGAAGACAAGATGGTTCGTGCAGGGCGGTACTTTTCAATCATCTGCCTGACCTCCGCTGTATCACCGTTTTCCATTACCTCCACGGCCAGCATCTTGTCGTTCTCGAATACCGCGAGCTTCAGGCGGGTATTACCGTAATCTAAACAAAGGGTGATCATGAGGAGTAAAATTAATAAAAAGCGGGCAGCCTAAATATCAAACTGGAAACCCGTGAGATTCTTGAAGTGGCCGTTCAGTTTGATTTTTTCTTTCAGGCTTTCCATTTCCATAACTACGGGGATCACCTTGCTAAGGTGCCGGCGGATATACTCCTGGCGTTGCAGTTCCATGGGCAGGCCCAGCAGTTCATACTCCTCCTCAGGGGAAAATCCCACATGGTGGGCCACGTCGTAGCTGTTCAGGAACTCATCGGGCTTGGGAAAAGATTTGTTGACATGCAGCAACACATGGAGTTGCCTGATACCAGCCACCACCTTCTGCATCAACTCCCGGTTTCCCTTATCGTCAGTGTCCGGATAGTTCACGATGGCGCCGCTATACAGTTTCTCCGGAACAGCCTGTATCGTCTCCAGAATGCGAAACACTTTGATGCCCTTGGTCTTGATGTCCATCTCCCCATTGTCTTCCACCTTTACGATCTCCACGATATCCATAAGGGTACCCAGTTCCTTCACTTTGTTCTTCACCACAGCAGGTATGCCAAAAGGCTTACCCTGGTCCTTACACTCACGGATCAACTGTTTGTAACGGGGTTCGAAGATGTGCAGATTCAGATCTTCCCCGGGGTAAACCACCAGCGACAAAGGGAATATAGGGATGAAATTCGTCATGGCTGTAATGATACAATTTTTTGCGATTTCCTATAACTTCACCGGAACTATGTCATTCAAGCTCTCGGTTTGTATTATCACTTTCAACGAACAAAAAAACATTGCCCGTTGCCTGGACTCCATCCAGGGTCTGGCTGATGAGATCGTGGTAGTGGACTCCCTTTCTACTGACAGCACCAGGGAGATCTGCCTGGCATATGGCGTTACCTTTATAGAACATGCCTTCCTGGGCTACAGCGAACAAAAGAATCTGGCGCTTGACCGGGCAACACATGATGTGGTTTTGTCGCTAGACGCGGACGAAGCCCTGAGTCCGGAACTCTACGCATCCATCCGGGAACAAAAAGAAAAAGGTTTTCCGGCCGCAGGTTATACCATGAATCGCAAAACATGGTATTGCGACGCCTGGATCCACCACGGCCACTGGTATCCCGATACCAAACTGCGCCTGGTCAGGAAGGACAAGGCAAGATGGCAGAGTATGCGCATCCATGAAAAAATGGAAGCGGTACCGGGGGCAACCATCGTCCATCTCCGCG
>Ga0315904_10007993_pt1 | contig 14071 bp, 9 predicted proteins | sample LakEriMetagenome_6_FD_203529 | JGI IMG/M metagenome (GOLD analysis project Ga0315904, IMG submission 203529) | Freshwater fungal communities from buoy surface, Lake Erie, Ohio, United States - Buoy 12 MA120 | ecosystem: Environmental > Aquatic > Freshwater > Lake | place: USA: Lake Erie, Ohio... | reverse complement strand
AACGCTTAAGGAAAAGCATGGGATCACGTGTGGTTTCGTCACTGGCGAAACCTCATCGGAGGATCGAGACCGATTGCTCCAGCAGTTCCGCAGTGGCGATCTCAAATACCTGTGCAACGTCAATGTGCTGACCACCGGATTCGATGCACCCAACATCGATTGCGTGGCATTGGTTCGCCCGACGACATCACCAGGACTTTTCTATCAAGCCGTGGGGAGAGGTTTCAGGCTTCACCCCAGCAAACAGAACTGTCTGGTGCTCGATTTCGGGGGCAATGTTCTCAGGCACGGCCCGGTCGATTGCCTGCGGGTCAAACCTGCAGGAAGCCAATCGACTGGAGAAGCGCCTGCGAAGCAATGTCCCAAGTGCAACGCACTCATCGCGATGGGGTACGCGAATTGCCCGGAGTGCGGTTTTACCTTTCCCCCACCTGAAAAACAGAACCACGAAGCCCAAGCAACCCAAGCACCGATCCTATCTGGCCAAGTCACCAACACTCGCTACGAAGTCACCGACACACACTACTACAGCCACCTCAAGCGTGGGGCCGCCGACGACGCACCTCGATCGATGCGAGTCGATTACAGCATCGGCTGGCGCACCCACAAATCCGAGTGGATCTGCTTTGAACACTCCGGCTACGCACGCCAACGTGCCGTGGCTTGGTGGAAACAGCGATCCCGTGATCCCGTTCCCGAAACCACCGACGAGGCACTCGCGCGAATCGAAGGGGGAGCGATCGCTCAAACCCTTGCGATCCAAGTGCGCAGTGTCTCGGGGGAACAGTACGAACGGATCATCGACTACGAGCTCGGGCCGATGCCCGAACCGCTCGAAAGTATTTCTGATTTCAATAACGCCATAGAAGATGAGGCTCCATTTTGAACGTTCCAATGAATTCCGATTCCCTACTTCAGTCCGCATTGTCCTACCGTGAGTGTGGTCTGTCCGTCCTGCCGGCCAAACGCCTTGAGAAGCGTCCGGATCTGGCAGGTTGGAAAGCTTATCAAACCCAGTTACCTGACACCGATAAGCTTCGAGAGTGGTTCTTTGACCCCAGAGATGCGATCTGCATCGTTACGGGTCAAGTAAGTGGCAACCTCGAGATGCTCGATTTCGACCGCGGCGGTGATCGCTTTGACGCCTGGAAAGGCAAGATCCCTGCGGAGCTTTTTAGCAGACTCGTGATTGAAACCAGCCAATCGGGTGGTAAGCACATCGTCTATCGTTGCACCGAACCCATTAACGGTAATATGAAACTGGCGATGGGGTACCGCGATGGAGCGATGGTCACCTTGATAGAGACTCGTGGCGAGGGGGGGCTGTTTCTTTGCGCCCCCACGCAAGGATACTCGATCGAGCAGGGCTCGCTTGCCGACCCTCCCGTGTTATCAGCAAACGAGAGAATCCTACTCTTAGAAGCCGCATGGGAACTTAACGAGCACCTAGCAGCAGCCCAAGTGCCAGAGTCATCTGAGTTTGAAACCGAAAATCGACCAGGTGACGATTTTGGAAATCGAGCCGACATCCGACCACTCTTGGAAAAGTACGGGTGGACGAAGGTCCGTGGAGGCAAAAACGAGCTTTGGCGACGACCGGGAAAGACTCATGGCTGGTCGGCGACACTCAAAGACAAGGCGTTTTATGTTTTCAGTGGCAACGCGGCTCCCTTTGAACCGAATCGAGCCTATGGACCGTTTGCAGTCTATGCGTTACTCGAGCACGGCGGGGACTTTGAGATGGCTGCCGGAATGCTTCGGCACCTAGGTTACGGTGTCGATCCAGTTGCCGATGTTGATATTGGATTTCTGATAGGCAGCGCACCGGAACCTGATCCCAATCAGCCACCCGCACCGATCGATCCAGGACCGATGCCTCTGGAGATGATGCGTATCCCGGGGTTTATATCCGAGGTCATGGATCTGTGCTTGGACACGGCCCCGTATCCAAATCATGTCATGGCCTTCTCTGGGGCACTTGCTCTGCAAGCATATCTAGCTGGCCGAAAAGTACGTGACCCGGGAGATAATCGAACCAATCTATATTTGCTCGGCTTGGCCCATTCGGCAGCAGGCAAGGATTGGCCACGGAAGCTCAATACTCGGATTCTCTATGAGATCGGAGCGGCTGGATGCCTTGGGGAGCGATTCTCTAGTGGTGAAGGGATCCAGGACGCACTGAACCTATCACCCTGCATGCTCTTCCAAACCGACGAAATCGATGGGATGCTCCAATCCATGAATCGTTCGAGGGACGGCAGGTACGAGAGTCTGATGTCCACCTTGCTGACCATGTACTCGTCTGCCAATTCGGTCTACCCCATGCGGCGCAAGGCGGGGCGAGAATCCCCAGGGGCGATCGACCAACCGTGCTTGGTGATCTACGGTTCTGCGATTCCCAATCACTACTACGAAGCACTCTCCGAGCGGATGCTCACCAATGGATTCTTTGCCCGGATGATCATTCTCGAGTGTGGCGAGCGAGGCTCTGGCCAAGAACCCAAGGTTCTCGATCTTCCCGAACGAGTGAAATCAACAGCCATGTGGTGGAACGAGTTTATGCCGGGAACTGGTAATCTACAATCGTGGCATCCAATCCCGGCAATCGTTCCGCAAGACAAAAATGGGATCGATTTGATCGTTAAAGCTCGCATCGAAGCCGAGGAGGAGTACAAGCGAGCCGAAAGGATCAATGATGCCGTTGGCACCACAGTCTGGGGACGAGTCAGTGAGCAGATCCGAAAACTTGCCTTGATCTACGCGATCAGTGAGAATCACCGAGATCCGTTGATCAGCGAAGCGGCTGCCAAGTGGTCGATAGAGTTCGTGATGCACCAAGTTCGTCGGATGCTCTTCATGGCTGGAAACCATGTGGCCGAGAATCCGTATCACGCGGATTGCTTGCGTCTGATCCGCAAGCTGCAGGAAGCCCCCGAACGGCAATTGACCCATAGTTCGCTACTAAAGCGAATGAAGATGGATGCCAAAGCCTTCAGAGAGATGGTCTCGACGCTGGAGCAACAGGGCGATCTGCTGACGACCTTCACCGCGACGGCTGGCCGACCGCAGAAAGCGTATCGGCTGATTCGTGGTGGGGTGTAGGGAGCGGATTGTCTAAAATAAAGCAGAGAGTTTTTAGGAGCATTAACCATGCTCTCCGTAACAATTTGGTTGAAACCAGTAAGCCGTCGGGTCCGGAGATCCCGACGGCTTGGGGTATACTGTCTACAATTACAGACCGTGCTCAATACAGAAACCAAAGCTATTTACCATGGACAATAATATTTTGCTCGTCGGTGTTCGCACTAGGTAGTTTAAAGCTTATCCTCAATATCGCATAAACTTTGGCGAAGACCCTTGAACGAAAAGCCCCTGGCTTCAAACGTGGATCGATAATAGTGCGTTAGCCAACTTCCGTATAAATACCTTTATTTCGCTCCGGGTAACTCTCGTATACATGCTCAAACACAGCCGAGCATTTTTGCGCAAATAACGGACGGTCGTATGCGTCTGGCAACGTATCGAGAGTGTCTTCAATCGCCATCTTCAATGTCGAGCGTGCTGCTGACTTTTGCCGCCAATTGAGAACCAGCAGTTGCTTGAGGCGTACAAGCAGGTCTTTCGCGACCTTCTTGACTTCGTTTCGCTCGGCTGTCGTCAGTTCCGGCGCGGGCCGCGTTAAGATGTCAAAGATCACTAGCTCTTCTTCACTTAGGTTCTCGCGAACGTGCCGTGCTTGTTCTTCGTCCAGGCTGCTGGAAAGCCTCAGCAACTCCTCGAAGAGTTGCTCGATATTGCGGCTGCCATTGTTGTAACTTTCGATTAACGACTCGAACTTTTCAGCAAAGTCGGCTCGCGTTCGATTAAGGCGAATAAGCTTTTCCAGTTTCGCCGAAATGGCTGCCTTAAGAACTTCGAGGTCTGTGTTCTTGTGCTTAGATTCTTTGAATTGCTCTCCCAACGCCTCGAAGTTGATCTTCGAGAGGTCGATGGCTGGTGGCCCACCATCGCGTATCGTCGTACCGGTGATCGATTCATCAAGCACACCTGTGATCTGGGCAAGGATCGTGGCGATGTCGGGCGGGTTGGGGCTGAGCTTGGCGCGGATCGCTGAAGCGAGCGTAGCGATTCCAGAGATACGCAGCGAGAATTCAATGGCCGCAGGGTCGGGCTTCACTGCGCTATAAAGCGTGCCGACGAACTTTTCATGGACAAAAAATTCGCGGCGCAGGCTGTCGGGGCCGATCAGCGCGTCGATAGCGTTCTCCACTGCCGCCAGCCGTTCCATGCCACCAAGCGGTAAAGCCTCCATCGCGACCAGGTCAACTCCCTGTTTCAGGCAAAACGCTGTGGCCGCTCCCACTGCGTCACGCAGCGTCTCGACCAGTTTCGCTTTATCCTTGACCGGATTCGTGCCCCCTTTGCCAGCGCCGTAGATTGCCAGTGCTTTCTCCAGAGACGCAAACACGTTGGCATAGTCCACGATCACACCGCTGTGCTTACCGGGGTAAACACGGTTGGCGCGAGCGATAGTCTGCATCAGCGTGTGATTGCGCATCGGCTTGTCGAGATATACCGTTGAGCAGCTCGGCGCGTCGAAGCCAGTGAGCCACATGGCGCAGACGAACACTAGACGCAGCGGGTCGGCGGTGTCCTTGAACTTTTCATCGAGCCCCGGCTTCGAATCATTCATTCGCTTGCGGTGCGGTTCAATGTCAAGACCGAGTTTTTTCATCTGCTCGATCTCGTTCTGGCCGGGCGAGACGATCACCGCCATGTCGGTGCTAGTAAGCACCTCAAGTCGCTGTTTGAGTGCCTCTTGTTCGGCCTTGGGAAGATCGTAACGACGTAGCTCCTTCTGCACTCGCAACGTCTCTGCTGCCCAGTGTTTCTTCACCTTGTCGTGCATCTTAAGCGCAGTGGCCTTGTCGATCGACACCACCATCGCCTTGCCAACAAAGCCGCGTCCCAGGAAGTGCCGCACGATGTCCTGTGCCACCGTCTCTAGCCGGTCGTCGCGAGTAATCAGGTGGTATTGCCGCCCCAGCACCTTTTCTAGCTTTGCCTCTTGTACATCGTCGAGGCCGGCGTCCTCGATCAGATCGTAGATGTCGTCGTTGAGGTCAGGGTTGACCAGTTCCAGTTCGGGCGTGCGGTTCTCGTAGAACAGAGGCACCGTAGCACCGTCCTCCACCGATTGCTGGAAGTCGTAGATCGATACATAGTCGCCAAAGACCTCTTTCGTACGCTCCTCACCCGCAATCAGCGGGGTGCCGGTGAAAGCCAGGAACATCGCCTTGGGCAACGCCGCTCGCATGTTGAGCGCTAGTGTGTCGTACTGGCTGCGATGGGCCTCGTCGGTCAGCACGATCACGTCCGAGCGGTCGGTAAACGCCTCGGGCGTCTGGAACTTGTGCACCAGCGTGAACACGTAGCGATGGTTGCCACGCAGCAGTTCGCGCAGATGCGCGCCGCTGGCGGCGTGGCACTGGTCGCCCTCGGCCTCGCTCACCGCGCCCACGGTCTTGAAGGTCTTGGCGATCTGATCGTCTAACTCCACCCGGTCGGTGACCACCACGAAGGTCCAGTTGCCAGCTAGCTTCCGCAGAATCTTCTGCGCGAAGAACACCATCGAGAAGCTCTTGCCGCTGCCCTGCGTCTGCCAGAACACACCGCCGCGCCCGTGTCCGAGCTTGCGTGCCTCCAGCATCGATGCGATGGCGTTGTTCACGCCGAGGAACTGGTGATTCTGGCCGAGCACTTTCACCAGCCCAGCTTTGTGCTCGGAGAAGAGCGTGAAGTTCTCCACCAGGTCAAGCAATCGGACGCGGTCGCAGGTACCGCGAAGCATCACTTCTAGCGACACGCGGCGCGGCTCGTTCTCGCGCTCGATGCGCTTCCACTCGAAGAACCGCTCCCAGTCGGCGGTGAGCGAGCCGACGCGGCTGTCGGTGCCGTTGCTGGCGATCAGCAGGGCGTTGAACCAAAAGAGTTGGGGGATCTGTTGCTTGTAATGTTTTAGGTTTTCATCATAGGCTGAGCGAGCAGGCACACCTGGCTTCTTGAGTTCGATCACCACCCAGGGGAGGCCGTTTACGAACCCTACCAGATCAGGCCGGCAGGTGTAGAGGCTGCCGACCACGCTGAGTTGGCTTACCAGTAGGAAGTCGTTGTTTTCTGGGTGCTCCCAATCCACCACCCGCAGGCGTTCGGTCTTCTGGCCGCCGTGCTCGCGGTTGGGAGTAGAGACTGGTATGCCGTCCTTAAGCAGCCCGTAGATCTCGCGGTTGGCCGCCTCTAGGCTCATGGCCGAGCGGTCGCGGGCCAGTTCGTCGATGGCGGTCTGGATCGCCTCGGTCGGCAGGCCGGGGTTGAGTTTTGTGAGTGCCGCTCGTAGGCGATCGACTAGAACTACTTGGCCTTTGGTTTCACGACCAGGTGTGCCACCTGGTCCGATCGTTTCGTCCAGGGCCGACACCGTCTGCCAGCCGAGCGCCGCAAACAGCCCGATGGCGGGCTGTTCGACGAGATGTTCTTCGGTGTAGAGGTGGGACATAGATCAATCGTTTCCGTATTCTTCACCAAACTCCATCACTCGATCTTCAGTTATGGTGTACTCTTCTGGCATTCCTGCGGCAGTGATTTCCTTAGTGCCATACAAACTTAATCCGCATTCTGTGCAATGAAATTCCTCAGCAACGTAGTACTTCTCAACAGTTTCGAGTGGTGGATCTATGTACACATCCTCCATGTCATTTGGGTTATTCCATCCGGGCGTTGACGAAACAATCTTCTCACTCCACAGGGATCCATTAAGGACGCCTTTTGACCCGCATGCTGGACAATTACAATTTGAACCTGTATCCATATTGTAGTCGCTCCACCGAACCTTCTTAGGCACGCCCGACGTTGCAGGATGTAGTTGCGGGTCCTTCTTTCTTTTCTGAAAGGACGCATTACAATTTTCTACACGCCTTTTCACAATCCATTCGATTGCTTGTGAAGCTTTTGCAATAATCTTGGCCGGTGCCTTAGAATCTTCTACACCGAGCCAGGACTCAATTGTTTGATCTTGCATCGACAATATTGTCTCAATAGTTACCCAAAACTCTTGTTCCCAGTTATCTGATAGTATCCCTGAAAACGGTGATTCTCCAGAATGAAGTTCTGCGTTCCGTTTAATTGCCATTTGCTCGCAGAACTTTTGGTGCCGCGAGTCGAATGCTTTTTCAAGATGGCTCAACCGCTCGAATAGTGTTTTAGCATTGATGGACTTGATGTCCGGTGAAAGTTGTCTTCCGCACGCCGCGAACAACGATTGAAAGTGCATCGGATCAGCGACCAATGCCGGGTGAACCTTAGCGAGAGCGGCCTTGCCGAGTAACTCAAGGGAAAGAGACGCCCAAAGTTGATACTCCTCTTGTTCTTTGTGGGCTTGCGCTCGGAGTCCACGTCGTATGTAAACCTGTGATTTGGCGTAAAGTGCATCTGGTTCCAATGCGGGGTTTGATGTCGGTGTCATCGTACTGAGACTCTTAGAAGTGATCGGTCAAAATCCGGACAATCAGCATGTCCGCGTCCGTGGAGCACCCGCCAGTTGTCCAAAACTAGCACTGTGCCCTCTTCCCATTGGATGATTTCAATATATTCAGGCCAGTTCCGATGCGCCAATACCGCAAGTGCATTTGAGCCGTCGCAAGTGGTCGCGGTCATGCAACCAGGGTCAAAACGAACAAACGGACGTCCCTTTGATAAAATTGTTGAGAAGAACGAGTTTCGTCCATTCGTAATCCTAAGCGGGGTGCTTCGCAGCAGCGAAGACTGGTATTCGTTGAACGGAAGCCGTCGCGTGTCCAAAAGTAACGTAGGACGTCGTGCTCTGCCGGGCGATACACATGCAAGAATCACAAAGCGACACGGCTTCAACCAATGGGCCGTGTCGGTGTGCATCGGAAACTCCCCAAAAGCGTAAACCTTACTGAGGGAATGTGGCTTTGCGTCATTTGACTCAGTTGGCAAGAGCACATCGCACAGACCTCGGCCCGAGCGCGTAGACGCAGGTTTACCTAAGCGATCGGCCAACGAAAGTAGTTTGACTTGCAAATCTTTTTCGGTCTGCGTTCGCAGTTGGAACGACACCCAACCACGAGACTGCAGTTTCGTTTCGTCAATCGCGGGCTGCTCGTCTAGTTGGTCTTCGATGTAAGCCTGAGCGCTCATGAAGGCATCGCCTCCACATCGATCTGGCCGGAGAGCAGACGCGGCAGCAGCAGGTCGCGGGTGCGGCGGAGGTTTTGGATTTGCAAACCGATCGCAGCAATTTGAGAGAATAGCGGTGCTGCCAATTTCCGGAAGTGTAATTGCATTTGTACCGGTGGGATGACGCGATCAATGTTGGCTATGTACTCAGTCCATTTGAAATTTGAGATACCTGTTGATTGAACCTGGTACTGTTCGATCTCACCCGACTTGTACCCGTTAAGAAATGAAAGGTATAGCAATTCAGAGCAGTAGGTGTCCGCTTTAGGTCGGACTCGTTTACAAAAACTGGCGCAAATCACATCACCATCCAGAGCCGAGAGGAGTTCGGTTGTAATTAGCAAAGTCCGTCCAACGGATTGCCCTTTGCTGCCACCGGAAACTTCAAAGAGTATGTCGCCTGCTGCCAATTTGCGCGAGCGAAGATTCGATGCTGTATGAAAACGGTGAGGAACGCCCGTGACCTGTGATGAGCGAGCGGAGGGAATGTCCGTCCCGCGAATTACCCAAGCAGGCTGCGTATGGTCTTCGTCGGCTGTTTCTTTACCCCAACCGCCGCCGATGTGGTCGGCCATCAAGTCCCCCAGTTTCCTCACCTCCCACCCCTTCGGTATCTCGCCAATCGGTGAGTTGACGCGGGGGACGGATTCGTGGCCGGGGAAGCGGAAATGGACGAACCACTCGCGGTACAGGGCGCGGGCCATCGCCTCCAGAATCTTGATGCGCCGCTGGCTGTTCTCGATCAGCTCGTCGTACGCCGACAGGATGCCCGCGATGCGGCGCTGGATGGGAAGGGGGGGGACTAGAAAATCAAAGGATAGTAGCTTATCTAAACTCAAGTTGTCTTGAGTGGCTCCGTGCGAAATATTCTGCATTCGAAGCTTCAAGATTTCCAAGTAATACTTAATGAACCGGACATCTGCCTTCGTGGGATCCGCAATAAAACCAACGACGCTATCAGGGAAGCATCCCTCAATCCCCAGGATTGCACTCTCCGCAATGTTTGCGGCAATCGTGATACAGAGTGTCCCAGGCTTCCACAGTTTGCTTTGCGCGAGACCTTCTTCGCTGTATGTCTGCGAGTACTCGGTCAGATAGAAATTCGCAGCTTTGATGTCTCCCGTTTGAAAGAACGGATAGCGACCACCGTAAAGAAACGCGGCGTTGCGGGGGCGGTGCCGGGACTTCCCACGTCCTACAAAGCCTATTTCGTCTAGCTTGGTGGGGTGCCATTGGGGACTTGCCATCTTCACACCTCCAAAATCCCCGCCACATTCGTGGCGATGGTCTGTTCCAGTTCCCGTGCTTGGGCGTTGAGCTTCTCCAACTCCTCGTTGAGCGTCTCTAGCTGCGTCTTGAAGTCTTCGTCGCTGACCTCCTCGCCTGGGGCGACGCCAACATAGCGGCCGGGATTGAGCGACCAGCCCTGCGCTTCGATCTCGGCCAACGTCGCTGCCTTGCATAAGCCCGGCACATCGGAGTACTTGGGCTTCTTACCGAACACCTCTTTCAGCTTAGCTGCCGTCTCCTCGCCACCCACGGTCAGGTCAGGGGGTTCGCCGCGATAGAGGCGCACGAGGTTGGCGATGAAACCGATCTGCGACTGTGTCCAGTCGCGGTGGGCGCGGTCAACCTGCCGGTAGATGTGGCGAGCGTCGATAAAGAGGACGGTGTCGGATCGCTTGGTTTTAGCCTTGCCGCGATCGAGGAACCACAGCGTGCAGGGCAGCGTGACGGTGTAGAACATGTTGGGGCCGACGGCGACCATCACGTCCACCGCCCGCGCCTCGATCAACTTCTGCCGCAGCTCCTGCTCGCTGCTGCGGGCATCTGAGGCGGAGTTGGCCATGACGAACCCAGCGCGACCTTTGTCGTTGAGTGCCGAGTAGAAGAGCTGAATCCAGAGATAGTTGGCGTTGTCGGTGCGAGGTAGCCCAAACGGGAAACGCCGGCCCGCGCCAACCATGTCATTTAGCCGCTCTTTGTCCACCGCGTTGACGTTGAAGGGCGGATTGGCGAGGACGAAGTCGAACTGGCCGGTGGCCGCGTGCGGGTCGTCGTAGTAGCTGTTGACGCTACCGCCGTGGCGGATGTCGCCCTCCAGTCCGTGCACGGCGAGGTTGAGGCGGGCGAGGCGGCCGGTCTCGTCGGTCTTCTCAACACCACAGATAGCTAGCTCGGCGGCCGGGTTCTTGTGGTGCTCGGCGACGAAGCGTGCCGACTGCACGAACATACCGCCCGAACCGCAGGCGGGGTCGAGGATGCGGCCGTGGTACGGCTCGATCACCTGAGCAAGCAACTGCACAATGCTGGCTGGCGTGTAGAACTCGCCGCCGCCTTGGCCTTCGCTCATTGCGAACTCGCCTAGGAAGTATTCATAGATCCGACCGAAGGCATCGAAGTCGAGCGTGGCCGGGATCTCGGAGATCTTTTTCAATAGCTCTTTGAGCAACGTGCCGGTGAAGAGATTGAATGTCTTGGGCAGCACACCAGCAAGCTGTGGATTGTGCTTCTCTACTTCGCGCATGGCCGCATTGACCTTGCCGCCGATGTCGGCCGCTTCGGGCAGCGTCAGCAGGTAGTCGAAGCGAGCTTCGGGAGCGAGATAAAGTACATTGTCAGCATGGTAAGCGGCGGGCTCATCGATGCGGCTCCCTCGGCGTGAAGATGCACCAGCTTTTTCCAACTTGGCTCGCTGTGCGGCGAAGCGCACCTCGGCGAAGCGCAGAAAGATCAAGCCCAGGATTGGGCCGGAATACTCTTGGGCCCTGAGGCCGGAGTTGGCGCGAAACTGGTCGGCTGCGTCCCACAGGCGCTTTTCAAGCGAGGTGGAAGCGGCGTCTTTCTCAGAAGGGGCGATCCAGTGCATGTGTTGATTCAAATCCAAAATTCAGAGGGTGCTAACTTTCAAAACCACTTCGAGAGGTCATTTCGCACTTACTGGCTTCGCCGCTTTCTTAAGCAGCTTGTCCAAGTCAGTTCGTTTGAACAATCGATACCCGTTAACCGGATTCCGATGCATAGGGATCTCGCCACGGGCTGCCCATTTGCGAACCGTGTTGTGGTGGACACCGAGATACTCGGCCGCTTCTGCTGTGTGCATGTATTCCGATAATTTGGTCATGGTCTTGGCCTCAAAAGATTGGGGCGCGAATTTCGCAAGACCGGTAGTTTAACTAACCCTACACAGTTTGAACAGCACGACATTATTCCTAGCTAATTCTGGCCCAACGGCGGAAACCATAAAAATTCATGCCGGATTGTGGCCAGAGAGCGTTTGAGGTGTTCCGGTTTTCAGGGCTCCATGCCTTTCGTAGCAAGACGAATTTCACCCGCCCAAGGCAGGGAGAACAAACGATGGCCAAGAACGCCAAACCCAAGATCAACGCAGAAGCCATCTTCGAGGCACGCTCGGCAGTCGGGGGATCGATATTCTCTTGCTCAAGCTGCGAGATATAGGTCGAGCTTACCCCAACCATTGTGGCAAACTCACGCAAGCCAAATCCCCTATCGAGGCGTTTTTCACGAAGTATTGCACCGAAGGTTTTTGATGCCATATCACTTACGAATCATTACCTAGGAGCGATTCGACCAGCGATTCGCCAATAGTCGGATCGAGCAGACCTTCGAACCGACCGGCCGACGGATTCATGCCAAGTTTAGTCAAAACGTCACGAGGCACATCCTGGGATTTTGGAATCGCCGGCGCGATCAAGACTTGGAAAGGAAACCGACCTCGCCATAGCTTGGGAACCAAGAGCCGGCCACCATTGCTACGAGCTTTCCATAGCCCCAAAAGCACACCGGTCTCGTAGTGGTGGAGAAACAGAAAGTCTCCTTCAGTCACTTGCATGGGCCAAGCCGTATTCGATGCGAAGACCTGATGGGTCATGCAATCAAGGTACGTGTCGCTGTTGCACTCAAAAACAAAATGGCTCATTTTCTACCCTTAGCAAACCTTCCGTCGATCGAGAAGCGACCGGTGTGACTTCGCTGCGATCAACGGCTTAAAACTAGACCCACATTCTAGTCGATCCAGCGATGGGGCAAGAGTCGATAAACAGATCAAGCCGGTCGCATCGATTTAGTTGGTAGCGATCTGAGGTGGTTCTTTCTCGGAAAGAAGCCCCTAAACACACCCTGTTTTGGGAAAGAAGTTTGGCCGCTTAAGTGGAACTAGAGCGGCTCAAATCGGGTGAAAGAAGTGAATGAGGTTTTCGAATTGTCTGTGTTTTCATTGGTCGAGCTAACTTCGAATTTCACCACTAGCGCGCCAAATATAAGTAATTAAATACATCTTTCTCTAATTACACCTATACACATGCGCGTACATCTGAGCATACGCGTGAGAGTGCGCGACCCCCGGGGGTGAGAAGAGAACAAAGAGAAAGAACTTGCATTGGCCACCCCGATCGGCACTAAAAACGTCTCATTGAGACACTCTACGACCGAACTGCGCAAGGCTTCTCATTTGCGCCAGGACGCACGCTAGTTCGCAAAACAAGCAAAGAGGCGTGAATCACTCTGCGCTCGCCAGCAAGGCAACTAGGGGCCTTAAAAGCGATTTGAGCATTTTTGAAAATTTGCGTTTGGCAAAATTTTGCTAAACGCTTTTGTAGAAGATCGGTACTTGAAACAGTTACAGCAATGGAATACATTTTACGAAGCTGCGTCGATAGTTCTCATATTGCAAACAGTCGCAACTTCATTAGTGGCGGATTTTGCGACGTTGAATAGGTACTTCCGGCGGATTTCACGTCGTTGAGGGGCGTGGGAACGGTCGCCATATTAGACACAGTTTGTTTTGTGGGTGGGAAATTGATTCCACCGACGAAAACACAAGCGAAACACACAACCAAACCAACCACCCAACCCATCTAAACACCGACCGAAACTACCGACCGACCCCCTTTCCGTTTCGCATCTCTCTTGGAAAGGTCAGTCCATGATCATCGATTTTTGGTCCCTCGATCGCGTTCGTCCCTATCCGAACAACCCTCGCATCAACGATGATGCTGTCGATGCCGTTGCGGCATCGATCCGCGAGTTTGGCTTTCGCCAAGCAATCGTCGTCGACACCGAAGGAGTAATCATCTGCGGGCACACCCGCTTCAAAGCCGCTCAGAAGCTTGGGCTCGACAAGCTCCCCGTCCACGTTGCCAAGGACCTCACCCCCGAGCAGATCAAGGCATACCGGATCGCCGACAACAAGACATCCGAACTGGCCGACTGGAACTACGATCTACTGCCGATCGAACTGGGGGACCTGCAAACCAGCGGCTTTGATCTGTCCCTCTTGGGATTCGACGAAGATGAATTGCTCAAACTTCTCAAAACCGAGGTCGAAGAAGGTCTTACCGATCCAGACGATGTGCCGGCACCACCCGATGCCGCAGTGACTCAGCCTGGTGATCTTTGGATCTTGGGTAACCATCGGTTGCTTTGCGGGGACTCATCGAAACCCGAGGACCTCGATCGATTGCTCGGTGGCAAAACGATCCAATTGGTCAACACAGATCCGCCCTACAACGTGAAGGTCGAACCCCGATCGAACAATGCGATCGCAGCGGGTTTGTCATCGTTTTCCAACGACAGCGCTTCGCAAAAACTCAAAGGGGGACAAGGCAACGCGGCATCGTTTGGGGTCGACCACGAGACCGGAAAACCCAAGCATCCACCGACGCACAAGAAGCTCCGAGCCAAGGATCGCCCCTTGGCCAACGACTTCGTGAGCGACGATGAGTTCGATCGATTGCTCGATGCCTGGTTTGGAAACATCGCTCGCGTGCTCGACCCGGGTCGTGGTTTCTAC
>Ga0315904_10007991_pt1 | contig 14072 bp, 22 predicted proteins | sample LakEriMetagenome_6_FD_203529 | JGI IMG/M metagenome (GOLD analysis project Ga0315904, IMG submission 203529) | Freshwater fungal communities from buoy surface, Lake Erie, Ohio, United States - Buoy 12 MA120 | ecosystem: Environmental > Aquatic > Freshwater > Lake | place: USA: Lake Erie, Ohio... | reverse complement strand
TGAGGGTCTTTGCAACCTGATGATGGCAATTGATGACAGAGCACATTGGATTTCGGACATTTTGATTGAAAATTCCGATTTAGATGAAATCATGTTTGCAAAGTACGGGTTTTACGACTCAAAAATCACAGAGAAGGCTCGCAATACGCAAGCAATGCTTGAGTTGAACGGAAAAATCTGGAAATTGCGTCGTCGTTACGCGAAGTTGATTGTTGAAGAACTAATTAACGGCAGCCCAATGGAAGAAGAAGAGGCGAGATGAGCGGATTAGCGCGTCATAAAGTCGCTAGTTCAATATGGAATCGCTTTATTGACAAAACATTAGGCATGTCCGATGATGAAATTTCGGAATGGGTTAAAAACAACTACCCAAACGGCGAAATTAAGAGTAAAAAAGACAGATTTGGCAAAACAATATGGTTTGTTGATGTGTCTTCAATCAATTTGGCATTTCCCGCAGGGGAATAACACCGTTTTTTCTTACAAGAAGTTTTTTGCGTCAAGAACAACGCCGTAAATCTTCTCAAAATCTGCGCAAAGCGGCTTGATTGACTGCGGTGTTCCGTGAGTCGTGTAAACCCTTGTCCCCAAGTGTGCGGGAGGGTACATTTTGAACTTATTGTTCTTGTTTATTACCGTAAACCCGATTTTTTCAATTTCTCTTACAAACTTCATGATTGATTTATTGCCATGGACTCTTGCCATTTTTTACCTCGTTAACTAGTGATAGTACGAGTTACTGTCTACAGGCAAAAATCAAAAATGACAACCCTAGGGCGTGTGCTTACGCCCTACTCTGGCTTCATGAAGTCTGGTGGAGCAATCTTTACCTCGTCTGGGCGCAGGGAAAAGGCTCTGCTTGCCTTTTTTGCATCGTCCTCTGAGATTTGAGTTGGGGAAATACCAAGAATGCCCGCCATACGCGACCTAAAGGTCTTTGACGAGCGGTTCTTGCTCATGATTACTTGGACAGCCAACTCCGCAGGCGCTTGAGAATGCCCTTGCGCTCAGCGATAGCAATTGCTTCGTTGATTTGCTGGGTGACTTTTTCGCGAACTTCCTCAAGTGCTGCTGGAACTTCAATGGTCACTTCTGCTGTTACTTTTTTTGGAGCAGCCTTCTTCTTTGGCGCAGCCTTTTTCGCTGGAGCCTTCTTAACTGCTTTTTTTGCTGTTTTCTTTTTAGTTGCCATAACTATGAACCCTAGCCTATTATCCGCCACCAGCGGTGAAACTATTGCTAGTGTTCGTTGGTGGATTTATACGAAGATAGTTTTTCAAAAATTGCATTGACACTTACGGCGACCCAGGTTGCCAAGGGGCAAATCGTCAAAGAAGACGGAATTGGCGAGGAACTGGCCTTCAACTTCTTTGCCTGGCGCGATTCTGTCCCAAAAATATGCGCCCAGTTAGATGCTCAGTACATGAAAGAAGTGCCTGGGGAGAGATTCCTAAGGTGCGTTGATTTGGTCAAAATGTTCCGCTTAAAACTAGGCATGGATGCGGTGACATTTATTGCTGAGGGGTATGTGTCAAACGAAAAACACGAAAAGCCGCTGCCAGAAGCATTTGTTGAAAACGACCCCGATGTGCACGAGTGCCTAACGATAATGCATTGCGAGATGCGCCCTGGTTCGGACACTCCAGACATCTATCTTTTTGCGATGCCGTACGAATACAGAGTCGGCCGCGAAGTGGTTTGGGGAAATCTAAGGTCGTTCTCTCAAAATGCCGCCGAAGTTGTGTCAACATATTCTTACCCAAAAATGTTATACACAGTTTTAAAATACCCCTGTGGAGAACCTGTGGATAATCTTGACGAAGAGATGGTGGAACTTTTGCTAAGCACTGGATTCCATATCCAAGAGTTTTAGTGCCCTCGGGTGGAATTGAACCACCGTGTACCCCTACGGTTTCCACACCTTATAAGAGTGAGCCGATACGAGGGCGTATACTGTTGTTATGACCTTTTACCGACAAGATAGTTTTTCGCAATCATTTGTCGGTGGGAACATACCACTCTCAAGAGCCGATAGGCAACCATGCCCAGTGTGCGGGCACCCAACTGGAGATTGCATTGGTGAATCCAAGAAGCCAGAACATATTGCAGGCTTCAACCAAATTGAATCAATGAAATTGAATCAAACAGTTTTAGTTGAAGAAGATATTTGGGAAGAAATAATGTTGACACCTTTCACAAAGACAAAAATTCTCGTGTATCCAAAGGGCCGACATATTCCACTTGCCGAAGCAGAAAAATTAGGATTAATTTAGACTCTTTCAGTATTTGTCGGTAGTGTACACTCATTACCCACTCACAACTAGACAAGGGCCTATCATGCTTGAACAATCATTTGTAGATTCGTATTCCCTAAAATCAGCCCCATGGGGTTTTAATGGCCTTGGCGAGATTGTTTTCTTGCGCACCTATAGTCGCAAGAAAGAGAATGGCGACACCGAACTCTGGCATGAGACTCTTCAGCGCGTAATCAACGGCGCAATTGAAATTGGCGCCCAGTTGACTGATGAAGAAGCGCAAAAACTGTTTGACCACTGCTTCAATCTGCGCTGCTCATTCTCTGGTCGTTCGCTCTGGCAACTAGGAACCCCACTTGTAAAGAAACTCAACGCAACTTCGCTTAACAACTGCTACTTCACAAACATTGAAAAGATTGAAGATTTTGAGTTGTTGTTTGAGTACCTGATGCTGGGTGGCGGTGTTGGTTTCTCCGTGGAGCGCTCAAAGATTCACGATTTGCCAAAAGTAAAAACTGGAGTAACGATTACTCATGAGCGTTCAAATGACGCTGACATCATTGTTCCAGATTCGCGACAAGGTTGGAAGCGTTTGCTACACGCCGTACTTAAGTCGTATTTCCATACTGGAAAATCATTTTCATACTCAACAATTTTGATTCGTGAATACGGCGCACCATTGAACACATTCGGTGGCACTGCATCTGGCCCTGGCGCATTGATTGATGGCATCAAAGATATTTGTGGAGTGATGGATAACCGCGTTGGCAAGAAACTGCGCTCAATTGATGTTCTTGATATTTGCAACATCATCGGTCGCATCGTCGTATCTGGTTCTTCGCGCCGTTCTGCGCAAATTGCAATGGGTGACCCAGATGATGTTCTTTTTCTTCGTGCGAAGAACTGGGGTTCTGGAAATGTTCCAGCATGGCGAGCAAACTCCAACAACAGCATCTACGCCGACTACTACGAAGAGATTCAACCAGAACTCTGGAAGGGCTACGACGGAACTGGCGAGCCATACGGCTTGCTGAATCGCCGCCTTGCTCGTCGCTATGGTCGCGTTGGAGAGGTGAATGTGGACAACTCAATTGAGGGATTCAACCCATGTGCGGAAATCGCACTTGCCGACGGTGAATCATGCAACTTAGCAACATTGTTCTTGCCAAACATTGAGTCATACGAGCAGTTTGTTGAAATTTCAACACTTCTCTACAAGGTTCAAAAGCAAATTACCCGCATGGACTATCCATACGAAAAGACAACTTCAATTGTTCATAAGAACGCTCGTCTTGGACAGTCAGTAACAGGAATCTTGCAGTGTGACCCACAGAAACTTGAATGGCTCAGCCCTGGATATGTCGCGCTCAAAGAATTTGATAAGAGTTTCTCTGATGCGAACAACATTCCAGCATCGGTCCGCTTGACGACTGTTCAGCCGTCTGGAACACTGTCGCTGCTCCCAGGAGTGACTCCAGGAATCCACCCAGCGTACGCTCGCTTCTACACTCGCCGAGTTCGTTTTGGCTCGTCTGACCCGCTTGTAGACGCTTGTCGCAAGCGTGGATACAAGGTTCAGTGGGACATGGGTCTTGATGGCAGAGAGGACCACACGCGCTATGTCGTTGACTTCCCGTGCGAGTCCCCAGAGGGTTCTGTCCTTGCAGCAAGCATGACCGCTGTTGAACAACTTGAGTGGGTCAAGAAGATGCAAACCGAATGGGCGGATAATGCTGTTTCGGTCACTGTTTACTACCGCAAGGAAGAACTCCCAGCAATTCAAGAGTGGCTCTCAAAGAACTACGACAAGAGCGTTAAGTCCGTGTCGTTCCTCTTGCACAGTGACCACAACTTCGTGCTCCCTCCGTACGAGGAGATTTCAGAAGCGGACTACCGTAAGGCAATTGCAAAGATTGATACATCAATCCCACTGGTTCAGCGCTCATTTGATGGCCTGATTGAGATGGACGATTGTGCAACTGGAGCATGCCCGATAAAGTAGTCGCATGACTAAAAAACTCATTGACCTCTACCCAGTCGTAATACGAGAGGCTCGGTACGGGGGGACATACGAGGGCGCCAAATGGATTGCATTCCCTGAATGCGACGAATTTACTGAAGCAATGAATGATTACTTCTACGGCGACGACTGCGATGCGATTGACCTGTTTACCGACGAGTACAAAAAGACCGTTGGGCTTGGTGTTAGTCCAGACCACGCATATGCAGACCTGTGTTACAAGAATGGAATACCAATAGACCTTCTTGAAGATTGGTATCCCCTATAGTGATTGCGGCCATCTAATTTAGAGATATTTCAATGAGTTTGTATCTCTGCAAAAGATTGCTGGCATAATTCATGCCATGGAATTTATTATTTTTTTTGCTGTAGCGATGATTGTGATTGGCTCACTTCACGCATTTGTTATGAGGTCGGTTAGCAGTTACGACGGTTATGGCGTACGAGATAATCATCGGGATTGGCGTGAGTTCCAATCAACCAAAACAGGGCTGTATCAATAGTTATTTTTTGTCACCATCAAAAGATGTGACATCGTATTCGTAACTGTTGTCGTCTGATGTGAGCCACTTGCTTCCATCCTCAACACCCCAGATGTAGTCGCTAACCTCGCGGTCAATCAGGTGGACGCCCTTTTTCGTCGTATGCGAAGGGTCCCAGAGGTGAACTCTGTTGTTTGGCTGTATCGCGAAATTGCCATCTTCTCGCAGGATTACATGGCCACATTTGTGATTGGCGGAATTTATTGAGTAGTTGGAGTCAACGATGTTGTTATCTGGGTGGTGCCAGTCAAGGGTGAATAGATACTTGCCGTTTACTTCTTTTTTATGACGGTCTATGTATGTCATTGACCTTCCGCGCATGTGCTCAAATGTTGTGACTGTTATGTAAGGGGAAAAGCAGTTCCACATAACCAAATCATGAATGTCAACTTCAGGGCTGTCTTCTTTCATGCAAAAAGCACTTATCGGTGCTCTCCACCAAACCCCACCATCTTCCATTAGGAAGTGGAAAACTGGCGCCCTATCGGTGATGGAGGCAACACCAAAAATCACTACTGGGAACTTCAATTCATGGCTATCAATTTGATTTCTTAAATGGTTCCCCCTAACCATGCAATGTATTGGGGGTGTATTCGCGTTTAATTCTGGCACTGTTTACTCCTCGTCGTCTGGAATACCGTTGCCGTCCTTGTCTTCCGTGTTGCGACCAGTTGAAATCATCAGCCCAGCAAGGGTTCCAGTAATGAATGTTGCTACCGACGATAGCACGCTAAAGAACATCTTGTCGTTTTCGGCTTGAGCGCCAATCGGCTGCGTTACGAATACGAGTGCGTACAGAACTCCGATTGTGGTGAGCGTAAGGACTCCTGCAAGAACACAGCCGACTACAAACTTGAGGCGAGCGTCTAGTTCTGCTGGTGTAAGTCTGTTCTTCATGGCGCCACTGTCTCCTCTACTGGAATCATTTCTACGGTTGTTTCTGTTGGGTCCCATCCAAGCAAGGTTTCTGTGCAGTTTCCATCTACTTCGCATATTGGTGGCTCACATTCCCTTGTTCCCCAGTTATCAGGGTCTTGGCATGAATAGCGATACTTGCCGTCATAGCCGCAGGCTGAAACTGCAATCAGCATGATTGGAAGCAGTTTAATTAATCGTGTTGACTTGTGCATGCACTGGCACCCATCAATTCGGCGCAAGGACAATCGTTCGCGCACCAAGTTTCACAACTGCAATGTGCACATTGGCACTCAGACTTTTCGTGTCTACCGAACATCATCTGCCTTTGCTTTTGACGGCTTCCTGTCAACCTTATTGAAGACATCGTTGATTTCTGAAGCGGAAAGTTTTCCGTCCTCAAGGAATGCGCGTGAAAGGCCTTCAATCACTACCGCAACCCCTCCAATTCCAGCCATGAAGACAGCCTTGAGTACTGGAACACCAGCGATAGTTCCTGCACCGATAACACCAAGACCAGATGCGGCGAAAGTAGCAAGAATTCTAAGTGAAACATTTACTAATAAATCTTTTTTCATACAAACATTATCCCACAAATGCAAAAGCCGCCAACGAAATTAATCGCTGGCGGCTTTTGAACCCGAGGAGGATTTAATTAGGCTTGTACGCCACCATCGTGACCGCCACGGAGTACGGCGATGTCGTACTCGTTCTGGCCAGTCTGGTCTGCGCTCTGGTCTACAACCAGTGTTACTACAAGGTTTGCACCAGCGGTGCTAGAACCAACTGCAGTCACATCAACTTCAACAACATCGCCCTGAGCGAACATGTCTTGTGCTGCAACAAGTGTTCCTGCTGCGCTAACCGCTGCTGCTGCGATTGAAACTGCAGCCTTTACAGTTGAGCCAGTCTTGACATCAAGCGTAAGAGCCGAACCAACTGGTGCGGTTCCAACTGCTGCTGTTACGCCAACAAGGCGGCCGCCGAATGGCATACGCATTGCAACTGCGCTTGTGGTTGCGATAGTTCCAGGAACCTGGAGGTTAATAGTGGTTGGTGCTGCTGCGGACATTTCTGCTCCTTGAGTTTTGAGACTTTAACTTGTAGGTCAATTCTAACATAGTGAAACTAGTTGTTTTTGAACTCTGACCATGTCTTATCGCCGACGCCAAAGTATTCTCTGGCATAGCCAGACTGGATAATATCCTTATTTAGACAGGCTGTTGTTGGGTCGTCAATTTTGTCTGAAGTGTAGATTCGCGCCAGAATTCGTCCATATTTGTCGTTTTTATCTGGAATTGTGTTGACAAATACCCACTTGTGCTTTGTTAGCCAATCGCTCGTATATGCCTTCGCCTTTAAGCCCATCTCTTTTTCGGCTAGGTCTTTTGTGCGCGATTCGGGTGTGTTCACGCCGTAAAGTCTTACTCGTATTTTGTGATGAATATTAAAACCCAAGTCAATCATCAGGTCAATGGTGTCGCCATCAATTACACCCAGGACAGTTGCCCCATACCAAAAGCGTTGCATCAGTCCTTCTTCTTTGAGTTCTGGTAGCGCTCAAGCATGCGACGGCCTTTTGCTGCGAGCGCTGCTGCGTCAGATGCGTCTTGTGGCACTGGTTCGCCCCATGCGGCTGCAGACAGCGCCAATCGCGTTGGCTTGCCATTGTCGTCCTTCATTGGCCCTGATGGGTTTGTGAAGAAGCGTGTTAGGAATGAACCCTTGCGGCGCATTTTCTCAGGAGTATCTGCTGCACCTCTTACACCTGGCTTTAGGTTTGCCCCTTCAGTGCGTTTGAAGTGAGCACGGCCAGCAGCGGTTAGTCCACCCTTTGGGTCTCGCAGGCGTGGTTTTTTTGCTCCTTTTTCCAATATCTCAGAGTCTTCGGCGTCTTTTTCGCCAGTCCTGTATCCGCCTCCGCGTTTCTTATACTCACGCACAAGCCATGCGTTTGCATATGCTGAAGGGTAAACATCAAATTTTCTTTTTGCTTCAGCCTTTACTCTTGCATAGAGTTCTGGATTTGTTGGTATTGCTGCTTTTTCTTCAATATCAAATACTTCAGAATCTTTTTTCTCCGTAGAAACATAGATTGGCTTTTTGTCAACTCGGGTTTCTGTTGATTCTGCGCGACGCTTCCTTCGTACTGCAGATGCAATCTCTTCTTGCGTCATTTTCGCTGCCCGTGAGGCTGGGACGCATTTGGGATATTTGCCGCTTTCTGCATCGTCGCGACCGCAAGGCTCAAATCCGCCGCCTTTTTTGGGTCTTGATATATCAACCCATTTTTCTTTAAACCATTTGTCTAAAGATTTTTCTTCGCCATCAGGATGAATTGCTTTTTCTTGCCTTGCAAGCGTCTCTGCGATACTGTTGATATCGCGTGGATTTTTTGCACGACGAGTTCCTTTTTTCTTTCGGCCCATCATGTCAACGCCAGTTGCAGTTGTGCCTCTTAGGATTCCGAAATTAGACATCACAAAATTTCTCGTTCGTCAATCCCATATTTCTTTGCAAGAGCCTTTGCGTTTTGGATGCTCCGCTCTTCGGCTTGCTGCTGGCGTTCGTAGAAAGCCGTTACACGCTCTTTTGCTTTTTCTGGATTCTTTGCTGCCCACTCTGGATTAAATGTCACCATTGTCGCGCATCCTTCTTCCTTCACGGTTCTTTTTTTTCTTAGAAACTTCTCTTAGCGCTCTTCCGCCAATGTCATTAACCCATGTGTCAAAGTCGTCGGGGACTCCGCGTGAGTTGAGTGCAAACTTTGCGTACTCGCTTGTAAAATCTTCGTCTTTTGGCCTGTTTGGCATAATTACAATTCTATACCTTAAGCGTTGCCGCCATTGGAGAGTCTTTTCATTGCGGTTTGCAGTTCTTTGCGGTTCTCTTTGCGAGAGTAGTGATAAAGAGTCGCTAAGTAAATTTCTTCTGAGTCTTCTTCTCCATCAGAAGCGAATACCGCCAATTGATGAGCGTCTTCCATCTGTTCTTGCGCCGAGTTGATTACAAGTTCGTTGCGCATGAACTGTATTTCTTTGTCAGTAAAAACCTTTTTGCTTTTCATAAGATAAGTATAGACCAAACAGTTTGATGCCTATAAAGCAAAAGCCCCACGCTTTCCATTGCTGGAGGCGTGGGGCTAAATGCTTAACTAAGCGTTAGTTATGCGCTTGGTGCTGCGTCAAACGACACCTTCACGAACGACTCTGGACGCTTTACAGCCAACGCGAGGCGCTGTTCTGCAAGAATCACAATTGCGTTGCGGATGAAGAAGTCAGCATGCTGTTCGCTGATGCGAATTGAAGCCTGCTCACGGTCGTACAACTGTGCGCCCTGACCGAACGAACCAACAAGTGCTTCGCCTTCGGTCATTGCTGGAGTTTCTACGACTGGCAAACGCCATACCTTTGGCTCACCACCCATTGCAACCGAAACTGCGATGAGGTACTGGCCTTGGCCGTCCTTGGTCAACTCAAGGTCTTCCCAGTCGTTCGGGTGCAACACGACGCCCGATGGCTCGTAGTAAGCCAAGAACGAAAGGGTTGCGGCACGACGGATTGCGTCAGCCTTTGAGTCGCTGAGACCAGCGGTTGCCGAGTAAGCACCATCTGACCAGTTGTAGGTCTGGATGCCAGGGGTCTGAAGAACACCCTGAAGGTTTTCGCCAGTGCCGTCTCCGTTAAGGATTTGTGCATCTTCCTGCAAGCGGAGGCCGTACATCAACTCGTTGTCAATGATTGAGCGCAGTTGTGGCTCATCAGCGAGAACATTGCGGTGTGCTGCTTCCCAGTGTGCAAGGGTCTTGACCGAAGTCTGTACACCCTCAAACGACATGCTGGATTGTGGCTTCGCTGCGAATGCAGTGTTGCCTGCGTTACGCTCTGCAACTGCTGCCGCGTTGTTGGTGAAACCAGTCATGCGGAAGTATTCAATGATTGCAGCAGTCGTGGTGCGAGTTGGGAACAAGTCGCGAACACGCTTGGTGCGCTTTGGTTGAACAACGATTGGGTCACGCTGTACGGTTCCGAACTGTGTTGGGAAGCCGCTTGGCATTGCCGTGTAAGCATCCTTGACACCAAAACCGCTGATGCCAGCAAGGCTTCCGCCGTACTGGAAAGGTGATGGCATGTTTGCACCGTTGCGACCATTTGCGAGTGACTTGAATTCTGATGAGTTCAAGAATGCTTCGCCGATTGTCTCGCTGCGGAGGCTTTGTGAAAATGCCGAACCTGCTGCTGCTGCTGCTGCAACTGATTCACCGCTTGACTGTGAGCCCCATGAGTCAACTTCGCTCATTTGCTCAAGGCCAGAGATGAGGCTCTTGATTTCCTTGATGTCTTGCATGTTCTTGTCAAATGCGGTCTTCTGTGCGCTGGAAACAACGACATTGCCGTCTTCAATTTTGAACGAGTCTGCGATGGTCTTATTGTCTGCCATCTTTGCGCGAAGTGCACTTTGCAGTTCGCTGAGTCTTGCCTTGTCTTCTGACATGATTTTTTTCCTTAGAGATTGAGGATGGATTGTTTTTACTTACGGCTCAGGTAAGCACCCAGCCCTTAGTTATCTAGAGTAACCGAGTTTCATGATGCTTCAGTGGAACTAATACTTTATTACACAAACTACTGTGTGTAAATGGCTTATTGTGATTTAGCGTATTTCTTCTTGAAGTAGGACAGATTTTTGTCTCCATTTGAGCCACCGCGACCACCAGTTGACCAGGATTTGAATTTGTCTTCATCGTTGACAACGAAAACGCCGCCCTCCACCTTTGCAATCAGTTTTGGTGCAGCACCTTTTGGAACATCGGTATCCCAGAGGTAAAAACTGCTCATTTCACCGTTTCGGAGGTGGCGAGCGACCAGGTCATATGAAACATCGGCGATATGGTCAACGATATATTCGGCTATTTCTCGCCCATCTTCCAGTTTTCGTTTACGAATTCTTTCTTTTGCACCAGACGGAGGAATCCATGCCGCATGCCCAACCATTTCGTACCCTTTAGCCAGATTGAGGTAGTCCATAAGGCGTTTGCCAGTTCCCTCGGTCACAATGTCCATCTGTTCTTTCACGGCATCCCTGTAAATGTGCATTGCCGCCATTGCCGATTCTCTGTGGATGTTTCCAGCACCAGCGCCTCCGTTGTACCCTTCCATTCCTTGTTTCACGAAGTCTGGGTCAATATGGGCCGCTTCTGAGTCGCCAGGGATTATCGCTGTTCGCGAAAGGAAGTCGTAAAGGCTCGTCTTGCCCATTCCTGGAGCACCAATAATTGCGTGATGTTTACGCTGTCCTGGTCTTTCGCCCTTGAACTTGGATTGCACGCGGCCAAGAATGATTTGTCCCATTCTTTTCGCACCAACATTTGGTGTCCCAGTGTATGTTGATGTTGAACGGAGACCCATTGGGGTCACATTCCGTGAACGAGAGTTTGCACCATAGCGGTCGTAAAACTGCTTTAGGAGTCTCCAGTCCTTATCGGACAAAAACTTATCTTTGTTGTACTTGACGACAAGGCTGTATGGAACAACGAAACTTGGTCGTGCATTTGCCCAGTTGAGGTAATGCTTCTTTTCGCTCTCTGGCCATTCTGATGGTGGAATGCTCTTCTTGCGAGCGCTTCTTAGACCAGTCATTTGGTTGTCAAGCATTAATACCGATGGGGCGTTTGCTGACTCAGGAGTTACATTTGCTTCTCGTTTTCCGCCAAGAAGAATGTTGATTTCATCTTCTGTCATTCCTAGTTTTTTGAGACTTTCAACAGTCTTGTCAAAAACTTCTTTTCGCACATCTTTTTCAATAATTACTTTTCCAGTAGCATCACGCTTAACCATTCCAGATGATTTTGCAACTCTAGTTGGAATTGTATTTGGCTTCCTTGAGCCTTTATCAAATTCACGCGAGTTTGATTCAATTGCTCGTTTGAGCAGTTGGTTTACGCGAGTTTTTGTAATCCCTAATTCTTTTCCTATTTCGTCAAGCGTCTTACCTTCATCACGCATTTTGAGGATTTGTCTATCCCTGTCATCAAGTTCGCGCATTTTCCGTGTTCTTTTCGGAGTGGCTTCTTCAGTCACATCTGGCTTTAGCCAATCATCGCCCCAAATTGCAGTTGGGTGAAGGTTCAGCGCATCAGCGAGTCTGTCTGCTGCGTATGGGTCAATTGTTGCGTCTGGTTTTTCCATCTGCTCAATAACATCAACAGAAATACCAAGCATGGTTGCCTGGTCCTGTCGGCTTCTATTGCGCAGTCTGTCGGAAAGCAAGATTTCTCTTGCTTTCAAGTTTCCGCCAACAGAAATATCAGATGGATTAACTCTTGTTGGCTTGCTTGGTTTCTTTGGCTTTGTTGGGTCGTAAGCCTCTACGCCTCTGTCTCGGTAATCAGAAAGTCTGTTGTCCGAGCGGCGCATTGATGTGAGTCCTTCGCCAGTATCTGGAATTGCGCGAGTTGGGTCTGGCATTTCTCTTGATGTTCCATCAAAGATGAAACCGTCTCCGTCAACATCTCGCCTTAGTCGTGGGTCAAGAATTCCGTCAATGACTTCAATAGCACGACGGATTTTTCCTCGCCTTGAGCCAGAGCCAACAGCGCGACCGATTGCGCGACCCAATCCTTTTTCTTCGTACATTTCGTCAAACAAAGATTTTTTGCGACGAGGGTTCTTGAGTTGCTCGCTAACAATCTTTCTAATTGCCAAGTTTGCTGCTTGACGCTGATGCCTTCTGCCAAGGGCTGTGGTTCCAGCAAGTCTTGCGTAATCAGTGTTGGTTGTGCACGGCATCCATACCGTTCGCCCACTTTGTGAAACAAGCCGTCTTACGCCAATGCAACCCAAGCGAACAGAACGCTTTCTTGCAGATTCAATTTCGGTATAGACATCATCATCGCTGTCTCTTGGCGCAAGACCTGGTATTCCTGCTTTAACGGAAACTATTGGGGCAGAAACAATTCCGCCAGTCTCCATCGCATCAATTCCAGCGACCCCTCTTTGCCCAAGATTCTCCCATTGGCGCTTCTTGCCTTTTCGGCTTCGCCTTTTGAATCTTTCTTCAACCTCTACTAGCGCAGTTTTCTTTTTTGGTTCAGCACTTGCGGAGATTTCCCGCAATTCTTCCATGGTTGAACATGGCATCCACTTGCCGTCTTTTTTATGCGCGCCAGTACAACCAATATTCTGCGCAATACGAAGAGCAAACGCTTTGCTGTTTGTTTCTGATTTTTCTACATCAGCCATTACCTAAACCTACTTTTTTGGCTCGGTTTCTGGCTCCTTGTAAATTTCTTGTGCAGCCTCAAGCGCAACGACTGGGTCGTTGTAGCGCTTTTTGTAAAGTCTTGCCTCTTCCAGGTCGTCAGCAAACTCAATTGACAGTGTTGAGAATGGACGCGAAAACATTTCTGGGGTTAAATCTTTTTCTGTTTCTGCATCTTTGGAGAGCGAATGAATGCGGTCCATTTCTTTCCTGATTGCTGCGTCAAATTTTTCCCCAATGGCACTCATCCTCGGGAACACCAAATCACCGTTTGGGTCTTTTGGCATGGTGCTAAATGGTGGGTACGCCTTGAGTTCAACCATTTCGTCACGCATCTCCGCGTATGCCATGTGTGCTTTTACGCCTTCAGAAAGATTCTTCATGATAACTACCTCCTATTTCCTCAGCCATACCTGTTAATAAGGTCTTGGCGACGAGCAATAAGGGTATCAGCAAGTTTTGCGGCTTGCGCAGAATCGGTGAGAATCGCCTTGACTTGGGCTTTAATCATGTCTGCGCTGACTGATTTAAGGGCTTTTACCTGTTCCTTAATCTGAGCGTCAGTGATATCTGCGTAGACCGAGTTCCGTTGACGAAGGGTATCAATTTCTCCGACCGTATCGCCGAATTGCGCGCCCTTGGCTCCACCGCGAGCCCTGAACAACATTGAACCACCGACATCAATCTTTACTGGTTTTCCAGACGAGTCAATAAGCGTGTTGTCATTCAAAACAGCGTCCCAGTTGCCTAGCCATGCGTCAGCAACAAACGCGCTTTGCATTTGCTTCTTATCGCTAGATGTCGCAGACCGTGCACCTTGAACGATTTTTGAAACAGTCTTAACCTGTCCGTTATCGTCTCCAACTTGAACATCGGCGGCGTTCACACCAAGCATGTTGTAGAGCGTTGACGCAAGACTTTCGTTTTCTGCATGAAGCGGAGTGCTCGGCGTCTTTATGTAGTGCTCAACACCAGCAGAGTCAGTAAATGTTCCACCAGGGTTTGAGCCTCTCTGTCCACCAATTTTTTTCCACCCGCTCACATCAACTTTGCTGTATGCGTTTGTCGTTGCTGGCTTACTTG
>Ga0315904_10007987_pt1 | contig 14076 bp, 29 predicted proteins | sample LakEriMetagenome_6_FD_203529 | JGI IMG/M metagenome (GOLD analysis project Ga0315904, IMG submission 203529) | Freshwater fungal communities from buoy surface, Lake Erie, Ohio, United States - Buoy 12 MA120 | ecosystem: Environmental > Aquatic > Freshwater > Lake | place: USA: Lake Erie, Ohio... | reverse complement strand
AAACATGTATAGGCTAATATGCTGCGGCTTAAAATCGTATTTCTGACTAAAAACGATTGAGTAAAAAGCCGAAATCTGATGAAATCCGTTAATCCTCATAAAACAAAAACCCCATCCGGTTTTCCTGCGTGGAACCAGCGAAGGTAAACGCTGCACAGTACTGGCCGAATGGGGCTTTTAAAAATCTTCATTACCTTTATTTTTTACCCGGGTTCCAATCGGGGTCTTTCGACACCGCAAAGTTAAAAAAGTTTTTGGAAATAAAAAAACCCTCCGAATTTCAGAGGGCGTTTCCACCGTTTAACTGTATCAAAAAGTAATGGTATTACTCGGCCAATTTCCGATACTTTTTTTCGTTCTGCAAAACCTCAATCAGCCTTTTAAGACAGGCCAATTCCGCCTCTTCGTACGATTGAAACCCAAGTACACCGCCAATGTCATGAATGTCGTACTCATAGACACCTCTACTGTCGTAGGTATCCACAATCCGAAATTTCAGCCAGCTATGCTTTTCCCGGATATACCGGAATGCAGCGGAAAAGCTGACATACAATGTAGGAGTTTCCATGCCCAATAACCTGAGCGAAACAACCTCATTAAGTGGCACCCTGTCTAAATCGTTACTCATGATGCTTCCTTTTCCGGAAATTCAAATGCGTTGAGGTGGTCGAGGTACAACTCCAATTCGGCATCTTCCATTTCAAATATTTTCCAAACCAATTCAATCAAGGCATGGTTTGTTTCTTCCTCGGCCACAACGGTTGCCGGACCCAAAGACTTGTGAACTGCCTTTTCCATCTCCAGAGCCGATGCCATCAAGCGGTTGAAGTGCATCTTCATTTCGTTCTTTAGAATCTTATCTCCGTACTTAATCACGGTGCCGGATTCGATTACACCCTTGACGAAAAAGAAAAACTTTGTGAAATCTCGCATTTTGTTTTTTATGTTAAAATCTCTTTCCTGATGTCAGTAAAATGATAGCGGTGGGATCGGGAGTCGAACCCGTAACCATACAACTTACTGATTTTACAGGCGAGTCGGCCTAACTCTCGCTGTATGTGTGCAACCAACGCACCCCACCGAGTGACTAATTATTTCTTTTTTAGCGGATGGGGGCAGGACTCGAACCATGCATCTTTTACTTACTTTCTTTTCGGCCAGACTGTACACATCCTAATAAGTAACTGCTTTAACCACTTAAGCCACCCCACCGTTTTGCCGTCTTTCCGGCTGTCATTCCTATTATTTGGTAAGGGTGGAACATCCTTGTAGTCAGGACAGGATTCGAACCTGTAAGTTTGTACGACCTCTTTTACAACCTTATGATTAGGGTAACGTAGGTCTTTGAGAACGTTCCTTTTTCTAAACACTTGGTGTCGCTGCGTCTACCAATTCCGCCACCTGACCGTTTTGCCGTCTTTCCGAGCTGTCAGTGCTGTATTGTCTATTGGGAATCCTTAGTCACCCGAACCCAGTAATTTATCAATCCAAATTCTTAAACTTTGGCCCCTTCTTCGCCTCCTCCAGGTTCTTTGCCAACTCCAGATTTTTGGAATTATCAATCAACATCAGCCGGCCATTTTCAAGTTGGATGTCCTGAAACTTGCGCAAAAGCAAATCCCTGCGAACTAAATGGTACCTTATATTAGAACTCAGGTTTTCGTACTTCCTGACGAAGGCGAGAACCGAGATGGGTAGATTCGTAAAACTCATTTTCAAAAATATTTTTGCAAAAGTAAAACCAACTAATTTAATTTGCAAAACATTTTTAAAAACAAATGGAAGTCAAAAGAAGAACAGTCGAACTTGTATCGGGGATGCGGTTCGGTATCGGTGTCGGTAAGTTCACCGTTGAAAAAGTAACTGACGAACTTTGTCAGGTCTCTTACAATCGGAAAGCCGGAAGCGAGGTTGAATCGACCTTTTACATACAGCCTGAACCGCTGAGGAACCTCATTCAAATCGAGGAAACCGAAAGGCTTCTGAAAAATGCAGAGGAAAAAGCCCGGTATTGGAAGCAGGAAAGGAATGACTGGCACAAGCGGAATATGGAATGCCATATTAAACTTGACAAGGCCGAAAAGTTAGCGCAGCATTGGCAGGATGACCGCAATCGGGAAACCGAGAAACTGAAAGAGTGCCAAAACCAAATGAAGGCTCAAGAACTTCTGCATTTGGATAGACTCAATGCCAAAGGTGCATACATTGATGATCTCAATCAAAGACTTTTGGACCTTAACAAAATAACCATCGAAAAAGACGATGCGATTAAGGTGGCCAAACGGGAAATTAGGGAACTGGAAGACGATTTGGCCGCAGCCAAAAGGAAATACCGAAAGGATATGTTTTTGGTAGGCTTGGCCAATGTAGTGTTTTTCCTTGGCTTTGCCGCTTATATCGCTTGCTTTGTATGAGCAAAAAAATTTATAAGGAATTTGCATCGGCAAACATTATCGGTGTAACCTTAGAACACAATGGGTTTCAAGGCGGTGATGCCGGGCATGGTGGTTTTGTTCGCTTGGTTATTCAAAATTTGTCTTCAACATTTATGCAAGTTAATGGGCAGATGTCTGAAGAATTTGAACTTGTATTTAGAGGCACAACAGAGCGAGAAACATTTTTATCCGCATTAAAAATGGTCGTTGAAGAACTTGACAAAAACGATGTATGACGCTCGGAGATTTCAAAAAACACATCGAGCGCTTTCCGATTGGAACCCAATTCAAATTTGGCATTTCTGAACCTTTCTCATGGCGAGGGGTCTATGCTGAAGTAGCTTTTGCAATTACCGAAAACCCGATGACTCGGGAAGAGGTATTGGCCAAAATTCGGCTTGCTTACCGGGGTACTTTCTTCGGCTACAAAGGTGGCGAGTATAGTTATGATGACGACACAGATGTTCACTTTGAACCCGATAGTAAAACTTGGACTGACGGTGGTTATGTGTCAGGTTGGATTGCTCGAATTGAGAATCAGGAAGAATACAAGACTCAGGAGCATAGGCTTGTTAAGTTGGCTTTTTGATAACGTTTTGCAGATAGGCGAAGGCACAAATAGCGTTGGCATTGTGCGGTTGGATTTGGGCTTTTGCTTATGTGCTGTTAGCTGCCGTTTTTTAACAATAAACAAATTTTTAAAATGAATACAAAAGGAAACAATTTAGACACAGTAACAGAAAGATTGGTAGATGCTATTCTTTCAGATAATTTTTTGCAAAGGGATAAACTTATTCCAAGATGTAGAGCAATAATCCAAGCGTGGGTAAAAGCAAACGATAGACCCTCTAATTATGACGAACCTCAAACCTCTAATGGCAAATTGCAAAAAACTGTCGAACAAAGAGGAATTGAAAAAGAATATTGGCGGGCAAAATTAATTGAGGTTGTAGGTAAAGAAAATATGCAGCCCTATTATGATGAGTTAAAAAACAAACTAATTGATACGGGTTATCTGTCTTCCTAAAATGGCAGCTAACGCTTGCCCTGCTTTGCGATGGGCTGGACTTGAAAGAACAAAATTAACTTTTAGAACAAAATAAAATGGAAAGCACAAAAGATTCAAATCAGCACGAAAGCCAGCCTATTGCAAAACAGGCTGTTATGGGAAGTTTTAATACTCCGGTTAAAAGACTTTTTGATATGCTTTTTCAAAATTTGACTCCAACAAGAAAACAACTTGCTGCGCTAAAAAGGTTTCAAAGAGAAGAGCAAAAGATAATCGCAAAAGCAATTCATTTTGGATGGCTGGACGAATCTGACCATACAGGTATTGATTTTTTTTATGATAAAGAATTTAATGGTGGAAAACGGATTTGTCCTGATTGTAAACAAGGTTTGTTACGGTTGGAAAGGCCAGGGAAAGAAGGCTGTTCTTTTTGCTAAATTTCCCATAACGGCTTACGCTATACGAAGGTGGGGATTAAGATGCACAACCCTCCGCTTACCTAAAAAGCAAATTAGATGCACAACTATACATATTTGGCACACAGCCCCACTTTTGTATAGCGTATGTTATAGGCTGATAAATTTTACGGATTATGGCAAAGAAATTTTATTTAAAAGAAAGACACAACCCACAATTTAAAAACCCATATTATGTTGCTTGTGGACAACTAACCAAGAAAGATGCAAAGGCAAAAGAAAATTCTCTTTACGGAGATAACTTTATGATTGCATACGAAACGGAAAAGGAATACAACGATGCTATTGAAAAGTTGAAAGCTAATGGTCAACGAGTGCAGTAGTAAAATTTATTTGCCGATAACGGTAGGCAGCTTGGCGACAGTAGCCGAAGAGTTGGCTTGCAGCGTGGCGGCTATTGCGCAAAACTGCGGTTATCGGCTGCCCTTCTTTCGGAATGATTAACAATTTAAACAACAAATAAAATGAACAGAAAAATCAAATTTAGAGGAATTAGAGAAGAATACAACCCTGCTTGGCATCAGTCAATATTTAGGTTTGGAAATCTTTTAAATAACAATTCAATTGGGGAGGTAGGATATGACCTTTCTCATTATGAATACGCAAAAGTAAAGCCTGAAACCATTGGGCAATTTACTGGATTGACTGACAAAAATGGAAACGAAATATATGAAGGCGATTTAGTTCAGCACGATGCTTGGAACTACCCATTTGAAATAATTTTCAATGATGAGAAAGCAAGGTTTGTCTGCAAATTACAAACAGGAGTAACCCAATACATAGATTGTGAAAGATTGGTTGTTGTCGGAAATATTCACGAAACGGTGTCTGCTTAGGGTTGCCGATAACGGTTTCGGGCTTTGTGTCCGTTGGCGATTTAAACCACAAATGTTAAATTAAAAAACAAATATTAATATGAGCAAAAAAGTTGAATTGAAAAACGAAACAGCCAATGGCACAAAACCCGTGTTAGCGGTTCGTTCCTTATCTGTTGGAAATCTTCTCAAAAGAAATGGAATTATTGTAAAAATTGATGCAAAATCAATATTTGATATATGGGATGATAATGGGATAGATAAATTAGGTTATGAGCCAATACCACTAACAGAAGAATGGTTGTTACGGTTTGGGTTTAAAAAGGAAGAAAAAAGTCCATCGAAAAATCATGGTAATTATTATAGTGTTTGGTTAATGGATTACAAATATTCATTTTCTTATGCTGCATTTCGTGAAGATTGGGGTTTTTATCATTCTTACACAGATGCCTTAAAAGATGAAGATAATGATAAATTTGATTTTATTTCATGTGGTATCAAATATGTACACGAACTTCAAAATCTTTATTATTCACTTAGTCAAGATGAACTGTCTTGGAATGACCGCTAACTAAGAAATAGTCGCATAATTGCGTGATATTTTTCCCCGCCAAATTATTTTCAAAAATATTTTTGGAATTAAGATTTCTGTCTTAACTTTGCCGGAGTTAAAACACAAAAACATGACAGAATTATTTGAGACTTACGAGTTTGAGTACGAAGGGAAAAATTACCCATTCGAGGCCGAAGTTGAATTTAAGTTTGAGGGATTCGATGGCATCGGATTCTTTGAATTTGGCGGTTCACAGGATTACGACAAAGGCAATCCAACTTGGGATGTTGTCAATGTTACAATCAAGTGGGTACACGACCCGGATGCAGGTGAGTTTCTTGACCTTGCTACCCTCAGCCCCGATTTAATTGCAACCATCAAGGAGTTCGCCACAGAACATTGCGAAGAACCTGAATATTGCAACGACTAAGAAATTAAAAACCTCCTGCCCGATGTTAAGCGACCGCATCGGGCAGGCTTTCACCCGGTCGCAGAATTACAAAAATGAGTAGTATTATCAACGCCAGTATTGATCTGGCAAAAATCGACAAGGCCAAAATTACCGCAGGTAAAAACGGTCAGAAGTATTACAACATCAGCATCGTGCTGAACGATGAAGCCGATAAGTTCGGCAACGATGTCAGCATCATTGCGGCCCAATCCAAGGAAGAGAGGGCAGCGAAGCAGTCGAAGGTTTACCTCGGCAATGGGAAGACTGTATGGACCTCCAACGGAAGCCCTGAGCCAGCCGCAAAGCCTTTGCCGGCCCCAAGTTCAGACGATTTGCCATTTTAAACCGATCGAAACAAAATGGAAGCACTAATTAAAATTCAAAAAGAACTGAAGGTTCCGAAAGGCAATTTCAATAGCTTCGGCAAGTACAAGTATCGGTCCTGCGAGGACATATTGGAGGCATTAAAACCAATCCTTGCAAAGCACGGGGCGATGCTAATCCTGACAGATGAAATTGTTGCGATTGGCAGCAAGTTATTCATGAAGTCCACCGCCTGCCTGACGATGGACGAAAAGCAGATTTGTGTGGATGGGTTTGCCGAATTATCAGAGCATAAAGGCATGAGTGCTGAGCAATGCACCGGCACCGCATCCAGTTATGCCCGGAAGTATGCCCTGAATGGTTTGTTCTTAATTGACGAAACCGAAGCAGACCCTGACCATAGTCAGCAGCCGCAGCAATCGCAGCAGCCGCAGCAATCGCAGAAACAGGCCTCTAAACCGCTGATTTCCGAAAAGCAATGGGCAGCACTCCTTGACCGGGTTAAAGGCGGTGATTCAGCCGCAATGGAAGCAGCGCAAAAGGCTTTCACCCTCGGTGCTGAACAAGTCAAAGCCCTGACCGATGCCCTGCCGAAATCAGGCATTAAGTCCGAAGTAATTTCTGAAATCCCTGCCGACCTTGGCGATATTCCTTTTTAAATTATGAACGCAGCATCAGTAATAACTTTAGGTCCGGCAAACAAAGCCGAAATTGAATCTTTTGCGATTCAGACAATTGCGCAAATTCAAGATGGGGAATACTCACCCCTTGAATTGTTCATCAAGTGCAAGGCATTCAAGGACTCATTAGACTTGATTATGGAAGGCATCGAATCCGATGCTTTGGCCGAAGCCGAAAAGAACGGCAAGTCCTTTAATCTGCATCAGGCTTCAATCAACATTAGGGAAGTCGGTTCTCGGTGGTTTTTCGACAAAACAAACGACCCAGTAATCAGCAAGATTGCAGAAGAAAAGGCGGCAGTTGTTGAAAGGGAAAAAGAACGGCAAGCCTTTTTGAAAACCCTGAAGTCAGCTACCTTAATAGTGGATGAGGAAACAGGCGAAGCGGTTAAGATTTATCCGGCAAGAAAGGAAAGCAAGACCGGATTAGTGGTTGCATTTTAACTTTTAACTTTAAAACAAATGATTGAATTTAAAAAAATGTTGGTTACACCAACGCTTGCAAAACAGATGTTAGAAGCAAACACTTCTAATAGGCGATTGCGTGAAAATGTTGTAATGCAGTATGCCAATGACATGATTTCCGACCGATGGAAGGAAAACACGGCAGAAATGATTAAAGTTTCAGAAACAGGAGTTATATTAGATGGTCAGCATCGGCTTCATGGGGTTATTAAAGCCAATAAGCCGATTTACTTTTACATAGCGACCAATCTTCCAGATGAGGTTTTTGATGTATTAGATACAGGCTCAAGGCGCAATGCTTCAGATGTATTTATGGTTCAGGGAATTAAAAATCAAAATTTAATACCTTCAATGATTTCAATGTATAATTTGTTGGTTCTCGGCAAGCGATATGGTATTGGAAAGCACGATAAGGCAACTAATGCCATGCTTTTGGACCAGTACTATAAGGAAGAAACTTTTTGGCAAAATGTAGCAAGGCAAAGCGGTAATTGGTACATGGCCTTTGCTAAAATCCTTCCAACTTCCTACATAGGCGGGTTTTATGCCTACTTCTATAAATTAAACAATGAGAAGGCAGAAGAATTTTTTAAGCAATTAACAACCGGGATTGATGTGGAAAATAATACAATTTTACTGCTTAGAAATAAATTGATGCAGGACAAAATGTCGCCTCGGAAAATTCCGCAAACTTTAAAGATGGCATTGATTTTAAAAACTTGGAACTATTATATTAAAGGTCAAGAACCAAAACTTCTCAAGTACGATACAGTAAATGAGGAGTTCCCTGTTGCACTTGCATTTTAACTTGGTGTTTTAACGATTGGAAAATAAAAAAGGGAGGCTTTTGGCCTCCCTCTTTTTTTTGGCAACCTAACCGCCATAGCCGTCCGAATATCCTTCGGAATAACCACGGCCCTCAATTAGGTCGCCTGAGTAAAACTTGCAGACAAGATGCCGTTCACACCATCGAGGCGGTCACCGGCCTTATACATATCCAATGGAGCAGTATAAAGTCCAAAGTGCAGACCCATGATGAAGTCGTAATCCTCATCGCAGCCATTTTCAACAATGCGCAGGTCAGCATTCAAGCCGGGGATTCCCGGCATTGGGATGGTCATCCTATTTATATTGTCGATTTTGCCGCCCATATTCCCGACATATTCGTTGTAAGGAATCAACATCGCTGAGCCAGGAGCGAAAATCACCGCATCGTCTTCAGAGTCACCGAAGTCGGTAGCGATAAAGTTATCCACGAACCACCTGAATTGAGCAGGGTTGTAAACTTCAGCAAAGTTCACACCGAGAGCAGAGCAGCAGAAATTCAGGCCGTTGATTTCAACGATACGCTGAAGCGCACCATATCCACCAACGATATGCCATGAACCATCCCAACCGATTTTTTGCAAATCCTGTTTGAATGTGCTGATACCGGTAAACAAAGGACCACCACCGTTGGCAGTAGTGTTTTGAACCTGGTAAGTGTTTGAGGCTGCACCGCCTTGGTAGGTTCCAACTGATAAGGCAAACTGAGCCAAAAGGTCTTTGTTGATTGAATCGATAAGACCGGGAGCCTGATACATGAACTCCTGAGCCATTTCCCTGATAGCAACAAAGCTACCTGACTGGTAAGCAGCCTGCAATGCAGATGCACCAACGGGAGAGTTTGACCGGGTTACTCCGGCAATGGCCTGAAGGTCTGAATACTCCTTGCACAAAGTCCTTACGGTGGACTCCTTTACCTTCCAAGAAATCTGGCGATAAAGGTCGATTGCGAACTCTTGCTCAAGGTATGGATTCTCGGCACCCGGTCCGCAATCCTTCACATCGGATGTATCCGCAGCAGTTGTTCTTTGTTTAAATGCCAACCGGACAGCACGAGAGTGGCCGTCTGAATAAGCATCTTTGATTTGTGGACCTCTGGTCCGGTTTTCGGCACTCAAAAGGGCACCGGTAACACCTGCACGGGTGTTGATTTTAGATTCATCCTGAACGCCCTCAGCGATAAGTGTAGTGAGGACGGCCGGACAAATGTTAGCCGTATTTACTGACATTGTTTTTAGTCGTTTGAAAAGCCTGCAAGCAACTTATCATAGTTGCTCGCTGCCAATGTGTTTACATTGGGCTTTTGCGCACCAGCATTGGCAGTAGTTGCCGTAGTGGTAGTAGTTTGTGTTTGTCCGCCTGATGCACCGTTGCCACCCGGTTGAATCAGATAATCTTTCAGATGAGTTTGAACAGCAAGCGATTTAATGTCATCGAAGTTGTTCACTTCCTTACCTTGGAGATACAAAGGTACATCTTTTTCATTTTTCTTGTGAATTTTCGTAGTCCCGGAAATCGGATCAAGCGAAATTTCACCGCCAATCGAATCGAGATAGGCATTAACCGCAGCTTTCACGGTTGCGGCCTTGGTCAGCTTCGGCACATTCAGGTTCTCGAAGTCGAACAACCTGGCTTCGAGGTTTTCCAAAAGACGGGATTTCAATACCTGATTTTCCGACTGCACAGGCTGCAATGCTTTTTCCAGTTCAGCCTTAATCCGGTTGTCTGCTTCGGCCAGTTGCTTTTTCAGTTCTTCTATGGCAGCGGTATTGCCACCTTTGCCTTCGCTTCTTGCTTTTTCAGTCGCTTTCTTAATAGCGGTAACGAGATTTTCCCGATACATCTTTGACCCGGACATTTCGCTGATTTCGGTTTCTGAAAAACCTTCGGCCTTCAGAAAATCCCGCAGTTCACGGTTGGCATTATCGGCAAAAGCCGACATTAACTCGGCTTTGAAGACTTGCTTTGCCCGGTCTGGTTTGTAAAAAGTATCGTGGAACTTTGCCTCAAATCCATCGGGCAAATCCAGACTAATTGTGTTCTTGACAATCTCCGCAACCTTCTCGTTGCTTTGCTCATATCCTGCGGCCTCGAACAATTCGGCCAGCATTTCACCAAGTTTCTTCATGATTATTCAGTTTCAGCGGTTACGGTTGGTTCGCCCGGGAAAATTTCATTTATTGATGTGTCAGGCACAAATGGCTTTTCTTCTTCAGTTGCCTTTTTGCGGCCTTTTGCTTTTGCGGCCAACCCTCTTTCCTCCATTGCTTTCATCAAGTCATCATCCGAAAGCAGGGATAAAGCCTTGCGAGCATCCAGTTTGGCAGGAGCCGCCCCGGTAGCGAAGTCGATTGGCCGAATCAGTTTTTCATTTTGCTTTCTTGCCGACATTGGCTTTGAAAAGATTACCATCGCCTGCCGGGTTCTGATTTTCTTTTCAACTGATGAGTGACTTTGAGTTTCGGGATTAAACCGAACGATAAGCACAGGTACGAAGTCTTCGCCCTTCCTGTTGGCTTCCATTATGTAAGCCGGTATTCCAGAGTTAGTCATGGATTTGTATGATTAATTGAACTACTTAATTTAATTTGAAAAGCCGGATTTGAGGCAAATGCAAAAGACTTTAATTCCTTTTGGGCATTGGCCGCAAGTTGATGGTCCAATCCCTGTTTCTGAACTGCCATCAGAGTGAGCAGCTTTTCGGCCCCTGCCTTACTAACAGCATAGCAATGGGTCAGCCAATAGCCATGCCCCTGAACCAATCCAGTCGCATGGTTTACCAACTTCTTTTCCACTGGCACATTCCGGTAAGAGTAGCAGCAGAAATTGAGGAACTCAAATTGGGGCATAAACGGCCAATAGGTCAGTACCTTTTGGAGTTTGTCCATGTCGAATCGGCAATCGTCCTCAAGAATTAGGGCCGTATCGACATCGGATTTGGCAATCTCCCGCCAAAGGATATAATGCGAGGCATAGCAGCCAATTTCCGACTGCGAAAGCCGATTTTTGCGCTCATAGTCATCCACCCATTGCGGCACCAGTTTGCCGGTGTTTCCCTCAAATCGGATTGGCTTATTGCCGTTGGCATCAGTCAGGGAAATGGATTCAAGGTACTGCCGCATTTTCATCTGACGGGCAATGCCTTGACGAGTATTAATCCAATAGATTGCCGAGAACGGTAAAACCATTTCGCAAAAATACTTTTAAAGATATTATCCTAAAAATCAAAGTATTTTTGCAATTAGTGAGGATTTTGCGGCGGTTGGTTTTGGTTGATTTGGTAGGGTTCAGTCCGGAAAATCTTTGCCGTTATTCCGGCCCAAACCGAAAGGACATTGCCGAGAATCAGAACCAAGGTGGTATCGTTATTGGCTATCTTTTCAATTTTGTACAGGTAGCCCAACCCAACTATCAGGCCAATCAGAATAAGACTTACCAAAGTGAATGCATAGACTTGCATCCGCTTTGTGTAAGTCGAATTGGCCTTCATGTCATAGTCCGGGAATCAGCCCTTTCAAAATACCGCCAATAAATCTTCCGGTGTTCTCCCTTCTTTGGGCTTTTTCGGATTTGGCACCAATCAGGGAGTCATGCCGCAGTCCCAATCGGGCAAGTTGCAGGTTGGCGGCATTAACAGAATCAATGCGCTTATGCAGCCGATTCACCTCATCAGCCAATGCGATAATATGGCCATTCTGAACTGAATCATGCTCGGTTACCTGTACGGTTTCCGGCTTTGAAAATTGGCCGCATGAGGCAAGCACAAAGGCTGCAATCAGCGTAAATAATGTCTTTTTCATATTGTGAATAATTCTTTTAGAAACTTTACAAACTTCTGCCACCCGGATAGCTTTCTATCCCTTTTCGCCTCGGCACGAATTAGCGGCATGACATTACTTTCCCATTCCGGTTTTTCCATGTCCCTGACCCGCTTCCAAGTGTCAAGTGCGGCATTTACCGCCCTCCAGATTAAGAGGATAAGCCAACCATGAAGAAAGAGCCAAAATTCAAATGGCCCCATGAATTGCCGGAAGTCAAACAGAAGAACGGAAGGCCGGATAAGCCCCCAATAAGTAACTTGGTCAAGTATGCAGTGGTAGGTGTCCTGTTTAATATTACACAGGAATTGCTCGGCTAATTGCCTCATTTAACCCAAAGAGTTGGAGTTGGTAGGGAGGGGTCGCAATCGACATGAATCCAATTTCGATATACCCCGATTCGCTGAAAGCCAATCATGATACAGGCTTTCAAGATTTTGAATTTGTTTGCTCCGTCAGGTGCATGAATATCAGCGGCAAAGCCTTTGGTGTGAGGCGAATTACTAACACCCTTGACTTTTGCATTATGGGCTTTCGTCCGATATCCAGAGTTAATCCGAAAAGGAACACCGGCCAAATCCCTCGCCTCATCCAGCATCTGCAAGAAGTTTGGATTCATATTGCTACCGCTGCCGGGCAGGTCGGGTGAATCAAACTCGGATAACTTGAAGTGCTTCAAATTCATGGCGCAAAAATAGTATTACTAACAACCTTTGCAATCGACATTTTCAAGGACTGAAAACTCGATGGTGTAAAAGTAGGTATCGAGATTGACCTGACTAAGCCCGAAAAACTCGCTTCCAATTGCAGTCTGGTCAAAAGACTCATTCGACCAATCGAAGTACTCGAGGCTGTTTATTATGTCCAAAATAGTGGCTGAAATATCCCTTTTGCTGCTTGCTGCCAAAGTATAGTTTACAACCTTCCGTTTTGCAGAGCGATTGCCGAAACTTGGGTCTCCGGCCTTTTCGGCACCGTTTTTTGTCCAAAAAATAACCCCTTCAAGGTTATTATTGACTGCGCAAGGTTGGTTTTTTTCGTTTACATAAACGACCCCGGGCAATGAATCCTGCCTGATTTCCCGACCTTCGCCATAGACATGGACGAAAGGAATCCGGATGCAAAGTTTATTTTTTAAAGAATCAATGTTGCTCATGCTGATTTTCGTTTCATAATCGCCTTGAATTGCCTATTTATTTCGGCCAATCCGATTTTATGTTCGGTTTTGGACGGGGAAAAAATTTCGCCAAATAATCGCTGATTGCTAATCGCTTTTTCCATCTCCTCTTTACGGATAAAGGTAGCACCCCAACCCTTTTCAGTTGGCACAGGCAACCATGCTTTCCACATATCATTTGTAAACGATAAATCAATAATAGATGTTTGAAATCCTTTGGAGGCCCTAACTTCACCCCATGACCGAGAGTAAGCACCGTACTTTTCTTTTGCCCTACTTTTCATCTGACTACCAGATGAGTTCTTGCCCTCGTTTTCGATTCTTCGCTTGATTTCACCGGCCACCACAATGGCGGCAGCCCGCATAACCGTATCGGCATCGGTGACGGCCATTATATTGATTGCCTGACTTTTGGCAAACTCAGCAAAGGACTTGTAAACCATAGGGCAAAAATAAATTGAATAAATTGAAAAATATTTTTGGAATTAAGAAAAACGGTTTTAGCTTTGCAGCAAGTTAAAACAAAAACAAAATGGAAAAAGAACTTTGGGCCAATGCCCGGACAGAAGACCAAAAACTGATTCAGGCGATTATTGCGCTGAGCGAGGTAGTTAAAAATGAAACTACACTTAATTTTGGCACCGTTGAATGGCCAACAATTCAAACTCTTGCTCTATTTGGTGGGAAATTTGAATTAGATAGCGGGGGGTGCGGGTTTTCATTATTAACCCTTATTATTAAAGTTGGTAGCCTTAACATCTATGCATTCCGGAACTTGACCGCTGCGGCCTACGAAAAACAGCTGATTGCATTTGGTGGTCATACTTTTATTTTTAAAGCCGGAAAGCAATTCACCTTAATCGATAACGCTTATTTGGTATGAGATTCCTCGCAAAAAAAGCGGCAAAGTTCATTTTCCTGAACTTCTTTATCCCGGCCGCAATCATTACCATCATTTTTAAACTTGCAAGCCTGTTATGGAACTGGCTTTATTATTAATTTTTTATGGAAAAGATAGATTCAATTTTAACATCTTGTAATCGATTTG